>Ga0307512_10006467_pt1 | contig 11870 bp, 13 predicted proteins | sample 14_EM_MG_FD_200267 | JGI IMG/M metagenome (GOLD analysis project Ga0307512, IMG submission 200267) | Populus trichocarpa ectomycorrhiza microbial communities from riparian zone in the Pacific Northwest, United States - 14_EM | ecosystem: Host-associated > Plants > Roots > Unclassified | place... | reverse complement strand
CAAGGGGGTCCGGAGTCGACAGCTTACGACCAGGCCCTGTCAATCGCGACAGCATCGCGACTCGGAAGTCAGGTCAAGGCCGCACTGTATCTTTCCCGCCAATGCCACCGGACCCTCTTCCATAGAAGGCCATGCCATCTGCGGTGCGCCCTCGATCATCTTATGACTGTAGTCAACTAATATAACCGTGACCACCCAAATACTGTAACAGTTCGCTGTCCTGACCTCCCATTGTATGTCTGCAGATTTCAGAGTGAAAAATGACTGTCTTTCTCCGCAACGTGCAGATGCCGTGCTCCCAAATTCTTCGGCAATGCTGTCCCCTGGAACTTCCCTGATCTGTCATGTCTAGAAGGGCACCGACGGTGGGGGTACAGTACGGACCTGGTGCGTAGTCGACGTCCTTCCATTGGCCGAGTGCCTTTGTTAATTCCCAAAAATCGGTGCTTGTGCCACGTATCAGAGAAGAGGAAGCACGTCGTGGAGCCGAATAGTATGTGTGTCGACCAGCGGGAATAGCTTCCGTAGCAGTTTTGAGCTGTTGCAGATAAGGCCCCTTCTCACAACTGTTGTTGGCAGTTCCGCCCACCACGGTCGTGACTAGCATGAAACATATGAAACCCTCGAGGGCGCGCCTCGGAGGGACCAGTGGCTTCCGATGAACTTGGTCGACGGAAAAGATGGTCTATTTGGTATCACCACCCTCGGGGCCCGAGGACGTTTGAACCATGATCTTAAGGTATTCATTCATCTCAGCCCCAGATTGTCATGCCGAGCTGTTGAAACGTCAAAGCTGTTTTACTTGTGTAGTGCGCCAGTACTTTATAGTACCACTTATGGTCAACTCAAACCACAAAGCCTAATGCGCGCCCAGTGATAACGAGATACAACGACTCCGTGATGTAGCCAGATTCCTTTCCAATGTCGTCCGTGACCCTCCTCTTACCGGTGCCCAGAGCACACCCCCTCAACCCAGTCCACGTCACTGCGCACTGTGGTGAGGTTCTCAGGGCCTTCAGGCGTTATCAAAACCACGTCCTCAATGCGCACACCGCCGACGGGCTCGTAGCGGGACAACACCTCGTGATTTATAAACCTGGAATTACGCACCCCTGCGAGCAAGTGTTGATGGAAGTAAATTCCTGGTTCGACGGTCTGCGCCCATCCATATTAGTGTCAGCCTTTAGTCTGCTGGCAAAGGAAGTGAGAAACGCACCACGACCATGCCCACCTCGAGTGGCAGCCGCAGTCTGAGATATTCGTAGAATTGTTCGTGACCGAGTTCCTCGCCGTCACGCACGATCGTTGGATTCGGTGTGGGCTTGCTCGCGCTAGGTACGTCATGGACGTCCAAGCCAAGCGAGTGGCCTACGCCATGTGGGAAAAAGGCCGCGCTCACACCAGACGCGAGTATTGCGTTCTCCTCCGTCTCGGCCCTGAAGATACCGAGTTTCTGGAAGCCACGCACGAGGGTGCGGTGACAAAGGAGCTGAACAGCGTCCCAGTGCAGACCGGGCTTGAGCGCTTTGAAGGCAGCCTCGGAGAGGTGAGAGTCAGTATGCAAAGAGGCTCCAGCATGGCGAAAATATATACCGTTTGCATCTCAAGGACGAGCTCATAGATTGCGCGGGCCTCTAGGGTAAATTTACCCCCGTTGCCCACGGGCATCGTCCGTGTAACTACGCTCGGTTGGCATCGAGAATAGAGATGTTTGCACAATGAGACATACTGTCGGACGCATAATTGTCCCATTCGCAGCCTGCATCAATGAGCAGAACCTGTGGGAGAAGTTGTCGAGGTCCATCCGCCGTACGGGAAAACTCAGTATGATTAGGGTGATGGTGCGGTGTAAGAGGGCCCCACGCGAACTCGCGGTCATTGCAACAATAATGTAACGTCGCCGCACGTGTCGACGCTGCCACGATTGGCAAGTATGCCTGATGTACGGCACTAGGGTCATAGGTCATTTTCACGGGACTTCAGACGAAAAAGAGATAGAACGATGGCACACCCTTCACGACGGCATGACGCGACGAAGATTGCCTCAGCCTCGGCCTCCCTCTCAATGAGCCACTCGCCGGGCAGAGGCGGGCGACTCTGCGCCACCTCACCACCCGTGCTTCCCGGTGCGCCGCGGACTCCGGCACCTAGCACGCGCATGACGACTTCATGCGCGTGTGAACTGATCTCGTTCGCGCGGCGTATGCGCTGTATTTCCGCATTGGACTTGGTGAGACGCGCACGGTGCAGGGCCGTGATGAGATACGTGTCCAAGGAGCCGGCAACACCTGCCGAGAGCGGTGGTAGTGCGGGGAACTGGGCAGTCTGTGGGAGTGTGTGGACGAGCGCGCTGGGCGCTGCGGCGAGGGCAGAGTCGAAAGACGACGAGAAAGTTTCTGTATGGAGAATGCCTGTGACGTTGTACGTCTTGCGTGCTTCGGGAATGGTTGGAGGTGGGATGGACCACATCAGATCTGATGGACGGACATCTGGGATGAAAAGAGTGATGACTGGGTCGGACGTGACGGAAGAGGCGGTCAAGAGCACGAGGGAAGAGGGGATGGAACAGCCGGTCAGGTAGAAAAAGTTGGATTCCTTGGAAAGTGTCAGGTGCAGGTGAAAATATATGCTCAGGGAGCCTAACCAACCTGACGAAAAGACAACTCCCGATCCGTGTCATTACGATATGGTGTGACGGAGCCAGCAAGAACGATGATTTGAGGCTTTTCCCACTGAGTCCTTGTTGGAGAACGGTTGTAATTAGGGAATTACCTTGGTTTGCCCCTCGGGGGGCAAGATATCAGCTAACTTGTGGAGAGTCTTCCGTGCATGCTCCTGTGCTGATCGCCCATTAAGGTTTGTCAAAAATGGTGATAACTACTAACCACCTTACCAGGGAACACCATTTTGCGTGACTTTATCGCAGACCGTCCGAGTTTGCCAATCTAGCGTGTCTGTACAGTCTATACTGTACAATACTGTACTACAGTAGGCAGCATGCTCGCACTGCATCGCATCATCGACGACTGACCCTTTCGGAATTCCTTTCCCAGGATCATGATATTTATCGTGCAGGTATTCCGCGGGCGGACTGAGCACCGATTGCCGAGTCTCTGAATCCCGTCAGTTGATTTACTCACGTTAAAGGGGGCAAGTTTATCAGCAGGAGCGATATTGTATATTTGTTCAGTTGGCACGGTGATGCAGTCGAGAAGCTTCCCTCAAGCTCCGGCTCTTGTGGCAGAGCATTCGGTCGGCAGGGGATATCATTAATCACCAGTCACCTGATGTGTTCACGCGCTCACGTGCTGCTCACTGTGCAAAGGGTTGGGTTGCCTGATGATCGACAGTAGAATTAATTGTAAGTGGATAAAACAGCCTCGGTACCGGTGTCGATGTGTACTTTCGGAATGTTGTAACTAGCGTGCTTTAATTTCACAGATAGGCTAAGAGTCAAGACACCGTCAAGACGACGCAATCAAATTGTGATCTGCGTTTAAGGTTCCATGCATCGACTCGGAAGTATCGGAGTCGTGGGTTTGCAAAGCACGCTGCTTTGCAGAGCAATCCAAGCAGGCGACGATTCCACTGTCATCGATTGCGAATAGGTCCTGTATATTAGCCGAGAGTATATAGAGGGTTCGATTCACTCCGACCTTTGAGGGTCTTCGAAGCAACACGTTCGACAGACCACCTGTCCACACCCGGTTCGCCCATCGCCCACTTCCTTCGTCTTCAACATGTTATCGTTATCGTCGTCACGGGGCCGTCTTCGACGTAAAGACGGTATGTTCTTGTTGCTTTGAGAGAACGGAACGGCGATCGAATCGAGTGGCAGATTGAGAGAACAAGGCGAGTGGGGGGTAGTTGTAAAATCGCTTGTGCACGTCCGCAAGCAAATAGCACATGACGAGGCGCTACATCTGCAGTGTTTCCCCCAGCATGATAAGAGTCATTGACTAACGCTTCTAGGTAGAACACAACGAACCTTGCACAAAGAAAAGTCGGGCTTGACTTGAGACCAATAGTTCGGTGGCAGGATGTACATGTCGTGAGTCTTGAGGGCTTCGGGGATGCGTTAAAGGGACCCGAAGAGGAAAATGGTGCCAAGGGATTCGACGAAACACGACGGCGTTTAGGGAGAGGATGTTTCATGAAGGAGGGGGACGAGTTGGGCGAGGCGACACACGACACAAACGCCTGACCACGGGGGTGACCCGTGGGTGACCACACTGTGACCACACGCGACACAAAAATGCAGCAATGGATGATAAAAATTTATTACACCGAACGGGAATCGAACCCGTGCCGCTTGCTTGGAAGGCAAGCATGATAACCACTTCACCATCGGTGTTACACAACATTCTACGATGATGCCTAACATGTACCTAAGAAAGCGCTTACAATGACGCCGGCCCGTTTGTTACGGGTAATCTCACTCAACTCTCCACGGTCATGTCTCTTCAAAATTTCGGCAAAGGCGCACTACGTGTCGCGAAGAACTACACGAAAGGATACTCAGACGTACAAGCTAAGGTTCGCGAGGCCACTTCCAACGACCCATGGGGCCCCTCTGGCACACAGATGAACGAGATCGCGCAGATGACCTACAATCAGTGAGCATCCCTCATCGCGGGTCACGACCCTTCGTCCGCTGATACCATGTTTGCAGAAATGACTTTGTTGAAATAATGGAGATGTTGGATAAGCGACTCAATGATAAGGGTAAAAATTGGCGCCATGTCTTCAAGGTGCGTGTCATGATACATTGTGCGCAGCACCCACCCGAGCTTGTTGTCCACTGTTAGTGTCTCACCGTTCTCGACTATCTTCTTCATGCTGGCTCAGAAAACGTCGTTGTCTACTTTCGAGATAACATCTACATCGTTAAAACGCTCAAAGAATTCCAGTATATCGATGAAGATGGTAAGGATCAGGGTGCGAATGTCCGTCAGAAGGCCAAGGACATTACAAATCTCCTAACGGACGAGGCACGGCTCCGACAAGAGCGCCGCTCGCGGGCAAATATGCGTGACCGGATGCTCGGTCAGGCTCAGGGCGACGATGACAACGACGAGGTAGTACAAACCCCGCGACATGACGAAAACAAAGCTCGCCGCACGAAGGGGCCCGGAGGTGACGACGAGCTGCGTCGCGCCATCGAGGAGAGCAAGCGATCCCTTGCTGCAGAACAGGCGCGTGGCGCCGAGGATGCTGACCTCGCTAGGGCAATTAAGCTAAGCGAGGAGGAGGAGGCACGTCGGAAGGCCACTCTCACCGACTCTGGTTCCCTTTTCGATGAACCGTAAGAGCATTCCCCTACTGTTCGGTTGATGACTAAGTACGCTGTGAACAGAGGCAACAGTTTGATCGACTTGCAAGGCCAGAATAACGCAGTGCAGCCGCAGTTTACTATGCAACCGCAGTTCACGTCCTTCAACCCATACCAACAACAGGCGCAACAAGAGGCTATGCAGGTGCGTATGCTTGCTTTTTCGGCATGACAAACAAGCTGGAGCGTCATTGCAGGCCGAGTGGGCGAGACAACAACAGGACTGGTTGATGCAGCAGCAACAGGAGCAGCAGCAGCAGCAACAACAACAGCAGCAACAGTTGCAGTTGCAGGCGCAGCAAGAAGAATGGATGCGACAACAGCTCGCTCAGCAACAGTCGGCTCAGCAACAGGCACTCCTTGCACAGCAACAGCAGGAATTCCTTGCAGCACAGGCTCAGCAACAAGCCAGGCTAGTTCCCCAACCAACCGCTTTTGGGTTTGTCCACTTTGAACCCCTTTTGTTATTTTGATGCACTAACGACTTATGTGATAGTTCGAACAACCCCTTTGCTGTTACGGCGCCATCTGTGTCACCGGTGTCATCGCCTCAGCCGCCAGTGCAGTCTTCTCTCTCCAACTTCTCTCTCCCCTCGACGTACGAGTCCCATGAGCCGCCTCCACGTCATGACTATGCGACACCATCACAACCTGCACGTGCACAAACGCTGCAGTCTACTTCCAAGCTCAACCAAACACGCACCGATCAGGACCACGCGCACTTAGCGAGCCTATTTGCAGCGCGCGATGGTGATGGTGTCGATACGTTTGGGAATGTCGGTACCCTCCGGTACGCAGCATTCTTCTTTTCAAAGGCTTGGTGATATTGATTAAATGATTGTCCGTAGCTTCGGCCACTCCGAGTATGGTAAGCTTGCCGCGCAAAAGACGGGCGCTGCGCCACAGAGCAGTTTCAATCCGTTTGCACAGCAACAGCAGCAACAACAAACACAGAACAACGAGCAACCATTCTTTACTATCTGAGGTGGTGTATCGCTTGGGTGGTTTGGTGGAGTCTCTTACCTTAGGTCCTTCTCTACTTTCACTTTTATACCCACCTTTTCACTAAGCATTTCTTCTGAGCACCCTTGCTCTCTTGATTTAGTTTGTTTTAAGTACCACCTGTAGCAAATTCATGCATATAAGATTGGGATCTGGGCAAGTTTTCTATTGAAGAACAAGGCTTGTGTGTGACCGTAAGCCGTTAAAAGAAAGAAAAAACAACTGGTCTAAGGTTTAACATTCTCTTGTTTCTAATCTAACCATTCTAGAAATAATCTCCTTTTGTGACTTGAAAAACCTGTTCCCCCTCGTCTTGTACTTGCTTATACAAATATAAACACTGCACTGCCCCAAGGCTGGGATACAGAACGTGATGTTGAGCACCACTGATGGGGAAAGGGCCAAGAACCCAAGGACAAACAGTTGGTGCGCACTGCCAGCATACTTTACGAAGACCCATCGGTGCTCCCCGCCCAGTGGCAACTGTCTGTCGAGTGCGTTGCATCGTCTTTCAGGCGCACTGCGGCCAGTGGTGATTGCCACAATAACAGTAAATGTCTCTGACCACCGGAATTGTCCAAAAGGGAGACGCTGGAGCCTGGAGACGAGACGAGCATGAAACTACTACATGGGGTTGGAACTGGTAACTGGAAGAACTGTTCAATTGAACAGGCGCCGCGCGTGCCAGCCCTTGATGGGTCTGCACTGTCAACTTTGCCAAATCCAGACTTTGGTTAGGACAGAGACACCATGGGGGGTGCATACCGCAGTGTCGGTTCATGCCTAATTTTTAGCCGTTTTCTCACTAAATAGGCCCATTTGACTATTGGGCTGGAAGCGTGGGGACCGGATACTGTTGAGGCCTGAGGGAAGATACAACCGTGACATCCCACACGATGACTCAGAAATGCAGAATGCCCGGGCCGCAGGCGAGTCAACACGAGCAGTCCGACCGCGCCTGGGTTGGAAGATCGGGAGGAATCCTAGGTCTTCAACGCGATGCTGTAGTCCTTGGTTACTCAGGCGACGGTCAGACATACAGTAGTGTAAGGTGAGGACTCGCGCTGGCCTCAGAATCGGCCACCATCGACCACGTGACAACCTCCGCGCCAACGCAACACGCCAGGTTACCTCAAAAAAAAAACAACGACGCACGCATCGCCCCGACAATCGAATCCCGCATCCCCGAACACCCCGCATGTCCCCCTTTCCGACGATCAAAGCACTCTTTCAGCATTCCCCTTTCGACTAACTGATGGCCAAAGCACAAACGCCGCCCACGCTTGGACCTCGCACCCGCAGCTGCGCTCTCAATACAACACTCATTTCCTTTCTTTTTCCTCTTTTATTCACACTTATTCTTAGCATACTTGTATCTATCATATCGTATAAATACCTCACACCTGGCCCCGCTGGAAAAAAGAATCAATCAACCATTTTCACCATCATATCGGTGTGCGATCGACAACGCTCCTTTCCCCACGTCTCGCGTGCTCCCACCGGCGGTCGAGCGATTAACAACCGTCAATCCGCCTCCCCCTTCTTCCCTTTTATCTTATTCCTTCCTTTAGAACTCACGCGCGGACCTTCGGTCTGCCATACAATAGAAACCCAGTACCGTGATCTCATCCTAACATCATGTTGACAGTGAAAAAAAACCCAAATCCATAATCAGTACATTCCAGTTATCGTACACGACTGCGCCAAATACTCCCATTCCACCTTTTTGGTTCAACACTTAAAGCTCGGGCGTGTCCAGAATACGATACGTAAGTTTCTGCGCGCTGATCTGGGAAATCACGGTCGAGTCAATACTGTTCGGACTGATCAACCAGTATCGTGCGTTGGACTTACCTTCCCCTCTTGCATGTACTGCACGCCGTCTTTCACTCCAGCAATGCCATTGGGTTGTATCAGAACCTGGTTGGGCTTGATCTTTCCTGTAGCGAAGATTTTCGTGTGTAAGTCGACGAACCACTTGCCATTTGATCCCTAAAAAGAGGCGTGGGAGGTTGGGTAACACACAAACAGCAAGACGGGGCGAAATCGTACGCGTTTGAGCAGATCGGGAAGCATGCTGAAGACGACCTTGACATCCGGGCGGGGGCTCTCGTAGGGAAGGACGGTGGCCACTTTTCCACCCTTGTCTCCAATTGCGCCCGCGACCTGTTCGGGCGTCTTTCCCTCCGAAATCGTGTCCAAGGCGATGTCGAGCGCATTGCCCGTCGCTGCGCGAATCTTCTCTGTGATATTCTCATCGCGGTAGTCAAACACCTCGTCTGCGCCGAGACCCTTGACGAGGTCAAAGTTCTTCGGGGATGCGGTCGTCAGGACGCGGAGCCCGCCGAGCTTGGCGAACTGGATGGCGTACTGGCCGATGGACGAAGCGCCGCCCCAGATGAGGATGGCGCGTTGTCGATCGCCGGGCCTAACAGCCTCGAAGGGCGATGGAAGCTCTAGGGTCTGGTGCAGGCACTGGAGGGCAGTCAACGGGGCCACACCTAGCTGCGCGGCTTCTTCGAACGACCAGCCGTCGGGGATGGGCACAACGCCAAGTTCGGCATCCACGGCGAGATATTCCGCGAACGACCCATTAGCCTGCAGGACTGTGCGAGTTCTGGCTCAGCCCAGGCGACCAGTGATATGCACAAAAGGAAAAGAAACAGACCGCCCATGATGAGGCCTGCAACCCGCTCGCCGACGGTCCTTACGCCCTCCGGGACATCCGGTCCAAGTGCCTCAACTGTCCCCGAGAAATCGTGGCCCACAATACCGCCATATGTGGCCGAGTCGAGCGCACGTTTAAGGGACTTCCCTATTTAATGAATAGAATCACGATGGGGATATGATGAGCTCTCCGGGTCTCGGAACAGTGGGCGCGACAACTGACAATCTGCGGGATTTTGCGCCGCAGCAGTGACTTTGACGAGAATCTGTCCGGGACCAGGCTTCGGCACGTCCGCGACGCCAAAAGCGATCCCGTTTTCCGTCACAAGGGCAGCTCTTTGCTTGGCGGGAGCCATTGCTATGCTATGAAGCGGCAGAGGGAAGGCGGGAACTTTTATCACTTGTGTCACTTGAATTTTCACTGTAGACCTCCTGCCAGTGGGCCTGACGTCATTGAGCCGAAAGTTGTGTTTGTCAGAGACGGTTCGGCATAGCTCACTCGCTTACTGTACACCGACCAGGAATACGGCATACTGACTAAAGCTGCGTGCAACCGCAACACCGCAACGGCTTGTAAGTAAGTAGAAAGTAGGCCCGTCGGGATGACTAGGGATCGCGCATTGATAAGAGCCATTAATTACGAATCTCTCTGCCTGTGAATCCCACACTGTCCGCCAACGGCATAATTTGACGGTGGTGACGGCGGTTCATGCATATGTACATTAGTTGCCACCCCTCCGAATAAAATTGCTCCCGGCCAGTTCTCACGCCTACGCCTTGCAGTCGCCTTGCTTCCCTCCGATGGGGCTCAACTCAAGTACGACACAACACTCAACGCGAACATTATGCGTCGCTAGCGATTATGACCATTGCGTCCTTTGTCCTTGAGGTCCAAAAAAATCACAGCATTAATTACACGGTCAGTAAAAGCCAGGCCTAAAAATGTGTGCACATGGTGACAGGCCATCTCGGCTAATTTCAAGTCGTCTTACCCTAGATCTACCGATGCTGCCTTCAACTGTGTAATGAATCAATCACGTACAGTCCATAATGGTCGTCATGAAAGCTATATCTACTATGTGGTGTAGTGTCCAAGGAATATTCGTGTCGGGGGAAGAAGGGGTACAATTGATCCAGATGATATGCACCTTCGAGATGGTGACCTGATGAAGAGCTCATGCAATTTTTTTCGTGTGGATACTGTACATAGGGTGATCAGAAGGATATCTCAGAGTAAACGGAAATTCGGGCTTACGTTGAATTATCGTTGGTGTTTTAAACCTTGATCATGACGGCACATCCAGACTTTGTCACACGTGCCAGCACTAGACACGCACATGAAATCGTGATGACGACCGCGCAAAATACCTGGGCGCGAATAAAATGGCCCGTGTCGAGATTGAGGAGGGCGCCGCCCACGGGAGATCCGATGAGTATGCCGATACCTGCCATGCCGAAGCTCATTCCGAGGCGAGTGCCGACCTTGTTAAGATCGTTTGAGAGGGAAAGGATAGCGCTCGGGGGCAGTGAAACGAACGAGCCGGAAAAAAAACCGTATAGGATCGCGAACACCACGATGCCACCGGTCTCGTGCACTGCTGTCCACGTGAATGCAAGCACAGCGCAGGCAAGTGTACACGGGATGAGCATATTGAGAGCGCCAAAACGGTCCGCCATGGCGTTGGGGATAAGACGACCAAAGATGGAGCCTGCGTTGAGGATGGGGACGAGATAAAACGCAAGCGTCGCGTTGGCGCCAGTTTTGAAGTGGGCATAGGGTGTGATATAAAAGAAGGGTATATAGAGGCCCACGAAGCCGAAAAAAAGGCCAGCGGTGCAGAGCATGAACGGCGCCTCGCGGAGCGCGGAGACATCAAAGAGTTTGCGGCGTGCGGTAGGCAGGACACGCTGGCGCATAACGACGTTCGTGAAGCCGAGAGTGATCAAGGCGATGAGGCCGATGGTTCGGGTCGCCCAGCCAAAGCCGATCCGCGGTTGCAAAGAATGGAATAGTGTCGGGTAGATAACGCCGCCTGTATAGTTATTAGGAATTAACTACTGAGCCTCGAGGGTGGCGAATGCTCACCCAAACTGCTGCCTGAGGCGGTGACGCCCACGGCCAAGGCGCGATGCCTTTGAAAGTAGGTGGACACAACGGCAAGGCTGGGCACAAATATCATGCCAGCACCAATGCCGAAGCAAACGCCTTGAGCGAGGAAGGCCTGATAGTATTGCTTGACCAGGCTGGTCATCACGAGGCCGAGAACAATAAGAAATGACCCGAGAGAGAGGAGGGTTCGGTTATACCCCGCATCGAAGACGGGTCCCGTGAAAGCACTGACGGTCAAGAGGAGGAAACCCTGCATAGAGCCGATCCAGGATATGGCGGAGGGAGAATGGGAGCGGAAAGTGTTGACTTGATAGAAGTTCTCATATGCACCAAAAGTGTTGATGATGCCCCTGTGGCGAAGGAGGTTAGCATGGCATGGGATCAAGTCTTGTGGACGTACCAAGTATTCATGAGGACGAAAAAGCCGCCTGCGACCTGGAGCCATGCCAGTGCGCCGCCGTCTGGTGGGTCATCGGCGCTTGGGTTTATCGATGAAGGGCTTGTGAGGGGCTGGGACGCGGATTTCTCCTCGAAAGAGCAGTCCGAGTCGAGGACTTTCGCACCGTGCTCGACACGAGAGTGGGAGCTCATACGTACCCAGGGAAGAGAGGAAACTAGACAGTAAGGCCAAGGGTTGTGAAGCTATTTAAGGGGATCATGAGGGTCTTTCCATATCTTCTCGAGGGACGAGTCACCACGCCACGGATCGATGTTTGCTTGCCGGGTTGGGTGAAGAGGAGATGGCTTACGAGATGATAT
>Ga0307512_10006466_pt1 | contig 11871 bp, 16 predicted proteins | sample 14_EM_MG_FD_200267 | JGI IMG/M metagenome (GOLD analysis project Ga0307512, IMG submission 200267) | Populus trichocarpa ectomycorrhiza microbial communities from riparian zone in the Pacific Northwest, United States - 14_EM | ecosystem: Host-associated > Plants > Roots > Unclassified | place... | reverse complement strand
ACAAATCTTAAAGGTTAATCGATAATTAATAAGGATTATCCTATTTCATAATTCAATCAATTTAAACTTGGAGGCCAGCATTTATGAACAATTAAGAATATTTACATATAAAAAAGCTTAACCTTGATTGAAATTAAAATACATCCACGAGTACCTTTATTGTAAAAAACAAAATTATATAAAACACATGCAAACAAAACCCAGCCCAGCCCATCTCAGCGACTTTCCTGGGCCAAAAGCCCATTCCCGAACTCCACGACAAACACACTTTTTATACCCAAATATATCCAGGACGTAACTGAAGAAACATAGATTAGCTTCCCACCAAAAAGCCGAACCTACCATTCAATCCAGCACTCCACTGCTACCACGTGTCCTTCTGCTATTGCCCATCCGCTGCCCTTTCTCCTTAAGCAAACTCAAAAGGCAAAACCCACGCTACCGTCTGTTAGCTTTAAAGCACCGCCCATCTCCCTCTCTACGTATATTAGTACAATCGTATTTAGTATTTATACCATATGATTTGGAACCAAAACCATCCATGGTCCTTAAAGTTTCAATATATACCCATGGATCAAAATAATTCAATAATAAAAGAGGTAAAATCAAGAACTGGCCCAATCCATCGCCGATCTTACTCCTTTAAAGTCTCAATAAATTAACTACAATTATCCGCCGTAGGGCCCATAAAATTAAAAGTAGAGGGTCGAATTTGATCTAATCTAAACTAGAGACACGGATATTGATACACGAGGGATGATATAATGAATCCACGTAATCTGTATCCCAATCCGTATCGGATTCGTATATTATACGTCTAACAATAACCAACAAACAAGTATATTTTTCTATAAAAACCTCTCCTTTGCCAAGGCATCGCCATTACCTGATTTTCAATCCAACAATGTCTCTCAACCTCTCTCTCTTCCTCATCCTCTCTCTCTTCTTTATCTCCGCTATTTCTGCGGAGACATTCAACGGTGATGATTCCCTGATCAGACAAGTAGTTGAAGGTCAGGATGAATCATCATCAAACCTGTTGACCGCAGAGCAGCATCACTTCTCGCTATTCAAGAGAAAATTCAAGAAATCATACCTTTCACAAGAAGAGCATGATTACCGGTTTTCCGTATTCAAGTCTAATCTGAGACGCGCGGCGCGTCATCAGAAATTGGACCCAACAGCGAGTCACGGTGTGACTCAGTTCTCCGATTTGACTTCGGCTGAGTTTAGAAAGCAGGTTTTAGGCTTAAGGAAGTTGAGGTTGCCTAAGGATGCGAATACAGCTCCGATTTTGCCTACTAATGATTTGCCTGAGGATTTTGATTGGAGAGAGAAAGGAGCTGTTGGCCCTGTTAAAAATCAGGTTTTTTATGATTTGATTTTTTTTTTGTCTTATGATTGTTTGTTTGTGGGAAGTGGCTTTCTTTTGTTTTTTCTTGGTCGGGTCGGATCTTTGTTACGCCATCCATGGGCTAGTGTGGAAATTTCTCTCAGAATATTCCATTATTTTTGTGTATATTTTTTCAGATTTTAGGCGGGGAAGTTACGTGTTGGCTTTCATTATTTTTTTAAAACTTCAGCCGTGATTTATGTTTATTGATGATTTATTTTTTTGGGGTTAAGGTTATTGATGATGATGTTGATTTTTTGATTTGTTGGGGTCAGGGTTCATGTGGGTCATGCTGGAGTTTTAGCACTACAGGAGCTTTGGAAGGTGCACATTTCCTTGCTACTGGAGAGCTTGTTAGCCTTAGCGAGCAGCAGCTTGTGGATTGCGATCATGAGGTATTTTATCCTAAGTTTTTTTTTTTTCGCAAATTAATTTAAGTTGTTTTTTAAAAATCATAAATATGTTTGGTTAGAAATAACATTTAACTTAAAAAGTTTTTTTAGAAAATCGAGTAAAAAATTTAGGGGAATTAGCTCAATATTTCATTATATGTTAGATCTAATCTATCTCTACAAATTTAATTGCTTTCCAATATGTCTTTATATTTCTATTTCATTCTCCAATAGATATTTTAGCACAAACCTTATATGAAAAAAATCATTCTAACATAATTTATTAAAAAAATAATGAATTTTAACATCACGCGGTGTCAATTTGCATAAAATATCTTCTAGAATTAGGTTGGATGATGAACTATGATATAAAGATAAGTTGAAATAACTTATAGGGTCAAATGCGAGACTAAAACTAAAATATAAGGATATGTTAGAGCTAATTTAACCAATGAATTTTAACTTACATCATATTCTTTCTTTAAAAAAATTGTTTTGAGCCATTATTTATCAGCTATAATTCTAACTTAAAATCATTTTAACTTATTTTTCTCACAAGTTATTTATAAAAAGCAATTTTTGGATTATGACTTTAAGTCAAAAGTTATAATATAAAAGTTATAATTCTGGAAAGAAATTTATGATTTGGCTGCATTCTTTTCATGTTGATAAGTTCATTCAATAACTAGGCATGCGCGGATTCAATATTTTCTAAATCCTGCAGTTCCCTGCTGATGGTTCAATGTATGCAGAGACTGGTTAATTTGTTGACATGATACCTGGAAAGGATTTTCTTTTGATGAGAAATAAAGAAATGGACTGATTGTTTGGATAACATGATGTGGCACACAAGTTGCTGCGCTTAGATATTTGTTGGTTACTTATTCTCTAAATTAAGCCCGCGCCTGTGTGCAGTGTGATCCAGAGGAACCAGGTTCATGTGACTCTGGGTGCAATGGTGGGCTGATGAATAGTGCCTTTGAGTATACTCTCAAAGCTGGTGGTCTTATGCGTGAGGAAGACTATCCTTACACCGGTATGGATCGTGGTGCTTGCAAATTTGACAAGAACAAGGTTGCTGCTGGAGTGGCCAACTTTAGCGTGGTGTCCCTAGATGAAGATCAAATTGCTGCAAATCTTGTGAAAAACGGTCCCCTTGCAGGTAAATTGACTTGGTTTTCATTGATTGAGCGATCAATTTTCTTTTGACGTCCACAATTCTAGTATTCAGTTGTGGCTAACCCTTGCCGTGTTCTGATTCAGTGGCCATCAATGCTGTGTTCATGCAAACATACATTGGAGGAGTTTCATGCCCTTATATTTGCTCAAGGAGGTTGGATCATGGAGTGTTGCTGGTGGGATATGGTTCAGCTGCCTATGCTCCCGTCAGGATGAAGGAGAAGCCATACTGGATTATCAAGAACTCATGGGGAGAAAGCTGGGGCGAGAATGGATTCTACAAAATCTGCAGGGGTCGCAATATTTGCGGAGTCGACTCCATGGTCTCAACTGTTGCTGCCGTGCAGACCAACTCCCTCTAGGGATATCCTTACGATGCTGCTACCTTGTTGCTTTGTAAATAAGGATTTAACACTACAAGTTATATATGCCCCACTTGAACTATCTGCCTGTCATATTCTCAACATCCAAAGCATGGGAATGGAGTTTCTTTGGAATTTCCCGTGTCTTCGGTTTGCAAGAACAGCTACCCTATATTATTTGTCTTCTGGCGCAACCCCACCTTTTTAAGACTTGCAATGTTTCTCTTATTTCATTTATTTTGCTGTCATGTCTCACCAAAGCGCTCACGAATGATCGCGACAGCATCCTCACGTTACTCGGTGGTAAACTGCGACTAAACAGTTAAATCATCAGATTCGAATGTTCGATGTTCCCAAGGACACTTATAGTCATGTGATGGACACGTCGTGAGGGAAACTTGATTTGAACAGATGCCACAAACCCTCCAAAAGCCTGTGGTCGAAGCAAGCATATTAACGACCAGTGACAATAGAAAATCGAAACTTCTTGTTGTTTGATGAGGAAATAGCAAACCTTCTATTTAAAAATATATTAAAATAATATTTTTAAATTTTATTTTTAAGACCAGAATTTTAAAACAATAAAAAAAATAATTTAAAACAATTTTTGAAAGGTACAGGGCCAAACAAACAAGCAGCACCTCATCCTTGGGTCTGGTGCGGTTCTATTATTAAAATAATCAGCTACGATGGGATTGGTGTCAAGCCCACCAGTAAGATGATAATAAATAAACGTCTAAACCTAAAAATTATAGTAAAAATTACTTTCAAAAATATTTTTTATTTGAAAATAAATAAAAATAATATTTTTTTTAAATTTATTTTTAAAATCAATACATCTAAAAAAAATATACAAAAAATTCAATTATGTTTTAAGAACTCCGCATAAATACAAGCAGATAAGTCTGTTTTCCGCAGACAACTTTATTGCTTCTATCTTTCCACATACTAATAATAGTGGGAGTTTTAAATAAATCAAATAACCTTATTATTACACCTGGCCATACTGCCATCACATACATAAAGCAACTTTCCTCTAGGAAGCTGCCTGGTCCTTTCAATAACAAATAAGGATTGGACAAGAGATAAATAAAGGATTGGACAAGCGAAGCAATGCTCCAAAAATAGAAGCTTCCTCAAACTCCCCGCAACATACCCAATGACCTCTCATCATGTTCAAATGAAAAAACCCAAACAAATCCATGCTCATACACAGTGGATTCCCGTCTTTGGCAGCAACTATGATTTTATATCAGAGCCATCATTCATCCTCGTCATTTACCAAAGCAAATGAAAAGGGATAAAACTTGTAACCATCTCCCTCGTAGAATTTGTTTTGGAATTCCACCCAGTGCAGACGCAAGGCATGTAAGAAAGCACTAAGAGTTTCCATCACCAGCAACACACCGACGGTCGCGAAAATAAAGACGATGGCTCCAATAACAAGGATAAAAATATTGTGGTACCTGTGGCACATGTAAAGCACAATGTTAGCTAGCATCCAATTTGAGTATAGGTCATTGGTGTGTGGCGTTTATAATTCAAGCAGCATCATCATAAGTGTTAACATACCCCCAAGCAAGGAGAAGGACCTTCTCATAGAATACACTAGACAACTCCGAGTGCGCAAGACTGCAAAAAAAGAGGCAACATAAAGCATACAATTAGCTCGCTAACTATCAAATAAAAAGAAGATGACCTTTTAGGAAATATATAGAGAAATGACTATAGTGAACTATGTGGGACCATATCTAAGGGTGGGATTTGACATCATTGAAAGGATAAGAAAGGAAACTTCTGTTTGCGCAGCTTTTATCAAGAGAATATATACAGCACTCATCAAGAACAATCATGCATACAGAATTACACAAATTTTGAAATGTACCAGTTACATGCAAGATTGAATTCTAAATTTGAACTCAAATGATGCATAGCTTCATTTCCTAATGGCATACCTGAGGGCCCATAAACGAAGATAGGAAGCTGTGTTTGAGACTGCTCCAAGTACAAACTCAATGGTATGTATCATCTGATGTACGAAAACTTCACTGAATTCAAATTCCTCGTGACCATGTGAATCATGGTTTGTCTCCAACTGAAGTGACTCCTCAGTGCTCTGAAGTGGTGTGTACGATTCACCTTGGTGCCTCTGGGAGAAACTTTACAATCAGAACTCATGGAAAGAGAGAAAGAAGTGCAATGCTCTTGTTTATTATTTGCAAGTGTGCATACATACACGCATACAAGAGAACGGGGTATAATGCTCTTGTTTATTATTTGCATGCATGCATATATATATATAAACCTTAATCATATTGAGAAACTTGGGAGTTGAGAGCAGTATCATACAGCTTCGTGTTGCTTCTTCAAAAGGAAAGGCTTTGGGAGCAGCATCCATGGTACCGACACAAGGGCCAATAGTAATAGCACTAGCTGAAAACCGAATATACAAAACGAATTAGTAGAATGGCTACATCTCATATACATGAAAGGTAAAGTAAAAGGCAGCAAAAAATACGAGTCAACCTGCACAGTTTTTTGCCTAGGAAAAAGCTCATTTTCTCCCAACTCGTCTGTTGGACTCAGGAACATGTATATCATTACATGGTACAAGTCAGCTTGTGAACCAGTGGACCACTTCACAATGATAAGGAGTGATAAATAGCCAAACAAACTGTTTAAAAATATCATTTGGGGGATAAATTGGAACCTGAAAAATGCACGAAAAATGTCACCCTTAGAGATACCATGCCATCTTTTGAACTCCAGCGAAAAAATTGAAAAACAAAATTGAAATAAATTTAAAGATGCTGAAGCAGCCAGCATTCTAGTTTTTCCAAAACTTACCAGATATTCAAGCTGTTTTTAAAGTATGTTGCATTGAAATAACTCAATATGATTCCAAGGTTCATTTGAGCAACCCCAAGAAGGATTGACATTTTCATCTTCAGAGAGTTGAGAAATGGCAGCTCACTGCGGCTGCCATGCCATACAGGATCTACACCAAATGGGTAAGTGGGGCGCACTTTTATCAAACCATCTGTGGTAGCATCCCTGAAAAACAAATAGTTCGAAGGGGACTGAGAGTCTGAGACTGTCATATAAAAATTGAAAGAGCACACTAAATGAAGATTTTTGTAGCAGGTTTATAAAAGGTTTAAGGCATACACCTGCAAGAGAGATCACGGCATGCATATGCTGATGGAGCAAATAGTTCGAAGGGGACTGAGAAGAATTCATTATAGATAAGACCAGTGTAAATCGAGAAGAGTGCCATCATCAAAATAACATAACGACCACCAAAGGTCATTTCAGTGATATCTCCAAGTTTCTGATGCACAAAAGACATATAATTATATTAGATGCTAACTGCAGGGAACCACATAATCTAGAAAAACAAGCACACAAAAAATGGCAATCTTTAACAAAAAGTCAAATCCTGATAGTAAGAGAAGTCAGCATTCAATGACTTTACAGAATAATGCAATAACCAAGCTAGACATAAAAGTTAAAAATGTCTGTCAACCATCAAAGATACCCAGAGATTACCTGGCCAGAAAGTTTCTTTTCCCTGATTATGAAGACTAATGTTGCGAGCAACATGCAAATTCCATGTCCCCAATCACCAAACATGACGGCAAAAAGAAAAGGGAATGTAACTATAGTGTACACACCAGGATTTGCTTCTTGATACTTTGCCACCCTGCCATCATGTAAAACCAAAGCATCTTTTTTGTATTTATTGATTTCATTTGAATGATGAAAACCGGCAAACAGCAAATGAATGTTTGGGTGCACATGCACACAAGCATCTGTGAGTCCATACATGCAAGCAAATGCTATATTTAACAGCAAACTATACATTGGGACTGTACAGAAAATAGGGAGGCATCTTACCTCATCATCTAACCAAATCTAATTATATGTAAAACTGAACCTATTCTATACATTAGGATTGTGCATATGCAGCTAGTTTAGATCATTTACATGACATGGGACAAACACATATGATGCCATTATCAATTTACATGAAGTAAACAGTGGTAAGATGTGCATTACTCCTACCTAAGTTGTTAATGGACTGGGATTTAGACCTAAGCTCAGTTGATCTGACCTAGTTCAGGGTTTATAAACCCTAAATTTCATGTCATTTGATTACTTTTAATCAGTTATTTCCGATGCATTCTTTATAGTTAGGAACGTATTAGAAATTTTATATTATTCAAGGAGTAACTACCAATAGTTACTTCATGAGACTACTTTGAGGAGAGAGACAAAGATGAAGATGAAAGAAGGTGACATGAATATCCATCTAGGCTCATATATATATATATATAATTCTCTCCCAGTAACATATAGCAAAATTTCATGATTTGAAAATAAGTTTAAGACAATAAATGGAAAAAAATCAAAACTAATTAGGCTACTTCAAGAATGGTCTTAGAGTGGAACTCACCCATATGCATCAACAATATCTTGAAAAGCAGAAGTAAACTTGTTTGTGCGAAAATATGTAGGTGGCAACTCTGTTGTATGCAAAACCTGGAAAATTGTTCCAACTTGTGAGTTGGAATCAAATGCAGCTCGCTGCAATGCATCCTGGATCTGCAGACATCAAGTTGAAACTTGTTTTATATGCAATCCAATGCAATAGTTTCATAGCATGTATTAGTTCAGAAATAGGATTCAAGATCACCCAAAACATTCCCCATTAAAATTTAGTGTCAGGATTTACCTGCTTTGTACCAAAAACAGGACTCCACCCCTCAGCAACAAGACACTTCTTGGTCACATCAAGGCTGAGCATGTTCAAAGTGTGGTAGATGGATTTCTCCTTCCTCACCTTCACCAGTTTGAAAAGATTGTTAATGACAGAACACGATATAAAGAGTGAAATTATCATATATGTACAATCAAAATGAGTTATTATAACTTTGAACAGACCAAAGTATTCCACTGCACAAATTGATCACCAATAGTCTGCAACAAATGACTCCTGTGAAACAATCCTGCATCTATAGCAGCCTTCATCTCAGAGATTCTTCCTGAAACCTGAAATTTGAAATGGTTAAGCATATCATACTCAATCAGAAAAAAAAAGGCAAAACTTTTAATGGAAAACGCATAAAGCAATTGAAAAATGTCTGATCATAACAATCTAGATATATGGACAAAATGAAAGTTTAAGATGTTCGGAGGGAAATGAAAATATCAAGACTTGGAAAGAAGCATGCAGCAGCTTCCTGGATAAACAAAAGATAGAAAAGAAACAAGCAAGCAGCAGTGTGGCAAGACTTGAAAATAACAAAACTTGCAACTTGTCATTAAAACGAGAATGAAACATCTGACAAAAGCACAACACATACTTCGGAGATCATTTGAATTTGTTTTCCAAAATCCTCAGTGAAAGGGTAGCGATTTGCACCAAAAGCTTCACATATTTTTAGTATTTTGGTCTTTGCCTTCTCTCCCGAATAAAAGACAACATATACATTCTTCTCAACCTGTAGACATTCACAAGTCAGAAACAAACATATTAATGCGGTAGACAAAATTAGGTGACAATTGAATTCATTTTCTCCAAGAAGTCTACAATACATGCACTAAACAATTAATAAAGCATAGTATTAGTGAATTTAAGATAACTCAACAGTCCTTGCATTTTAAGTAGAAATCTAACAAAATATTCACTGCTGGATTCAAACAAACAAGTGATTCATATACTAAAAATCAGGCAATTAGCAAGGTAAAATTAGTAATTGATTTGATTTGATTTTGATACTTTAAACAATTTACACGAAGAAATATCACGTCATCATAGAGCCAAAGCATTTAGTGAGCCTCTTCGATAGCGGCCTTCTAACGATCAGGACTGTATAAGTGTCTATACATCGTTAAAGAGAACACCATACAAACTTCTGATATATCATACATGGCTGCCTATTATAAGATAGCATGGGTGTGAGCAGTGCACAGGACTTGTACAAATGGGTGAAGAAGTTCAGTAACATTACATAAAGAGATTAACATTGATAATTACAATTGAGCTAGAGTAACAGAGATGAAATGATTACAAGATGTGTAACTGCAGTTACTTTATTACCTTTTGTTTCTGTGTCATGGATACGTGAGTGTATCTGTGTAAGTAGCTTATCATCATGCTTATTGCTAAACAAAAGTTACATGAAGAATAAAATGTTCAGCAGAAATGCGACCAAACTAACCTTCTCTCCAGAAACAGGATCAACAACAGGTTCCTCAACGGCAGCCTGCCTGATGTACACATTGCCCCTAGTAGCACGAAATATAATTCTTTCAAATGGCATGGACTTTTCTTTGGGAACAAGGCCAGTGATAAACCCCAACTTTACTTGTTTTGATGACTCGTTCAATATTTCCTACAGAATAGCCAGTCAACTATTATAGTTACAAATACAAAAATGAGGATAAAGTAACACTGGTGTACTAAAAAGAGGATAAAGTGACATTGATATGCTATCAAGTAGTTGGAACTCCTACTTTGTCCTGTAATAAAGGAGCATCTAGCGATTCTTCGCCAGTTTGTTGGGATTCCAATTCCTTTTGCAGAGCAGTTGCATTCCTAAGGGCGGAAGAGAAAAACTCACCAGCCTACAAGAAAAAAAATCATTGTCTTGATTATTACCAATACATAATTGAAGTTCTGATGAGAAAAGGTTCAAAGTAGGACCGTGCATGATTATGAAACAACTTCAAATTACGTAACGGCAGAATATGAAGTCCTTAAGACATAAAATCTAAAAAATGGATGCCTGTTACATAACATTGTATGACTTAATAAATGAAAAATGTATTGAGAGCAGATGTAAAATTAAACAAAATGGATGCCTGTTACATAACATTGCATGACTTAATAAATGAAAAGTGTATTAATAGCATTTTGACTTAAAATTCTATAACACCTGAGTAACACGCATCACAGGATCTACACAAGGAAATAACAGGAACTATGAAACTCCCGCAAAACCAATCATGACATGTCTAAAACTTATCATAAGTTCCAGCTTCTCCATGGTTTATCAAACCATGCTAATACAAGAATGATTATCACTGGGCCACAACAGGAAAGAGAGCCATACCTTGTTGAGGACAAGCTTATATTCCACAAGCTCATTATAAGAGCGCTGTAATTTATCATTATTTGCATTCATTTCAACCAGCTCTGCCTCGAGTTCCCCAAGTTTTACCTATGGCACCCAAAACCATGCAAAACAGTATGAGCCCTGACCCATCTAAAGCATTTCTAGCAGTATATTCGACTTTGTAGCATACCTCTAGGTCATCCACATCAATTTCATTTTGTGCACCAGGCTTAGTCAAAGGTGTAATACCTGCCTTCACCATTTGCTCCTTGAAAAACCGTAGCTTCCGTGCCATCTCTCCAAATTTTTTGATCTTACAAGAAGAAAAAAATCAAAATTTCCACAGCTGAATCTCACTTCATTACCAGGCATAAAATGGATTCATATAACTAATATCTAAGGTGCTGAAAAAAAAATTTCTACACTGGCAAATGCAATCAGATACTCATGGTAGTGATTAACAGGACCATATGCATTTAAAATTCTTCGTAAAATCAAAATACTCAAGAGCACAGAATGAACACGAAACATAAGCACACCTGAGCAGCATAAGTTCTCTGAAATGGACTCTTATCTGCATTGAGCTGCAAACAGAAAATAAGATCAGAATTAAAGCTGAATATCAATTATCAAATCAATCACATCACATTCTTTCACTAGCAATCCCAAATTAAAAAATCTTTTAACTAAAAAACCAAAAACCCTAACAAAAACAAAATATAGGAGTTGTAGTCTCTATTGAACTCCAATTTATTCTCCATATAAGCAATAAGAGTTCACAAAATCACATTTCGAATTTCGATTTAGTTACGATTAAATTACAAATAAAAAAACATTACCATCTGCACTGAAAACAACAGAGAATAATAAGAAATCGAATTCAATAAATTAACAAAAAAAAAAAAATCAACATCGGATGGAAGAAGACAGGGAGAGATAGACAAAATTAGAGGGCAAGGACAGAAGAATGTGTACGGACGTCTTTGAATTGGAGGAGACCGAGGTCGCCGAGATAAGAGACGGTGTGATGAGCAGATTCGATAGGGATAATAAGCTGCACCAATTGCATCGCTTCTGACCTGAACAGATCCATCGGCGGACAGCATCCTCCTGCTCTTGCCTCCGCCATTTCCTCTCCTCTCCTTGATTCGATTTCTCTCTCTGTATCTCGCAACTCACAGAGATTGATTGAATTTTTATTTTTTAATTTACTGGCTTGGTGATTCAATCAGGTGAAATGATTTTTTTTAAGACGTGAGAGGACAGAATACAGAGGGAGGTGAGTGATGTCGTTTTTCCCTCTTCTGTTTGCTTCTAAACTAGCTGCCACGTCCTTCCTTACATGATTTGGTTTGTTTACGATTCTGTCCTTGGGTTTTTTTTACCTGTTGCGTAGTTTTTTTAAAAAATTAATTATTTTTTAT
>Ga0307512_10006465_pt1 | contig 11871 bp, 8 predicted proteins | sample 14_EM_MG_FD_200267 | JGI IMG/M metagenome (GOLD analysis project Ga0307512, IMG submission 200267) | Populus trichocarpa ectomycorrhiza microbial communities from riparian zone in the Pacific Northwest, United States - 14_EM | ecosystem: Host-associated > Plants > Roots > Unclassified | place... | reverse complement strand
ACTCTGTTTTTTTTTTTTTTTGAAAAATGAAATCATCCCTCCATTATTTTTTGAAAAAATATTCTAGACGACTCATCGTCTGGTTTTCCCCACATTCCAGTCACTGTGGTGGCCAAAAAAACAAGATATATTTTTTATATTAAAAAGTTTTTTTCCAGCTCGTTTTGATCCAGAACACCTAAAAAATAGTCTAAACATCTTTAAAAATGCATTAATGGCCTTAAGAAAAAATCACATAAAAACTTGAAACAAAAAATATTATCGAGCTTAGATCTGGTTCTTAAGAAAATTTCAAGGTGAAAAAACACATAAGTAGAACTCTCATCACCAAATGGAACTCGTTGATACCAAGATCAACTATTTTGGTGGTCAGATAATCAACTCTCTCTACCATTGGGATCAAGCAATCTCTCTCTTTTCTCTCAAACCAGGAACTAAAAAATAACAAAAATGAGATTTTATTTAAAATTGAATTTCAAAAATATTGAAGAGCCTAAAAGGTATAATTTGTAAAGTTTGAGGACTAAAATACACTTTTTATGAGAACTTGAAACCATCACCCATTGTGGTGTCTTTTCTACTTTGATTCTCCATCTTTTAATTTAATTCTCTATCAACAAATTTGATTCAATTATTCTTTAAATTAGTCTAAAAAGGATACAATTGCACAAAAAAAAAGTTTAAAGATCAAAATAAAAACAACGAGTCTATATTAAAATGTAAGAGGGTAAACAATGCGTGTATGCATAATGTTTTACCCATAGGTCATAACGTTCATAGTTTTGTCATACAACAACAACAATATAACTAGGCGTTTTAGTATATATTGATCATTGACCTGCGTTACACTGCAGACCAAGTTAAATTTTTCTTGAACTTAAAAAAAAATACTTAGATGTTGCTACTATTTTTTTCTGGTGAAAAAAAAATCTAAACCTCATGGAGATTGACTTGATGTGACATGGTTAACTTTGTGGGTCCAAAAGCAAATGAGACGAATCATAAAAAATATAGTTTGACTCAAAATAAAATTTTAGGATGCCATTTTTTTTTAATATCAAGATAACAACATATTGAATTGACTTGAGTCAACTTGAGTTAACATATCTACTCTACGACTCGAGTCATGAGACTATGATAACCCCATTAAAACAAATTATGAAGCATAATTCCTAATCAACCTAATGTTTAAGGATAAAATTAAAAAAATTTAAAAAAAGACCTAAAAATAGCCCCGGATTAACCTGTCAAACTCGCAACCTAAGTCATAAGACCAAGATAACCCCTTAAAAAGCAAATCAATACAAATTATGAAGTCCAATAATCAACCCAATGTTGAAAGACATGATTAGAAAAGGAAATCAATTTTAAAAAGAACATAAAAAATAACCCGAGTTAATCAGTCAAACCCATGACCCGGCTCATGGGACCGAGATAGCCTCATAGAAAGAAAATAAAAAGACGATTTGATTTAACTCGGGTTAACCTGTCAAATTCATAGCTCTAGTCATGAGACTGATATAACACATTAGAGAGCAAAACAAACAAATTATAAAGTTCAACTCTCAATCGACCTCGTTGGATTCAATATTGAACGATAAAATTTGAAAATACATTTAATTAAAAAAATGAGTCAAGTCAACCCGAATTAACTCGTTAAGGATTATTCTTGGGTCATAAGGACCTGTAAACCAAATCACAAAACTAAAATAACTTCTTAAAAAGAAAAAAAAAACAACCTGATTTAACTAGAGTTAAAATGACAAAACTCATGACACTGACCATGAGACCAAGATATTCCTATAAAAAAAATCAAAACATATTATAAAGATTAATTTTGAACCGATTCAATGTTGAATGATGAAATTAAAAAAAAAATTCAAATAAAAAAAGATAATACAAACAATCCAAATTAACTTGAGTTAACCTATTAAGTGTTATTCCGGGGTTATAAGATTGGAATAACCTAATATAAAATAAACAAAATAAATTATAAAAAATAATTTTAAATCAATTTAATATTAAATAATAAAATTTAAAAAATTAACAAAAAAAATTTAAATCAATGAGGTTAACCGCCTCCTTTATTATTTATGTTATTTATGTCACGAAAGAAGGGCAGTAAAAAATAAATTTAATATTAAAAAATATTTTTTTATTAAAACACTGAGTAAAAAAAAATTAGTACAATAAAACCAACCATCTTCTAGGTTTTTTTTTTTAAAAAATAATTATAATTATAATATAATTTGCTGTTTCATCATCGTCGACACGCCAGTGTTTCCCGTTCATTCCCACATACTTTTCTTCCCGAAACTTCTGCATTTAGAGACGGACGATCCTGCTTCCCCAAATCCCTTTCTTCAATATTCCAGATTTGTTACAAAGTGTCTCTGTCGTATTGGTCAATAAAAAACCAGACCACTTCATGATGATGGCGGCGGCGGCGGTGAGACGTCGAGGTTCAGAAGCCTTTTTTATTGGGGCCCAAATTCAGCGATGTCAAATGAAAATAATGGGTATGATTCTTCTTCTATCTCCAACCACTTTATCACTGTTGTCTACCAACCACTCCAACTCCATTTCTTCCTCTAGCAGTAGCAGTAGATATAAACACAGCAATGATGCTTCTTTATTTAGAAACATTGATGATGCCCTTTCTTGTTTCAATCACATGCTTCATAGGAAACCCCTGCCTTGTATCATCCAATTCAATAAATTATTATCTGCAATTGTCAAAATGAGACAGTATTACGATGCTGTGATTTCTCTTTCCAAACAAATGGAATTAGCTGGGCTCTCTCCTAATACTTATACCCTTAATATGTTGATTAATTGCTTCTGCCAGTTGCAACGTATTGATCTTGGGTTCTCTGTCTTGGCCAAAGGCATTAAACTTGGTCTTCAACCCACTATTGTCACATTTAACACCTTAACCAATGGGCTCTGTAAAGTGGGTAAATTTTCCCAAGCCGCGGAATTATTTGATGACATGGTGGCAAGAGGGTGTCAACCTAATGTCCACACTTATAATACAATTATCAATGGCTTATGTAAGATCGGGGAAACTGCTGCTGCTGCTAGATTGTTTAAGAAAATGGAAGAGGCAGGCTGCCAGCCTAATGTGGTGACATACAGTACACTCATTGACGGTCTTCGCAAAGATAGGCGGGTGAATGAGGCTTTAGATATCTTCTCTTATATGAAGGCTAAAGGCATTTCCCCTGATATTTTCACTTACACCTCTTTAATCAAGGGCTTATGCAATTCCAGCCGATGGAAGGACGCTTCAGCAATGCTAAATGAAATGAGGAGTTTGAATATCATGCCAGATAGTGTCATCTTCAACGTGCTAATTAATACATTTTGTAAAGAAGGCAAGGTTTCACAGGCTCAAGGTGTGTTAAAAACAATGACTGAAATGGGTGTGGAGCCTGATGTTGTTACTTACAGCTCATTGATGTATGGATATTCCTTGTGTATGGAAGTTGTTGAAGCTAGAAAGCTTTTTGATGTCATGATAACCAAGGGTTATAAACCTGATGTTTTTTGTTATAACATCTTAATTAACGGATATTGTAAGGCCACAAGGATAGATAAGGCCAAGCAACTTTATAATGAAATGATTCTTCAAGGCTTAACTCCGGACAAAGTTACTTACAACACCCTTATTCATGGCTTGTGCCAATTAGGCAGGCTTAGGGAAGCACAAGATCTTTTCAAGAATATGCACAAGAATGGCAACCTCCCAGATTTATTTGCTTACTCAATATTGCTCGATGGCCTTTGCAAACAAGGGTATCTTGGAAAGGCATTCAGATTGTTTCGAGCAATGCAAAGTTCCTCCTTGAAGCCTGATCTGGTGATGTATAACATCCTGGTTGATGCCATGTGCAAATCCGGGAATCTTAAAGATGCAAGGGAACTGTTTTCAGAACTCTTTGTCAAAGGGTTGCAGCCTAATGTTCAGATATACACTACAATAATAAATGGACTTTGTAAAGAAGGATTGTTAGATGAAGCATTGGAAGCTTTCCGAAATATGGAAGAGGATGGCTGCCCTCCAGATGAATTTTCTTATAATGTTATTATCCGAGGATTTCTCCAGCACAAGGATGAATCAAGGGCAGTGCATCTTATTGGTGAAATGAGAGACAGAGGTTTCATTGCAGATGCGGGGACCACAACGTGGTAGAAAATCTGTTATCTAATGAAGACAATCCTGTTCTGAAGAAGTATCTAGGCTTACTTGAATCTCGTCAAGGTGAAAAGGTGATGTCATTTTTTCACGCCGCTAATTCATGTTGCAAATATTAGGCATCTTTTTTTCTCTCTCTGGTTAATTTATTGTTAGTTCAGTCTTGTCAAAATCTTGACAATGACACCAATTACTAGCTTTGTTTCACAAATCATAATACTTGTTTTGGACTAGCATTCGCTTCTCTAGGTTTATACACGCACATTTATGTTTGTCACTAAATACGTGTGGAATTGAGTTAAAGTGATGAATCCTATTTTTCTCATTAGCGATTAAACTAGTGTAAATTTTCATCATCTTGGGTAACTTCAAAAAAACTTTTCTTAAAGCAAACAAGACATAATTTAAGTGCTACTGCATGTAGAAGGTTCTCAATTACTGTGCCTTATGGATGCAGGTGGATGCTACCCCTAATTCTGCAAATGAGAAACAAATAAATATGCAAGCAGCCCTAGTGAGTTTGGATTATTTTGTGTTTTGTTCTGTTTGCAAAGTTGGGTAATATTTGTTTTCATGGTTGAATATGTATGGTATGTTTCCTTGAAAGAGCATCATATATTCATTTTTAGTGTTGTACAACTGATTTTCATGATGTTTGATGATAATGATATGGCAACACGCAAGTGGAATTCGATAGAGAAGTTTTAATCTAATTTTTATTATAATTGGATGGTTGGTATCATTTGTGTGAATAAATAAGAGATTCTCCAGTGAGCACTCAATATGATCCTTCGTTGCTAAGTTTTCTGGAAAAATAAAATAGGAGAAGGTAGGTTGGGGGCCAGGTTTTCATGGATGCCAAAGGATCAATCTTTCCAAAGTAATACTCCCATATCTATTCTTCCATTTTGGCTTATTCAAAATCTTAATGCATAAAAGGGCATCTATTTCTTAGATGCATAATTGGCAAGACCTCCAAGTATCTCCTCTGTTTTTCCTTCTTTTGAGGGTAACATAAGCCAATGCTATTACTTAGCCTCCTCTGTTTCTTTCTCTGTGATGCTTTTGCTGTAGTTTCATCAGAATCTAGGAATCTAGAATTTCTGGAATTGTGTTGTTATTTTTCTTATGTATAGCCTGTAAATTCATGGTCAAATCTAGAGATTGCTGACATCCTTTATAATACTTAATTACTGATAAACATTTCTGGTATAGTTATTCAAGCAAAATGCCATTCATATAGAGGACAAAGAGAAAAGAGAGAGGGAGATGAGAAAACAGATCATCAATAAAACTAAAGATTATGAGCAAGCTTTTTAAGCGGGAAAAGCTGCAAACTTGTGAAACCAAAAGAATCAGAGTGCAGCATTTACTCCTTCCAATTTCATATGATCTCTTTTGGATTCCCACTTTTTTTATTCCCCACACCTTAAAGAGCCGATAAAATAGAAAATAGGAATCAACGTTGCTGAAATTACAAAATTATTAGGGCTTGACTGCATAAATTCCGAATTTATTGATTGGTTGAATTTTTTTGTGAATTTTGTGTGTGAAAGTGGGGAAGCGCAGCAAGTTGAGTGGAGTAAGATTCAGACACCTACTGATGAAGTAGTGGTACCCTTTGGGACAAGATGTTGTTTTGAAGCTTAATGGAGGTTTAGGGACAGCAATGGGATGCACTGGTCCTAGGTATGTAAACTTTTGTTTGTTATGTATGGTGCATTTTAATCTGTACATCAAATTGCCAGGGAAGAAAAAGAAGGCTGGTGACCACAGCTTGATGGTTGTTGTTTTTTTGGTTGAAACGATTTACCCTTTTGTTTGTGGTGCAGAATGGAGGTTTTGGAGATATATATGACATTGAACTTGATTTATGTTGTTGTGTTTCTTGACCTTATTGTCATCCAGATCGAGGTGAGTGTTTGTTGTTGCTCTTCTCTTCTGCTTTGATTTTGATTTGGTTCTGTTGTTGCATGGAACTAACTGTTAAAGTTGCTGCAGAATCTTAACAACAAATATGGGTGCAGCGTTCCCTTGTTTCTAATGAACTCATTCAACACTCATGATGATACACAGAAGGTGCCTGATCCTTACCTTTTTCTCCTGCTCTTTCTCTTGTCCTTGCTAGATTTTACTTGTATAGTAACACCAGTTGCTGTCCAACTTAGATTATTGAGAAGCACTCAAACTCAAATATTGAGATGCACACCTTTAATCAGGTTTGTGATACTACTATTTGATCGGTTTCTTTTAATATCTGCGTTTAGCTTTGCTGAAAATGTTAAACAACAAATTTGCCTTTTCCCCTTTGGAATTACACAGAGCCAATATCCTCGTCTGGTTGCCTGATGATTTTGTGCCAATGCCTTCAAAAGGACACACTGAAAAGGATGGATGGTATAGTTTCAAATTTCTATATTTTACTATATGAAGTTCAATGAATAACTTTCAGTCAATTTTTACCATTTTGCATGCGCTATATAATTATATATTCTATCAGATGCACTCTGATGATAATATATTTGGCACCAGATGCTTATGAGTTTGCATATTTTGTAAAACTAGGGGAGAGCTTGAACTTATGTGAATTCTGATTAAGAAAGTTGAGTTGAAAACTCTTCTATTTACCTGCTGTTCTGAGCTTGTGAACTTCTATCAATCTATTCCACCTCTTACTTCTAGAGTCTTATGTAAGGGACTATTTGGACGCATATCAAGTCGTTTATTTACCAACTTCTGAGTTGTATAAACTTCTCCAAATCAATTTTGCTTTTCTGACATGTGTAAAATCCAGAAAGTAACTCCTATACTTGCATACTAATGCTCTCACAAATTACTTCCTTTCCTTATGATATGTTACAAAGACGTGCCTATTATACTATTAGCTGTTTATTGAAAACTGAGTGATGAGCGTAACTTAGCAATAGAGTGTCTGGATCACTGGCCAGTGACGAAAGTATGCCACAATTGGAACATTGTGTATCCATTCTTACTTTGGCATATCTTTAATGTTATCTGTTACTCAAATTTTTGGAAGCTGATGGTGTCTGATCAAGGTTTGTCCCTCTTAAAGAAAGAAATTTTTTTAGTGGGATCCAACATGAGCAATTTCTTAAAATTCAGAAATGAAAGTAAAATAACACCTAAAAAAAGTTAGGAATTGTACAGTGCAAGGAGTAGGTTTGAGTGTATAGTTTAATTTATAATCTTATCAACGTGTTATCTTCTTGCTTGCTGTTCTGAAAACTTCTATTTATGCATGTAGGTATCCTCCTGGACATAGTGATGTGTTCCCATCTCTAAAGAACAGTGGCAAGCTTGATGCTTTATTGTCACGGGTTGATGCTATGATGTTGCTTTTGTTTTATCCTTGTGATATTAAGAAGTAATTTGTGCTCCTCTGGTACTTTAGCTCTTATGTCCTTTGTATTTCCTTATCACCTTGCAGGGTAAAGAGTACGTGTTTGTTGCCAACTAGGGAACCTCGGTGCTGTTGTTGATTTGAGTATCCTATTTATGGTTCTCATTGTAAACTTTGACTTCAGGATTTTATTTTTGTTATACTCTGTTCTGGTTTTAAACATGAAAATGCTTGGAATTGAAGTCTTGTAGCGTGTTATATCCTTGACTTGGTGCTTCAGAAATCTTAAACCATCTGATTAGAAACAAGAACGATTACTGCATGGAGGAACAAAAGATGAATGCAACCACTTTTAATTTAGTTTATGGATTCAAAATTTGTTCTTATATTTTGTGCTTCTGCAGGTGACTATGCGATTTGCCATTAGCAATCCCTTTTAATGGGATTTGGAAATTAATCTTTATTGAAGTCTCTTACTCTTCTAAGAAGTCTATCAGGATATATATATTTTGTTGAAAGTGTTCAAAATGTCAAGTGCAAAACAGTATTACAAATGATTTATAAAAGCATTTTGATGGTAACAAATTTCCTTAAGTATTAAATCCTTTGCATTATAAGAAATATTAATCAGTGGTTTATCTCTATTGATGCTAAATATAGCGTGAAATATTTTCAAATAAATAAATAAATAAACACAAATAATTAATTAAAGAGAGGATATATAAGAAAGAAAGAAAATAAATAAATAAAATATCCCCATCATCCATCAAAGAAAAAAAAAACTCAATGTCTTTCTCTTGCAATGCAAGACCATCATCCTGGAGATGAAAGTGTTTTAAAACAACTAGACTGGCAGCCAAAAGTTGAGCAGAAGTAGCAGCTAATTATTTTTTTGTGTTTCAGTTTCCAACAGCATCACCAATGCTTAACCCAAATTAGAGCAATTCAAAGCAGCCTTAATTTTGAGAACCGTGGTGCTGATAAGGGTATTGACTGTTGCCACAGATTCCATGTTGAGTTCTGTGGAGGATGTGACATTAGGACCAGCGACCAGAATTTGGAAGGCTACTGTAAGAAGTGAACCTCCTGAGTCTGCCCCAGTAGAACTTGTGGAAGTAGAACTGTCCCCTCCTGTGTCTGGACGGCCATCGCCAGATATTACAAAACCTGATGGAAGTATGGGAATGATCGATGAGTCTGCACCGCCTATCACCATGTTCATGGCTGGAATGTCAAGTGGAGCATATACCACCATTGATCCTGAAGAGTCCGTGCAGCTCTCTTGAAGTATCAGCATGTTGTTCTCAGTAGGAATGAAAGGCTGCTTTAATTTGAAAGGAAAAACAATCAAAGAACTGCACAAGTAAACTTACTGAAAATGAATCAAGACATTGTTGCTGTAAGCCTTTTGGCTATAGTTTATACTGCATCAGAATAGGAGAGAAAGGAAGAGAAATTACGTGAGTAATGGATATGCAGTTCCCTGGATTAGTCCCATTGGAAATGTGTGAAATCACATGCACAGGATTGCTATTGGACAGAATATCCCACTGTTAGAGACAATGACAGGAAATACCATTTGTTACATTGCTATAAATATCCGAATGAGTGAAATATGTACGTATTTATTGATCACAGAATGAATCATTCTATTTTTCATAAACCTGAATTCGTGATTTCTCATCTTTGAAGAAGTTAAACACATTCTGAGGTGAGAGTGGAAGCCAGAGAGAAGTAGCAGCACTAACAACCATGCCAATCGGCTGCCCTTGTTCTGTGTTCTTACGAATAGCCACCCGAACCCCACTATTGTGCACTTCAGAGAGTTGAGGGAAATCCAGTTTTCCTGACATGCCCAAACTTGCAAAAAAGATCTTCACCATCCTGTGGGCTAGGTTTACTATGCTCTTTCTACCCTCAGGTGAAGTGATCACTGAGCAATGGAAGATGTTAAAGCTCAACAGTATTGCATAAAATGGGTGTCAAAGAAATGGAAAGGCAAAAAAATGATTATTGTCACCTCCTCCAAATTCTCGAGCAGCTGCAGTTTCCTCCTTGTAGAAAGCTAACCTCTCACAAATCCTCCGGAGACTAGCAATCCATCGTTCTGCTCCATAAGCAGATCTTCCGCATATGAGATCTCTGTAAAGGCGATGAGTTTGAGTTCTATCATCAACCTCCACATGTTCTACCCAAGTTACCTATCAAGTTTGTGTGATGCAAAATCAGTCTCACACACGATTCACTTAAAATTGACATAAATTATTGTTAGACAATTTCAGATATACTAATATTATGCAATGATTCTATGCTAAACTAGTCTTGCAATCTTTAAGTCATCGTTTGTTGGTAGCTCATGGCGATGCATACAAACGCTTGCTTAGTGCTTATGACAGAAAAAGATCATCCTGTACATGACATTATCAGCGATGAAAAAATTGGTATCGAATAAATGGGGGTCTGCAGATATGCTTGTTTTAGATATTGCATCTACGAAACATTTATAATAGCCATGCTCATTAATTAATATGAACATTACACTAAATGCAGACGTCAAAATATTCTGTAAACAAGAGGATAGAGATGCCAGGCTCCATTCCTTTTATAGTTCATTGATTAATTGACAAATGTGCATCAGAACTTGGTCGTTGTTCGTCAGAATCGGTAACATTTGATAACTGTAAAGCTCGGCCACAATCAGCCCTAATCTGTGCTATGAACAAGCATGGTATGGTTAATCTAGAACAAGTAATTCGCAGAAGTGACACTTGCTCAATCATTTGATCATTTCGGGTATAGTGATGCAGTAACTACTCACCTTGGAACATCCATTAGACTTATCTTGGATCATGCATCCAGAAGGAAGCCGCCAAGCGCGGGAAGGGGAGCCATCTCTCATGAAGTCATACGATATATCTGCTATCACCCACTCCCCAGGCTCAAGTTGCTGACAAAGACGAAGGAAGTAAAACTCCCTAGGTGGAACCAAGGGCGACAGTATGTGCATTTGTTCATACATCTGCATTTAACCCTTTCACTTCATAAATACTCAGCTCAAGACCTGACAAAATTTAAGGAATGATAGAGATTTATTAGCTACTCAACATACCATCTGCAAGGAACCATTTCGGTTTCCTACAGTTCCAGCTTCAAGTAATAGAATTGTCCTGGCCTTGGTAACAATTGTCGGAAAAAGATCCATCCATTTATTCTGTAAAATCAAAGCAAATAGTTAAACTTGTTTCCTCTTTAGCAACAGAATATGGTCTGATCTTACAGTGTGGAAAACAAGAGCGCACTAACTGGATCCAAAAACATGTCAACCAGGTCCATTCCAGGCATGATCACCATTGCTGAATCCTTGGATGATTCGACACGAGCATTAGAACTTTTGAAGTGACTGTCCCTGGGGTATAGTTTCTCATAGCCGACACGATCAAGGATGTATCTTCCATCAGATGGGGACTTGATCCACAGAGGCTCATTAACTCGCAAAAGCCTGACCAACTCATCTGCTGCACTGGCAGCAGTCTCAGCCATGAGTGCCTTTTCCATATCTAGAATTCCTCTACGTTTATAGACCAACTGACTGTTGTCCAGTCCTGGATTCCGTTCCAGATCAATGCCAGGGTTTGTTGTCAATACGCCATGTGAAGATCCAGCGCCAGGTGTCAACGAATCAATCTGTGAAATCGATTTTCCTATGTACTTGGTAAGAAGGGTGGATACCTTTTCATGCTGCACAACAATCATAATAATCATAAATAAATAAAAAATCATTAAGACTCTCGAAACAGAAACATTTATGGATCATTAAAAAGAAAAGGCCTAATAGAGAACGAGGAGATATTTAGAAAGGGAACTTCGTTGAAATAATCCAAACTAGCCTCTTCTTTCAACCGAGCATTTTCCTGCTTTAGTTTCTGCAAACTACGTTGGCGTTCTTCTTCTCCGGAGGGAGGACCTCCACAAGCTGGGCAGATCACATTCTTCAGTGCCTCTATGATTGCCAGATTTTCACATTGAATCCTCTCATTTTCTAACCGAAGAACTGAATTATCTGCTCGCTCACTCTGCGCCTGCGAAATGGATCAGAAGGTGCAAAAGCATCAGTACATTATTAAGGGATACAATGTATTCGAACACAAGGTTTTAGACCAAGAAATCACGAGTACCTTTTTCTGAGTCCTTTTGTTTTGAAACCAGAACTTGATCTGTTTAGCCTCAAGCCCTAATTCCCTACTCAACTGGCGCCGCTGGTTTTCATCCGGATGTGGACATTCCTTGAAAAATCTTCATCAGAGTAACAAAA
>Ga0307512_10006464_pt1 | contig 11871 bp, 10 predicted proteins | sample 14_EM_MG_FD_200267 | JGI IMG/M metagenome (GOLD analysis project Ga0307512, IMG submission 200267) | Populus trichocarpa ectomycorrhiza microbial communities from riparian zone in the Pacific Northwest, United States - 14_EM | ecosystem: Host-associated > Plants > Roots > Unclassified | place... | reverse complement strand
TGATGATGGCGATAGTGATGATGATGGTGTCGGTAGTGGTGATCATAGTACCAGAAGCACTTAGACAAGTAGGTTGGCTATGTCAACGTTAGCATCAAAGCTTCCACAGACTTAGATCCTTCTAGTAGCCAAAGCTTCCACAGACTTAGAGCCTTCTATTAGCCAAAGCTTCCACAAACTCAGGGTTTTCCATCGGCCAAATGTTTCCCGTGGAAAACTCTACTCCTCCCGATGCGAGGCTCTCTCAAGAAGGTTCTCAAGCAGGCTTTCAAAGAGGCTTACAAGCAGGCTTTCAAGCAGGCTCTCAAGCAGGCTCTCAAGCAGGCTCTCAAGCAGGCTCTCAAGCAGGCTCTCAAGCAGGCTCTCAAGCAGGCTCTCAAGCAGGCACTCAAGCGGGCTCTCAGCGATAGTGTACAGTACCACTGTAGCAGCGAAGACTGCAGGCAGTGAAGACTGGTATAGGTCCATCTCCGGCCGCCAGCTGTATATAGTTCCATAGGCCCACGCGCACAACTCTATGAATCGACTATAGACGACTATAGGCTGCGCGTCGCGCAGGGGTCCACGGGAAGCTTGCTATAAGCTGCGCGAGTGCACGACGTGCAGTCTATAGTCGATTTGCACTTTTGCCGATGATCAAAAGATGGGAATGATAGAGTGTGTATTTCGTATAATGCGATGATGTCTTTCAACTCCGGGGTCTGCATTGCAATCCCTTCGTATAATGCGATGATGTCTTTCTACTCCGGGGTCTGCTTTGCAATCCCGATGCAAGCGTGTACCCAATGAACCTATTCCGACGTATGGTCACAGTTGGCCACAACGCCAGAGTTTTTGTTTAAAATAGGACACCGACAGAGCGAGAAGAAACGGCCAAACGGCGATCGGAGGGCGATATGCAACGCGACGCGTGGTATTGACGCCGGGCACGGAGTTATCCGCCACAGGGGTGTCTCTGACGTCTCTGACGGAGCGCGTCCACTCTGACGGAGCCATTCCGCCCGGACGGAAATGTTTTTTGCTGATGGAGAAAGGTCAGGAAGTCGGGCTGTATATGTTCAAGATTGGTGGATGGATCTGTATGCCATGAACTACTGGCTGAAACCGCTAAAATGCGACGGAGCTACGTTATGTATCGGGCTGATGACGTGAATAGTGGTGGCTCAGACACTGAGAGGCCTCGATGCTTTTGAATGCAAATGATTATACATAGAAACGTTATATTGGCTGTCAATGATGACAGGATGAATATTATTCAAAATCATTGCGCAACGAATGGCTGTTGGTATGTCTTTCAGATGAGCATCAATGGAGCGTCAAAGATTTCAGTCTGATCTTGTCTGCAATCAAAGGGTTGCTTAGTTACATCGATGAAAAGAGGAGTTATGGGCCGGCTGTCGATGTACAATGGCAAGCGACATGTTCGTTGCCCCATCTTAGCAATGAGCGTCAATGGAGTGTCTCTGATTTCTGGTCTTGCATGTTCTATAATTACTGGGCTGTGCGACAGCGTTAAGCCATAATCACAGTATTGGCCGCCTTTATGGGCACAAAGGCCAGTGATGATATGGCTACCACCTCTTAAAAATGAGCGTCAACGGAGCATCAACAATGTTTGGTCTTGCATCCTGGATAATCCAAGGGCTGTGCAACAGCATACACCCATAATCACAATATTGGCCGCCTTTTTAGGCAAAAATGCTAGTGTCAACATCGCTACTACCTCCTAAAAATGAGTGTCAATGGAGCGTCAACGCTTTTTGGACTTGCAGCTTGGATAATCACACGGTAATGCAACAGTGTTAACCCATAATTATACTATCGGCTGCCTTTATGGGCAAAAATGCTAGTGATGATATTGCAACCGCCACGTTATCGTATGTCCATGTATTCAACTTCACCAATATGCATGCGATGTCTCACAGGTCTGACTTTGTCTTGCTTGTAACTCAAAAGTCAATAATTAAGAACCAGCCATCTACCTGACTATAACATATCTTTTAACAATTACTCAGGTCGAATTACCCAGATTCCAATTTCCTACCACGATGTCAGATTCAAAATCTTTAAATACCTGGTAGCTAGAGGTTGTGATATCCTAAATCAATGAATGTGTGTTTATTCGTGATTGAAGTGACCGTACATTGCAAATTATATTCGATGCTTGGTGGGCTTCGATGAATGTAGGCTCCAAGCGGCACATTGCTTGGAATAATTCTAGATATTCGCCTTTCTGGAGATTCTATTTACACTGCGGAATTGAGGAGACCAGCAGCGCTGGCATCATATGTAACATTAGTCATCATGTTCTTGGCCATCCATCAGAACACGGGACCAGCTCAATGGGCATACACTTGACGGCAAAAGCGCACATCGCGAAATTAAATGAATTCACAGAGTCAGAAGTCACCGAATTGACTTGTTCAACAGTCGATGAAACAGCTTTGGCCATATTCAAAAGGCAAGGAAGTCAATGTATTCCGATGGTAGGTTTGCAAAGGAAATTCACATTGAACATTTAGGTTTTAATTATACTTACTGAATTGACAGACAGAACACTCTGAATGGGCAGCACAGGACTTTCAAACTGCCGAACTGCACCAAGACACCTGGAATCACAACCTCATGTTAGGATGTGTTTCAGCTCATATTCCATGGAACACAATATCAAACCTGGAGCTACGATGTTCATAGTATGCATTCCAAAGCGAGTTGGTGTTACTGTCAGCCTGCACACTGAGTAGCATTTGCCAGAGGGCATACACACTAACAGTGGATTCAATTAACAAGCAATTGCCATCAAGAAGCAAAGATGGTTTGACTTTGGACGGATGGACATCGATGAACAAAGTAGCAATAGTGTTGGTCATTGCTTACTATATCAATCGAAATTGGGTTTTGCGGGAATTACAACTGGCATTCAATGAGGTTGATAGCCCATTCTTTTCCTATTTTGAAAACTCATTAATTGTTACAGGTCAAAGGTCAACATACTGGAGCACAGCTAACCGGACATTTGAAGGGAGTTCATGATCATTTGCAGCTGACTGACAGCTGTTGAGTTGGAATGACAACAGATAACGCTTCCTCAAATTACCCGATGACTCACAAATTCAAATCTACCCTTGAGGCCTCCGCAATCGAGTGGCCCACATTGAGAAACCACAAACCATGCCTGGCACACGTCATTGAGCTTGCTTTGAGTGAATTCATGAGCAGTCTGGGTGTAACAGGCCGCACCAAGTCTTGGGAAGCCCATGAGCGCGATCAGTGATTTGGAGAGAATGAAAGCAAAGACATTGGGAAGACTCAAAGACTTCGAAAAGAGGGCAATGCTGGAATCAACAAAGTGTCTGCGATGAGACCAGGTTTAGCACAGATAATTGAGAAGGTACGTATTTCAACATATTTCAAAAGTGCTGAAACTGACCTTCATATAGCACTGAATGCTTGCAGTATTGATTTAGCTGACACCTGGGCGTCGAAATGAGTTCATTGACTGTCCAAAAGCCAGAGTACGAAGTGCAGTCTTACCAATTATGGATGTTATAACACGGTGGAATTCGACAATGGAGTTGGTTGAGTGAGGCTACCCATTATGAGAATTCACCCGGGAGTGGCTTAAGAATCCAAAATACAGCGATTTCTGTGCACTCCTCACAACACAGGATGAATGGACCATTGTCAAGTATGTCATGGAAGTTTCACGGCCATTCCGGTACTGGGCCTTGTGGATGTCGAAAAGGCATACCATTACTCTGCATCACGTCATCACTGTCTACAATGACATGGTTGATCATATGGATGGTGTGATGCGAGCTTTGGCCAAGAAGAAGTCACGACGGAAGGAACACTTATACTTTGCCGTGAAATTTGGGCCCCAGATGCTGTCCAAATATTATACTGAAGTTACTCCTACGACTGGTATACTACCCATTTCAGCACGTATCCTTGATCCTTTCCGGAAGTTGCGATTGTTCAGGAAGTGGGACAAGGGAATGGATATCAATCCTGAAGACGAGACTTCTTATACTACCCAATACCAGGATGGCTTTCGGCAGTCTGTGGAGAACGAATACTGCGCTAAACATAGATGTTTGCCTGGCACTAAACCCGACAACATACAGAACAACAATCTTGTCTCCTCCCCAATGGCTTCTAGATCTGGTCAATCTTCTTATGATCCATATGATTTATCCAGTGATGATGATGAATACTTAATGTCTACAGATGTGGCCAAAATGACACTCGGACGAAGTGATCGTGCAGCACGCCTATTGACAACAACAACGCTCGATTTCAATTCACCTCCTGAATTACCACTGAACTGGGTGCAAATCAATCCGGACTCTTCATCATTACTACTCCGACCCAATGTAGAATAGTAGTATATTTTGGTTGCCAGATATCACCAACTGGTGGCGCCAGCAAGATGAAACGCACTCAAAGTACGCTGATCTCTCGAATCTGTCACGCGACATATTCTCTATCATACCACCTGGTGTCGGAGTGGAGGCCAATTTTTCCCTTGGGCAAGATGTGATCAGGTGGAGGCAGTCAAAAACCACAGGCAAGACCCTTCGCGACAAGGTTGTAGTTACCCAGTTTGCTCCAGCCAATAACAGATGACTGGCAGGCGATGACCCAGCATTGGATACACCCAGTACTGAACACCTCATGGAGATGAAGAGAGAGGCGCAGCAAAGGAAGTTGCACTGAATTGCCAAGGTCCACAACGTTTTGGAGATGTGGCAGGGTAGCCAAAACCTACGAGCTACACAGAAGGAATCTCACAATCAAAATATACAAATGACAGCCGTAGGATACATTTCAGATACTGCAGAGATTGTCACAGCATCCTAGTCAAACTTTCAACAGGATGGTGCGGCTGCATTTAAATTGTCGGAAAGATCACCTGTGCCACCAGTGTTGTCCGCAAAGGACCTTCCTGGGGGACGAACTCAAGTACTGGATATCCGCCGAATCAAACTAATCGACCGCAATGCTGCCGAAAGTCATGAGGACAGTTCACCTGAACGCATTTCAGACACCGAAAATTGGCTTAACTAGAATGGGGACTTCGATAATCCAAACCACAGTGAAGACGACTGGGAGGCAGACAACGAATCAGATATTGAACTGGACAACACCACTGATGATACAGAAACCCCGGACCAGCGGAATGTGTGTGGCGCACCAAATGTTCCCGGATTGATTCGGCCTATACGACTGTCAAAGAAGATGGCTGAAAAGGCGTTGATGACGGTCAATATAATGGAAACAAGGAGACATAAGGGGATCAAGAAAAAGTAGGACAGTATGCGTCAATGTATTATCACCAAGTTCATTAAGTTGTTTGACTGAGAATTTGATTTAGAGAAATATTATGGGAGAATATTGAGCAGGCGCGTGAGAATATTAGTTAATAAACAAAGGTATAGCGGGCAATATGAATTATTTGCCAAGATATAAAAATTTCAAATGGATGAGAGCGACCAGTGCTAGAATTGTACTGGGCTCGGCATTGCAATAGAGCCTAGTCCCGATCAGGCTGAAAGTCAACCACTAAGTTCAAATTATTATGATTGCAATTATTAATGGCAGCAGATCTTGACTAGGCAGTACATTAACATGAGCATCAATGGAGCGTGCACGATTTTTAGTCTTGTAAGTACAGTAATTGCATAGTGACTTGGTCGCTGCTGTCCATAACCTATGTACTAGCAACCATTCTTGGCAAAAGAGTAAATGACATGGTCACTGCCCTATTCTGAAAATGAGCATCAATTGAGTGTCAACGATTTTTGGCTGCCAATCTTGGGTAACCTCAGTGGCGATTAGTTGCAGCCATTCATAAACGAGGTATTGGCTGCCTTCTGAGTCAAAGATAATAACAACAGGCCCCCTGCCCCATCCTGAAAACAAGCGTCATCGGAGAGTCAACAATGTTCAATCTTGTAAGTACTGTAATTGAAAAGTTAACTAGTCGCTGCTAACCATAACCAACGTACTGGCAGCATTTCTTGGCAAATGAGTAAACAACATGGTCACTGCCCCATTCTGAAAATGAGCATCAATGGAGTGTCAAGGATTTTTGGCTGTGCATCTGGGGTAACCTAAGGGGTGATTGGTTGTGGCCATTCATAAATGAGGTATTGGCTGCCTTCCGAGTCAAAAATATTTGCGACATGGTCCCTGCCCCATGCTGAAAATGAGTGTCAATGGAGTGTCAATGATTTTTAGTCTTGTAAGTAGGGTAATTGAAAAGTGACCTGGTTGCTGCTATCCATAACCAACATACTGGGAGCCTGTCTTGGCAAAAGAGTAAACGACAGAGTCCCTGCCCCATTCTGGCAATGAGGGTCGACGGAGAGTCAACAATTTTAGGCTGTGCATCTTGTGTAACCTAAGTAGCGATTGGTTGCAGCCATTCATAAACGATGGATTGGCCGCCTTCAGAGTCAAAAATATTCGCGACGCACTCCCTGCCCCATCATGAAAATGACCGTCAGCGGACTGTCAACAATTTTTTGTGTTGGATCCTGGTCATCTAACAGGTGATATCTTGCAAACATCCAAAAATGAGGTAGTCGCCACCTTTAAAGCCAAAAACAAAAGTTAGATGCTGCCTGCCCCATCCTGAAAATGAGCGTCAAAGGAGCATCAAGGATATTTGGTCTGGCATCTTGGATAATCTAACTGGCGATTTGTTGCAAACATGCATGAGTGAGATATTGACCGCCTTTAGGGGCAAACACAATTGCGGCATGCTTCCTGCCCCATCTTGAAAATGAGCATCAATGGAGTGTCAATGAATGTTGGTCTTGCATCTTGGCTAATCTACGGGTTGCAATGTGGCAATAATTCATATACGATGTTGTGGCAGCCTTTTCAGTTGAAAAAGAGCGTGAAACATACATCAACCCATCATCAAACTGAACGTCAACAGAGCGTCGACTCTGTTTGGTCTTGCATAATGGGTAATCAAGGTTGTGCACGGATAAATGAGCTCATAACAGAACTATTGACTGCCTTGATAGCCAAAAATACAACAGATACCAGGAAAAACATGAATTCCAAATTAATCAATATCGAAGACTGCAAAACATGCAATAAGAGATCATTGGCTGTCGAATACCTAATTTTAATGATATACATTTATCCAACTGCAAACACATGGACATTATCTGAATCTACGGATGGACCCACTGGGCGATCCGCTGACAACGTGCCCAAATCAGATGGGTTTGGAGATTTCCTTCAAACCATGCCCGAATTGACGGTTCGGGTGTATGGACCACCCAGACCGCCAATTTGTCAACGGTTCAGTTCTGACCCGGACTCGGATCTGAATTGACTGTCTGGAACCTTTGCTAACACTATCCTCGACTGAGTGTTACTTTGTTTCCCAAATTTCTTGTTATTTGGTTAAATTTCATATTATATTTACCCTTATATACTTCCGTCTACATTCCCCAACTTCACTTCATCTTCATCAACATGGAACCTATGGCCAGCCAGGTGAGGAATCACTATTCACAGAAGAATCAAAAAGCACACCTTGAGAGAGCACTTGCAGGTGCATTAAAGAAGACAGCCAATCTTCATTGCCGATCAAATGCTTGAACTTCCAACCCAGCCTTCGAGTAAATCTATAACAACAGTGGTTTCCGACAGCAATGCCGGAGCGTTCCGGATGGCTCTGACGGCTGTGACAGAACCTCCTACCCTCTGATGGAGAATTACACGCTTCCCGTTGCACACTTACCTCCATTACTTTGCGCCGGGTATACACACCATCAGACTGACACCTGTGTTACACTCTTCGCAGGGGCTGCAGTTATGCCGTAGCCAGTTACACACTGCCTGGCAATGTTTATGCCTTTCTTCGGCCGATAGCCACATGCCGCGCTCACATTAATGTTTAGCTTTGTGATTTTGTCACTAATTACGATACAGTCTTCGCATAAGATTCTTCGCTTGCCGTGGCATTTGCTCCGCCATTATCGTATATTACATGTCTGAAATATACTCTCCGATCTTCACACTCTCTAGTACTATGCCTCCAGTCCTCCACATTGTGCGTTGATCCATCATCGGCTTGCGATGCTTATTCCTCCTCATCCGCATCCACATCGTCGCCATGCTCGCACTCATACCTGTCGACATCACTGGTTCCCAGGTCGAACCTTCTATGCCCTCAGTGCTCCATATTGTGCATTCATCCATCGTCGGCATGCAATGCATCATGCTCCGCATCCGCATACACATCATCGCCATCTTCGCCCTCAACCCCGTCGACACCACTAAGTCCGAGGTCGAACCTCTCAAGTTGAGTGGCGGGCCGTCATTGCCTGTTGGTGGTGGCGATGGCATCACGCATGTCGCTTTCATCACCGTCATCTTGATGATCCCCGCTGCCCCCTGGTATCCCGAAATGAAGTTTGTCATCCATGCGATTGTTATCTATCGGGATGTTCAGGTAAGTGCTTCCAATCTCAGGCTCCTCAAGCACCGCTTCGGAGGTCAAATAATCAACAAGAATAGCATCATCAACAGGTGCTGCTTGCACGCTGATCACCACGGAAGGCGTTGGGTTCTCTGCCTGTTGGATCTGACGCTTGACTGTAACAAGAGGGTTGTTATACACCCTCTGTTGGTTGCTCTCCCGTAATGTGTTCCAGATATTCAACAATACTGCATATGTGTCTGCAACGCCAGGCGAGGTTAACAACTTGCGACCCGTTGCAGCGCAGCAGGATGCATTCTTGCCACCGTCATTCATGTAATTGAAGTAGTTCGAGCGATCAGGTATCTTCGCGTTCAGCTTGGATTTGAAAGCTTCCGGATGAACGCCTTTGTTCTTTTGCCACTCCAGGAGAGCATGGCACAATGCGGTGCAGGTGAACATGATCAGTGGCAAGGGTATATGACCATCGTGGTAGTCAATCAGGGAATAATGAAATCCATCAGCATACTTACTGCGGATATTCGCCCGGTGATAGAATTTGATGTAGATAAACCGCGGGACTGCTTCCGCCAGAATGCAAAGTGGAGACAGGCCATTCGTTAGCAGCTTTTGACACTCTCTCCGTTGGATTTAGACTGCTTACACCCCATTCCACACGCTCTGCTACAGGAAAAAGATACTTATTGTCTGACAGAAAGGAATCAATGAATTCTGAACGCTCTGTGTTGGATTCAATGTGGTGGCGATCATATAGCTCTCCTATACTGTCCCTTGGTGATCGAATAAGATGGGATTCAACCTTATCGACTTGTGGGCAAACCTGCTACCGGTTTGAGTGTGTAATATCCAATGTGGGCCGTTGCTTCAGCATACCTCATTCGAGATCTCCTTTGTGCCTGCCTCAAATGCTAAGAACCAAATGTTGTTTCGCTGCATTGCGGTGTTCCAGTACGTCTCTATTATCTACCAGTGTGGGGCATCTGCTACTGCTGTAGCAATGCATCGCGTTGCATAACTTACCGTCTCCAAGTCGCTTGCACTCATAAATGGCTGTCTGTTTCACATGTAGAGCTCCAGGAGTCTGCCTATTGCAAATTCAGGACGCGTCATGTCGGAGTGCAGAAATCGATGGATGCTGCGGCTGCTGGAGACCACTGATCGAGGTATAGACACCTCCTGGGTTTGCAAATGCCACTGCCTCTGTCTCTGATTTCTTTCTGTAGCTCAAATTCACAGTGGATTTGGAATGATCGCGCAGGCTTCTGGATTAGGGATGGGGGTAGGCAGGTTTACAAGACTGCTAAGAGGAGTGGGACTGTTAGCAATGCCAGATGCGGGGCAGGGTACAACGTGACGCGTTGAGTCTATCTGTGAGGTTCCGCTGGGTGCTGGTGTGTTACGACTGCTGGTACCAAGTGTGGCAGTTGGAGTAGGTATTGACCTTCACTGTGTAGCGGACAGGGTGATATCTGCAATGCGAGAATTGTTCAGCAAAGATGAGGGGGTGGAGTTCTGACCGTGGATTGTAGAGGCTGTGGAACTCCCTCCTCGAGAGGAATCCCTCTCGCCAGACAGTGCAGAAACAAGTCTCTTTGCAGGGTGATGTCGAGAATTCCCCAAAGGCCCACGCTTTTGTTGATTCTGACGAGTAGCAAGACTTCGAACATTTCGTATAACCAGAGACGTGACAGCGTGAGGGCTTTGGGTACGCATCATCCAATATGGATGTTCAACGTTAAGACTGAAGGAAAATTTTCGTCTGCATGCATATGCAACGGCAGGCGAAGTAGACTATCATTTGACCTACCATTGAGGGGTTCAACAAAAGAGGGAGGTGCAGTGTACACCGCTCTAGACTCTAAACCGTGACAGTACTTGGGAACAAGATCCTTTCAAACGCATTCAATTATGGGGATAACTGCCATCAGATGAAACGCAGATTGAACTCAGCATTGATATTCACTGATACAGCAACGTCTGAAGGTCTAATTGCACCGCTTGAAGTGTGTTTATGTCTTCATGGCGTGATTAGCATATTATTGCACACGTTTGTGGCACAATACTTCGAACCATGGATTGTGTATATCTTCAGCTTCCCAGTGGAAATCCCCCTTTGGTAGAGCTAAAAGCATCGCAAAGCGAACAATGACGTATTCTCTAACCTATGACATCAGTTGCGAGTGCTTTTTCCACTGCTAGGCATTGGTAGCCGTGTTGAATGGTTGCACAGTTGGGACAACTTGAGAACTACTCAGTTTCCTCCGAGATGCACGATGTCTGAGCGGGACAAGTGGTATGTGGTGCCACAGCAACGCCCGGCGTCACAAACTGTCGTCACTGCGACTACTAAATCCCTTCTCAAGGCTGCTCATTCCTGAGGTACTTGGTGGTTGTGCAAGATGAAGGCTCGGCCGTTTTGTGTTCATTGACCAACAAAACGCCGGATACGAATCAAATCGCATGAACTCGACATCAGCAAAATGTAAAATTGTTCGGAAGTCATAACTCAATGACTCAGCTGTTCTGAAGAGCCACACCAATCCTTCCAGAAGCTCCCAGAAGCTCCCGATCAGGCTGAATGCAAAACGATGTTCCTCTCAGATGCTCTGAGAGTACTTTCAGGTGCTCCTCAACGCTCCTGACGTAGCGGAACAGAATACAAGAATATTCTAAAGAGTATGAAGTCGTCTTCAGAATGCTATGAAATCATACCTTTAAGGTGGTAAAATTTCGCAGCTGCTGGGACTATGACACTCGTCTCCAAGACAATTCCGGTGCACCTAGAGCCAGACTCTCCGGGAGTGATAATATATAATGTCTATATCGAATAGTACAATTCGATAAACTATCTCACAGCTACACACCTGAATCAGGCATTCCGATCTAATGAATATACAGTCCAGTAGGTATCTAAATCAACATGATTATTTACAAGCCAGATGCTATCGATGCCGCCCGATGCAGCATTCTCTCGCACCAAATGTGCCGGTCCCACTATCGCTCCAACGGGTACAACATGCATCTTATTTGTTTGTTTGACAACCCGGATGAACCCGTCAACACAATCAGCCCAACTATGAAGATCTTTGAACTTTGTTGGAATTACCACCGCGTATTCTTGAGGTTGAGGACGTAATACCCAGTGTTGAGTCATCTGGCACCTCTTAGAAAAGGTCGATAATGCTTTCCCAGCTGGCAGGCACTCCTGAAATTGGAGGATCTGATTCGGTGGAGTCCAGCTGAAGTATAGTACCGGAAAAGAAGGAACTCGTCATTGGAAGGTGTTATCGAGGTCATTCTCTTCACTTTGCGTATACTGGACCCAGATGTTATGAGATTCAGGCATGATCCCTTGGTTGGCATTGGTATATTCTACCTTGCAATCAAGTCCCAGACGCTCA
>Ga0307512_10006463_pt1 | contig 11872 bp, 10 predicted proteins | sample 14_EM_MG_FD_200267 | JGI IMG/M metagenome (GOLD analysis project Ga0307512, IMG submission 200267) | Populus trichocarpa ectomycorrhiza microbial communities from riparian zone in the Pacific Northwest, United States - 14_EM | ecosystem: Host-associated > Plants > Roots > Unclassified | place... | reverse complement strand
CATGCTCTTGTAGTGCAGCTGCCAGAGACTTGAATTGTGAAACCTCGACTTCATCCATCGATGTCTCCAACTCCGCACTCCGCAGACGCAAGTTTTCGACGGCTTCGACCATCTACTTCAAATGTCCGCCTGTTTCGATCAAGTATCCCACATCGCGAAGGCACACGTAGCTGCACTGCAAGAGCTCCTCGAGCAGATATGCCGGCTCAAATCCAAGCATGCTCAGCATGTGATAAAAACAGAGCCAGATGACCACAGCTCAGAAAGGGAACTCACATCGACAATGGAGAAGCTTCGCCTTGCCGAAGAGGAGGTGTTCACCCTGCATCGCAACCTCGACCAATCGAAAAGGGCGATGTGCGGCATAAGAGTGACGCACGGGACCTCGGAAATGAGTTGGACAAGTGTCAGGCGAAGTTGCAAGGCTCGGCAGACGAGTGGCGGGCACCCTGGAGGCGTAAGCATTGGATGGCTTTGGCGAACCTGATATCGCTGGCCTGCCGCTTGTCCTTTGGATTCTTGCTGCTTTACCTGACACCTGTCCAACTCATGTTTAAGGTCGCGGGCTTGGCTCCCCTCCTGCACCGAGTCTTTCGATTGATCTAGGTTGTGTTGCAAGGTGATGACCTCTTCTTTAGCAAGGCAAAGCTGTTCAATTGACGCTGCGAGGTCCTTTTCAAGCTTGCGATCATCTGGCTCAGTTGCATCCTGAGTGCTCTCGGATTCTGGGTCATAACACGTTGAGATCTGGGAACAGAAGGTGCCTATGTGTGTCAAAGGATCTACCTGGCCCTGCGAGTGTGCCAGTGAATGATGTCTGGAAGCTTCTTCGGGGATGCGGACTGAGGAGTTGGCATTGATGGCTGTCGTAGAGAGATAGTTCTGCGTGTTCTTCAGTATTGAAACTTGGACTTCTAATTCGTTGATGTGCTCTTGTAGTGCAGTTGACAGGGCTGCACTTCGGGAGTTGATCCACCGGATGTGCCAACTAGAATCCGAGGACGCCCAGAACGTGACGACGACCAAGCCCGACGAGGTATAAGGAGATAGCAAATGTACGGAAAGAGGGGAAATAGTCCTATAAACAGTAATATGCGTCTCCGGCGAGGGTGTGGTCCCGAGCGAGAGCGAGGCAATCCGCGTGTCTTCAGTAGCAGGGCTTGAAGCGCGACGAGAGGGGTCAGAAAGAGCCGGGGCATCGTAGCAGCATTACAGTATGGTTTCTCTAGGGAACCCAGATTAAGAAGGCCTGGGCCTGAATGCCCCATTTCGCGTGAGAACGAGATCGAGGGGGGGTGAAGGCGAAGAACGAGGCAGTGGTGGTGAGAGTGAGATGACGCGTCGAGTTCAATTGGCACATAGAGGCCGTCACGTGGTTAAAAGTGCTCCCTTCCGAGGCTGCAGCACGTCCACAAAGGGCATCAACGTCACGTCACGTAGGCTTTGGAGAATTCCACGCAATACGGTACTGATCGTCCCGATTTCTGAATGAACCACTGAAGTACTCAAGCTAGCACTCAAATTTGAATTCTGACATAATGTAAGGCAAAGGCTTACAACAACTCGTAAACGGCCACGATGGGGCACCTGTTAACGGTGCTCTGCTAGTCCTATCGACAACATCTTCATGTCACTCTCCCCGGAGGCGCCATGTGCGAAACATGCCCACGTTGACTCCCCTCGGTCCTGCCTGAGACCTACACCCTTCCTCAAACCACGTTTCCTAGACGCCACTGGAGTGCTTGTTCGGCAGTCCAGCGGAATAATGAACGCAAATTCGTCTAGACCTGGGGACGGATCCCGTGCTTTTGGAACAAGACGCCCACGGTCTGATCCCGGGACTGCCAAGACTATGGTGAGTGAAATCTGCAAACAACTCTCGGCCATAAACACCTCACTGAAGTCCTCAGGGAGGTCATAATCAATCTTCCCTATGTCGCGCGGACGAGAGTGAACACGCCGGCGGTATTTCCTCGACCTCGCAGGAACACACGGAGACTCGTCGTCGTAAATGGACTTCTGTCCCGAGCCAATAGCAAACGGATCTAGCGACTCTGGTGGAATATTACACCTGACAGCATGCGCCTCGATGTCTTCTCCGCCAGGGGGTATATCTGGGGCGCTGTAAAACTGTTTCAGTAACGGCCGACCCGTTTTCAAAACATGATCTGGATACCTGACGAGCAGAGCTTCTTGATTATCTAGGATAGGCGTGTCCCCTTGACAAGTCCCGGCTGTGAAGCTGCGATCTCGTCCTGGTAACAAGGCCATCGGGGCTAAATCCGACTGGACTGCGACGCCTCTGGCTGATTGTGGCGTAGGAACTTCTCGACAACACTGCATCAAGACGTCCTGATTCTGGAAATCTGCAGAGATAGAAATCAGTGACGGAGAAGTTCCGATGTGAATAGGCGAGTCCCGGAGAGCCCATACCTGTATCCGTTAGGACTCTCCGGAGGGATGAATGCGAGCGGATGCGGGCTGGTGTTGTTGTCGAATAGTCTCGGTTGCCCTCCAACGTCATGACTTCGGATCCCGGTCCATAGATGCGGTCCTGGTGGGCCGAATCAAGGGCAACTTGCGACAGGGATATACCAAGTGAATGAGAGATGGATGACGATGACGAATTGGGCAATGATACATGGGGCAAGTGAGGTAGAGACGACGGAACAGTGATGGATATGGAATTGATTTTTGAGTCGGCGTTGCGTAAAATATCTCCAAAATCTGATATGAGCGTATAAGCTTGCGTGGATGGCGGAGAGACCATACCTGTATCCATAACGAATAACGAAGGGGAGGAGGCCACTGTCAGTGCCGGATAGTCCCGTGTGCCCTTCAGCAACTTAACTTCTCCTTCCAATTCGTCCACGCGTTCTTGCAGTGCAGCTGACAGGAATATGAATTGCGAACACTTGAATGTTGAAGCCTCGACCTCGACCATCGAAGTCTCCAACTCCGCACTCCGCAGACGCAAGTTTTCGACGGCTTCGACAAACTTGTTCTCCAAGGCCCGCCGCGCATCTTCTGTTTTGCTCAGCTTCGTCCTATACGAGTTAACAACGTCGGAGGAACGGGTCTCCACATCCCACACCGAATTTCTCGATTGATCAAGGTCACGACGGAGGGTAAGGACCTCTTCTTCGGCCAGCCGCAATTGTTCCGCCGTCGTTGCCAGTTGCTCCTCCAGGGGGCGATCGTCGTGTCCATTGAGCCTCACATCTTGAGCGCTTCCAGGCTCGGGTCGGCGCATATACTCGATCATCTCCTGGAGTTTTGCTTGCTGATCCTTGACAACGTCAGAGTCGGGGTCATAACTTGCAGCGACCTGAAGACAAAACGCGCCTATAGGAGTCGAAGGATCTATCTGGTACCGGCTTGGAGAATTTCTGAAGGTTTCAGGGGTGGGGAGCGGGGGGTCGGCATTGATGGTTGTTGTAGGAGAGGGATAGTTCCGGGTGGTCTTCAGTGTCGTAACTTGAGCTTCTAGTTCGTTTATGCGGTCCAATCGTACGGCTAATAATGACGTTGCTTGTGAACACTTGAGCTGCAACGCGTCGACCTCTGCCCTCGATTCCTGCTCGGTTGTCGCTGCGAGTTCCTGTTCGAGGCGGCTGCCATCGGGCTTGGTCGGGGTCTTGTCCTGGGCGCTCTCGGATTCCAAGTGGCACATTCGGTGGATCAACTCCCGAAGTGCAGAGCGCTGATCGTTTGCGACAAGGGATCCTCGGTCAACAGGTGAAGAAATCTGAAGGAGTGCGGTTTGGCATGAAGAAGGATCCACCAGATCCTGGCTGGGCAAATGCGTGGAAGATGGGGCGCTACGGAGTAAACAGTTGGCATTGATGACTGTCGCAGCTGGATCACGCCGCGTGCTTCTCGGCGTCGTAACTTGGGCTCCTAATTCGTTTATTCGCTCTTGTAGGGTAACTGACGTGGAGGTGGCTTGAGGTGACGCCTTAACTTGGGCCCTCGACGACTCCAGCTCGGCACTCAATAGACGCAGGCGTTCGGCAAATTGGATTTCCATGGCCCGCCGCTCGTCTTCCGATTCCCGCAACGTCGCCTGACACTTGTCCAACTCATCTCTGAGGTCCCGTGCGTCACTCTCCGCGCAGCACATCGCCTTCCTCGATTGAGCGAGGTTGCGACGCAGGGTTAACACCTCCTCTTCAGTAATGCGGAGCTTAGTGAGTTCCCTTTCTAGGCAGTGGTCGTCTGGCTCTGTCGGTGTCACATGCTGAGCACGCTCGGATTCGAGCTGGCATATCCGCTCGAGGAGCCCTTCCAGTGCGGCTACGTGCCCCTTCACGACTTGGGATACTTGCTCGAAACAGGTGGAGATTTGAAGCAGATGGTCAGCTTGGAGGGTCGAAGGATCCCCCCAATCGTGGAGTGAAGGATCCTGTGCCGCCTTGGTGGAGCAGGAAGAATTAGACTCAAAAGCGGGACCAGCTGGTGGTGTGTCAGTATGGAGAATTCCTCGTGAGGTTGGATACTCACCAGTGAATACTGCCTCGGGCATCGGCGACGGGGCGCGGGGTATGTGAACGCCATGTGCAGAAGAGTATTGGCCGGTACGAATCCGCGATTGTAAGTCATGTAACATAGCAAGCTTCTCTTGAGCACTCCGAGCTTCTTGTGCGATACGACGGATTTCAGCTTCATGACAATCCCGCATCCTGGCTTGGTGATCCAATTGTTTGTCCCTGTCGCGGAGCCGACGAACACGCTCAAGGCGCAGTTCGATACGAAGATGCACGATCTTGTCTTCGGCGCCCTTCAATTTCGTCTGCGCGACCTGCGATTCTTCGGTGATCGATCGGAGGACGCGGTCCTTGCTTGATGCGAGCTTCGTTTGGTTCTGCAATTGTTCCTGTGTGGTTTGAGCGCGGGCCCTGGCGGTGGCGAGTTCTGCGCGCAACTTGGATGCGGTCGCTTCCACCCCTGCACAGCGATCTGCGGCATGTATGTCGGCGTGTAACGTCTCCTCTCGAGCGCGAAAGACATATGGTTGATGGCGGAGGGTGCTAGAATAGGCGGGATCTGTGTGGAGAGGCTGGATTTTCTCTTCTTTTGGCTCCTCCGGACGCGTCTCTGGTCCTTGACTTCTCCTCCGCGTCAGATCGTGTTGGTGGAAGCCCCACTCGTGATTGCTGAGTTCGGATGTCGAGCGCGAATAGGTAATGGCGGTGTACGCAACCCCTTGTCGTTTGTTGTGTTCATTCAGGAGATTGCTGATAGCAACGAGATTGTCGGATGCATTACGTGTAATTTGTTCGAAAATCGTATCAATGATAGGCGGTGTCCGGGTGTCCTGGGCGGTCCATATCCTCCACCCCTCTAGGAGGGTGACAATCTACAGTCTCGCGGTGAGAATTTTCTTCGCAGCAGACTCGCGGGAAAATGGACATACCGAATTCCGGGTTTGCCCATTGGTAAGAATCGACGTGATCCACGCCAAGGCGAAAAGCAAAGGCAACACGGGCTACAAATCCGGTCAATGAAGTCATACGCGAAGATAAGTGAGCGCGCACAGGTCCAGTCCATAAAATTAGAAGAGAGACGAGGCATATGACCAATTGGAAAGGGGCGAACACAGGTGGAACACAGGCGGGAACGAGATAAGGAATCGGATTGGTTCTGAATAGCTTGGCAAAAATTCTTGATGTGCGTTTGAAGGCAGACGATATCATCTTGGCAGTGTTGGTAAGGAAGTAAAAGCCTCCGCGGGCTATGGCGGTGGCGAGTTCTGCGCGTAACTTGGATGCGGTCGCTTCCACCTCAGCACAGCGAGCTGCGGAACGTTTGTCGGCATGTACCGTCTCCTCTCGAGCGCGTAAAACATGTAACTGATGGCGGAAGGTGCTAGGATAGGCGGGACCTGTGTGGATAGGCTGGAGTTTCTCTTCCTTCGGCCCCTCTGGATGCGTCTCTGGCCCTTGTCTTCTCCTCCGCGTCAGATCGTGTTGGTGGAAGCCCCACTTGTGATTGCTGAGTTCAGCTGGCGGGCGCGAATAGGTAATGGCGGTGTACGCAACCCCTCGTCGTTTGTTGTGTTCATTTAAGAGATTGTTGATCGCAACGAGATTGTCGAATTCGGGGGCATTACGTATAATTTGTTCGAAAATCGTATCGATGATAGGTGGCGTCCGGGTGTCCTGGACGGACCATATCCTCCACCCCTCTAGGAAGGTGACGACCTACAGTCTCACGGTGAGTGTTTTCTTTGCAGCAGACTCGCGGGAAAATGGACATACCGAGTTCCGAGTTTGCTCGTTGCTAAAAATCCATGTGATCCAGGCTAAGGCGAAAAGCAACGGGAAGACGGGCTATAAATCCGGTCAATGAAGTCATATGCGAAGACAAGTGGATGCGCACCGGTCCAGTCCGTAAGATTAGAAGAGAGACGAGGCATATGACCAATTGGAAAGGGGCGAACACGGGCGGAACGCAGGCGGGAACGAGATAGGGAACGGGATTGGTTCTGGATAACTTGGCAAAAATTCTTGATGTGCATTTGAAGGCAGACGATATCTTGGCAGCGTTGGTAAGGGCGCAAAAGCCTCCTAGAAGAATGATAACGGCAGAGATGATGGAAAGTAGAACAAAACTAGATATGACGAGATTTGGCAATTGATTGGGCGTAACAAGCATAAGAGAGGACTGAAAGGCAGAGATAGGCGATGAGAAGAAGGAAGATTGGCTTTCGATGGCAATTAATTCGGCAGAGGCAATAGAAACGGTAGAGGCAGCAGAAACGGCAGTGGTAGAAGAAACGGCAGAGGCAGCAGAGACGGTAGAGGCAGCAGAAACGGCAGAAACAGAAGAGACATAAGGCAAGAAAATTTCGTCCTGGAGGCCTGAAAAGGCTTTCGGGGCGTCGAGCGACGGAATGAGTGGAGGGGGAGGAAGGGCGGGAATAAGGTTGGAGGAGATACCCCGGAGGTTTCTGAGTGCAAGGACCCAATGGACAAGGCCTTGAAACACATTTCTGAGGGACAGAAACCGCGAGGCAACTTGAAGTGCGAAGGTGACGTGAGGCATTGTGAAATACTGGTTTGAGATGTTAAGACGCAACAGTGGGTAGTATTCGATGAAGAAGGGGCATGGCCCGGCGACCGGACGAGACATATGTTGACATCTCTCTCCGGACCGCCAGTCTGGAAAGATATGTCAATCTATCGTCTTGCCCGGCCATGCTCCTTCTTCAACGAATAACAAGTCCTGCGCGTTGCCCGTGACATTTCAGTCTGAGTGGCGTACTGAGAGAGTATCACGTGGCGCTGGATCTGTGAAGCGGTGTTATGCGGTGTTATCAAGGGTGTTAGCATTCGTTCCCACTGTCAGAATCAGAATAGGCTGAGTAGCCCACAAACCCAGGAGAGCGCAAGATACTCAAGCTCAAGGGCTCAAACTTTCACGACCATGGCTGCGGAAAATATCCAAGGTGACTTACCATTGCAAACCCGACGACGTCCTCATCACCTCTTTCTCAACGGCCCGTCGTAGATGATCGGCTCGTGATCTTCTTCGACATAGACAGTACCATCTATTCCTCGAGTCTCGGGATTTTAACAGCAATTCTTGTGAACGCCCACGGTAAATCGGCTACCATCTTGGGGATAGAGTTTAGAAATGGACTCGATCGATCATAGCCTACATCGTATCTCTCGGGTTTTCCGACGAGCAAGCATCCAAACTTCGAACGCAGTATCTAGCGCAATACGGCCTCGTCATACGCGGACTCATGTTGCACCATGGCGTAGGTAATGTCGCCTTTCCCTTTTTTTTTTTTTCATCCTGTCGAGACGTTGGATTTGTGTTCTATAGATCCGATGGACTTTGAGCAAAAGTCTTTCGCCTCTGTCCCACTCGAGGATGTCCTTTCGCCCGATCCACTCACGCGGGAACTGCTAAAAGGCATTGACCGCTCCAAATGCCGTGTATGGGCCTTTACAAATTCGTATCGGATCGTATGGTGTCCCGATCCTTCCAGAGCGTACGGTAACCCAACCTGACGGAGCCGTCTTGCAGCACGCAGAACGAGTCTTACGACTCATGGATCTCCATGACCAATTCGAGGGCATCGTGTTTTGTGATTATCTTGAAGACGATCTTATTTGTAAGCCTGCGCCGGCTTCCTACCATCGGGTCGGTTTCGTCTTGCCCCCCTCCCTGTCATGAAACCGGTCTGATGCGTCTGTCTGACGAGTCAGGCTATGCAGCAGGCAGGGGTGCAGGACCCCGCCAAATGCCTCTTTGTCGATGACAACCTCGAAAATCTCGTAGCTGCGAAGGCTGTTGGGTGGATTCGCTGCGTGCACTTCCGAGAGCATGATCCAATAACTCCCCAGAAACCGGATGTGAATTATACGCCCGGGAGTCAAGAGGAGCTTCCCACCGAGGACGGGATACCCGTAATCAACAACTTGCAGCAGTTGAGAAATGTATGGCCCGAAAATTTTGTCCATGCGGGGCAGTAGAGACGCGAATAGGTTTAGCTAGGCATTAGCGTAGCATACTCGAGGGGTAGGGTCTTCAACCCAACTTGTGTTGACGGAGTGGCTTCGACAATGACAACGTCATAGCACAAGAGTCGATTTTGGTAAAGCCAACATCTCATCGTCTCTGGGTTCATGCAGCATGGAAGGTGGGTGTATCATCGGTACCGAGATGACAAGTCAACTAATGTTGGTTGACTAATATTTATCTTGCATCACGACATAGAGGCTAAAGCTAAAGCATAGCAGAGCACAAAAAAATCAATGAGACAGGCACAAGGTCACAGCTTTGCGAGTTGAAGTAACCCTTCCGAATAGGCCTTCGACTTGACCTTGTCAACGTCCGCACGCGTAATCGGTCGCAGCTCATGAGCATGGTTATATCCCAACCTAACACAGAGAGATCAATATCAAGCGTAAACCACAGGGAGGGAAGAGGGAGCCCCAAAAACAGGAGAGTGTGATACCTATCGCGGCCGTCCGGACCACCCACGCGATAAAACTCAGGCCGGCGTAGTAAGCTGATGACCGCCGCGCCGCCGAGCCCGATGTTATGCACAAGGCCGTACTTTCCCCGCACGTCCTGGTGGTCGAATAGCCCGGAAGCCTGCATGGATCCAGCCCCTGCCAGTGCGGGGTAAAGATCAGTACGATGGATGGCACAACACAGAACGACGACAAGCTCGTCCTTACAATTCCGCAGTTGCACTGAACAAAAAAAAACTCGGGGTCAGCTAACGAGCTCTTCGTTTCTCCTCTCCGAAAGGGACGTACTCGTGATCGAAAAGTGCATCGCCAGTCCCGTCGCTCCAAGGGGATGGCCCTTGGCTTCGAGCCCTCCACTGGGATTGATGACGTACTTTCCTCCGTACTTTTCCGAGTTCGAGTGAGTTCAAAGTGAGCGTAGTCACGCATCACTCAACAACCTACCGTGTTGTCGCCGCGCTCTACAAACCGATGCGAGTCTTCGATGGCACACAGTCCAAGCGCCGAATACGTTACAAGCTACCAAAAAAAACATTCAGCGCCTCTTCGTAACATATACGAGCAGTTAGTTACGCACCTCGTTAGCAGCAAAACAGTCGTGCAGTTCGATCACCCCGACTTCGTCCCGACTCGCGCCCGCCTGAGCAAACAGCTTATCTGCCAAGCGCCGCGTCATCCCATAGCCGACCGTGTCCATGGCACTGCGACCGTCAAACGCGCCCGGAACGTCCGTCCCGAGCCCGGTAGCGACCAGCTCGATCGCCTGGTTTTCGAGCTCGTTGGCACGCACGAAGGCCTCGTTCGCAACGATACAGCACGCAGCGCCATCCTGCACCATCATAGCACATAGCGCATAATCACGAGTTAGCGCGAGCCAGAAATTACAACACCAAGTGTTTTTTCGCTCAACTGAAGTGGGGCTGCACATGAACTTGGTGAGCTCGTTCGTGATCAGTGGCGAAGCGAGGACCTCGGCTTCGCTATATCCCGCGCGGAACTGCGCGTACGGGTTGTTGAGCGCGTGCTTATGGTTCTTCGCCGCTAGACAGACAAACCAACAACACCCCCAACCCGACGTCCATCAATCAACAACCACAACACCAAACGAGTATGGAAAAATGAGCACACCGATCTTGGCCAGATGTTCCACCCCACCCCCATACGTCCTAAAATACTCCGCCGCCGCGGCTCCAAACACGCGCGGATTCGGCGGCCCACGATCCGCACCGGGAGAAGCGCGCGCCGCGGCCGCAAAAAGCGGTACCAACGGGTTCAGGCGGTCGTCATTATTGTTCCCAGCGCCGAGGGGGCCAGGGGCCATGCGTTCAAAGCCGAGCGCGAGGGCGCATCGCGCCTCGCCCGAACGCACGAGCGTCGCGGCGTGGAAGAGCGCCGTGCTGCCCGTCGCGCAGTTGTTGTTCACGTTCGTGATCGGGATCCCCGTCAGGCCGAGCTGGTAGAGCGCAGCTTGACCGCACGTCGAGGCGCCAAAGACGTAGCCGACAAACGCGGCTTCGATGGCGTCGTATGTGATTCCTGATGAGTTACGTGCGTGGGTGCCAGTGGGTGACGGACGGCGCTCGCTGTAGGGGATAGGAAGAGCCCAAGGAAGGCTAAAACGTACCTGCGTCGAGGAGTGCTTTTGTCGCAGCTTCCAAGCCCATCTGTACACGTCCTCAGAATCGTAGCGAAACATTGGGAGTGTACCATACGTCGTTGGTCTGTCTTTGACCCCTGGGCTATGACATCAGGTGTCGATATGGTGTTGGCTTGAGTTGAAAGTGAGCTGCAAACCTTTGTGAAGGCAGTGCAGCCAACACCGACAATGAATACTCGTCCCTTTTCAGTTGCCATGGATGCTCATAGACAGTGGGATAGACAGACAGACAGACAGACAGCCATACGCCAGTCACGCGCCCCGGATCACGGAATCGAACGATAGCCGAATAAACGGTAAGCTGGATTTCTGCAGTAACGACATCACATATACAACGTTACGTCAGACAGTCAAAATCATTGTCTATAGAGCCCAAAGTCTCTCGTATCCTCGCTCAATCCTCGTCTTCATCTTCATCATCTTCGGCCTCCTCGAGCCACTAATAGCGTCATCAGTAAAATGCAACCACACAACCACAAAACAAATTTTTTACCTTGAGGAATGGCTCGCTAGCCTTGCGCACTTTCTTGCTGGTCTCCTTATCGACATACTTTTTACTGACATGCGTACCCCACGATGTCACCACCTCTTCTTCCAGTACGTCTGCTTGGTAAAACTCCATCAAGATCTTGGGGATGGCGGGAATAAGTTCGGGGTGGTCGACTCCAACTAAACGCTCAATTCCGCCCAGCAAGGCTTTCTGGTGCTTTTCAGACGATACCATCTACAGCCGTCAAGCTCAGCAATGCATCCCCACGGCAACAAGTAACAACGCACCTTATGGAAGACAGGAAGATAGCCAGGGATCTCGGTAATAATGTCACCTGTGAATAGAGTCTGCGCGAGGACTTGGACGGCCTTGTGCTTCTTTTCAATGCCAAGCTCCTGCACCTTCTTAAACACTTCAATCGCACTCCCGCCAGGATGCTCCTTGACCCAGTTGCCAAGCTGCGTATAAGGGCTATCTGCGTCCTCGTCACTCTCCTCTTCACCAAGTCCGAGGCTAGCCATGCCAGCAGTCATAGCAACGATACGGGTCTTGACAGCGTCGGAAGAGGTATCGGCCGACCATCCCTCATCCGCCAGCTGCGATTCGGGATTCAACTCCAAGGCCTCCGCTTTGATGCGCTTCGTCATCTCGTCGTCGCTCCCAGCATCGGCGGCGGCTTCTTTGTTCTCTCCTGCACCAATGATACCATTGACCTCGCCAGAAGGACTAGGGGCT
>Ga0307512_10006462_pt1 | contig 11873 bp, 13 predicted proteins | sample 14_EM_MG_FD_200267 | JGI IMG/M metagenome (GOLD analysis project Ga0307512, IMG submission 200267) | Populus trichocarpa ectomycorrhiza microbial communities from riparian zone in the Pacific Northwest, United States - 14_EM | ecosystem: Host-associated > Plants > Roots > Unclassified | place... | reverse complement strand
TTGAGGAACTTATAGTTGATGTGGGATACATGTCCATCCAGTATCAGTAGTCGTGTTTCATTAGGACACCGCTGGCGACTGATTGGATCATACACCTCCGTCAACCAATCATATCCAATCTTTTTATCTGTCCAACGCTTGGGAGAAACTGCCCAAGGTGCCATCTTATCTTCATCTGTGACATTCTTGTACCAGTCAAAAATATGCTTTGCACCTTTGCCAATTAGGTAAGGGGGAAAGATAAAGCCATCTGCTGATACAGCTTCGAGTCCGGTAATAAATTCGCGCTTACCCCTCTGAGTAACGCATGGAAATTTTTTCCGCCGCCTTTTAATCACTTTAGTACGAGGAGAAATTCCCATTACAAAACCTTTTTCATTCATATTGGTAATAGCAGTTGGTTTGATCTTTCTCTCAGTAATAACCTTCCTTAGCTTGCGGAAATGATCTTGCAAAATACGTGGGTTCCCTGCGTAGGTACGTTGGCGATCCATACGGCTAGCAAACTTCGTGACAAGAATTGGATGTCGGTTGAGGAATCGTGTAACCCAGTTCTTGCCGATAATATTCTTCCCACCGGGTTGAAGTGGAATCTGACGCTCTTTTGGATCCGCAGCGAGTGCTTTGATCATACCCATAAGGTGGTCGATTCGTGGAGCGAAGCCGAAATTGTCTAACTTAAGAATCCATCGAACTATTGCCCGCTCTGCAGCAGGGGAAAATATTTGCTTGCCATCATGTGCAAGCTGACAGCTGCGACGTCCATTCTTTCGGTGTCCAAGACTAGATTTACTGAGATTGTACACTTCGGCTGCTTTTTGCAATGATTTGAATGTTCCATCCTCCAAACCTTGTAGTGTACACTCATACGGTTGCTCATGATTTAGCACTGGTAAGTTCGATCTCCCCTTTATTCGAGGCATTCTAGATCTCGTGAAGGCTCAGGCAGCAACTGGGAGGGTGCTGGCGGTAGCTGTGATGGTTGCGACAAACTGACAGGCGAGAAAAGAGGGGTTGGGCGGGGTCATCAATCGATTACCCGGCCGTCTCGCTTCTCATGGATGTCTCGCTTCCGGTATATTTATGTTACTTGTATTGTACCTTGTGTCAGAAACTTATACTACCAATTCTAACTTGATCGGGTGTACTCAATAATGATTTGGGTCACAATTTTATAAGTCACTAGTATAGTGAATTTTAGTACTTTTATACATTGTTTTTGATTTACAGTACTTTTATTTCTGATTAAATAAATACGGAATGTATATACTTGGGGGGTGTCACAATGGCACGTGACCCGGGGCCGGGTAATGGGCATTCTATATACTTGGCTCGCCACTAGCCTTAGATGTCTAGCGATAATCGTACATATTCATCTATGTCTACTATCACTTGCATCCAGGGTTGCAACCGGATTGCTCAAATTACCATACATGTACCTATGAGGCCGAACACAGGTATACGTGTCCTTACGGAATTATCGCATTTTCAGTAAACGGATACATTACGCTCACGGAATCACGAGTTGGCGAGTTTAACCCCTTTTCCGACACAACACCATGGAGTCAACAATTGAGATTACTGCCCTCCGAAAAGGATATTGAAGGATCATTACCATGAATCATGGAGCACATGCTCAATCCAGATCAGTTCAAGATGACATCAATTACTTCCAATGGCTGCAATCGATCGCCGGACACCAGAGAAGTCGCGACTGCACCTCTGAACGTGTCAATTCACGGTAGAAACCTAGAGAGCTGAGAGACTAATGGGCACGCAAGGCACATCACCAACATTGCAGAAGATGATCACGAGCACAAGCATTTCTACAACGCATTTGACAGCAATCTCCAGCCCAAGTACCTACAACGGACGGAGTGATCTTACCCCTGGATGCCGCAATATTGAAAACCAAAGGCGGAGTGGAAAGACTAGTACATCGACTACAGTGACTATGATTATCTCAGAGCACAACTAATATTGACAATCAATGTTCAGCTACCATATGAATGATCTTCGACTGCAATTTCATTAACGACAAGGGGGCAAACGACAAATCAAGCGCCAACAATCTTTCGTCACTCAACCAGCAAAAAAACTAAAGTTCGTGGCGCAGGCACTAATGGCGACTCTGGACCAAGTTCAACCCCATCAGATCTCACCAGAATCATCAGTTGTCCTTGAGAGCCCGAAGGCAAGAATGGTAAGTCAATATCTATGCGGCACCGAAACACTGGATTTGGCACACATGACCACCCTCGGCATGAATGGAGTAGCGATGCAACATGGCAACGACAGCCAGAAGAAGCCGCGGACCACAGTCCAGTACTTGGACTATCTCACACCGGAGGACAAATCAGACGTACTAGTCATGCTAATGCAGGAATATAATTAAGTACATGGCTTACCATGGATCCACAAACAAATCCTGACATTGGCTGGGTTCGATTCACTCCCTGCGATCTACGAATGCGAGTGGAGCTGAGGAAATTACACGGATGACCTCGGCAGTGGCAGCGAAGGTCTCTGAAGCCAATAATGATAACCATAATGTCAGTGACCAGTGTCTAGGGCGCAGTCCAGCTATACAGACACTCGGGGTTACCGCATTCAATGATTTTCAAACCAGCATTGAAGATATCGTAGCATTTACCCTACAGATTGGGGCATGCATCGGGCTGCTGGGAGCAACTTTGGAAGACATCACCTTGGATTCACCAGGTAATACAGACCCAAGCGCTGGACGCGATGAGCAGGGAACAGTGGCAGTAGTTGCGGCAGAAGAGCCCCGCCGAGGAGAAGCTTGAATGATTGCCACCGGCTGGCCGAGACCCGAAGGGAGTGAACGGATGGCGGGGCTTGGCTTCTTTGTGGGCGAACCATTGATCACAAGGCCTCCTGGATATTCCCTTCCACCGCTTCCATCCTTTCATGATTCTTTGGTTAACATTGAAGAAGCAGTTCGGTGATATTCCCGACACACGAATGACAATGGAGAGCGAAATGCCCACTTTGGAATGCCTAAGACTTATTCAATTGGAAGCCCGGGCCCGAGATAACGTCACAGATAAGAGAGATGACGGCCCTGCAGAAAGCTACTTATCGAGGAAAAGACCTATTGTTGAGACTATGTGAATTGGACTTGTGCCGATATGCCCATCCCAGAGACTGATGACAATCAATCTTTGACTATGGCGACATATAAGAAGTTATGTGGAATATTACCCTATCTAAGAAACTTATTTCGGAGGACAATCTACGAGACTAGCACTTGAATGCCGAGACGCAGATATATGTACCGGCTGCCTTGCCGTACCAAGTACAATCCCAGTACTATACAAAAGACCAAATGAAGTGCCGTATGAGAGATTACAATGCTGAATACAATGCCATCTCTGTTACGAAGTTACATTACCGAGAATGCTCCCGAATCAGATCCCAACTGAGACTCAGCAATCCCGAGCTACACAACTGGGATGGCAATTGACGACTACCAAGCGACTTCGGAATCAACCCCGAATCAAGGCCTTTCAATCGATATTCCGTACGAAGCCATATGAGAGTAGTCGCTGGCCAGCAACGATTGTCAAATGAGGCGGATAACCGTACCGGATTCTCAAACAACTCCTACCGCATAAAATCACCGTCCCGGAAGTGCATGAACGACGCACCATGAGTTGACAAGTACACTCCGAGGAGAGCAAAGAGCTCACCCTGAGATCTAAAACGATCTGTTCAGCTAGCATACGATGGACCTCGAGCAGACTTGCAAATGCACCAGGGAGATGTCATGTCAAATGAACCTGATACATGCCGAACTAGTGCAATGTGACTACCTAAACAGTTCCGAACAGAATACCAAACGACTGCGACATGGCTGCCGAATCGGTCTTGAAGGAGATCGAAAATGACCACCGAGCGTACCGAATAGTCCGCTGATTGGCATCACAAGAGACAGTTGAGACAACTACCAAGAGATGATCACCGAGATCTCACAGCGACGGATGTTACTACCAAAGGACTTCACATGGAGATCAAGAGGATTACCGGGAGCCCTGCTGTACCGAGCCACTGACCGAGACGCTTAGCAAATGGCATACGGTAGGTCAAGAAACTATCACCCAATGGCATACCGACCTGAATATGCTCCCTACCAAGAGGGTCAGGAGAAGTCGACAAAGAACGCACCAAAGCTATCATCCAAATGACATTTACCGAGCAGTGATCCACTGAGACCCTACCAGATGCCAAATCAAGAGATGCTGAAATCTGCATATACAATGTATGAAGCAGCTTTCCAAGAGCAGAATCACGCGCCTATCGTGGTGAGTATGACCACCCAGTGTGAAGCGTATGTGTTAGATATGGATCAATGACATACCGCCCACGCCTGATGCAATTGGCGCATCATACCACTCTCAAATGGTCACCGCCGAGTCACATAGGAGAACCGACAGCCACCACGATGCCTGGAGCGAAAGGTCACATCATTGCCCAAAGTCAAGACAAGTTGCCGTTGCAATGACGTCGTCGACAGTGCAACGAATTTTCAACAGACGGAGATAGCCATGTCAGATCAGTCGAGTCCGACCGACAAGTCAAAACCCAACCTGGAGGCAGTCTACCAAGACACGCCCCAACACGTCAACAGCGATGTCTACCGAGAAGTCGAATGGCAAGTCTACCAAGTCGACCAAGATTCTGCTGAAGCCACCTGTCGAGAGCGCAACTATAAACGACAGGATGGTCACCGAAGCGGACTGCCAACGACGATTACCGCATCAAGCAGCATCTACCAGTCAACACTGAGTACTGATGACTACTTGCTGCAACATACTCAGTGCGTGAGGAAGCACTGCAGAGAGCTCATACAGCGCTAGCACGCTTGAACTTGGTAAGTATAAGCATATGTAGAGAGGCTCACCTGCTAGATATCAACAAACGAGGCGAGACTATGCGATTGACGCATACGATCGACGGCTATGACTATAACTTGCAGTGGAAGCCCCCAGCGATACCAAGCCATCAGCGGAAGCTCTACCACCCTGATGATTCTGACCGAGACCTATGCCGAGATATGAGCTATGAGTGCAGTACTGGATGGCAGGTCAGATGCTGTATGAGTTCGGGAGTCAAGATAAGGAGGAATTGAGGTCCGAGGCTCTGCAGCGGAGGAAATGGGTCAATCGAGTGTCGAAACTCATGACTGGAGGAAAGCTATCAATTGGGCATTCCTTTCTTCTATTTGTTCTCTTCTCTTCTCTTCTCCATACTTTATTACTGTATTGGATCTCAGCCCAGTACAAATGGCATGGGCATGGGATTTTACAACCTGCCACTGGAGGTGGAGTTTCCCTGTGCGCCCGATCCGCCGAAAGGTCACCCTGAGTGGTACTGATCAGTGGTGGGACTTATGGGTTCGTACGATTGCGTATGTAGGATGATTGTTTCATTCCTTGTTTCCATTTTAGTGTCTTCTCTTTCCATACTACTTTACTTCCTTGGATCTCGGCCCAGTACAAATGGCATCGGCACGGGTTGTTACCACCTCCGTATCACAGTCAACTGCAGGTGGAGCTTCCCTGTGCACTGGATCCACCGAAAGGCTACTGTACGGTGCCAATCAGTAGCGGGACTTGTGAGTTTGTACGAGTACATACCCAGCATGATTAATTAATGCTTCCCGTTCCTTTCCTTTTCTCTTATACTGTTTATTCAGCCCCGGAGGTCTGCGCCTACAGAGGGGGATAATGTCACGGCGGCACATGTCCTGGGTCCGGGTAATGGCCATTCTATATAGTCGGCTCGCCACAAGCCTGCGATCTGTAGCTATAATCTTATGTATTCATCTACGTCTACAATCACTCACATCCACATTTGAAACCGTATTCCTCTCATTGCCATACGTATACCTATGAGGCCGAATGCAGGCGTACATGCCCTTACTGGGGGTTTCTTATTGACAGAGACTATAATATTATGTACCATTTAATTGCATTAGTTGATGATGGATTAGTACAGTTCAAATATTAAAGAATTATTTTCTTCTAACAAAGAGCACAAAAGTTATTAGTTAGCTAATAGGTTTAATAATTCAGGATGTGAAAGTGTAATTGCATTCATTTAAAATCATTTTAGATTAGAATGCTAATTTTAGACATGCTTTAGTATACACTGGCTACAATTCTGACATTGTTGAGAATTTTTTGTTTATTTACAGGTTATAATTGTATACCATATCTACTGCTCTGTTATAGTGTTATATTACAATATTTTGCTTGTTGCACCCAGTATTCATTATCAACAAATGTAATATACAGCACTATAGATGCAATATAGAATATTACCAAATATGGCAATAAGTGTATATAATGATTTCTTTCCAGATTACTGGTTAATTGGTAAAGAATGTATTATTTGATGTTGATTTGTATACTGATAGGAATTGTTAATATCATTCAATTCTGAAATATATAGAGCTTACATTTCTATTTGAGTATACAAACCAGTAAATTTATAAACTTCAAACTGTAAGCTTAAAGCAATAACATTTGCATAGTATAGTATACCAATTATAAGAGGATATTTTGAAGAAGGGAAATTGCTTCTAACTTACTGAATACAAAAGACAATTTCAATCTTATTACTTATTATACTAACAATCAAATTACTCTTTATTATGAATACATCCAAATATTAATAAATAGTTTAGATTTCACATATTGTATAATATGCAGCTTTATCCAATGACATTCTACTTCTGATGCTACTATTTACAGAGTAATGAAATGTAGCTAACTTGACAACTACAGTTGATTAGAGCACTTTATATTCAACATTATATTGTTCAAAATACTGGATTTATGTTTATGGATTGATGTGTTTTATAAAGAACTGCAGATGTGTAATATTGATGCTTGTGTCATCAGTGGAATAGACAATTGAGTGAATGGTACAATATGCAAAAGACTAGGCTAACAATAATGGCAAATACAGATACAGCAGGATATCTGCATCTCGACCATACTATCATTGCTTTATACCTAATATTTTGTTCATTAAATTAATCATTGCATATTACTATGTCATAAAGAAACATTATCAATTTCAAACTGCAAGTCTATAGAATGTGTACTGATATCAGTTTTAAATGTTAGTATTACATTACATAATACAAGCTTCATACAGCCAGCTATTATTGCTTTACAAGATAACAAGTAATGTGTACTCATTGTATGATAAAAAGAAATAATATAATTAACTGTGGAGGAATATATCAAAGTAGTACCAATGGAATATTGAGAGTATAAAAGATTGATTTGCATTGATATCTCTGTATAATATCGACTTAATCAATATTTATGGAATTATTACTTCATTTCAAATTTTCACCTGCTATGTGGTTGATATTTATTGTTTAGGAAGTGTACACTATATCTGAAAATAACTGGATACTGAATTAATGTTAGTTATCATATTAGCTGGCAATCGTGTAAAAATATTTGGAAGATATTGTTATTACATCCAATAATATCCAAAGATTTCTAAAATTACCATTAATCAAATATCAATATACCATCAAAGAAGTGTTATTAAATCACTTCCAGCAGACAATTGTTGGAAGAAATACAATTGCATTATGTGGTCTTTTTGCAATTGCTCAAAATACTGTATACATAATAACAACTAATAAATAGTTTTTTGCCTTGGTTACCACTGCAATAACAGCATCTTTCAATCTTTATCTATCTAAAACAGCCTGACAACATGAGCAATCCAATATCAATTAAATGTTGACTGTATGTTAATCCTACTGTAACTTATTCCTATGATTGTATTGGAATGTCACTCAGTAGATGTGGATATTGAATTTTGAATAGTTGTAGATTGAAATATAATGGTGTAAAATACATATGACTGACTCGTACCAATGGTATAGTATATTTAGTTAACAATTACATAACTCTAGTTAGCTTTAAGATGGGAATAGTACAGTTATAATTATTTGGAATATCTCTTACAGCCAATTGAAGAAGATATCAATGGAATGTTGATATTCTGTACAGTTATGTTACAATGTATTGTTTATTTTGCATATTCTAAATCAAATAATCTAGCAAGTTCTATATAGATTCTGCTTAACAATATACTGGTTTATGTACAGTATGTAAAGTCAAAATTAATTGTTCAATACAATAGTAACTTTATATAATATACTAATTGGTAACCCTTTAAGTAGTATAGTGTAGTAGAATTGACATTAATATTGATTTGTTTTATTTTTATTTTTATATGGATACTGTGAGTTCAAACTCAGTTGACAATAACAGTCTTCTGCTATGTCGATCAGAAACAGAAAACAATGATTTTCTGTGTGATTTGTGAAATATACATTTAGAAGTACTTTGTGAAGTTTAATAAACTAATATTGTATCAGGGGAAGCAACAATCCAACCAGCATGAAATGAAGAGTCTTAATGACTCACATCAACTTCAACAGTCTGTCCAATTCAAATTAGCACTTCCAGTATAGTGTTAATTATGCACAATACTTTCTTGTATATTCGGTGAATAAACAGACTATTACTAAGATAATGGAAGATGATAATAGAAATATATAATGTAGTGAATCAGAAACCAACTGCTGATAATACTAATGCAATAAAAATAGTACTATTGCCAAAGTCTGAGATTGATTTAGCTAAATTGCAAAAGGTTTAAAGATTTAATAGTATAGTTATATATGGTATTATATCAAAATTAAAACTATTCTATACTAATACGAAAGATATGTAGAATTCCAGAAATCTTGCATTAATAATCTAAATGTGAATACTGTAAATATTCAATATTAATGAATATATAATAGTAACATGTATTTCAGCTAATATATTGCAGTAGAATATTGTAAATAGATATTCTAGAGGAATAATTATTGAACTGCATCTTCTTATCAACCTTGTCTGTATACATTTAGTATTCAATTACTGTTAAAGAAAGTAGCATTATCAAGTAAAAGCTATCAAAGTCCAGCTGGGAAAGTATACTCAAATGACTATGGTATTGGATTATTTGACTACTTAAAATACTATGGCTATTAATCTGGTCAAGGTTTATCATTTTACAACAATGCAGTCACTACATACAGTGTAACTGACATGTAAGGAGATTGAAATACTATTAGCTGCTCGAATATGGAATACAATTACACTTAAAGCCCTAAGAACAGCAGTGATAGCAAAAAGCAACTAGTGGTATATGTTATATAGTTGTCGAAAAATAAAATCTAACTGACAATTGCATACTGGTTATTGGAAAAGATAATGCTTACTGAAACAATTAAGTAACATAAAAGCAGTAGAAATCTCAACATAAAATATACTTGGAAGAGTTAGCATGATAGAATCATATACAATGAATTGTATAAATTATGAAACTTTGTTTGAAAATAATGATGGTAGCATTAGGTGTCAAAGGATAGTAGATATTACAGCATGCCTATTAGTAGAAACAATGTAACCAGCCAGGATGAAAACAAAACAGAAAAACTGGCAGAAATAATTAAATAATTTACACTTAATATAGTGGTTGCTGTGAAGTCTGCATTGGGAACAGCTTTCACATTATCACAAAGGGGATCAATTATCACCATTACTGCAGTACTATAATAATTTAACAATATCATATCTTTGCGATATAATCTTTTGGGTAACATACCATGAGTCATAGGATTATATAATATGTTTGCTTACATTGTTGCTGTTTGCACGATACTACAGTATTTTCTAATGGAGAATTTCCCCTCACACACAGCAATATTAGTATCAGTTTTGATTCAGACACGGTGGTATTCACATACAATAATTGTATGGTACTATCATGTATTAAATTAAAAGACCCATGTTATAAATGAAGGTTTATGCTATCTTGTTGAAGAACAATTGTGTTTAGCTAAATTTATACACAAAGCTTAACTTCTACACCACTTCCTCAGTACATCTCAGTACTCAAGACATGCAATTTCGAACTGACACTCTAATTCAATCAACTGTCAATGCTGAAATTGGTGTATATGTTGGCCTAAGGCAGCACACACTGAACAGATATTCATCAACTAATGACAATGGGCACATACCAAGGATAACAAGATCAGATATGTGTATCAGCAGTATGCAACCTGCCAGAGATAATGGATATCTTTTTCAGGAGATATTTACTATAGTACTACCTGGGATTTATCACCACTGTACTATAACTGGTGCAGCTGTAATATGATCTGTGATATTTCCAGTCTAATTAATGTGATTCTGACAACACTCTGATATAGTTTCGCATAATACCCACATTGAAAATGCCCTTGCACAGATTGTCTGACAATCCAGTCTCTGACAAGTTATACTGAAATATAAGAAGCTTAGACAATATCCCTGACCTGGTTTCCAATGTGGTCTCTGACAGGTGTAGCTCTGATCTTTTTGGCTGTGACTAGTGAGCTCTGACATGGTTCAAAAATCCTGGTAGCAATAAGGGCGATTGACAGGTATGACTCTGACATGTACTCTAGCTCTAATTCAGTTTTGACAAGGTGCAAAAGATAACACTATCAAGTTCTAGCTATGGATACTTGACATCCATGGTGTGATCAATATATCCAATTCCTGCAGTATATTATATTATACATTTTGAATAATATGTAGTGGTTGAATCAATATTACTTGTCTTTACTATATGGCTCAAGATTCATGGGTGTAATAACCTACTACTCAGCTATTCTAATTATTGCAGTATATCTCAAGATATCATTATGATATTGTCTTTCTTTGGCATCATTGATGTTAGATAGACCAAATCCTCTACTAATGCTGGATGGTCTTCTGCAGCTACCTCGGTACGGGACAAATGGAGATATTCAACACCGAACACTGGGCAGAAGGAGTCGCACTGCAAATGTCTGTTGCACGAGCGGAGGTGCTGCGAGTACACATAGCCTCGACAGTTGCGGTTTTCAGTGATTCGCAGGAAGTTATCAGATCAACGGTGCACCTGGAACATGGGCCTTGGCAGCAACTAGGAAGAGCAATCAATGATTATGCTAGGGCCTTCTGCTCCCACTGCATCGAAGCCGTGATCCACTGGGTTCCAGGACACTCGGCCCTCAGCAGAAATAAAGAGGCTGACCACCAGGCAAACAAGGCGTGACTAGACCCAGGCTACACAGTATGCAAGCGAGTATACACCTCGGCCGCAAATGGTGCTGGACAGATCTCCAATTGGTGGACGGCGGTGAACGCGCAGTGGGAGAGCAACAAGTGCTCCAAACACTACGGCTATTGACTGAATGGCAAAGCATGGAGTAAGTAATCCGTCCCAATGACAAGAGTGAAATCATTGGCAGCAAGGATCTACAGAGTGAAGAGCGGGCATGCGCCAACTGGAACATACCAAGAGTGGTTTGGGAACCGAGAGGAGGACATATGCTGGTGGTGCGGAAGCGGAACACTACACCTGCGGAAGCATCTCTTCCGGTATAGTAGCCAGTGGAAAGACCGGCAGAAAGTGCTTTGGTAGGCGGTGGGAAAGGCCACTGCATGGAAAGCGAGCAGATGCAAGCATTTGCAAATTTCTGATCTTTTCTCCTTGGAAAAATGTGGTCATGCAGTGGTGGACTTCCTGGCAGCTACTGACGTCGGGAAGATCCTGCTAAATCATCCGGACAACTGTGGCCAGGAGGAGCGCATCCCGGAGGAGAGCGGCCAGGAGGGACGCATGCAGGAGATGCGCAGGCTGGAAGAGTGCGGGCAGGAGGAGCACGGGCAGGAGGAGGGCGGGCAGGAGGAGTTTGGCCTGGAGGAGGGCAGGCAAGCGGAGTGTGG
>Ga0307512_10006460_pt1 | contig 11873 bp, 11 predicted proteins | sample 14_EM_MG_FD_200267 | JGI IMG/M metagenome (GOLD analysis project Ga0307512, IMG submission 200267) | Populus trichocarpa ectomycorrhiza microbial communities from riparian zone in the Pacific Northwest, United States - 14_EM | ecosystem: Host-associated > Plants > Roots > Unclassified | place... | reverse complement strand
GAAGAACGTGTTGGTACAAACGGAGAGTACCCAGCCACGACCCCAGAAAGGTACCCCCAAGTGGTGTAGGTTCCGGAGGTTCCGGTGTTAAGGGCGTTGTCTTAAATCATGGCACACCAACGAATTCACAGAATCAATGCTTGAGCAATAAGTCTTCGCACTCGGTTCCTGAAGGGATAGCGATATTTTATTTTACTTTTTTTTGTCCCCTTTGTAATATCACTTGTTTTTTCCTTTGCCATTTCCTTGGTGCGCGCTACATATATCTAGAGTATCTTCTTCGGACAGGTCTGGGCGGAGGGCATACATATCTAGGGGAGCCATGACAGGCCGTCCGTAGGCCAGTCGAGGCCGAGGTCCGGACAAACCGGACAGTTCGTTACCGCCACGACTAACTAATGGATAAATAAATAAAAATTACTTTTTGGGGTTTTTTTTCGCAGTAAATCTCGCTCAGGCGACCGTCAACGTCGTCTCGCTTTCTCTCTCTCCCCCTCTTAGAGAGCTAATGAATGTTAAGGCGACATTCAACGTTAGCAGAACGCTGCTGGTGAGGGGCCTAAAGGAGCTGGTAGTGAAGCTGGGCCTAATCCGATGGACTATTAGCTTCGTGACCAGCCGCCAAGTGAAGTTGGTGCTGAACGACGAAAGGGAGGGGCTCGACCGGTGGAAACGGGCATCTCCAGGGCGCCCTAGCGGCCCCTATCCTATTCGTCGCCTATCTCTCCGGCATCTTTGAAGAGGCGGAAGAAGCCGGTGACGGGGTGAGAGAGTTATCCTTCGTGGATGGCATTGCCTTGTGGGCGGAAGGGAAGGATGACCAAGAGGTGGCGGCCAAACTGACGAAGACGGCAGAGACGGCCTGCGAATGGGCAGGCAAGAGTGGGGTGGCGTTTAATCATGGGAAGAGTGAGGCAATCTTCTTCAGCAGAAGAGGTACCCTACGGCGACAGAATGGACAGAGGAACTCCAGAAACTGGCCAATCAGGAAGCAAGTACAGGCACGGACTGCCTACGGACCAACCTGGGGGCGCTGGGAATGGAGGCAGGCCTACGATCGGCAACTGCCCAGCTGGATACATACATAACAGACAGAGGCGGTTCAGCCTCCGATTACTCAGCCCGCCCCAAGGAGGATGAGGAGCAACACCAAATACCTAGAAGAGGTTGAAGTCTGGTCTCGGTTGTGCGGGCAAGGAAGAGAGAAGTCCTCCGGACACCCCGAAGTGCTCAGCGCGGCCACCACAGTGGAATAACAAGAAGAGGCGAGGTAGGAGGCGGAGTGCACCAGGCCGGGCCTCACTCTCTTCACGATCTTTACGGACGCGCAGGCGAAGTTGGCGGCCGAGGAGCCAAACGCTCACGGTGTCAAATGGCTAGGCTATAGGGCCGATGTAGGGTACAGTCGATGCCCCTATCCAGATCACTAGCGGGCATCGGCGAGAGATTTCAAAAAGGAAGTGGGCTGAAGCACGGAGCTGAACGCGCCGGATCGACACAAAGAAGTACATACAGGATACCGAAGAAGCAGCGTCCGAACAGAATGGTGGCTAGATGCTCGAAGCGAATGGCCACGCGGTCCTACCAGCTGAAGACGGGCCATTGCCTCACCGGGCAATACCTTCGATGGACGAAAGACGGGACTACCGCAAAGTGCGGGTGGTGCTCGTATAAGGTGCAGACGCGGGAGCACTTGCTCAAGAAATGCCCGCGCTGGAAGCCTCAACAGAAGACCCTGTGGGTGGAGGTTTGGAGAGAGACTGGGAGGGAGAAGAACCGCTTCAAGATCCGGGACCTCTTCGTGGATGAGCGTTGCACCCGACCGATTTTGGACTTCCTGCGCACCATCGAGGTGGGGCGCAGGGTGGAGCCGCGCGGGGCGAGTAAGATAGCCCAGAGCCAGGACTCGGAGTGGGAAGATGAAGAGGAGCAGAAGAGCGGAAACGTGTTGGGATCGGATGGGGGGAAATTTGCTTTTCCTTTTGTCCGTCCTTTCAGTCTTTCCTTTATCTTTGCTTTGTCTTTTCTTATGTCCGTCGAAGCGGTGATAGGCCAGGCGGGGGCAAGGGGAGTTACCGCGTGCCGCCTGCGGACTGCTCGGGGTCGGGGCGGGCGGTGAGCGAGAACGGACTATATATAATATCGCCACGATCCAACAGGGTCGCATGCGAACAATGAGACTCTCTCTCTCTCTCTCTCTTAGAGAAGACCTCGCCGGTCGGAGGGATCCAGCTAGAGTTTGGATCGTGTGGCAGGCTTTCGCGTTGCAAAAACGTCTGGATATACGTCCAAGTTAGCTGGCGGGCAGTTCGGCAGGAAGATAGGGATGAGGGAGCGGGGGACTATATCTATATCTTCGTGCCATACATTGACACACCCTCAGCACATAGAAACTGTGCATTGATGGTGCGAGCTCCTCAGCGCACCGTCGGGCCATCCATCATTTGCACACACACACCCTTTGTCGCCTTCGACGGTAGCCGCGAGAGTTTTGCGCCCAACTAACTAATGCTGGCCTATCCGCGGACACGGAGCGCTCCCCGTGTCGCGCAGCGGGTTGCGGATCGGATATCATACCAGGCAACAACCTCGTCTCTATGACGCGCGCTTCCATCGGACAGAACGTCCGGCGCTTAATACGGCAGTTTTTATTTATTTATTCATTACTCGCATGCGACCTATCTAGATCATGGCGAGAATATGTACAGTCCTTTTCCTGTCCGCTGTCTGCGCGGTGGCGGCACGTTGCCAGCTCCCCTTTGCCCTCTGCCCAGGCCTGTCCCAAGAAAGTAGAAGCGCACCAAGAAAATCACAAAAGAGAGGACAAAAGAAAGGACAAAAAAGAGAAAACAAAGGAAACTGTGACCGCCCCCTATCTACTCCTTTTCCGCGGACGCCATGAAGGAGGGCGTGGGCAGGAACAGTGGTGATTCCCCCCCAGCTCCTGGCTGCTCCCCCACCTCCCGTAGCTCCGCCTCTGACACCTCGCTCACTGTGTCCTCCTCCTCGTCCGGTACCCGCCTCCCCACGTTCGTAGAAGTGAGAAAGTCCAGCACTGTCCGGCTGCACCTCTCGTCGGCCTAGAGGTCCCGGATCTCCCACCGGTCTTTCCACCTCCTAGTCTCCTTCCACACCTCCGCCCACAGGATCTGCTGCTGGGCCTTCCACACCTTGAAGAGGTGCTCCCGAGTCTGGTTCTGATACCGGCGCCAACAGCACTTCGGTGGCCCGGCTCTTCGTCCAGTGGAGGTACGCACGGATAGGCAGTGCCCCGTCTTGATCTGGTAGAACCGCGAGGCAAGCCTCTTGGTGCTCCCAGCAACCACGCCGTCCGGCTTTTGGCTTTTCGGTATCCGGTATTTCGTCTTGGAGGCCCTGCCCCCAGCCCACTGGCGCGCCTCCGCCCACTTCTTCTCGGAGATCTCCCGCTTGATATTCGCAAGAGACCTTGGGAGAGGCATCGCACGCGCCCCCGCCCGGTCCGAGTAGCTCAGACATTCCACCCGCGGGTGCCTGGCCCCTCCGCCGCTATCTTCGCCCATTCGTCGGCCTTTTCGTTGCCGGCAATTCCCTTGTGGGCCGGGCGCCACCGGATCTCGATGACAATGCCCGGCCGGGCCCTCCGCAGCGTGGCGATGTGCTTCCTTGCCTGGAGCGCATACTGCTGGCCTGGGCCAGGCTCCTCCGAAGCCATCCGTCTGATGGCGGGTTGGGCGTCTGTGAAGATCGTGTCCCGCTCCGGCGCGTGGTCTGTCTTCGTGGGGCCAGTTCCAACGCCCTCGCGAGGGCGGCACACTCCGCATCGTAGACCTCCTGGTTGTAGCCCATGTAGGTTTTGATGCCCACCCAGGATTGGCCGTTCCTCCACACCACCGCGTACCCGGCAGCTCCGTCGTCCAGCCGCGACCCGTCCGTGAGCATGGTGAGCCCAGGCCGAGCCTTCTCTGCCTCAGCCTTAGCCTCGGCTTCCTCCTCCTGTAGCAGCTCCGTGTCGAGGGTTTCAGGCGCCTCTAGCAGAACTGTGCTCTCTGTCCTTCCGGCGTAGGCGAGGGCGTTTGTGAACCTCCGTCCGATCGCAGTCGGAGCTCCCACTATCTCCCGCGCCTGGTCTCCCCGTGGCAGGCTGAGCAGCCGTAGCCCAAAGCGCCGCTGTCTGTTCTCCAGCTGCATGGTCACCGCCCTGAGTCCCGACTCCATCGAAAGTGCCCCCAGGTTGGTTGTCCGGAAGCATCCCGTTGTCGCCCTTGCCTCCTGGTTGACTAGCAGCTTCAGCTCGTTCGCCTGGCCGATGGTGCCCCGGACGTGGTCCCCTTTCCACCACAGCTCCGATCCGAACATGGCGACTGACTGAATGCATGCCGTCATGACCTTTCTGCAGTTGGCGGGCGACAACCCCATCTGGCCTGTGAGCCGGCGGAGCCTTCCCATCGCCCTCTCCCCCTCCTTCAGCCGGATGGCGTGGTGGTCCTTGAGCGTGAGCTGGGAGTCTAGCCAGACCCCGAGCCACCGCGTCGCCTCCTTGTTGAACGGGACGGTGTCTGTGCCGACCTTCACCGTTTCCGTGGGAGTCGTCTCCTTCCTGCGGAAGATCGCCGCCTCCATTTTCCCATGGTCGAAAGCCACCCCATTGCTCGCTGCCCAGTCAATGGGCGCTACTGCCGCCTCGGACAGCTTCGCCGCCACCGCCTCGTCGTCGGTCCAATCCGCCCACCACCCGATGTCATCCACAAAGGATAGCCCACGGATGCCTGGCATCGCGGCTTCCACCTCGTCAGATATACCAGACAGGTACGTGACGAATAGGATCAGTGCCGCTGGCGACCCCCGTGGAATGTTTGATACGGCAGTAGTTTGTCGGTCACCATCTACCCACCTAGTTGAAAGGTAAGACGCGGGAGGAGGACGCGGACGCGGGGCGGCGCCGGTTCCGCGGTCGTGATTCTGGTTCCGGCTGGCGGCGATCATGCAGGACGACGACGCGTGGACGATCGTTGACGCATCTGGGGCACTGATAGTGCTCCCGACTTGACGCTAGCTGCCGGTTCGACGTGTGCGAGTTCTACGTGCTACCCCGTCGTCGTCATCGCGACACCATGCGCGTCCGCGTCGAGCTCAGCGACAACGCCAACTTCAATAGTGGGAAGCGCAACAGAACCGTCGGGATCGCCGACTCGCGGACGGCGGCTTGCTCGCCGGTGTCGCGCTCGAGGACATGGAGGCTGCACTGCTGCGGGTTTGGACTGCGGTGCCGACCTGCGCGGACGACCTGGAGTTGATGGTCATGTGCGGGGGCCATGTCGAGGCCGCGAGCAGGTCCAGCGCGACGGACACAACTGATATGTAGCGGCCAGTACGGCCCGGCCTTCCGCGACGAGCAAACTTCTATGCCTCTTAATGCCGGACCACACCTCGCCGTGCCCTGTGGGTCGCTGTGGCTATGCATGTCTTTTGCCTGAAATGATAGGCGACTGGCTAGGGAACATGTAGTGTTTCTTTGCGAGATCTCCATACCCAGAGCACCTTTGTATAGGCGTGTTACTGATTGGGATACCGACGGCATGGGCGGAGGGATGTAGTATACGTAACATAATGGCTATGATAATGCCCCACTGTAGGTACATCGTCGTATGGCGATTATGTAGAAGGTATCAGGATTAAGCCTTTCCCAATGGTATCTCTAATCAAAATTGAACAAAAATTCGTCTAGCCAAAAATCCTGCCCGCAACCTCAATCCTCTCCAAAAACACGGCAACCTCCTCCTCGCTCCTCCAATCACCTGGTCCGTCCTTGCCTTCCATGCTTTTCCAACACTCCGTAGCTTCCTCAAACCACTCCTTCAGGTCCTCGACATTTCCGGCACCCCTGGCCACGAGCAGCTGCACCACTGCACCCCATACCCGCACAACATCCCTGGTATCCACCCACAGATTCTGCTTCTCTCTCCGGAACAGGCTTGTATCGCGCTCCGTCGCCCGCTCCCACGCCGCCCTTGCTGCGGCAGCGGAGACAGCTCCCTCGATACCCGTAAACCTCTTGACTGCTTCTCGCAGTAGGAGCGTCGACGCAGGGAACGCTGCTCGCAGCGCTAGGGCGAGGTCCCGCGCGGCGACCTGAGGCAACAGGAGGATCCTCTCACCGGGCAGGACAGTCTGTGCAATGCGCGACGCCGCGAGACGGATCTCGTCGTCGTCGTCGTTGAGAAAGTCGAACAGCAGAAAAAACGAGGGAATCAGGCTCTCTTCCGGTCCTCCGGAAAGCTTGAGGAGTGGGGCCAGCGGGGCGAGACATGTGAGAGCTGCTATACGGGTAGTGAATGGCTCCTCATGGGCGAAGGCACGTAGCTCGGCGATGAGTGTTTGTAGCGACTCTTCCCGTTTCTCGGCGGGGAGCTTCGCTATCAGTACGCCAAGCAGAGGTAGTGAAGCAGTCTGGATTGGCTCTGTCCGCGGGTTCTGAACCGTGGCCCTCAACGAAGTCACATAACCTGTCAACTCTGCTCCTCCATCAGGACAATCGGGATACTCGGTGTAGCACCGATGCAGCAACGTGAGAGCCTTGGCGACCACCAAGTCCCACTGGTGGTTCGCTACCATATCCCACAATTGCTGCCGAAAAACCTCTTGAGATGCTATGTTTATTTCCGGTAGCTTTTCCAGAGCTAAGACAAACCCAATCGCGGAGAGATTGATTTCCTCGTCAGTGCAAAGTAGAAGGCTAGTAAGCCTCTCGGGGAAATGGCATGGCGCCAGTTGGCGAGTAAAGGTAAGATAGAACGAAACCAAGTGCTCCTTCAGAAATGAGCGTCCAATCAGGGAACACTGGCGGCATTCTTCGGTCACATCACATCCACCTATGTAGCTCCCGATGTACACCGCGAGTTCGCTGCGGCCTGCTACAGAAATGTCAGCTCAGTAGAAGGTATAAGGTCGAGGGGACTAACCATCTCCGAGAATCTCGACGGAATGGGCTGTCAAAATCTGCAGCATCACAGCCTTTGTGACCGAACTTCGATTCCTCACTACCCAGCTATCGAAACGATCCCGGAACACACTGCCGATGCCCCTCCAGGTAGATCCAGGCACAGCTTCGTCGAGAACAGCTTGCTTGACCCTTCGCTCTAACAATGCCCTGACGGCACACAAGTTCCCATGGAGAACGCTCTGCCTCTCCGTGCGGACAGCCATCAGTTTGGTTACGACATCCATAACTTGGTCGGGTCCAACGAGTGCAGTGTACGCCCTCGCCGCCATTTCGCGGACCTTCCAGATACGGGAGCGCATGCACTCAAGCACCAACTCACGGAACTCTTCCATGCCTTCGTACCCAGGATGCACCTCCATCCTGGCGATAAGAGAAAGTGCAGGATAAACCATCTCAACAGAGGAAACCTCTCCACCCTTGAGTGCCCCAACCTGGTCTTGCAGGTTCTTCAACAATACGGGCCGCACCGCTGCATACTTCTCGAAGAATGAGCGGGTGGTAAAGTTGCTGTTGTAATCGTTCCTGCTCTTCCGTAGTCCAAACAGTCGGTTTGTGAGTGATGTAAACAACATCACACCGCAGTTCCGGATCACCCAGATTTCAGAGCCGAAGCAGGAGACGGCCATCTCCAGTCCTACCCCAATGTAAGGTACCACAACCTGTGATATCCGGGCATCTGTAAATAGGAGTTTGATACAATTGAGGGCATGGACCTGCGGAAGGTCCATCTTGTCACCGTCCTTATTGATACCAGCCGGGAGGGTCGCAATCTCAAGGAGGCGGGTAAACGTGCTCGAAAGCAATGGACGATTGGGATTAGGTTCGGAAGCGAGTACGCCCACGATCAGGGAGGGTAGGCCAGCGGAGCGGCGCGTAATGACGCTGGACTTTTCCATGATGGAATCGAGGCTATTGGCAAGCCAAGTTCTGGGCAGTCCCTCCAGTACCGTATCATTAATATTGAAGCACCGTGTGCACAAAGCAGCGAACGACGGCGCGACAGCGGAGAAAGCGCCGCGATGGCGGATATCAGCCAACTGTTGTTGCAAAAGCTTGCCCCCTCTCTCGAGGTCCGAGGAGTTCATAGCGGATAATGGCGCTCCACCAAGCACCAGGCCCAGCAGCCCAGAAGACTCCTTAACGGCTCTCCAAGAGTACGACATTACTGTCTGCGCATCCATGTCCTCGTCCTCCTCGTCCATGTCACTGGGCACATGCCCCTCTGGCGATTGGAAACAGAGGGGTGCTTTGGTCAGTCTCCAGATCTCCTCGCACGCCCGGAACACCCGTTCGTGCACTGCCTTCCACAGTGGTAGAGTTTCCTCCGCGGGGCCGATGCGATAAACACTTTTCAAGACCATTCTCAAAGACTCAAACAGTCCGTGGACAGGTCTCTCCCTGACCGCTCGTGCTAAATCTTCGCCCGCCACAGCGAGGTAGTCTTTCTCGATCACATCGAGCAACCACGTGACAATGCCGACGTCTCCTCTTCCCATCGGGGTCCCCCAGATTCTTTCACCCTCTTCGAAACAGATATCTCCTCTCCTCACGAGGTCAAAGATCAACGACACAGTCCTAGCCACGCCATCCGAGTCTCGGAGTCGCCCACTCTCGTTCATAGCCTTCATTCCGCGCTCCAGAAAAGGTATCAACATAGCCTTGTTCCAACTGATATTGAACCGTAGGATTTCCGAGGACATGGTGCGGACATCTTCGAACGGATTCGACATGGCCTCTAGGAGCACGGTAGTAATACCAAGGGTAAACACACGGAAATCTTTGGAGAACTCTGGCCACTTGAAGACTCCCTTTTTGAATGGCTCACCGCCGGACGTGACCGATCCATTCCCGGGCAGAGCCGAAAATGTGGATTCCGCCAATGAAGCATCCACGCCTGAGCGGATAAGGAATGATAGTGCACGCAACCCCATAATGCAACGTTGATAGCTCGCTCCCGGCCACAGCAGCGTTTCGAGAAAGTTGATGTACCACCCACAGAAGCGGCATGCGCCCTGTATTCGCGAATCCAGTTGTATCAAAGTGCGGATGTCGTCTGGTGTGGGTCGGTAGCTGGACCGTAGTTTCTGTTGCTGGCTTCTGAGGTCTTTCTCGCAGGAGTACGTGGACTGAGCAAGTCGCTCGACCAGATTGCGTAGACTGCCGATAACTTGGTCCCGGGTTTCGGCGTCGGACTCAACAGAGAGGGGAGGCAGGGCAGACTCGAGAAGACCGAGGGCGTCATCGGTGAACGGCCGAGTGATCAACGTTGACTGGACGACAAGATTGAGGGCGGAGAGTCGGATATGCGCATGAGCGTGGCCAAGGAGTGGAGCCACCAGTTCCGAGGGTAACCGTATCGCCGGGGCTCTTGCGGTCGCCGTTGGTAGGGTATCCGTGCCACCTGTCCTCATCAGATCCTACTCACGTACGTGAGTCTCTCACCTACCGATCTCGCCTACAAATCCAAGCTCCTTGCCTGTCTTCAAGCAGCATAATAGAGCCCCCAGATTCTCATCTCGCACATCCTTAAAATCGCCGTCTTTGTCCAGCCCGAAGCCTTCCAAGAATTTCCGGAAGCATTCCTCACTAACACCCATCACCCCGGGCAGAACGTAGGTTACTACCCTGTGTCTCAATTCCTCACTCATCATAGCCTCCCTTAGGGGCTCTTCCCAGATGCGCATCCACTCCTGCTCCCCTTTCGCCTCGCCTAGTTCTTTTCGCCTTGCCTTCAACAGACCAACCAATAGCTTCCCGATCGAAGGTGCGCGGTCTCGATCGAATAGGTTCGCCAGCAGCCGCCTTACCAGTCTCCGCGCACCACCCGCGCTCTCAAAGACCCAAGCAGCGTCCACACCCTTCCTTACGGCCACGTCAAGCGCATAGTACCCGCCCTTCCTCCCCTCGCCCGCCGACACACCAGACAGACCCTTGGTCGCCAGGGAAGCCAGCACGTCTGGGGCCACTGCCGACTGCGCCGCCAGCGCGAGCGTGTTGGCCAGCAGGTCCTTGAGAGCTCTCGCCAGTAGCGACGCCGCATCGTCGAAGTGCGCCAGGAACGCGTCGCAAAGCCCCTCGAGTGCGGCTGGGAACGGCGGACGAAGGTCCTCGTGCGTCCGCGTGCGGACGAGCCATACTGAGACGGTCTCAGCGGCTAGCGCACGGTGTGGCTGCGATATCGCCGGATCGTGGACGGTCGCAAGCAGCTGCGCGAAGTACGTGATCGCCGCATCGCTGTGTGCAGATTCAGTACGAGCTTCTCCTTGTTTTTCGCAGGTGTGTGCATTGTGCGGCAGACCGTGTGAGTGGAAGGCTTGAAGGTGAGCTAGGGCTCTTTTGGACCAAGACTGTACGGATCGACCTCAAAATGTCCTGGCTGAACGGAGCGAGAACGCTGGATAGCTGCAGTTGAAGCTCATGGAGGCTGGTTTGGGCGGTCATTAAATCGGGCTCTTTGGAGAGGGGACGACGTAGCGTGCGTGAGAGGAAACCAATAGTGGGGTCGTTACACCAACATGTAATTCTGTCAATGCCAAGCACGCACATAACCCATGGCCGTATTAGGTCGAGCGAGAATACATGATTCAATACAACCGCAGCCATCGATCGATCGTTGGTTCCATTCGGGAGAATGCTATGTGACTGACCCATTCAGGCATGCACCCCTGCAGAGACGATATCGACAACAAGGAAGTAAACTCTGGAAACCGTTACAGCAATCTATCGCACCAAGCCTTGGAGAAGTCCAGCCCTATGGTACAAGCGATGGGTATAGAGTATATACAGCTTGGCATAAAATATCTAAACATATTCTATACGGGTGGGCATGTATAAACTCCAGGCGGAGGTGAAATTTATCTAATACCTTCGAAAGCTGTATTTTAACCGGAATTCAAACATATGACCATGTTTGTGGGTACCCGAGTGTCTGTATAAGATACACGCGCAAATTGGGGGTATCTTAATATTCTTGCTGCCTATTGATTACACTCAATTGCGGAATAAACTAAGTTTCCAAATACGAGAATATATACCAATTGTCGGCATATTTTATCCACATATGATGCAGGAAAGAAGTATTACTTATTCACTCAAATGGTTGAAGGCCAGCGATGTGATGTGAGTAACTTATACAGTTTCTCTTTTTATTCATACAAAGCTTGTGCAATTCTTACATAAACGATGCATGTAAAATTTACAAATGTAATTGTGTCGGGAAATTTTTTTCGCAAAAATACAGATCCTTTCATCCGCCCACCAGCCTACTGCTCTCGAGTAATCACTCCCCAGAAGTGAATAGTACACAATAGAAACAAATAATCTAGAATATCGTAAAATCAGAAACTGTTTACAGTTGTGAAATGGTTGCACTTACTAACAAATGCGAAATCATCTCTATTTTAGTTGAGTAGAGTGAAAGTCTTGCCGGCGATGACCAGCAGCCCTATTTGCTGTAGTTAGGGCGGCGGTTAGCACCAGTTCTGCCTCAACCCGTCGATTATTCTCCACTTTGTCTGACCTCTTCCTCTTTCGGGTTGAACGCCTTGTCCTTGAAGCTTGGCCATTGGATTCCGTGTTCTGCGTTTGAGCAAGATCCTCGGCTATCTCTCCTACTTGTGTTGCATCGACAGCCTTTCCACCGACAGTGTAGAGAATGGGAGAAATATCTTTTCCCGTTGCACGTGTACGGCATTTTTTGGTGGTAGTGGTAACAGCAATTGGTGCCTGAAAATCCATCAGTATCGGCCTGTATCAACTAGAATGTAATCTTACAATGGAGTCAGACTGCCTCTTACCACATACTGAACCAGTGGTGGTGTTCTCTGCCTCCATTGAGGTGGCGATAGCAATCGGTGCCTGAGATTATATCAGTATCAGTTACAGGGGGGCA
>Ga0307512_10006459_pt1 | contig 11873 bp, 19 predicted proteins | sample 14_EM_MG_FD_200267 | JGI IMG/M metagenome (GOLD analysis project Ga0307512, IMG submission 200267) | Populus trichocarpa ectomycorrhiza microbial communities from riparian zone in the Pacific Northwest, United States - 14_EM | ecosystem: Host-associated > Plants > Roots > Unclassified | place... | reverse complement strand
TGTGCTCAAGGCGAGCGAGACGAAGGTGGATATCTTGATCCGGTTTGCCTGGGGTATATGCTTTACACAACTCAGGCACCTTGCGAGCTATACACTATAAATGCAGTTAAGCGCATCCGCAGCGTTGATCTTGTGTACCAATGCATACGTGGGAACAGGGGATTTGGCGGTCACACTGATCGAGGTGGTCACGATATGGGATTTGAGACAGTGAATATCCTGGACGCACCTTCTGCTTACGGCGGTGACATTCTCCACAAGAATAGCTGAACCCGAGAGGGTCAGGTTATAAGATAGATCAAACCTGCAGGACGACGAAAGGACGAACCTGACTCGGGTTCGAGCTTTCTTTGATCCGTTCAAGTTGTCATCGTCTAGTTTCTTTCTCTTCGTGGGGGGTTGAGGAGACATCTGTTCCGAGGATTCATTGGACGATTGGACGAGATTCTCGTGGTGAGCCATTCGAGCTGGGGGACGAATTGTCAGAACTGACTCAGAGTGTCAGCCTCAGTGGTCGTCCAATGACAGGCAAGGTATTATTCGGGTAATTGGCGTAACTGGTCACGCGGAACCAGGCGGCGGACTCGCAATTCCCTGGCTGACGACCCTTTTCTTTGTGTTAAAATGTCAGAACCTCCAGGATCCGGGCTAAAGCTGTCTCTCGAAAGACTTTACAAAGACGATCTTGGCCGTCCTATACCTACCGTATCTGACATCACGTCAGATGGTCACTATATCTTCGAGCCGTGCGCATCAACAACCCTTGGTATCGCCGTAGTTTGGGAGCTCACAACGTGCTCTGGACAGTGATGAGCAACCTGGCTCTCAGCTCGCAGAGAACTTAAGACGTATGTTCTTAGAACGAGGCTTAGACTTCTTTAATCAAGACGAGGAACAGCGGCACGCCAATGAACGGACCGACGACAAAGTGGCCGCGCTTGAGACAAAAGATACGGTGAATCAATTGTCGGATAGTCAGACCATGGAGTCGACGCCCGAAGCCCTGTCGAACATGAGGCTCGAGATTCTACCACAATTACAGTACGTATATGTTGTGCCCGGATTCCTAGAACCCAGCTCAGAACCGTCCAGTGTCGCACTTGGTGAGATGACGCTCGCCAAGGATGTCCTTTCCCTTTACGCGTCATCCACTGCACCCGCAAGTGCGCTTCCTCCTCCGCATGTGGACACGTCATCTGTCTCCGCACTTCCAGATAGCATTCTGGCTTCTTCTTCGGTATCACAGCCACCCTCAATAGCATCCGTCCAGTCCTTCAATGCACGTCTTGTGGCAGGGGGGAAGGACGAAGCTCTGAGAAAAGCCTCCGAACTACATAGATCGGCCGCGATTGCGATCGAACGTGGTCATGACGTCGGTGCGCGGTATTGGATAGATGCGTTGAAGATTAGAAGACGAAACTGGGGCCTCACGCCGGCTCCCCTACCTTTGGGAATGCCCACCGGCCGAGGTGCAGATCGGACAACGAAGGACTTCTTGATATCGTTTGGTCTGTCTGAATGTATGTTGTCTCCACCAAGCCACGTGCGAACTCTCATCCAGATCTTCTAAGCATCGCCTGTCTTTCGTCAGAGAGCGACTGGCCAACTCGCTACACACGGTTCGAAGGAGTCAATTGTATTTCCACGAAGACAGAAAACCATTCTTCTCATCAATCTCAAGACCGTAGATACCTCTGGAACAGCAAGAACAACGTGCAACACCGTGATGGCCACACCTACGGGTAACGATCCTTTGCAGGCTTCTCTCCGTGAGGCACAGCGCGAAGTCCTCGAACAGGAGATATTCTCATTGTTGATCAGAGATGCGAGTGTCCTCCCCACAAGCCTCGTCCGCGTTGCCGAGAGGCTTCTCGTTGTCGAAGCTACTCAGGACACTGAGATATGGTTTGAGCTGGTCAGACTTAATATGCACCTGTTCGGCCTGTTCGAACTGACAGACTCTGAATGTTTTAGGTGGAACGGGATGGGCTTGCGTCCCAGGAGGTTGACTCTGATCCTATTTCGCGAGCCAAATGTGATTTGATATACAACTTCCTCCATCTTCTCCTTCTCCGCGAACACTCTCGCAGGAGACTCGCCAGGACCGGAGCGACAGAGGCATCCACTTTACGACCGCATACAGATCTAGCATTTTCACCAGCCTCCATTCAATCCACCGTACCCCTTCTGCAGCCCGTCATTGATCTCCTACAATACGAATTCTTCTGCGTCCGCGTGAAAGCAGAGATGAACAAAATTGTTCAGATTTTGCGTCGAGCTGGTGTCCCTGTCAAATTTCACTTTGATACCGTCGGGGAGGACGGCACCGGCATTCTTGAATCACTGACCAGTGGTGGCACTGGTCACATCAGTGGTGCAACTACAATTCGCATCGATAACAGGCAAGTGGCACAAGTTGGCGGGAGCGCGCCTAGCTGACACGATGTGTGCATAGCCGAACTCTGCGCTTTACCTTTTCATCACCTTCATCTTTGGTAGCGCATCTATCTCAGGCGACTCTACCTGTCTCCTCTATCCCCCAACTCGCCCGGCTCCTTCGCGATGAGACTGAACAATGTCTCCTTCAGCGAATTTGTGAGATGGGCGCCGAGATGACAGATCGGTTTAGCGGCACATGGCTTGTTGACATGCCCATGAACCGGGTCGTAGGCAAGTGGGAGGGCCGAACGCTGTGAGCACCGATCTTCACTGAGTTGATGGGGTGTATGAAACTAATTCAATACTAGGACATTCTCCGTGATCTGCGGGGATAATGTGCAATGCTCAATTTCGCAACATGTACGGCTCTCTGGAAAAGAGGACACGGTCTTCAGAACATATGTCACCGGGTCCACTACGTTGTTCTCATGGATACGGCAAGTGATAGAACTGTCTTTTGTGGGGCATTAAGCTCCATCCAGAGCAATACGTTACCCCAGTGTGATACTCGATTCGTATTCGCGATTACTCAATGGAGGCGAGAAAGACCTTTCGTGGGTTGGGATGAATATACAACGATGCCATAAAAGTGCATGACATGAGAAGGCATGTGATACGCTCCGAGGAGAGGAATTTCCCCAACTATTCATCATCCTCATCTTCATCGTCGTCCTCATCCGCGGTGCCACCACCGGCTTTGAACGCCTCAATCTTCGCCTGGATTTTGGTTTTCCTTTGTTCGAGAGTGAGGCGAGGTGTAGCATATTTCTTGCATTCGGCTTTCCAGTCTTTTGACTTTTCGGTTGGCTTGAAGGTGGGATCCTCACGAATGGCTGCATAGGCATTGGTGTAGATCTCTTCGATATCTTCTGAACCAACACCATCCGCAAGGTATGTGGAAAACTGCTTCTTGAAGCTATTGGTGGATGAGATAAGGAAATGGCAAGAGAAGTGCGCAAGATATACTTACCGTTCATCGTCCTCCTCTTCCAGACTCTCCATATACTCTGCGACATGCCCACCGAAAATATACTTTTTTAGAACTTCCGCGTCCAGCTCTTTTGATTCTGCATCATAGCCAGGAAAACGTTTCTCGTTGTGGGGAATGTAAAGACCACCATCGCTGGCGCCTTTAAGAGCCCCAAAAACGCGTGAACCGGTAGAAGTGCGCTTCAAGCCAACATCAAGGTAACATTTGAAAGGTCGAGGAGAATCTTCATCAAGGGCCTCGGTTAGAGAAATGGTGCCATCAGGTTCTGTGACGCCCTGGTACTTGTCAGCAAGGCCCAGTTTTGTCAATGCGCGACGGGCGACAAGGAGACCAGTGGCATATGCTGTAGGATGCGGTATCAGGAGAAAGCTCGCGCTGAATCATGAAGATGTAGTACCAGCAGTCCAATTTGTGAGGCCATGGTTGATGCCATAGCGTGTTAACTCCCTTGAATGTGCGGCAGCGAGGACAAAGTCGCCTTGGATGCGTGCATAGACAATCTGAACGATGATGTCCTTGTTCGTGAAACGAACGACAAGGCGGTATTTCGGTGCATTACTGAGTATGTACTTTAGCAAGCACTTCTAGTGTTCGTGAATGGGGACTTACTACTTGTTTTTTGCTTGCGACACTAGCCGTTTGCGGGCGTAATCTAGCACGAGACATCAATGTACGAGCTCTTTGAGTAAGGCGAAGTAGCATACAATCAGTTTTCCCCTCTCTCCTACGACGGTACTTTACTTGAAACCGGGAGAAGTATGCGTCCGACTTGACCTTTTTGACGAACGGCATCTGGGGTGGTGGAATGAGTAACTAGAGCAATGCCACTACATCCGTAAGCCATTGTGCCCATCCACCGCCAAGGTGATAGGCACTTCTAGTAAAAGTTGGCTCATGATACGAGCTGGAATGCAATGTCGACTGGGTGGTTCATGGGACTATCAACTCACCGTGTGCTTTGCGAGGAAATCCGCCGAGTATGATGATGGGGTTTTGGTTGGTCCACAATCATAGTAACCGAGCGTTTGGCATATTACATAATCAAGGGTGTGCCGTGCGTCAGCGGTGTGTCTCTTCTCTCCTCTTATAAGCGAGCTTATCGTGTGCCCATTCTGTTCCACGGCCAGTACCCTCTTTCCTGTCAACATGTACTCAAACTATAATCAGAATTACAACAAGCAGGAATCGTCATCATCCTCCGATGTTAACCCATATCATCAGCCGTATCAGGGCCCAATCTATCCATTGCCCTCTGCATCATCTTCAAACAGTGCACCTGTTCCTGCGAACGCGTACGAATATGACGTCGGCATACTCGCACAACAATCCGTATATGTGCCAGGTGCTATGATCGACAAGAAAGGTGGCTCAGGCGGCAAGTTGGCAAAAGGCGGAAAGCGAACAACCGTCCTACGAAAAGGTGGTGGGAAGACTTGGGAGGACCAGACCTTGCTTGAATGGAACCCATGTATGACCTTATTTCCTTCCTATCTCTACACTATTAACTTCCGTCTGCAGCGTGGTTTCGACTGTTTGTTGGAGATTTGAGTAATGATGTCTCTGACGACGTCCTTGCTGGTGCCTTCAATAAGTACCCGTCGTTTCAGAAGGCGCGTGTTATCAGGGATAGGCTAAGTCAAAAGGTGCATGTTACTCGCCCTTTACGTCTTGTAGGTTCTTCTCACAAGTTGATTAGGCTAGGTATGGCTTCGTTGCATTTTCTGACCCCGAGGACTTCCTCAAGGCTTGGAAGGAGATGGATGGTGGGTGGCTTCTTCATTCTGGTTTGTCTCTTTTTGTTCAATATTCCTCAGGAAAATATGTTGGAAACCGCCCTATCAAGTTGAAGAAAGCAGATAGCACTGCCATTCGCCCTGTGGAGATTGGGCATCGTAAAGCAAAGCAACTAGAAATGGAGCTGAAGAAGAACAGGAAGAAGCCGTATTAGTTATAATTATATTGACCATGCGCTATATGTGTGTTATTTTTTCATGTTCCAACGATCAAGCCGTTACGTCTTTTGCGTCCGTTTCGAGATCCAGCTATAGAATGCGCCGTAGCTATATTTACCTATCAACTCGAGATGACTAGGGCTAATAGAATGAGACCCACCGTGATCATGGGACACTTCAATCCAATCTGCGATGACCCTTTGACGGAGTCATTGCATCTGGTATTGTGTGATGATGTGGGCGAGTAGCTATACATTATTTTATGTGGTGCCCCACGTAGCACATGTACTTGGTTGGCTCGCCGTACAAGTGTGTTCCGGAATTCATCACGTGCAATTGATTACGCGACGCGTCGATTCAATTCACAAATACTTCCACGACGTCACCGTTATACGGTGGTACAAGTCAGTGTCTATTTTGCACCCATGGATATCGACAAACTCTTCAAGGTACTGTACGCGCGTCGGTCAGTACTTTCTCTTGTGTATATTGAAGAAACTTCAGGTGCCAAAAATCCCCACAGGGGGAAACAAACGGCGCATGCCAGACGCACCACCACCTGAGATGCTCAAGAAGATGAGATTTTCCTCAGACGGCGCGTCTGCCACCACATCCTCAGGATCACCTCCCCCTTCAACGGCTCCTTCTAAGCGAGTTGCGTCAGTGCGCGATGCTGATGATGATGACGACGACGACGACGACGTAGAGGGTGGTGTAGAAGGGGAAAACTTTGCTCCAGGAAATGACGCAGATTACTTCGCCGAAGAGGACGACGAAGGGAGGTTCTTCGGCGGTGGCCTCACGAATGAGCAAAAGGAAATACTGAACATCTTTGACAATGCGGGGACCGACCAGGTTCCGGACGATGTCCGTGTTCACGTTCCATCAAAATGTGCTCTACTCATCACTGGTCTTTCCGCCAGTCCGAAATGCTCTCCGCTTCTGGTATCAAAAAGATATTATTACGGCTGGAGAGAGCCGCCAATAAGAATCAGGCACAGAGGTCGAAATATCCTGACGATCCGACGAAGTGGGTAGTGCTAGCCTTCCATTATTTTGGTTCTCATTGTGGCTGGCGTTAGGTTCATTGATTCGGAAGCAGACCTTGATGCCGCCATTAAAGCTCTACTTCCGCTTGCTCAAGTTCCCAACGTTGCTTATCCACTTCTCGTCAGCTCCGGCCAGTTGGAGGTCTTGGTCGGACTTCTTAGTCATGAAAATGCAGATATTGCGCTTGACGTCATAGAGTTGATCCATGAACTTACGGATGAGGACGTTGGAGAAGAGGACGACAACGAGGACGAGGAAGACCCGGAGCAAAGAGAGGCTGCGTTGAAGAGCTTAATCAATGTCTTGGTGCGTTTGCGCTTCATCCAGTCGAACATCGCGCTTACGTGCCTAAGTTGGACCACTCCGTATTGGAGTTGCTTGTCGATAACATGACAAGGTTCAATGAAGCAGAGGAGTCAGACCGCCAAGGGATCTTTCACGTCTTGGCCATATTTGAGAACTTTGTTGGCTCCAAGCCACCGCTAGCTGAACGACTGGTCCTGAAGACAAAGCTTCTGCCCTGGTTGCTAAACCGTGCTCAATCCAAGACGCATGATGAGAACCGTGGCTACGCGACTGAGTTACTATCTATTCTACTGCAAGGAAGCCAGCTTAATCGCCTCGAGCTAAGAAAGAATGATGGCGTGGAAATACTCCTGAATATCGCCTCGGTGCGTTGCTATCCTAAATCTCTTTCAAACTTCTGACACATCCACAGCAATTTCGTCGACGAGACCCTATCGATGCTGACGAGGCTGAGTTTATGGAGAACGTTTTTGATTCGTTATGTTCCGCCCTTGCTGAGGCGGAGATCAAAGATCTATTTCTGAAGAGCGAGGGTGTCGACCTGATGGTGCTAATGATGAAGTACATTTTTCTTCTACTTTCCGCTTAATCTGTCCTGACTGTTCTCTCATCAGAGACAAGATGCAAGCCCGTTCACGTGCAGTCAAAGCCTTGGACCATGCAATGTCCGGGCATGCAGGTACGGAGGCGTCCAAGGTATTTGTCGAGGCGTCAGGCCTCAAGTACTTGTTCAACGCTTTTATGGGAAAGGTTCGCCATAGTTGTTTTCACTCTCAGACACCCTTCTGAAGGAATGCAGCCCCTCAAGAAGCAAAAGGGTGCTCACCAGGCCATCGCACCAGAAGATACTACACATACCCTTGGCATCCTTTCGTCACTCTTCACAAACCTCCCTTCGGACTCTCCCGCCCGAATCCGCCTCCTTGCGAAGTTTGTGGAGAGCAACTATGAAAAGACCGATAAGCTACTCGACATCCGTACATCTGCACAGGCGAGGCTCGCCGTCACGGACCAGGAAATTGACGCGGAAAAGGGGGCACTTCTCAAGGCAGGTGAAGAAATCGGGGCTGAAGAGGAGGACGCATGGTATTTGCGACGGCTGGATGGGGGGTTCTACACACTACAAACTGTGGATTACATCTTGGCATGGATTGTCATGGAAGATGATGGGGTAGGTGCTATCTGGTTGCTCGCATGCGCGCTTTCTGATGTGCACCAGATTCGCGATCATGTGGGGCAGATGCTAAGCCGGCGCAACAAGTCCTTGCAGGATGTCGTCTCAACACTCCGGACCTTCCGGGACAACATCGACGAGGGTGAATCGAATAACTCCGATGGCACCTCTCAACGCGAGATATTACAACATCTAATGGTTTTCTTGGAAAGCTACTAACATTATACGATGGCAACACACGAACATACTTTTTGGGGGCGAGTGCAAGGCATTATACGGAGAGCGCCGCAAATGCGAACAGCATGTCGAGCGTCCCCTTCACCTTGACAAGGTCGTCTTGAAGCCTGATCTCAGCTTCGAGCTTTCTCCGCAGGCGCAGGAACAGGGAATCAATGGTGGGGGATTGGCCGAGCACCGGGGTATATATCTCTGCGGGAAAGTAACGTAAAGCTATAGTTATAGTCAAGGTTGTGCGTGGTGACGCACCAATGATTAGTCCTGCAACGTCACATGCTATGCCACCAAAGCGAGGATCGGTTACGTATTTTAGAAGTAGCCGCAAGATGGGTTCGAGAAGTACATCGTCACGACCTGCGAGAGCTGACCGGAGACCATCGCGATAAATGAGTTCTTGAATGAGCGCGAATGTCGTCGCAGGGGGAACCCGCTTGAAATTATGTTTAAGCCTTGTTGGTGACCAATGAATAACAGTGCTCACCGTTCGTAGAGCAGAATCCAGGGCAGCAGAATACTTAAATCCCTTCAACAGTCGGTCATACTCCTTCAACCGACGCCTACGCTTGCTCTCTACTTTAAACTCGTACACATCACCAACCGGTTTGCTCTTGGTACGATCCCGGATGCGGGGTTGTCCGATGCTGGGGAGGACACCTCCTAAAAACGATTCGAGCATGGCTGCACGGAGGGAGGCTTCAGACAACGGGCCATGAGCTAGAGCTCCTTCCGACGCTTTTGGCTGGCGACGACGAACGGAAAGTGTTCCGTCTGACATGCCGACGGCGATGTGGGTCTCATCGGGCTTCACAGGGAACCGTCAAACATGTGTCTCAAACCACAAGGGGTCAAAGCCGAACGACGCACCGATAACGCGAGACATATTACAGGAGAGGAGTAACGCATCGTGTGCACGACGTTGTAGTTGCTGATGTCGTACACCTTGACCATGTGGTCCAGCCCCCCGGTCAATAACCTCGACGAGTTGGCGTTGAAGGCAAGAGATGTAACTGTCTTCTGGTGGTTTGACATTGCCCGAAGACATCGCCCACCTGCGACGATGTCCCATACGCGGAGGATAGAGCCCGCAGCAGACAAGGCAATAGTCCCCGATGGGTACATAAGTACTTGCTCGACGGGGACAGAGCCGGTACTAGATCCCCTCGTCGTGCCCATGAGAAGCTCACATTCGCCTGTGCGAGTATCAAAGAGGCGAACAGTGCCGTCGTACGAGCCGGTGAGTATGATATGTGGATCAGTAGAGGAAACTTGGCCGGAGCGGACGTAGTCGGTGTGAGAGGTGAAGGTAGTAATGGTCGATTGTGAGGGGACGTCCCACAGACGTACAGTAGTGTCGTCAGAGCATGAAAGCACCTGTGTGTGGTCCAGTACTGAGAACTTTGTGACGTGTACAGGCTGCTTATGAGCATTGAGAGTGCGGAGAATTGCCCGGGAGTTAACATCGAAGATCTGACCATATGAGAGGGGGTGGATGTCACCGAAGTCGAGGACAATGACGTTACCTGGATCAAACCACTATCGTCTCCGGCGACAAGCAGCTTTCCATCGTCACGAATGAAACCGCTCCGCGCGACGTCCTTGAATCTCGCGATGGTCTTCGTAATCTTCTGTGTCCGAGGGGCGTATATATGCACTCGGGCAGCCGCAGTGACCGCATATCTATGTGGTTTAGAGAGCGCGAAATGAACCGAAGTGACGGGGGCATATTCCTTGACAAAGACCGGGCTTTTGAATGACCTCCAATAACGCGACTCTACGCTATGTTTTTCTGGAGCAGGCTTTGCATGTTTACCTGGGATGACAGGCTGGTAATCCATATGTACCACAACTAGAGCACCTGAGCAGCACGACTCATTTTCATGGGTCACGTGTCTATGAGCTAACTTTTTTATCGATTCCTCACGCCCTTGCCATTGTTTTTTGTTCTTCTTCCTTGGTCCCTCCAATCCCCACAAAATGTTGTTGTATTCTGATGTCCTTATCGGCGATGAGATGTTCTCCGATGCGTTCCCCATGTCTGTCCTCCGTCTTTTCTGTTCGCCATTACTTCCCTGCTAATGTCCCTTTACAGTAAACTCGTGGACGATATCGTCTACGAGGTAGATTGTCAGACGATCACGATCAAAGAAGGCGACGTTGATATCGGTATGTATCTTATTTTCCCTTTTTATCTCTCCCACTGATTCAACGTTTAATTTTCCCTCTAGGTGCGAATCCGTCTGCCGACGAGCAAGAGGAATCCCTCGAAGATGGTGCTAAAACGGTCAACAATGTCGCGCATTCGTTTCGCCTCCAGTCAACTTCATTTGACAAAAAATCGTACCTTACCTATCTCAAGGTTACTATGCCCATCTATTTGGTCTAGAAATTTGGTGATGTCCTCGCTTCGATAGGGCTATATGAAAGCAGTCAAGGAAAAACTCCCCGAGGATCGCGTCACGGCCTTCGAGAAAGGAGCACAGGCCTATGCGAAGAAAATCGTGGCCAACTTCAAAGACTACGAATTTGTATGTTTCTCTTACCCCACTTTTTTTCCAGTTGAATTTTGACATGGGCTACAGTTCACCGGCGAGTCCATGGATCCTGACGGTATGGTAGCCCTACTGAACTACCGCGAAGACGGCATCACTCGTGAGGGCAGCCCTTTTCTCGCATTATTCACCTCCGTTGATCTATACCCAATAGCTTATTTCACCTTCTGGAAGGACGGCCTCAAGGAGGTAAAACTTTGAGCAGTTCATTAGTCTCTTCGTTGTGCAGCAGATCAAACAATGTTGTATATCAGTTAGAGATGATCTCTTCATCGCGCTTCTATCATCTAGAATCCGTGTGCAATGAACGACGGTTCTATACTAGTACGCAAACTTAGGAACGCATTCAAGTCACTGGCGCGTGCGCACACATCCAACTCACAAACCACTTTGCTTCTGGACGTCGCCATGTCCAGTCCATGAAGGAGGTCAGATGACATGAATTTCGAGAACGCCAATTGCAATCGCAAATCTGTGTTGTACGATGTATTACATACTGCGCACTAGTTATGTATCTTATCGCGGGGCCCTCACAGCTCATCGTGAGTCTGGTCGTGGAACTCGACTTGGGGTTCGGATGCGGTTTCGTTCTCTGCAGGTGCTTTGACGGGGACTTTCGCATGCTCATCAACAAATGCAATGAGACTCTCCAGGGAGCGATCGCCTTCATAATCGACCCACTCATCTGAGCCAGCCAGTTTCAACTTCAGGGTCGGGAAGCTCGCAACACGGAAGGGGACGGATGGCGGGAGATCATTCTCGGGTGCCTCCATCTTAGCACTGCAGAGATGTTTCGATATGAGAAGAAAAGAGAGTAGTAGGAACACGGAAACGTACATGATGATATGATCCTTCGCAGCTGCGTAATGTTCACCAAGGGAGTCCCAGATGGGTTTCAGACGCTTGCAATGCCCGCACCTTCAACTACCGTCAGGATTTGAAGAGGAGCAGGCGGAAAGCGTACTCGCCAAGACGCGTAGAATTCGACGAAGATATGCTTGTCGCTCTGTGAGACAACTTTATCATACTCCTTGCCCACGAGGGTGAAAACAGGTTCATTTTGAGTTTCAGGAATGGGCTGGCTCTTCAGGGTGGGTTCAAGTGAGCCGGCGACAAATGATTCGACCCAGTCCTTGACAACGGCGGTGGTGATCTCAGTCTTCTGGTCAATGGGA
>Ga0307512_10006458_pt1 | contig 11874 bp, 6 predicted proteins | sample 14_EM_MG_FD_200267 | JGI IMG/M metagenome (GOLD analysis project Ga0307512, IMG submission 200267) | Populus trichocarpa ectomycorrhiza microbial communities from riparian zone in the Pacific Northwest, United States - 14_EM | ecosystem: Host-associated > Plants > Roots > Unclassified | place... | reverse complement strand
CGGGAGCCGGGAGCCGGGAGCCGGGAGCCGGGAGCCGGGAGCCGGGAGCCGGGAGCCGGGAGCCGGGAGCCGGGAGCCGGGAGCCGGGAGCCGGGAGCCGGGAGCCGGGAGCCGGGAGCCCTTTGGTTCGGTTTCCAGTGTCCGGTGATCGTCGGGTTCAGGTTCCGGTCGGTTCGGGGTCTGGGCGTTGGGTGACGGTCGCGACCGAGCGGACAGTTCTCGCTGTTGCTCGTACGGTGACTTCGACGTTGCGGGTCTTGGATGCGGTGGCGTCGCTGTCGGGGGACCATCGGGTTCAGGTGGTGTTCGCTGTCAACGATTCCTCCCCGTTCGCTGACGGCGTCCAACGCCTGCTGGACGACGTGGGGGCGACCGTCGTGCCATGGTCGCAGGCGAACCAACTGTCGTTCGATCTCGTGGTGACCGCGAGCGAGAACACCGAATTGGCCGGCCTGGACGCGCCGGTTCTGGTCCTGCCGCACGGGGTGGGTTTCCAGAAGATGCTTCCGGACTCACGAGGTACGGGGCGGAGGTTGTCGGGGGCGCTGCGTCGCGAAGATGTCCAGGGCCGTCGGGTGGTGGTGGCTGTGTCGCATCCGGACCAGGCGGCCCAGCTCGTTACGCATTCTCCATATCTGGCGGGGATGACGGCCGTGGTCGTCGATCCTGTCCGCGAACGGTTGACGGCAAGTTCCTGGTTCCGCGATCGGTATCGCACAGCGTTAGGCATCGGCAACCGTGGGCTGGTGGTACTCAGCTCGACGTGGGGTCGCCAGTCGCTGTTGGGCAGATGGCCTGATCTGCCCGCGCGGTTGCTGGCGGAGCTGCCGGTTGACGAGTATCAGGTCGCAGCAGTGCTGCATCCGAACGTCTGGTCGGGCCACGGTGTCTGGCAAGTTAGGTCCTGGCTGACCCGGGCGCGGGAAGCGGGCTTGATGGTGTTGCCGCCGGAGGGGAGCTGGCCGGCGCTGCTGGTCGCTGCCGACTGTGTGATTGCCGATCACGGCTCGGTCAGCCTGTATGCCGCGGCAGCGGACCGTCCGCTGCTGTTGGCGCCGCTCGGCGACGAGACGGTACCGGGCACGGCGATCTCGACCCTGGGTGGAACCGCCGCACGGCTCGACATCAGCGGTTCTTTGCGTGATCAGGTCACCACGGCGGTCAGCGAGCACCACCCGGGCCGCTATGACGAGATCACGGTCAAGGCTTTCGCGACGCCGCCGGCGGCGCGATCAGTGCGCAGCGTCGTGTACGAGTTGCTCGCGCTCGCCGAACCGGCGTACGAGCCTCCACTGGCAGGCTTCCCGGTACCCGAGCCGGAAACAGCGGTTCCCACCGCGTACGCGGTCTACACGCGACAGTTCGCCGACGGCGTCGAGGTACGCCGCTTCCCCGCCGGCGTCGACTCTGCGGCGACCGCACCGCCAGGCTGGTGGCGCTTGCTGGCCGTCGACGAACGCGAATGGGACTTGCGACTGCTGCACAGCGCCGCGATCCTCGTCTCGCCGGATCCGTACGCTGCTGATGGCCAGATGCGTGCACGGGAAGTACTGGCGCGGCTGCCCGGTGCCGAAATGACGGTCGCACCGACAGTGGACGGGGTGATGGTCACAGTGCGCGACGCTGGCCGGGTCGAGGTACGCGACCCCGGACGTCGGTGGAATCCGATGCTGCTAGCCGCCGTGGCCTGGACCGTGCTGCAATCGGATACGCAGGTGGTGGAGTCGGTCGTCGTCCGGGTGGGAGACCTCGTGTCGCCGGTTTCTCTGCACCGGCTGGAGTGACTGTCAGCCGAGCCCTTCGAGCCGGCGGCGGAGCCGGTCGAACCGCGGGCCGCCGACAGCGCGCTCAATGTCCAGGGCACGTCGCAGATGGCGCCGTTCGCTGTCGAGGTCACCGAGCTGCCCGGCCAGATCTGCCAGCGCCTCACGGACCGGAACCTCGTAATGCCACAACCCTTGCACAGCAAAGAAATCGGCCGCGGCGTACAGATCGCCTCCGGCCTGCGCGAGATTACCCTCGTGCAGCCGGACAAGCCCGAGGCTGTACCGGCAGCGGGCGGCCATCCGCTCGTCGCGGTCACGCAACCAGTCGTACGCCTCAGTGAGCAGCGTCATGGCCTCGTCGCGACGCTCGGCGGCGTAGAGACACCCGCCGAGGAAGTAGCGCACCAACGCCGCGCCCCGTTGTTGCCCGGCTTCGATATTTAGCGCCAGCGCCTTGCGGTACGCGGCCTCGGCCTTGGCGAAGTCGACGTGTTCGAGGTAGCGGCCGTACATTTCCCAGACCGAGGCGACCAGCTCAGGACCGTCGACGTGCGCCAGCGCCTCCAGCGCGACCTCAATCTCGGCGCGCGCAGCGGACGGATCGCCTAGATCCTGGTACGCCCGTGAGAGCACACTGCACAGCCGTGCCACCACGTCGTAACGGCCTTGACGCCGGGCCGCTTGCACGGCGAGCCGGGTGGTCTCGATCCAGTCGGCGTGGTGTCGATGGTTCAGATACAAGGCGGTCAACGCGAGCGCCAACTGCCACACCGGCTCGTCCATCCGCGCGTCCGCCGCGGTGCGGACCACGCTCAACAGGTTCGCCCGTTCGGCCTCCATCGCGGCCAGCGCAACCTGCCGACGCTTCACATCCGGGAACGGATCCAGTTGGCCTGCCGCCAACGGATCGAACTGTCCCACCCGGAGCCGGTCATCACCCATGACCGCCCGGTCCGCCCACGCGGTGAACGACAGACAGGATGCCACCACCCGGCGCAGCACCGCCGTACGCGCATCCGGGTCCTCCACCGCCGCTTGCCGCGCCGCATGCAACCGGACCAGCGGATGCATCTGATATCGCCCGGGGGCGGTGCGTTCCAGCAGGCTGGCGTTGGCCAGCGTCGCCAACGCCGCCCGCGCGGCCGGACCGGCGGTTCCGGTCACCGCCGCCGCCAGATCGGCGGTGCACTCGACCAGGTCGACCGCGCCCAGCCCTCGGTACAGCCGCTGGGCGTCCGGGGATAGCCGCCCGTAGCTCGACGCAAACGCGGCGGCCACCGTGCCGGTGACGCCAGTCGCCGCCCACCCCGGCAACGACAGCACTTCCAGCCGGCCCGCTTCGTCCGCCAGTTCGTCCGCCAACTCGGCGACAGTCATCGACGTGTTGAGCGCCAACCGTGCCCCCGCCACCCGCAAAGCCGCCGCCAACCCGCCGCACAGGCGCACGACTGCCTCGGCCGCCTCGGGCTCGGCGGCGACCCGGTCGTCTGCGCACATGTCCGCGAGCAGCGCTACCGCGTCGCCGATGGGCAACGCCTTGACCTCGATCACCAGGGCGCCCTCCTTGACCAGGCCGTCAATCCGATACTCGGTAGTCACCACAACAGCACTGCCGGGAGCACTCGGGACAAGCGGTAACACCTGAGCCGGATCCGTCACCCCGTCCAGCACCATCAACATCGGCCGCCGGCTCGCAGTACGGCTATGCAACAGCTCAATCTGGTCGGCCAGTTTGGACGGCACGAAATGCTCATCCACGCCAATAGCTCGCAGCACCTTCACCGCCCCCTCAGACACCGCGGCACCGCCGGATCGGCCTGACAAGGCACCAAAATTGATGTGTACGTGCCCGCCCGGGAAACGATCACGCAGCGGAGCCGCACCAACTGAAGTCAGCGCCCTCTTGCCCGCGCCCGGCAAACCGACCAGCATCACCATCGTCACCCCGGCAGACCCGTCGCCCATCAGGCACCGCTGGAACCTCGCCAACTCCGTCGTCCGGTCGCGGAACGGACCCAAGAACGCCCGCAGCTGCCACGGCACCTGCGCCGACTCGTCCGGCAAAGGTTTGTAGTTGATGGTCATGTCCCGGCCGGCCTGCATCAATCCGGGACCGGAACCGGTGAACTGGCTCGCCGTCCCACCGCTCCCAGCGCGAATCTCCACCTGCGCCTGCGGCCACAACTTCCGGAACTGGTCGGCAAACTCAGCATCCTGCGTCAGTACCCGCAGCATCGCCTCTCTCAACGCCGCCTGGGCGTCCTGGTCTTGCGGCGCCTGCTCGACTGCCGCCAACGCAGCCGATGCGCCAGGATCCGCACCCAACCTGCGCCGCGCAGCCTTCACCAGGGCCATCCACGCGCCGGCCGCGGCGGCGGCTGCACCCTCTCCCGCCCGCGTGGCGAGCCCGCTGGACAACGTGGAGATGAAGCCTTGGACCATCTCCACCAGCTCCGGAAACATCCGACCTCCAGCCATGAACCGGTCAACGGGTGCGACAACGACCTACAAGCGTGCTCAGGTTATAGAGCGCCACACAACGCCGCCATGTCCGACATCAATCACGGAACGTCCCTAGGCCGGACTGCGAAACACTGGTAAGGCACCCGAGTGGTATAGCGGCTCCGACCAGGGGAAACTGCACGGCGCCGCTCGACTTGGCACCAACTCGGCACCTACTTCGCACTCCGCTTGTCAGGGTGCGAAGTAGGTGGTGGGACGGGACTGTGAGTGCTGAAGCTGTCAAGGAGCCCTTGCCGTACTGCGGCGGATGGGCCTCTTCTCCGCGCTACCCAGCGAACTGCCACCCGACGTGGGACAGGCTCTCAAGGTACGCGGCGAGGCGACCAGCGAACTCGCCGAAGCGACCGGGCTGTCCCGACGGGCAGCCCTGAACCACCAGCATCATGAACGGCCAACCGCAACCGACCGCAAACCTGCGCATCGGGCTACGTAGCGACCCACGCGTCGCCAATCCGAACGGGACCAGACAGCCTAGTCATCCCCAAAAAATGACGTACTGCGTCGATTCCGGTAAACCACCCCCGGGAACCGTTTCGGCCGTAACTTCGCCCGCCTTGGAGGAGCCTCACTCCACCGGACGAGGAGCAGTCGAATTCGTTCGAATGTTCCGATGCGGAACAGAATCTTCACCCCGTACACGGCGGACATCAGTCCGGCGCTAAACAAGATGACGCCAGTCAGAGTGCCGTCTCGCAGCACGCTGGCGAGTCCTAGGCCGACAAAAATCAGACCCTGCCCAGTCACGGCTATGCCAGCCAGGAACTTGCTGCGGCGAAGCACTGCGAGCCCGCCAGACGCAACCAAAAGACCGAACAGTACACCAATCGCGCCGAATATCGCATTCATACGCGCAAACGACAACGCCAAGGCGAGCACCTCAACGCCAAAGACGGTCACGGTGACACCGAACAACATCCGCCAGTGAAACAATAAACCACATCCGCAGCCGATGGAGACGATCCCGACGGCAATTGTTGCCAAGCCAAAATAGGGCTCAGAAGTCGATATCAGCACTGCACCCGAAAGGGTCGCGGAGATTCCCAACACGACAGATACGATCTTCAATGGAATTACATTACGCCGCAACAATCCCACGCCGGCACCAAGGCTCACGAATCCGACACAGGACAGACCCAGAACGATGAAGATGCTATTAGGCAACAACGTCACTCCGCCTGCGGCGATCACGCTGAAGCGAAGAGCCGCTACACCGAGCCCGACGAATGAGAAGCCAGACACAATATACCAAGCGTTGTTGATGTCTCCGGGCACGAAGACAGCAACGGCGATGAGGGCTATCGCGACGAGGGACGCAGGCGCCGCCCATCTGTCGACTGTCGTTGCGATCGCAGAGATCATGGCTAGAACAGAAAGTGTGAACGGCGCGCGGCGGCCAATTTCTGACTCCGGGTGCACCTTACGCTGCAGAACCCATACCGCAGCGACGCCTGCGGTCGTCAACGCCGTGACAGGCAATGCGCGCCATTTGTAGTCATCGGAGATGGCGTTAACGATCAAGCCAGTATTGAAATTGCCGAGGCCAAACCAGATCAGTGCGAGCAACGGATCGCGCATGTTTGAGGGGCTTCGAGTCATGTCAGCCTCCATTCGTCCAGCATGAGGGGACCTCGCGCCGCGGGATACGCGATCTACTTAATAACGCGGGTAGATAGGGGTGCAAGACCGGGTTCGCTGTAGGCACCGAGGCGATCGCAACCTGGTCAGGGGCCTTATAGGCGGCACCATTACCTGCACCTGCTGCAACCCTTCATGGGTCATTCAGCGACCTGCACCGACCCGTCCGGTCCGGGCGCCGCCATTGATGAGACACGAAACACGAACGCACAACGGTCATCGCCGGTCACCGATCGGCTGGCTGTGGCGGCCGTCTTCCGGCCCACGCGGATGGCCGAACGCCCAGCAGGCGGCCGCATACTCGGCAAGGTCTACCAGGTCACCTTCAACATGCTGCGGAAAGTCGTCGAGCGAGTAGGGGTGCAGCAACGGCCTCGAGCCAGGCGGGGCCCGCTTGGTGACGGTGCCGAGTCGACCGAGTACCGCCAGACCCCTCCCCTTTTGTCGGCTACACGCCCGTGCTACCCCTGGCATTTTGGCGGTCGACTAGTGCCCATACCCCTCCCTCTTTGTTGGCTCCATGAGCAGGATCCCGAGTGTGCGCGATGACGAGATCCGGCGGACTATGACGGATGCGAACCCATGGTGGCGGGCAGCAGCGGCCGGGACTGATCCGATCGCGTGGACCGCGAACCATCGGCTGTTGCGGGACCGCGCCGCACATGATCTTGGATTCCGTCCACAGATCCTCGACGACATCGCCACCGGCCCGGTCACCGATCAGCTCGTGGTGCTTACCGGACCACGGCGCATCGGCAAATCCGTAACCCTGATCGACACCGCTGCCGTGCTGTGTGCCAGGGCTGATGTCGACCCGCGTCAGATCATTCACTTTCCCTGTGATGGGATGAGGGAACGAGATTTGCGCCGAGCCCTGACCCTGGGCCGCGAACTGACCCGCTCGATCGACAACGATGGCCAGCGACCGCGGATCTGGCTGTTGGACGAGGTCAGCGCCGTCACTGGTTGGTCCGCAGTGCTCAAAGCCGCCCGTGACGGCACCGCCATGGGTGACGAGACCGTCGTGGCGACCGGCAGCCGATGGGCCGCGAACGAGGACATCGAGGGCAACCTCATGGCCGGCCGAGCCGGAACCGGACCCGGCCGCCGTCGGCGCCTGCTGCTGCCCATGAGCTTCCGCGACTACCTCGCTGCGGCCCGCCCGCAACTCCACCGTCTCGACCCGATCGATCTATCCCGACTCCAGGAACCCAGCGTGGCTAGTTCCCTCGAGAAGGTGGCGTTCGACGTCGACGCCTATGACCTGGCCTGGCAGGCGTACCTCACCTGTGGTGGATTCCCCCGGGCCGTCGCCGAGCACAGCCGAACCGGCGATGTCTCGATTGGCTACATGCGCGACCTGGCCGCCTGGCTGCGCCGCGACGTCGACCCCGACGCCGCACCCGAGTCCCTGCCGCGGTTGCTCGACTCGCTATCGCGTCGCGCGTCCAGCCCACTCAACGTCACCTCGACCGCAAACGATCTCGGATACTCCAGTCGGGAAGCCTTCGATCTAAGGCTACGGCGACTCATCGCCAGCCACGCCGCCCTGATGTGCTCACGCCGCGAGGGCGACAAACTCGTTGCCGGCGCCCAGGCCAAGCTTTACCTCACCGATCCTCTGCTCGCCTGGCTACCCTCCCACCTGCGCGCAGGCCTGACGATGCCGGACATGACCAAGCTGACCGAAATCGCACTCGGTGTCAGCCTGGCCCGCGCCATCGACCAACTCGACGAGGGACGCTGGATCAGCGGCGACACCATCGGATACGCCCGGACCGCGTCTGACAACGAAATCGACCTCGCGCCGGTGCCCATCCCGTCGGCAGCCGGCCCAGTCAACACCGTCCCGCTGGAGAGTAAGTGGGTCGACCAAGGCTGGCGCAGCGAGGCACGCACCATTGACGGCAAATACGAACGAGGAATCCTCGCCACCAAGACTGTTCTCGACACCAGCCGTCGGGTCTGGGCGGTGCCCGCGCCGCTGCTTTCGCTCGCCATCCTTTGATGGGCCCACCCGCACAGCACCGCTTACCTCTCAGAATGGATGGCCGGGTATCGCCAAACTGATCGAAGCGCCATCGAACGTACGCCCGGCCACGACCACTCTGAGCTGCTCAAATAGCCCGATTCAGTCCTTCAGGAGCTGCCGCGCCATCACGATCCGCTGCACCTGGTTCGTACCTTCGTAGATTTGGGTGATTTTGGCGTCGCGCATCATTCGTTCGACCGGGTAGTCGCGCGTGTAGCCGTACCCGCCCAGGAGCTGCACCGCGTCCGTGGTGATTTCCATTGCCGCATCGGAGGCGAAGCATTTTGCCGCCGCCCCGAAGTACGTCAGATCGGCGTCGCCGCGCTCGCTCTTGCCCGCCGCCACATACGTAAGCTGCCGGGCCGCCTCAAGCTTCATCCCCATGTCCGCGAGCATGAACTGGATGCCCTGGAATTCGGCGACCGCCTTGCCGAACTGCTTGCGTTCCTTGACGTAGCCCTTCGCGAAGTCGAGCGCCCCCTGGGCGATGCCGACGGCCTGCGCCGCGATCGTGACGCGGGTGTGGTCGAGGGTCTGCATCGCGGTCGCGAAGCCGGTGCCCTCGGCGCCGATCATCCGGTCCAGCGGGATCCGGACGTTGTCGAAGTACACCTCGCGGGTCGGGCTGCCTTTGATTCCCAGTTTCTTCTCGGGCGCGCCGAAGCTGACCCCTTCGTCGGATTTTTCCACCACGAACGCCGAGATGCCGCGGGACCGGGCGCTCGGGTCGGTGACCGCGAAGACCGTGTAGTACTCCGAGACGCCGGCGTTGGTGATCCAGCGCTTGACGCCGTTCAGCACCCAGTAGTCGCCGTCGCGGACCGCCTTGGTGGTCATCGACGCCGCGTCGCTGCCGGCTTCGGGCTCGGATAGGCAGTACGAGAACATGGCCTCGCCGGCGGCGACCGGTGTCAGGTAGCGCTCTTTGAGCGAATTGTCGCCCGACAGGATCAGCGGCATCGTGCCGAGCTTGTTGACCGCCGGGATCAGCGAGGACGATGCGCAGGCCCGGGCGACCTCCTCGATCACGATCGCGGTGGCCAGGGCGTCGGCGCCGGCACCGCCGTACTCGACCGGGATGTGCGGGGCGTGGAAGTCTGAGGCGCGCAGGGCGTCGTACGAGGCTTTGGGGAACTCCCCGCTCTCGTCCGCCTCGGCCGCATGGGGTGCTACCCGGGCGTCGCAAACCTCGCGCACCGCGGCACGGATGGCCTCGTGGTCCTCCGGCACTTGGTAGACATCGAAAGCAGACATGACTCTGGCCCTTTCTCTGCGGCTTCCGCACATGTTACCGGCGCGTAGGGTACGCGCACTATCCTCGCCGAGGCGGCGAGATGCGCCATGAGAAGGTGAATGCCCCCCAAGGCGCACGAGCGGAGACGAACGGCGTGACGATCCCGTACCCCACCACCCCCCAGTCGGTGCACGCATTTCCGCAGGTCGAACCGCCATCCGGCGCTCCACGGCCGCGCCTGGCGTTCCTCGGCACGGGATATCTGGGCGCGACGTACGCGATCTGCTTCGCCGAGTTGGGCTATGAGGTGCTCGGGTTCGACGTCGACGAGGCCAAGATAGCGAAGTTGCAGGGTGGCCAGGTGCCGTTCCACGAGCCCGGCCTGGACGAGTTGCTGCGGGCGAATCTGACGTCGGGTCGGTTGCGCTTCGTGACGTCGTATGAGGAGGTCGCCGAGTTCGCGGATGTGCATTTCATCTGCGTGGGCACCCCGCAGCGGGGCGATGGGATGGGCGCCGATCTCTCGTACGTCGAGACCTCGGTGTCGAATTTGGCCCGGCATCTGAAGCGCCGGGCGTTGATCGTGGGCAAGTCGACCGTGCCGGTGGGCACCGCCGAGTGGATCGAGCAGTTGGTCGCCAAGCACACCGATCCTGAGCTGCGGGTCGAGGTGGCCTGGTCGCCGGAGTTCCTGCAGGAGGGCTTCGCGGTCGAGGACGTGTTGCGGCCCAACCGGATCGTGGTCGGGGTGAAGTCCGAGTGGGCGAACGGCATGCTGTACGCCGCGCACAAGGGCGTTTTCGATCTGGCCGCGACCGAGGATCGTGAGGTTCCGCTGGTGGTGACCGATTTCGCGACCGCCGAGTTGGTCAAGGTGGCGGCGAACGCGTTCCTCGCCACGAAGATCAGCTTCATCAACGCGATGGCCGAGGTGTGTGAGGTGGCCGGTGGCGACGTCACGCAGTTGGCTCGCTCGATCGGCTACGACCCGCGGATCGGTAACCGGTTTCTGCAGGCCGGGGTGGGTTTCGGCGGGGGTTGCCTACCGAAGGACATCCGGGCGTTCCAGGCGCGGGCGCAGGAATTGGGCGCCGGCGAGGCGTTGCGCTTCCTGCATGAGGTCGATTTGGTCAATATCCGGCGTCGGGGCAAGGTGCTGAAACTGGCCGCTGAGCTGCTCGGTCGGCCCGCTGGCCCGGCGGGGCCGGATCTGTCCGGCACCCGGATCGCGGTGCTCGGCGCGGCCTTCAAACCCAACTCCGATGACGTACGCGACTCGCCGAGCCTCGCGATCGCCGCTGGGCTCGCCAAGGCGGGCGCCGACGTGCGCGTCTACGACCCGCAGGGGATGGCGAACGCGTGCGCCGCGCAGCCGACCCTCTCGTACGAGCAGTCGATGACCGACGCCGTGACGGACGCGGAGTTGGTCTGCGTGCTCACCGAGTGGGCCGAGTTCCGCAACGCCGATCCGCAGGCGCTAGGTGAGCTGGCCGCCAACAAGCTGGTCATCGACGGCCGGAACTGTCTGGACGCGGTTTCCTGGGCCCGGGCGGGCTGGACGTACCGGGGCATGGGACGTCCGCAACCACGCGTCTGACGCTTTAGTGAAGTCTCGACCCGGTTGAGCCTGTTCTAATGAGGTGTCGTACCGGCATGCTCTAGTAAGACGCGCGATCGGGCCGGGGGGTCGTGCGCTGCTTTGGAGCACCCGTCGCCGGTCGGTCGAGGAGGTGCCGTGGCGCAGGCTGAAGAGCCCGACAGCTACGACGAGCTGGCCCGGATCGATGCCTCGATCGCGGAGCTGAAGATCCGCGATATGGCGGCCGCGTCCGAGCGGAGCGCGATCGCCAGCAAGCTTCAGGCTGCGCAGTTCCAGCGCGACATCCTCGCGCACGCAAACCAACAAAAAGCCAAAAAAGCGGCAAAACCTCGTCGCGTACGGCGTCCGCCAACCGAGCCGCCGCCGCCCCCGCCGCCCGGCGCGACGAGCCGGGCCTCGTGGTCGGCGCCGCGCACCCCGCCGCCCGGGCCGCCCGGCGTGGTCACCGACGGCGTGACGTTGCTGCTCGACGACCCGCCGCCCACCGAGCAGCCGGCACCCGCCGCGCGCCCCCGGGTCGGCGACCAGGCCCACGAGCACGCCCCCGAAGCGTCCACCCAGTCGGTGCAAAACATCCTGCTCGGCCTCGGTGCGCTGCTGCTCGGCGTGGCCGCAGTCGTCTTCGCCGGGGTGGCGGTCAGCAACCCGATCGGCCGGGCGGCGATCCTCGCGGTCGCCACGGCCATCGCCCTCTCGGTGGCGCCCGGCATCGCCCGCGGCGGGCTCACCTCTACCGCCGAAACGGTCTCGGGCGTCGGTCTAGTCCTGCTACCGATGACCCTGTACGCGTTGCACGACAGCCAACTGGCCGGCGGCGGCGCGGTCCCGGTGCCGCTGTTCCTGGGCATCACGTTCGCGATCACCGCGGTCGTGGCGTTCCTCTACGCCGGCGCGACAAAACTGTCCGCGCCCCGATATGCAACGGTCGTCGCCTTGCAGCCGGTGCCGCCGCTGCTGGCCTATCCGGCGATCCAGAGCCCGGCCGGCTGGGGCCTCGCCCTGACCGCCGTCGCCCTGCTCGACCTGCTCCTGCTCACGACGGTGATCCTGCAGGGGCCGCTGGTGCCGCGCTGGCCGTTCGGCC
>Ga0307512_10006457_pt1 | contig 11874 bp, 7 predicted proteins | sample 14_EM_MG_FD_200267 | JGI IMG/M metagenome (GOLD analysis project Ga0307512, IMG submission 200267) | Populus trichocarpa ectomycorrhiza microbial communities from riparian zone in the Pacific Northwest, United States - 14_EM | ecosystem: Host-associated > Plants > Roots > Unclassified | place... | reverse complement strand
GAGGCCGAGGCGCACAAAGCCATCCTCGCGGGTGGTCGCACCCTGGTGCCGAACCGCTACGTGATCGATCTCTCGCCTTACGACCACAGCCGGCTCGCGCCGTACGCGGCCGCGCTGGCACAAGAGCTGGCACAGTCCCAGGCCGAGTTCATCGGTGAGCAGGCCTGGACCGTGTACGGCGACGTCATTGTCGAGATTGAGCGCGGCGACGGGCTGGATACCGGCATGTTCCGGGTCACTGCCGAGGTCTATACCGGCGGCGAGGTGGCGCCGGTGCAACAGCCGGCGTATGACGCTGCGCCGGCGTATTCGCCATATGAGCAGCAGCAGGGCGGTTACCCGCAGCATGGGGGACATAACGGGCGCAACGTGGGTCTGGTCTCCGGCGACGGGCGGACGTACCCGCTGCAGATGGGTTCCACGGTGATTGGCCGTGGTGACCAGGCCAATCTGCGCCTGCCGGATGTCGGCATTTCTCGCCGGCATGCCCGGCTGGATTACGACGGCAGCCAGGTTGTGCTCACTGATTTGGGGTCGACCAACGGCACGATGGTGAACGGTCAGCGGGTCTCCGCTGTGGCGCTGAACCCTGGTGACATGATCCAGCTCGGTACCACCACGCTGACGTTCCGAGTGGACGGCTAAGCACCTTGCCCGAATTCGTCCTTACCGTTGCCCGGTTCGGCTTCCTGATCTTGCTGTGGATCTTCGTGTTCACGGTGGTTGGGGTGATCCGTCGGGACCTCTTCGCCGGGGTCCGGTCCAAGAGCATCGTTGCCAGCCCGCGGGGCGTGGGTGTCGGTGCTCCGCAGGGCCGGCCGGCGAAGGCTAAGCGCGGTAAGGCGGCGCGACAGCTTGTCGTGACCGCCGGCCAGCTGGCCGGCACCCGGATCACGCTGGGTGAAGCTCAAATTACTATCGGTCGCGCGGAAGATTCCACTCTGGTCATTACGGATGATTTCGCGTCGGCGCGACACGCCCGGCTTGTTCCGCGGGACGGTCAGTGGTTCGTCGAGGATCTCGGCTCGACGAACGGCACCTATCTCGATCGCGGTAAGGTCTCCGGACCCACCCCCGTCCCCCTTGGCGTGCCGATCCGGATCGGCCGCACTTCTCTCGAGTTACGGCCATGACCCTGACCCTGCGCTACGCCGCTCAAAGCGACCGCGGTCTGATCCGAGACGGAAACCAAGACTCCGTCTACGCCGGACCGCGGCTGCTTGCCGTCGCCGACGGCATGGGCGGCATGGCCGCCGGTGACGTCGCCAGCAACATCGTCATCGGGGCCATGGCACCGCTGGACGAGGACGTCCCCGGCGATGCGCTGGTCGACGCCCTCCGACATGCCGTGGGCACGGCCAATCAACAACTACGCGACACCGTCGACGCCAATCCTCAGCTGGAGGGGATGGGCACGACGCTGACCGCCGTGCTCTTCTCCGGCAGCAAGATCGGCATGGTGCACATCGGCGACTCCCGGGCGTACATGGTGCGCAACGGCGAGTTCGCGCAGATCACCAAGGACGACACCTACGTACAGATGCTGGTCGACGAGGGCCGGATCAGTCCGGAGGAGGCGAGCAGCCATCCGCAACGCTCGCTGCTCACCCGGGCGCTGGACGGCCGCGACATCGACCCGGAGTATTCGGTGCGCCAGGTGCTCCGGGGCGACCGCTATCTGATCTGCAGCGACGGTCTCTCCGGCGTGGTCAGCTCGGAGACGATCGGCGAGTGCATGCGGGGCATCGCCGACCCGCAGGAGTGTGTCGAGCGTCTCGTGCAGCTCGCGTTGCGCGGCGGTGGTCCCGACAACATCACCGTCGTGATCGCCGACGCCACCGACGCGGACATCGTCGAGCAGGCGCCGATCGTCGGTGGCGCCGCCGCCCGCGATCGCGGCAACACCACGGTCGCCGACAGCACGAGCGCCGCGGCCCGGGCCGCCGCGCTGCGTGAGTCCACCCGCCCGGCACCGCCCGAGGGCACCGCGTACGAACGGGAGGAGCCGGAGGTCCGGCGCCACCCGGTGCGCACCAGCCTGCTCGTGCTCGTGCTGCTGGCCGTCCTCGGTGGCGGCCTGTTCCTGGGCTGGCGTTACACCCAGGACCAGTACTACGTCGGGGCCACCGACGCGGGGCAGCTCGCGATCTTCCGCGGCGTGCCCGGCCAGATCGCCGGCCTCGACCTGTCGAGCGTCAACGAGACCAGCACCGCCCGGCTGGACGACCTCACCACGGTCGCCCAGGACCGGGTCAAGCAGGGCATCCAGGCCGACAGCCGGCCCGACGCGCAGCGCCGCCTGGCCGAGCTGACCAGCGACGTGCCGTCCAATCCCAACCTCAAGCCGATCTGCGAGGCGGACGGCAGCACGCCGTCCGGCACCGTTTCCGCCGCTCCGACGACGACCACTCCGTCCGCCTCGGGCAAGGCCTCCACGCCGGCCAGCGGGGCCACCACCACACCCACCTCCCAGCCCACAACCACGCCGGACGCTCAGCCCTCCGACTCCGCCCCGCCGGTCGTCGACCCGGTCGGGTGCCGGCAAGTCGACTGAGCACCCGCACACCGACCGTCTGGGGACTCCTTCTTGACCGCGCCCGCCGTACCGGCTCCCACACCCGCCACCACGGGTGAGCTGCTGCGTATCCCGGGAACGAAGACGCACCGCAACGCCGAGCTGGGACTGCTCGCCTTCGCGATGGTCCTGGTGGCGGCGTACGGGGCGACCGTCGAGGCGAATCAGCTCGAGACGATCACCACCACCTTCTGGGTGCCGGCCGCGCTGCTGAGCATCCTGTTCCTCGCGCTGCACTTCGTGGTGCGCTTCACGGCCCCGTACGCGGACCCGGTCTTGATCCCCGCAGTTGCCCTGATCAACGGCTTGGGCGTGGGCTTCCTGCGCCGTCTCGACCTGGCCCGGGCGATCGCCAACAAGCAACCAGAGCCGGGCGTTTTCGCCGGCACCGGCGGCCGCCAGCTGGCCTGGACCCTGGCCGCGTTGATCCTGGCCGCGATCCTGCTGCTGGTGGTGCGCGACCACAAGATCGTCTCCCGGTACGCCTACACGCTGGGCCTGGTCGGCATCGTGCTGGTGATGATCCCGGCCGTGCTGCCGGCCAGCCTCTCCGAGGTCAACGGCGCGAAGCTGTGGATCAAGCTGGGCGGTTTCTCGATCCAGCCCGGTGAGTTCGCCAAGCTGGCGCTGGTCTCCTTCTTCGCCTACTACCTGGTCCGCAAGCGCGAGGTGCTCTCGCTGGCCAGCCGGCGGTTCCTCGGCATCGACTTCCCACGCGGCCGGGACCTCGGCCCGGTCATCACGGTCTGGCTGCTCAGCCTCCTGGTCCTGGTCTTCGAGAAGGACCTCGGCACGGCGCTGCTCTACTTCGGCCTGTTCGTGGTGACGCTCTACGTCGCCACCGAGCGGGCCAGCTGGCTGATCATCGGCCTGGTGATGTTCTTCGGCGGCGTCTACGTGGCGTATCTGCTCGGCGCCTCGGTCGGCGGCCCGTTCGCCAACTTCTACGACCGCGCCTCGATCTGGCTCGACCCGTTCGCGCCGCAGTACGTGACGAACGAGGGCTACCAGCTCGTCCAGGCGCTGCTCGGCCTCGGCACCGGCGGGCTGTTCGGCTCCGGGCCGGGCGCCGGCTCGCCGGGCCTGGTCCCCGAGGTGCGCACCGACTTCATCTTCGCGGGCATGGGTGAGGAGATCGGCCTGTTCGGCCTGTCCGCGCTGCTCGTGGTCTACCTGTTGATCGTCGAGCGGGGCCTGCGGGCCGCGCTGGCGGTGCGTGACTCGTTCGGCAAGCTGGTCGCCGGCGGCCTCGCGTTCACCCTGGGTTTGCAGATCTTTGTGATCGTGGGAGGTATCACCGGGCTGATCCCGCTGACCGGGCAGACAACGCCGTTCATGTCCGCCGGCGGATCGTCGCTGATGGCCAACTGGCTGCTGGTGGCGATGCTGTTGCGGATCTCGGACGCCGCGCGCCGGCCGGCCACCGGCAACCCGGCCGCTCCGGCGGGCGGTGGTGGGGGCAAACAACCCCCAGCCCAGCTGCACGGCGCCATGACGGAGGTGATCAAGCCGTGAACGCACCACTTCGCAAGGCCGGCGTGGTCATCCTCGTCCTGTTCGGCCTGCTCTTCGCCAACCTCAACTGGGTGCAGGCCTACAAGGCGGATAAATACCGCACCAGCCCCTATAACGGCCGGGTCCAGGTCGCCGAGTACGAGCGCGCCCGCGGCGTCATCGAGGCGGGCGGCGAGGCGCTGGCCGAGAGCAAGGCCACCGACGGCACCCTCAAATACCTTCGCGTCTACCCCCAGAAGCAGGCGTACGCCCCGGTGATCGGTTACAAGCCGGTCAACGGCGCCGCGACCGGCATCGAGAACAGCGAGAACGAGTTCCTGGCCGGCACGAGCGACAAGCTGTTCGCCGACCGGATCAGCGACATGTTCACGGGCAACAACACCGGCGGCGGCAACGTGGTGCTGTCGATCAAACCCAAGGCCCAAGAGGTCGCGTACGACGAGCTGATCCACAACGAGCGTGGCGTCACGAAGGGTGCGGCGATCGCCATCGACCCCCGTACCGGTGCGATCCAGGCCATGGTCTCGATGCCGTCGTATGACCCGAACCCGCTGGCCAGCCACGACAAGGCGGCTGCCAAGGCGGCGTACGACAAGCTCAACCAGGACAAGAGCCAGCCCTTGCTGAACAGGGCGGTCTCCGAGACGCTGCCGCCCGGCTCGACGTTCAAGACGATCCTCACGGCGGCGGCGTTGCAGAACGGCTACTCCGAGAACACCGAGATCCCGGCCGGCGCTGTCTACTCACACAACGGCGCGGTGATCCGCAACGCGGAGGACGAGGTCTGCCCGGGCTCGAACGTCACCCTGAAGGAAGCGCTCGTCGAAAGCTGCAACACCGGTTTCGCGCAACTCGGCGTGAAGCTCGGCCGCGACAAGGTGGTCAAGACCGCACAGGCGTTCGGCTTCGAGCAGAGCGACCTGACCGTCGGCGACCTCGAGGACGGCGGCCTGCCGGTCGCGGCCAGCCACACCGGCGCGATCGCCAACGCCGACGGCAGCACCGACGAGGGCGCGCTCGCCCAGTCCTCACTCGGCCAGCGGGACGTACGGATGACGGCGCTGCAGGGCGCGCTGATCTCCGCCACGGTCGCCAACGGCGGCAAGCAGATGCGCCCCTACCTGGTGTCTCAGCTGCTCAGCCCCGACCGGCGACCGATCTACACGGTCAGCCCGCAGACCCTTCGCACGCCGATCAGCGGCTCGGTCGCCAGCACGATGCAGGACATGATGGAAGGTGTCGTCACGGATGGCACCGGCCAGCGGGCGGCCATCAGCGGCATGAAGGTCGGCGGCAAGACCGGCACGGCGCAGAACGCCGAGGGCGCCAACCCGCACGGCTGGTTCATCGGGTTCGCCTTCAACAGCAAGGGTGAGCCGGTCTCCGCGGTCTGCGTCATGCTGGAGAACGTGCCCGGCGGTCACGCCAGCGCCGAGGCTGCCCGGATCTCCGGGCTCATCATGAAGGCCGCAGCATCGTGAGCGCCGCAGCAGGGTCGGAGAGGGGACTGACGTGATCAGCCCTGGGGTGACCCTCGGTGGCCGGTACCGCCTGGACGAGCGGATCGCCGGCGGTGGCATGGGCGACGTGTGGCGTGGCACCGATGAGGTGCTGGGCCGGACGGTCGCCGTCAAGATCCTGCTCCCGGCCCTGCTGGACGAGCCGGGCTTCGCCGAGCGGTTCCGCGGCGAGGCACGCACGATGGCCACCATCAACCACCCGGGCGTCGTCGACGTCTACGACTACGGCAGCGACCAGCAGTTGGCGTTCCTGGTGATGGAGTACGTCGAGGGCGACGCCCTGTCGCGCACCCTCAGCCGGGTCGGCCGGCTCACCCCGGCCCGCACGATGGCGCTGGTGGCGCAGGCCGCCGACGCGCTGCAGGCCGCGCACGCGAACGGCATCGTGCACCGCGACGTCAAGCCGGGCAACCTGCTGGTCCGCCCGAACGGCACGCTCGTGCTCACCGACTTCGGGATCGCCCGGTCCGCCCTGGTCGGCCAGCTGACCGTGGCCGGCTCGGTGCTGGGCACGGCGTCGTACATCTCGCCCGAGCAGGCGTCCGGCGCGGTCGCCACGGCCGCCTCCGACGTGTACGCGCTCGGCGTGGTCGCCTACCAATGCCTCTCCGGGCACCGGCCGTTCGACGGCGCCACGCCGATCGAGATCGCCATGAAGCACGTCCGGGACACCCCGCGGCCGCTGCCCGCCGACATCCCGCCCCCGGTCCGGGCGATCGTCGACCGCGCCCTGGCCAAGGACCCGGCCGCGCGCTGGCCGACGGCCGCGGCCATGGCGGCGGTGGCCCGGCAGGCCGCGTCGTCGCTGACCACCCAGGTGCAGCAGCCGGCCGTGAACGCCGGGGTCTCGGTCAACAATCCGCAGTCGGGCAGCCCCATGCTGACCCGCCCGCAGTCCGGCGGCCCGGTGACCAACCGGCCGAATTCCGTCGCGCCGAACTCGGCCCCGCCCGGCTATCCGCAGACCGGTCCGGGCCGGCCGCCGTATCCGCCGGTGCCGCGGCCGGTCTCCGGCGGTCAGGCGCGCGGGGCCGCCTCGGTTCCGCCGCTGCAGCAGCCGTACCGGCATCCGTCGGCGCCGCCCGGGACTCAGCAACATCAGATACCGGCCGCGAAGCCCGACAGTTCGGGCAGCCGGCAGGTGCTGATCGTGCTGGCCGTGGTGCTCGCGCTCCTCGTGCTGCTCTGTGCCGGCGTCATCTCGTTCCTGCTGAAACAGGGAGGTAACTCCAGTTCGCTCGGCCGGATCGGGCCACATGTCACGATCGTTCGGGCGGGCGTAGCCGCCGAAACGTTATCTTCGGCGTCGTACCGTCTTATCCAGCAGGTTGGCGGACCGCCCGGCCTGGATCATGCGAGCAAAGGACGACAGACGCTATGACGGCGCAGGCCCGCCTGCTCGGTGGCAGGTATCAGGTCGGCGAACTGCTCGGCTACGGCGGCATGGCCGAGGTGCACAAGGGACGTGACCTCCGGCTCGGCCGCGACGTGGCCATCAAAATGCTGCGCACCGATCTGGCCCGCGACGCCACGTTCCAGGAGCGCTTCCGGCGCGAGGCGCAGAACTCGGCCGCCCTGAACCACCCCGCGATCGTCGCCGTCTACGACACCGGCGAAGAGGTTTCGTCGACCGGTGAGAAGCTGCCGTTCATCGTCATGGAGTTCGTCGCCGGGCGGACCCTCAAGGAAGTCCTCGCCGCCGAGCAGCGGATCCAGCCGCGCCGGGCGCTCGAGATCATCGCGGACATCTGCGCGGCCCTGGAGTTCAGCCACCGGCACGGGATCATTCACCGGGACATCAAGCCCGGCAACGTGATGATCACCCCGAACGGCCAGGTCAAGGTCATGGACTTCGGCATCGCCCGGGCCCTGGCCAGCGGCGCCACGACCATGACGCAGACCAGTGCCGTCATCGGTACGGCGCAGTATCTCTCGCCCGAGCAGGCCCGCGGCGAGTCCGTCGACGCCCGCTCCGACGTGTACGCGGCCGGCTGCGTGCTTTTCGAATTGCTCGTCGGGCACCCGCCGTTCGTCGGCGACAGCCCGGTGAGCGTGGCCTACCAGCACGTACGCGAAGATCCGAAAGCGCCGAGCGACATCAACCGGGACGTGCCGCCGGATGTCGACGCGATCGTGCTCAAGGCCCTGGCCAAGAACCCGCTGAACCGCTACCAGAGCGCGCAGGAGATGCGCGCCGACGCGTTGCGCGCGGTCGCCGGCCGTCCCGTCCTGGCCACCCCGGTGATGACCGAGGCCGAGACGATGGCGATGACCGGCTCGATGCGCCAGCCGATGGGCGCGACGACCATGACCCGGCCGATCCCGGGCGCGATGCCGCCCCGGCCACCCGAGCGCAAGTCGTCCTGGGTGATGGCGGTGCTGGCGGCCCTCGGCGTCCTCGCGGTGGTGGCGCTCGGCATCGGCCTGGCCCTGTCCCGCAACAACGACAAGGACACGACACCGCCGGCCACGATCGCGATGCCGAAGGTGACCGGAAAGACGGCGTCGGACGCTCAGCAGGCGCTCACGACGGCCGGGTTCACCAAGATCACCGTTGGCGAGGCGATCCAGACCGACGACTGCGACAACAAGGTCGAAAAGCAGGACCCGGCGCCCGGCACCAGCATCCGCGTCGACCAGCCGGTCAGCTACAGCCTGTGCACAAGCCCGGAGAAGGTCCGCGTGCCCGGCAACCTCAAGGGCGGCACTCGCGACGCCGCCCAGAGTGCCCTGGAAAATGTGGGTCTGAAACCGAACTTCGTGGACAAGAGCAGCGCGGCGCAAGAGGGCACCGTGTTGCGGGTGGAGAGCGAGGGCGAAGAGGTCGATCCGGGCAGCACGATCACCGTCGAGATCTCGAAGGGCGACCTCGTCGCGGTCCCGCCCGTCGTCGGCCAGACGCAGGACGTCGCCAGCGGCATCCTGCAGGCGGACGGGTTCAACGTAACCATCGTGACCGTGGAGGACGACACCGGCACGCCAGGCACGGTCAAGAGCCAGAACCCGGGGGCGAAGAAGCTGGCGCCCAAGGGCAGCAAGGTCACGATCGTCGTGTTCGGCGAGCCGAACCCGGATCCGAGCGACTCGGCGTCACCCGACCCGACCGAAACGACCACGCCCGCCGGCAGCGGTGGCGGCGAGGTCACCGGCCTGCTCAACTAGGCCGGTTGCCGGCCCGGGCGGGACTTCAGCCGGGCCGGTCAGGTGGCGAAGGCGGAGCGGCGGCGGTTCTCCACCTCGGCGGCCAGCTCCGGGGCGCGGTCCAGCGCCTCGGCCAGGCCGCAGACGGCGAGCCAGTTCGCCAGCATCGTGTGACCGCCCTCGGTGAGCACCGACTCGGGGTGGAACTGCACACCCTCGATCGCCAGCTCGCGGTGCCGCAGCGCCATCACCACGCCGGACTCGGTCCAGCCGGTCACCTCGAGCTCGTCGGGCACCGTCTCGGGCACGACGGCCAGCGAGTGATAGCGGGTCGCGGTGAACGGATCGCTCAGCCCGGCCAGCACCCCGACGCCCTTGTGGTGCACTTCGGACGTCTTGCCGTGCAGCAACTCCGGCGCGCGCGTGACCGTCGCCCCAAAAGCCGCCCCGATCGCCTGGTGACCGAGGCAAACCCCAAACAAGGGCAGCTTCCCCGCGTACGCCGTGATGACGTCCATCAGGATGCCGGCGCGTTCCGGCGTGCCCGGGCCGGGGGAGAGCAGCACCCCGGCGGCGCCGAAGGTGCCGACCTCGGCCACCGAGATCTCGTCGTTGCGCCGCACTTCGCACTCGGCGCCCAACTGGCCCAGATACTGCACCAGGTTGAAGACGAACGAGTCGTAGTTGTCGATCACGAGGATGCGCACGGCGGTCACCTGCTGGGGCTCGGTTCGGGCTCGTTCGAATGCGTGCTGTAGGGGATGTCGTCCGGACCCAGACCCGGGTCGTCGCTGGAGATCACGTTCGGATCCGGCTGCGCGGGGCCGTCCTGCTGGCCGGTGGTGGTGCCAACCTGCACGTCGTCGAACGGCAGCAGCGGGGTGGCCCACGGGAAGACGACGTACCAGAGCAGTATGCCGATCGCCGAGATCAGCACGATCGAGCCGGTGAGCTTGCCCGGGAGGCCGAACGGCAGCTTGCGCCAGATGTAGGCGTACATCGGATCTAGGTCGCCTTCATCTCGGCCGGCTTGCCGGCGTCGGGCAGGGCAGGGTTGCGCGGGACCGTCGAGACCAGTTGGGCGTGCACGATCAGCCGCTGATAGTTGTTGAACTTCGGGTTGCAGGTGGTCAGCGTGAGCAGCGCCTTGGTGGGCTTGACCCCGGGCTTGTCCGGCACCGGCGCGACGACCTCGACGGCGCTGGGCTTGACGATCTCCTGGCCGGTGACCTTGTAGACGAACCAGCTGTCCCGGGTCTCGACTCCGATGACGTCGCCGGCCTTGAGCTCGTCGAGCCGCCAGAAGATCTTCTTGATCCGGTGCCCGGCGACCGAGAAGTTGCCGATCTTGCCGGGCAGTGCGGTGTCGGGGTAGTGCCCCGGCGCGTACCGGATGTCGGCGGGCCGGACGCCGTTGACGACGACCCACTCCTTGTCGAGCTTGGGGATGTAGAGCCGGCCGACCAGGTTGGTGCCGGGCGCGGCCGGGGCGTTGTTGGCCGGGCCCGAGGGCGCCACGGTCGGGTCGCTCCATTGCTGGTCCAACTCGTTGGCCAGGGTGTTCTGCTCGTCCTGCACCTTGGCCGAGTTGCCGAAGACCTCATAGCCGGCGAAGAGCAGCACAATCAATCCGAACGTGATCATCAGCTCGCCGGTGACCCGGACGCCGGCCCGGATCCGCGAGCCGACGGTGGGCCGGGTGAGCTCGGAATAGACGCTCTTGTAGCCCTCGTCGGTCTGTTCCGGGCGCAGTTTGACAACCTTTTCGCCGCGGCGCGGCTTGGCGTGGCCGCTGGGCGGATCGAGCCGATCGGCGTCGCCGGCCGCGGCTGCGGTGGGGACGCTGGCCGACCCGACGACGTTCTCGTCGGCGCCCGTGCTGCTGCGGACCTTGGTGGAGTTGCTGGGCGGTGGGGATCCGGTTGCGCTGCCCGCGGGCTCGCGCCGAGATCTGGGTGGGCGGGCCGGCGGCTCGTGGGCCGCGGCCGACGCGGCGCGGGAACGGTCGTCGGCGGTCGCTCGCACGGCATCGGCTCGCACGGCTGGCAGGAGGCCGGTTGGGGCGTCGCTGGCGGGCGGCGGGCCGGGGCGGTCGGCGGTGGCCCGTGGAGCCGAGGCGTCGGCCGGTGGATCGGTCCGCGCCGCCCGGGCGTCGGCCCGCAGGGCCGGTAGCAGGCCGGTCTGGGCGTCGGAGGTGCGGATGATCGCGGTCTCGGCCGGATCCTGCCGGTCGAGGTCCGGCCGCCCGGGGCCGGGATTGTCGAAGCTCTGCTGGTCGGGGCGCGGCTGCGCCTGGTCTCGTTCGCGGCGCCGGCGCGCCTGGTCAGGACGAAAGTCCACGGCGCGTTCCCCGTTGAAGCGCGAAGGTGGTTGGTCAGCTTGAAACGTAGGCGATTGCGGGGCACCTGCCGGGTATTGCGGGATTTCGGGCGATTGTGGCGTGCCGGACGAGCGGCCGTTCGCCTGTGGAAATGCTCCCGTGTCGGGCCAGCTTCCCAGGTGCGGGAGCGTCGTCGCCGGGTCATCCGGCGCGGTCTCGGGCTGGCGGTATCCGGTGGCATCCGCCCGCGCCCTGCTGTCGGGCTGCCGGTAGGAATCGGCACCGCCGGCCGGCCGCCGGTAGCGGTCGCCGACCTCGGGCAGCGGTCCGGTCGAAGCGGCGTCGACCTCCGGGAGACCCGCCGCCGAACGGCGGTAGGTGTCGCTCGGGAGGTGCGGGAGTATCCCCGTGGTCGCGGCGTCGGCCGGTGCGGCGGGGAAAGACCGGCTCCCGAGGTGCGGGAGCAGTCCGGTCGCGGCCGGGTCGTCCGGCGGGTGCGGGAGTATCCCGGTGGTCGCGGCATCGGCTTGCGGCAGGCCCGCGGCTCCTGCCGGACGGCGCCGGTAGCTGTTGCCCCCGGCGCTCCGGGCGGCCATTGCCGGCGACTGCGGCGCGGCCCGCGTGGGCTCGGCCGCCGGGGCCTGCCGGGGCGGAATTGCGGTCACGGCCGGTGACTGCGGCGCGGCTTGGGTCGGCTCGGCGGCCGGGGACTGCCGGGTTGGGAACGCGGCAACCGCCGGTGACTGCGGCGTGGTCTGGGTCGGCTCGGCGGCCGGGGACTGCCGGGTTGGGAACGCGGCAAC
>Ga0307512_10006455_pt1 | contig 11880 bp, 14 predicted proteins | sample 14_EM_MG_FD_200267 | JGI IMG/M metagenome (GOLD analysis project Ga0307512, IMG submission 200267) | Populus trichocarpa ectomycorrhiza microbial communities from riparian zone in the Pacific Northwest, United States - 14_EM | ecosystem: Host-associated > Plants > Roots > Unclassified | place... | reverse complement strand
GATATGTCTATCTACGGCAATCGCCGGTATGTACGTACGTCGCTGATACACTAACAGTGGATTATGTCGAGCTCGGATTATTGTGCGCCGATATATGTCGAGCGCTTGACCGGGGGACGAGTGGAAAAAAACTGGACGAGCTCAGTCAGTCCGTGTGTGAGGCGATAAATCTAATGACGTTGTAAGTTGAGTCAGCGACATGCATTCCGAACACTAAAATGCTTTCAATTGCAGGACAGTGGCAGATATTGAAATGAGGCTAGTGAAGTGGGGTAAGCGGAACGCGGTCTCTCGACTCTTTCACGCGAAGAACGACAGAGAGACGATCGGCAACTGGAAGTTGGACCTCGATGGGGTTCTTCGGGTCTTTAATGTGCGTTCTATCATTTGGGTGGAGAACGCTGTTAACTTTCCAGTCCCAGAAGGAACTTGCGATAAACAGAAATGTAACCGTCTCTACTATTCGTCACAGTATCGTGGAAACCGACGCCATCGCTTCCGATGTCCGGAATGATGCTGTGAACATCCCTACTATTGTTTCCAACATCCCTCGTAGCACGTTGAAAATATCTGAGGATGCGCGTTGTCGAGATCTGGGGGTGGGTGTCATTCGTCCTTTGCTTGTCACTGAATAACCACTTAAAACTGTCTAGACTCATGCCAGGTCAGCGATTTTGACTGAAAACAGATCTGGTATCTGATATTTGCATCCAGCGCACCTGGAGAATTACCGCCTTCGTTGCTGAGAAGCACACCTGGAACCGTTTCTGACGTCCGTTATGGTGTCACGAAGACACATGCTGTCGTTTCCGAGGTTCAACGTGATGTCGCAGACATTCGTCGTAACATGCTGAAGAGTCGGGAAGGGGTTCATGACGATCAACGTCGGTTGGTGAGTGATACTCCGACCACATCCACCATCGAACGCATGCTCAATATTTCTCAGGCTCAAACCAGGTTCGCAAACCCGACTTCCAACGGTTCCAATCCCTTATATTTACATCTAGCACCCTTGGTGAATCACCTCCCCCGGCGCCGAGGGCCTGTTTTGGACGCGACGAACTGATCGAAATGATCGTTGGTCTGGCCGAAAACCTCACGCCTGTCGCCCTCATCGGTGCCGGTGGGATCGGGAAGACATCCATCGCTCTCACCGTCCTCCATCACGATCGCATTAAACAACGATTCGGTGACAACCGTCGCTTCATCCGTTGTGACCAATTCCCTGCCTCGTGCGCTCACTTGCTCAGTCGACTATCCAAGGTCATTGGTGCGGGCATCGAGAATCTTGAAGGCTTGGCTCCCCTACGTCCATTCCTATCCTCCAAGAAGGCCCTGATCGTGCTCGATAATGCAGAATCCATCCTCGATCCTCGAGGGACGGATGCCCAGGAGATCTACGCGGTAGTGGAGGAGCTGAGTCAGGTTGGAAATGTTTGTCTTTGTATCACTTCACGCATCTCCACCATTCCTTCCGACTGCATGACTCTCGACATGCCGACATTGTCGATCGAGGCTGCACGCGATACCTTTTATCGGATATACAAGAACGTCGAATGGACCAATCTCGTGGACGACATCTTGGGCCAACTCGACTTTCATCCACTCTCAATCACTCTGCTTGCTACAGTCGCACACTACAGCAAGTGGGATGCGGATCGATTAACGAAAGAATGGGAGACACGGCGGACGAGGGTGCTGCAGACCGAGCACAACAGGAGCCTCGCGGCCACAATAAAACTTCGCCTCCCCCTTATTCCAAGAGCTCGGCTCTGACGCCCGAGAGCTTCTGGGAGTTGTCGCCTTCTTCCCACAAGGCGTCAACGAGAACAACCTCGAATGGTTGTTCCCCACAATCCCCAACGGAAAAGATATCCTTGACAAACTCTGCATTCTCTCATTGACGTACCGGAGCAACGGATTCATCACAATGCTCGCACCCCTACGAGATCACCTCTCTCCCAAGGACCCAAAGTCATCCCCGCTCCTCTGTATGACCAAGGAACACTATTTCACCCGGATGTCGGTCGTTATTGATCCGGATAAGCCCGACTTCGAAGAAACACAATGGATCATGTCAGAGGACATAAACGTCGAACACCTACTTGATGTATTCTCAACGACCGACACAAACTCGGACAGCGTCTGGGCAGCTTGTGCAAATTTCATGCAGCACCTCTTTTGGCATAAAGGGCGGTTAACCGTTCTGAAAGCAAAGATCGAAGGGCTCTCGGATGAGCATCACCGCAAGCCGGAATGCTTGTTTGAGCTCTCACGGTTATTTGCCTCAGTTGGGAACCATGTGGAACGCAGACGGCTCCTTTCTCATGTTCTGAAGCTTGAGAGAGAGCGAGGGGATGATGGCCAGGTCGCTCGGACTTTGAGGACCTTATCTGATTCAAACCGGCTAATGGGCCTCCCCAAGGAAGGGATACAACAGGCGAAGGAAGCTTTGGAGATTTACGAACGGCTCAGTGACACGGTGGAACAAGCATGGTGTTTGATCACCCTCGCTTGGTCGTTACGCAACGACAAACAGCTCGACGCCGCAGAAGAAGCCGCATCCCGCGCGATCGATCTCCTCCCAGAGAAAGGCAAACAATTTCGGGTCTGCCAATCACACCGCGTCCTCGGCGAGATATATCGATCCAAGGGCGATATAGGGAAGGCCATTCACCATTTCGAGATGGCTCTCGAGATTGCGTCTTCTTTCAACTGGCACGATCAACTGTTTTGGGTTCATTATTCCCTGGCGGGGCTGTCTTTCCTTGAAGGCAGATTCGACGACGCCAGCGTCCACCTTGAACACGCCAAGTCGCACGCGGTCAATAGGTCATACAACCTAGGTCGTGCGATGCACATGCAGGCTTTGGTTTGGCACGGACAGCACAAGCTGGAAGAGGCGAGGTCCGAGGCTCTGCGCGCCGCCGGAATCTTTGAGAAGCTTGGAGATGTAGAGGGTCTGGAGCGCTGCAGAGGAGTGCTTCGGCAGATCGGGGGGAGGACAAACGACCCGGTTGCCTTGTATCTGGACGGTGAGCTCTAGAACCTGCACTGCTTTCTACACCCATTGACTTTCCATGGCCTTTCGGGGTACGGAAGGCATCGGATGGCATCGCCTCGCACGGTTATCCAGATATGTCCATCTTTTCAGGCATATCCTTTGGGCAAGCGTGGTTGAATGCAGCCTCGGTAGACTTAGGATGGATGCCTACCTCCTCGTCGCGGGGTCCAGCCTGCTAGTCCCTCTTCTTCTCCCATCTCAATACACCCCCTCCCTACCAGCTATCCTCCTGTACTTGTGCATCGTTCTGTTTTTGGTTTTCCCGCGTCGTTGATCTGTCCCCCATGTGGCGTTTGTTTCGCCTTTTTATGCATGTCAGAGACCGTCAATGATTTTCGAACGTTACAAGAAGCTGTTTGCAGTGATTCTGGCCGATTCGCGTGACTTGGATTTGCGACTCGAGGCAGTTTTCCTGGGTACTGGCGACCCCTTATTGGGAAGGTATTCCTCCATTGATAGAGAGAACCGGCTGTCGGGATTCCTGGACCTACGAAAGGAATAAAATGCAGAGAGGGTGTTGATATTCAGTACTATAACTTTGTCACTGCCGAGGCGAAGAGGGTCGTGCATAAACAAGTATAGCGTCAACTACAAAACCATACAATATTAATATATCGTACGTATCGCTGGTAACACTGGCATGGTGAAAGTTTTTACGATACACACGGTACCAGGGAGAACAGGAAGATACACAATAAGTAGAATACACGATAATATACTTCTCGTTAACATCCGTTGCGGGGGAAAAATCCGTCAGCAGCTGTTTTTGGGGAAGATCGCTGCAGGGAGTCACTACTTTGGCGGCGCACAGCTTGCGCTGAACTTCGCGGGCATGTTCCTCAGACGAAGCAAGCTGAAAGGTCAAAAGGAAGACGGAGGTAAAGGCACAGAGTTGTACCAGTGGTCAGCGAATATAGCGTTTCTTCAAAGTTCAGGCCATCTTGGACGAGCGGCGGGAGTGGATCCTGGGCGACGCATCATTGACCTTTGGTGTCTTCACAAAATGGGTCCGTTTGCACGAGGTGCATGGACGCTCATCCCTATGACTCATGAGGGTTTGGTGCCTTCCTCACAGCCTTCACATCACACAACTCTCTCGCAGCTACTTCGAGTCCATACCATGCAAACGGAGTCCAAACAACCTGAGGGGCGGGCGGGCATTATCTCAGCGTTGAATGAAGCCGTCGAGGCCGTGGATCTCGCGGGGAAGACCTCGGCTATCACACCAGCCAAGGACGTTTTTGGCTCCGTCGGCACACTTCTCACGTTGATCAGGGTGTGTTTCCTGCTCTCCTGTAACAATCTACTCCAGATTTACATCTAGTTAGGACTCGATGGTTGATGAAGTGGATTGTGTCGTGCTCGGGTTACTGTGCGCCGATATATGTCGAGCGCTTGACCTGGGGACGAATGGAAAGAAACTGGACGAGCTCAGTCAGTCCGTGTGTGAGGCGATAAATCTATTGACGTTGTGAGTCGAACCAGAGACATGGATTTCGAAACGGCCACTAAAATTCTCGCGATCGTAGGACCGTGGCAGAGATTCAAAGGAGGTTGATCAAGTGGGGTAAACGGAATGCGGCCTCTCGACGCTTTCACGCGAAGAACGACAAAGAGACGATTGGACACTGGAAGTTGGACCTCGTCAGGGTTCTCCAGGTCTTTAACGTGCGTTCTGTCGTTTGAGTGGAAGAGGTTGCTAACTTTCTGGTTCCAAAAGGAACTCACAAAGGATGGAAATGGAATCGCTTCTACTATCCATCATAATGTCGTGAACAAGGGCGCCACCGCTTCCAATGTCCGGAATGATGCCGTGAACGCCCCCACCATTTTTTCCGACATCCACCGTAACACGTTGAAAAGGTCTGAGGACGCGCGTTGTCAAGATCCGGGGGTGAGCACCTTTCATACCTTTAACCTTACCCTTTGCTGAGTGATCACCTGACACTGTCTAGACTCACGCTAGGTCAGCGCTCTTGACCACAAATGGATCTGGTACCTAATGTTCATATCCAGCGCACCTGGAGAATTACCGCCTCCGTTACCGAGAAGCACGCCTAGAATCGTTTCTGACCGTGATGGCATCATGAAGACACATATTGTTATTTCCGAGGTTCAACGGGATGTCGCAGACACCCGCGCCATGGTTTCCGACATTCGTCATAACTTGCTCAGGGGCCAGGAAGGAGTTTATGATCACCACCGATTGGTAAGTGGCACTCCGACTATAAGACTATATCCACCATCGAACGCATGCTCAATGTTACCCAGGCTCAAGCCAGGTTAGCAAACCCGACTGCCAATGGTTCCAATCTCTTATATTTACATTTAGCACCCTGGCTGAATTACCTCCCTCGGCGCCGAGGGCCTGCTTCGGACGTGACAAATTGATCGAGAAGATCGTTGATCTGGCCGAAAACCTCACGCCTGTCGCCCTCATCGGTGCCGGTGGGATCGGGAAGACATCCATCGCTCTCACCGTCCTCCATCACGATCGCATCAAGCAACGATTCGGTGACAACCGTCGCTTCATCCGTTGCGACCAAATCCCTGCCTCGTGCCCTCACTTGCTGAGTCGACTGTCCAATGTCATCGGTGCGGGCATTGGGAATCCCAAAGACATGGCTTCCCTCCGTCCATTCCTATCGGCCAAGGAGGTCCTGATAGTGCTCGACAATGCAGAGTCCATTCTTGATCCTCGGGGGGCAGACTCCTGGGAGATCTACGCGGTAGTGGAGGAGCTGAGTCGGGTTCGAAATGTTTGTCTTTGTATCACTTCACGCATCTCCACCGTTCCTTCCGACTGCGAGACCCTAAACATACCGACATTGTCGATCGAGGCTGCACGCGATACCTTCTATCGGATATACAACAACAGCGAACGATCCAATCTTGTGGACAACACCTTGAGCCAACTTGAATTTCATCCTCTCTCGATCACCTTACTTGCTACAGTCGCAATTCATAACAAGTGGGATGTGGACCGATTGGCAAAGGAGTGGGAGACACGGCGGACGAGGGTGCTTCAGACCGAGCACGACAGGAGCCTTGCGGCCGCAATCGAACTCTCCCTCGGCTCCCCCATGTTCCAAGAGCTCGGTCTTGACGCCCGAGAGCTTCTAGGAGTTGTCGCCTTCTTCCCGCAAGGCGTCGACGAGAACAACCTCGAATGGCTGTTCCCCACGATCCCCAATGGACAAATTTTTTTTGACAAATTCTGCATGCTCTCGTTAACGTATCGGAGCAACGGATTCACCACTATGCTCGCACCACTCCGAGATTACCTTTCTCCCAAGGGCCCGAAGTCATCCCTACTCCTCTGTGTGGCCAAGGAACACTATTTCGCCCGGATGTCGATCGATATTGATCCGAACGAGCCGAACTTCGAAGAATCGCAGTGGATCAGGTCAGAGGACATAAATGTCGAGCGCCTGCTCGATGTGTTCTCGACGATCGACGGGGATTCGGACAGTTTCTGGGCGACCTGCGCCAACTTCATGCAGCACCTCTTTTGGCACAAAGTGCGGCTAACGGTCCTGAAAGCAAAGATCGAAGGACTCTCGGACGATCATCACTCCAAGCTGGACTGCTTGTTCCAACTCTCACAGTTGTTTACCTCGGTCGGGAACCACGCGAAATGCAAAGAGCTCCTTTCTCGCGCTCTAGAGCTTGGGAGAGAGCGGGGGGATGATGGTCAGGTCGCTCGAATGTTGGGGAACCTATCTGATGCAAACCGGTTAATGGGCCTCTACGAGGAAGGGATACCATTGGCGATAGAAGCTTTGGAGATTTGCGAACGACTCGGTGACACGATGGAACAAGCATGGTGTTTGATCACCCTCGCTTCGTTGTTACGTGACGACACACAGCTCGACGCTGCAGAAGAAGCCGCCTCCCGCGCAATCAGTCTCATCCCAGAGACAGGCAATCAATTTTTAGTCTGCCAATCACACCGTGTTCTCGGAAAGATACACCAATCCAAGGGCGAGATAATGAAAGCCATTCACCACTTCGAGATGGCTCTCGAGATTGCGTTTCCTTTCAATTGGCACGATCACCTGTTTTGGATCCATCATTCCCTGGGGTCGCTGTGTATCCTTCAAGGCAGGAACGACGACGGGAACTCTCACGCTGAACATGCCAAGTCGCACGGAATCAATAACGCGTACAACTTAGGTGCTGCGAGGAGGCTGCAGGCTACGGTTTGGCATATGCAATATAGGCTGGAAGAGGCGAAGTCTGAGGTTCTGGGTGCCGCCGACATTTTTGAGAAACTCGGGAGTGTAGAGGAGCTGGAGCACTGCAGAAGGGTACTCCGGGAGGTTGAGGAGGAAATAAATGACCCAGTTAGCTTGTATTTCAATGGTGAGCGGTGAACTCCCAGAAACTGCGCTACTTCCTATGCTCATTGACTCTTCTTGGCCTCTCGGGGTACAGAAGGTACCGGATGCCACCGTCTTGCACGTTTCTCGGCCAGATATTTCCGTAGGTTCAAGCGTATAAGCCGCAGAGATTTCCACGAGTTGGTTGAGGAGGAAAGAAACAACTCGGTTGGCTTGTATCTCGATGGTGAGTTCCCGGAAACTGCAATACTTCCTACCCTCATTAACTCTCCATCGCCTCTCGGGATACGGAAGGTATCGGATGGCACCGTCTCGCATATGTATCCAGATGTATCTATCATTGCAAGCGTATGCTTCAGGGATCAACGGTTCAATGCGGACTTGGTAGACTTCGGTCGGATGTCTGCATCCTTGTCACATGGCTCAGCATGTTCACCCTTGCCACCTGCTCATATCTATACGGTCTCCCTCCCCAGATTAGCCTCCTGGGCATGTGCATCATTCTGTTTTTGCTTTTCCCACGTCCCCCACTCGATATTTCTTTCGCTTCTACATCCCTACCGTAGACCGTCAGTGGTTTTCGAACATGAGAAGAAGCTGTTTGTCGTGGTTTTGGCCGGTTCGCGTGACTTGGATTTGCGGTTTTCCTGGATGCTGGCGATCTTCGATTGGTAACCGGTAGGCTAGCGCTCCAGTCATCGAGGAAGCCGGTTGCCAGGACTCCCAGATCTACGAAGTGATAGAGTGCAGAGAAGACGTTGATGCCGAGTTCAATATGATAACTTCATAACTTTTGAGGCGAAGATGGTTTGGCATGCACGAGGAGAGCGTTAAGGTATAACCACGAGACCATACAAATGTCCCCTATGCGTCGCTGATAACACAGGTGAAATTTTACGATATACACGGTACTTGAAAGAACGTAGGAATAGAGTACACGATGATTCGTTTCTTGTCAGTCTCCTCTTCTTCCTTCTGCCAGCGAGAAATCTTTGAGCAACTCTGACCAGGGAAGTTCCGCCCTTTCAGGGTACTTGGGTCTGCTCATGTCCGAACTTTTCGCCATTCCGACCGATTGAACCTCCTCCCTTATTTTCCGCCAGTCCCCACGTGAACGATGAGGCCATCCAGCAGTGGGAGTCATCTGCTGACCGAATAATCACTTTATTTACTCTTTGCTAATTACTCCTCATACCTACGACAAGTTCACGACCTCCCTCTCTTCCGTTGAGGGACCGGTGCTGTAATGGCCCGAAGCCAAGCCACCATCATCTTTGCAGCTACCCTAGTAGTCAACGTACTACTCCTCTCATAATCGAGGTTAACAAACGTAGCCGTTCAGCAGCACGATATTCAAGATTTCTGGACAGGAACGTCTTTGGAGAGTGTTTGCCACGGAGTCAGAAGCGTCTGGAGAGAACGTGCGTCCGTGTTCCCCATCGAAAGCGCCATTTGCAATCACACCCGTCTCCATACTAAAGGACTGTCGATCAACTTTGTAGCGGGGAGGAAGTTGTCCCGAGTTATTCGCAAATATCCACATCATGCAGAGGATATCACACTCATACTTGCCTGGGGCTTTTCCACCCCTCGAGACCTGAGTAAGGGATGTGGTGTAAATTGTGGCCTTGGCGGCGCGCACAGGGCTTGGTTATCGAGGATCGCTTGACCTCAGCAGTAAGGCCTAAGGCCTAAGGGACGAAAGCAGGAGAAGAAAATCAGGGGATTGTTAATCCATCGAAGCAAGCTATTCCACCGGGGGACGATCGGAATCATATCGGACAGAGCTTCTGGGAAATCATTGGGGGCAGCGGGAAGGATATTCTCTGAGCTATGGAGCGCGGAATCGGGTTGAAACATGGTGCACGATGAGTGGTCAGACGACGAGAGTACAGTTGCGTCTTTCCAAAGTATTCGACTAGGTATTGGGAATGTCAAGAGATGTTGGCCGTACTAGAAGAGAGTGGGTTCTATAGTTGCCAGGACATATAGATATGTGAAAACCCCCGTGGAGTCGGCGTGTTCTGTGAAATTAATCACGGACTGTCTCATTTCCCGCGGAATTGTCACAAGAACTAAGAACTCGAGTGTTGCAGCAATCACACTTGAGGGTCGCGTTTTGAAGGGGTATGAGGAAAAAGCAAGGCCGGTCCTAACTTGGAGCAGTCGAATAAGGCTGCGAGATTGTCGTACAGTTTTGGAATTTCCCAAGCCCGGCGCAGATGTGTATGATAGATGTAAACTTTATAATTCAATCCGACTCGTATCCGCGGTAATTCCCAACCGGCTTTCACCAGATGCATGGGACAACCCTATATGGGACCCTGAACTTGTATGCCTTGTATTCATTGCCAAGCTCCGGATCCCGCTCAATCGTTCTCTCCTGGAGGATTCGTTCATGAGTACACGACCTCGACGTGGATGTTGGTGGCGATCACATACCTCGATTTTCACCTTCAAAAGGCACGCACCGATTGCAATCGGAAGGGCGTAGAGAGGAATATACGACCAGAACGCAAGAGGGAGAGAGGCTGCAACAATAAGGTTGCCGCTGTGGATGAGTATCATAAGGGGCATGGTCCGGCAAATGGTGAATAGGAAACTCACGTGTAAACTGGGTGGCGGACGTATGCAAAAGGTCCATGGTCGACGAGCCTAGGTTTCTCCTTTATCTATCGTCCGGGACGAACGTAAGCCGCTGGGTTGCATCCGCAATCCACGTAAAGATAGGATCGCTCACCCCAATTACATGGAACTGGTCTCCCAAAGCTTTCATCGCGGCGCGGGCCAAAATCGCTCCAGCGAAAAACATCAACAATCCGGCTGTTCTACCGGCCGTTATGCCGTCAACTCCAAAGAAATCGGGAGGTGACGGGAGAGCGTATTCTGTCATCCATTCCGGCTGTTGAAATTTGTTGTAGGCGGTGGTCGTCCAGTAGATGAGAGGCGGGACACTGAATCCGCAAAATTGACCCAATACCGCGAGGCTGGTCCCGAGACGTGGGCCTGTGGAACCGTGCTTGATGTTCCCGGCCTTCGACTTTTTGACCTGGCAGTGAACTCGGAAGATAAACGCGGTGAGCATTCCCACGGTCGAACCCCAGACGATTAGTTCCATCTTGGGAGCGTCGGAAAAGTGGTCCATTATCCCTGCGACGTACATCTTGAGAGAGGGATAGAGCGATGTAGTTGATGTCCACGCCACACCAACGGGGCGCCGGTATTTATATGCCTCGCTGCGGAGAGACAGCGCGCCTTATTCGGCTGCAGTAGCGCTCAATACAGTACTCACGGCGTGGTGGCGGGCCGCCTTGACCAGAGGCAACCCTCGTCAGATTCAGCCTAGATTCGAGTGCATTCACTGGATCGCGATGTTTATTTCCTTGATATACCACATCCGGGGAACACCATGTTGTAGACTATCGTTCAATTGTTTAAAGTAATAGTGCAATTGCCATTGTATCGCTGCGCGAGTCCACAAAGCAGTTCCGCTGCTCCCGTGATAAGCACAGGTGTAGGAGTTAGGGCAGTTGCTCTCTGCAGGGGTGAATCACTGAATAAACACATTCGGAGTGAGATTCGTTGCAAAACGGCAGGCTGAAGTTGTAATACCGGTTATCAACAAGAAGTGAGGTTGTTGCCGGGGAAAGTTAAACACCCGGGTTGCCGTCTAGGTTAGCTAAACGAGCGCGCCTGCATCCAAGAGGGAACCCGTTAGAGTAGAACGGCCCTTCAAGGCAGCAGGGCAGATGGGGCCAAGGTCGACTGCTCATTCCGCCACATGGCAAGCAGAAGCAGAGAGGGGCAACTCTTACAGGTAAGCCATAACCGTTCATGAAGGGGACATCGTAGAAATCGTTACCATCAGCTTGACGCTGGAAAAGCTCCGTCAGGGTGACAGGGGGGACACCCTGAGTGCGGAAGTAAATCATCGATTCTCGATCGACGAACATTCAGCATTCTCCAGTTGTCCAGAACGTCGACTACCGTGGTAGACTGGGTCGGTGCTTCCCATCTGAACGCGAATCGCGGTCAGAAAACTGTACCGATGAGGGATCGAATGAGTGAGATGGTCAAAATTAGGGTCTCCGGACGCCAAGGCGGAACGAACCTAGCGCACGAGACACCGACTACCACATCATCGGTCCGACCACGGATTCAGAACAATTTCAATAGTGCTCTTTAGTAGACGGTTTACTAGACGAGTTCCTGGATTCTCGGATGACATGGTGGTGGTTGAGGTGATGAGAAGAGAGCCAGTGGCGTGGACCACATGATTGTAACCCGGAACGCGGCAGAGGGATGACATCATGATGCATGAACTGAAATTGAAAAGGCAGTGGCTGATTACCATTCTCCGTTGAGCCCATCATGCCAATCTCGCGCTCTCTCCTCGATAGCCTTAGAAAGATCATCCCGCCTCTCGATGGCTCTCTTCACAAAGGCCAAAGTGGTCGCGTTGGCGTCATCGGC
>Ga0307512_10006454_pt1 | contig 11880 bp, 8 predicted proteins | sample 14_EM_MG_FD_200267 | JGI IMG/M metagenome (GOLD analysis project Ga0307512, IMG submission 200267) | Populus trichocarpa ectomycorrhiza microbial communities from riparian zone in the Pacific Northwest, United States - 14_EM | ecosystem: Host-associated > Plants > Roots > Unclassified | place... | reverse complement strand
AATAAAAAAAAAAAAAAAAACTCTAATATTTTTCTTAATGCAGTCGTTGTGTTTTGATCCGAAGGGGGACTCAGTATTAATTTATATAAATATAAAAGTTAATTAATCCCATCTCCTTTTATATATGACAGTCTTAGCCCATCCAATTCCGCTTGACCAATAAAAATCTGTTCACCAAGTGCAATCCTCGGGAATAAAGCCAAGCCTAGTCGAAGGAGATTAATTAGCTGCATGCCTTCCCGCCAACAAAGTTTTAACAGAATTCTGAGGGTTGGAAGTTTTAATTCTCTATCTCACACAGTTGTCATGGTTCAGTGATGTGTGCTTTGCAGCTCTGATCCACGTATACCGATTCTTGCACGCCTTTCTATCTGCTAATGCACCAACCAATAGATTCTTATAATAATACCCCTCCCCCGTGTGTGTGTGTGTGTTGACTTCCTCCATTATTATTTCTTAGTAAGCATCACTTGCAGAGTACTCTTGCAGCCTAAATAGAGACATCTAAACTTAAATTGTTTCCAGGGTCCGTCTATCAGGGCTCAAGGGCTTTAGCATGCCACGTTTAGGGGTGCCAACTCCTTGTTCAAGATCGTCAACTAGGTTAAATTTAATTTCCCCACTGTGTTTTCTTGTTACATATATTCTTTATTTTCTCTCGAATGCCACGCAAGAGACTTTCAAGTTTTTCTGCCCCTTGTTTAAGTTCAGCTTTCACGTTGCATGTACATAAGTGGTGTGGATAATGGAATTCTGCAATTCACTTTGTGAAACCCAGATGGAATTCTCAGTGGTAAACTCTAAACGATGAATCTAATAGAGGGTACTTTACATTTTCTGTGTATACTCTCTTTTTTGGCCCTCTCTCTCTAACAGGTTTATAATCTTTAAGTCTTAAAATGCTACGACAGCTTAAGAAACCATGCCATTAAACTCAGACTTAGGCTAACCAAAAATGGATTGAACACTTTCTTGTTATATATGATCAGCACATTCTGTGCAGTTTTATATGAACACCTGAAATGATCCATAACTAAAATTATAACAGTTAGCCGGTCCTTCAAACCTAAAATTTTGTCAATGGAGGGAGATTGTTCATTTCTTTCTTAAGCTGGAGCTCAGTGAGGGTCTAATTACTGTACAGGATTAAGGGAACACGTTTTAAGGTTATAGTAGAAACGGAAGAACAGGTGGAAGTCTCATTCACAGGAGGGCAAGCTCGTTCCCCTGAACATAGACAAAAGGTAATGACTAAGCTGATAAAATTATATTATAGGTTTGTATGTAATGCTTCGTGGTTCCTCAGGATTCTACTAGGATTGCATTCAAGCTCAGGAAGGACAAGTAAACAAACTTAATCTCTGTTTTTTCTTTCCTTCTTATGGGATCTATTTTCACACGGAAACTTAGAGAGAATATTAAGAAATGGAATTCTTTAAAAATACAGAGCAATGACCTTTTTTTAACGTGGCTGACTTGAATGGATAGGTTTCACTACATGGCCGTAGCGGACAACAGACAGATACATGCCATTGCCTGATGACCGATTGCCGCCAAGAGGCCAACCCTTGGCCTATCCCGAGGCCGTTCAGCTTGCCAATCCTGTCGAGCCAGACTTCAAAGGAGAGGTATATACATGCTTCTTTCTCTCTCGTTTTAATTCTTATAAGATTTTGAATTTTTCCATTATAAAATGAAATTAAAGACAACAAGGTACATGGGTGGATATGCATGGACCCGCTAGAGGGTTTCGGCAAATTACACCGAGCGATGAGTTTCGATCCGGCGGACCTGTTAAACAGAACTTGACCCAACCACTCTTGCAGTAAGCAATGCAGCTTAATTATGATAATTAGGCTCTTCATTTCTAACAGCATTTTATTATGGGATCAAAATGTTATAATCAGATGTTTCTCAGTGCTCATTACTCGGGAGATGGTTTGGTGCCAAATATTGGAGCTGGTGAGGCATGGAAGAAAGTATCTGAACCCGTGTTTATGTATTTTAACTCTCTGATGGATGGAGATGACCCTCTTTCAATTTGGGAGGACGCTAAATTGCAGGTTATTTTCATTGTGTCTAAAATGAGATTAACTCCTCAACTATACCAATAGTTCAAGCAAATTCATTTTTAGTAAGCTGCAGCTAATAAAGGTTTATAAGTGTGATAATTAGATGTTGATTGAGTCCAAAGCTGGCCTTATAATTTTCCAGCTTCAGAGGATTACCAAAAACCGGATCAACGACGGATTGTTAGTGCGAGACAGGTAGGGAAGCAGAGATGATCAATCTGATTTACTTTATATTAATGGTTGTCTTGTTCAATGTCTAGGCTTGTTAGCAATGATTGTATACCAGCAAATGGAGCTTATGCTGGAGTAGCCTTGCCAGGAGATGTCGGATCGTGGCAAAGAGAACGCAAGGTGTAACTTTGATTTTTGTTTATCTTGTCTATTCTTAACCATTTCCGCAACATAATAAAGAAGCGCTAAGAATATACACCGAAAGGATGGATAAAAGAGACTCAATGCTGTGTAGAAGCCATTTTAGGGGAAGTTTTTGTCTAGCAGACTCTTGAAGATAACAATGTTTCCTGTTATTTGGTATCAGGATTTCCAATTCTGAACTATAGCAGATGAAGACGGCTACTTTTCCATTACTATTACCTCAGGCATGACTCCCTAGATTTGGCTCTATTAAAATTTCTTTGGAAGCACCTCTACCACTATAAACCATAACTTCAAATCCTGGAACACAGGTTGTGACATTGAGATGGGTGATCTCGTGTATGAACCTCCGAGAGATGGGCCAACATTGTGGGAAAGAGGCATCCCTGATCGTTCGGCAAAACAGTTTTGTGCTCCTTGTTCTAATCCCAAGTACATCAATAAACTCTATTTTAATCATCCTGAAAGTTTAGTCATGCTAGCTTGCGCAAAAGGAAATCTCTCCTCACGAGGCTTATTTTTGCAATGACGTTCTACCATCTTCTTTGTGCAAACACTTTGTACGAGATTGCAATACTTAATGGTTTCCTAAAATATATACTCACGGCAGAAATAGCAAATTTAAAATTTTTCAGGATTTCTAATCATCCTGTTAAACATATTTAAAAATATTTTAGAGTTTTATGCGGAGATTATCTGAAGATCGAATGCTATTTTCGATTTTAAATATTTTCTTCAAAAGCTGAGTTATTGCAAACCACAAACTGTTAAATTGTCTTGTCTCTAACAGTAGTACATACAAACCACCAGTGAAAAACTTCTAAACTCTTTTAGGAAAGAGAAATTATTATATCTTAGAATACTATCTCTTTTCTTTTATGTTTTAGGTATTTTAGTATTATACTACTGTACTCACTTTTTTCACCATCCACATGAAATAAAAGACATAGCTTTTTATTTATAGGGAAACCTAAAACCCCTATAAATAAAAAAAATATCAATTTACCCCTTAAATAATATCATATATTATTTTAGGTTAATTTTAGAAATTTATTCAATCAAGTCCTCACTTGATTTTTCTAGGTCTAGAATTGTAATTCCCTGTATAAATTACATTCCAGTCTTTAATTTCTAAAACTTATTTATAATCAAGTCACACTTGATTAATCATCTCATTTTAATTTATTATCATCGTTCTTAAGAGTGCGACCCATTAGTTCCCTAATAAATTCACCCAAATATAAATCACAATCCTAAATAAAATAGGATTAAATAAATTAAACAAATTCATTTATTATCAATTCAACAATTAATTGATTTATATTTTAAGATTAAGTACAATGTCTAGCAACCTGTCATGATTCCTTAAATATTAGAAAAGTTATAAGTGATTTAACTTAACCTTTTAGTGATCAATTTATTAGAGTAATTATTATTTCATCATCAACAATTAATATTCTGATTTAAATATTATAGCATGGAATGTGTCTACCATGTCAAATCATGTATGTTCTTTGAATAAGATTCGAAACTCTTTACAAATTTTATTCCACCTTGCACAAAGATTTACAATCAATACCATTTAAGAACAGATAAAACGTTTTTTCTAATTCATCTAAGGTGATGAATCATCTTTTAATTACTTAAATACCTTCATATAGTTCATGTTATACTTAATATTTTCCCGTTTGTTACCCTTGATTAGAACAACATGTAGTAGGATCAAAACATAACACTTTCTATATAAGATAATTTAGTGATCTCAAGTTTAAGGATCATTTACGCAACTGTCATGTGAGTCTTTCCATAAACACAAGTAATCTCTCCATATGGAGTTCTCATGCGACTCAATTCAGTGAACATGTTATCTGACAAACACCTACATATTAGTTCTAGATATCCTTCATACCTCAGCTTATGAGAACAATTGTTTCCTATCATAAAGAAAAGAACATAATATGTATCAATCTTAATAGTTCTAATTAATATTAGTCTTAATAGAGCATTGATTAGGAACATTTTAGGAACAATGCTTTGATTCAATAGAAATCCTATGATTATAATAACTTTATAATTTTCTTTGCAAAACATTTTTATCCCAAAAACTTTATTTTTACTCTAAATTCATTAATCAAGTATTTAATTTATTAATTAAATATTTGATAGATATTAAAGAAAAATAAATTTTTATTAATAAATAAAATATATTTAGATGAACAATGTCAAAGCCACGTATAACCAACTAATAAATAAATCTTTATTAATAAATAATTTTTTATTAATAAATTAAATAAGTCTTTAGTTAAATGATAATTAACTAAGCAAAATTAATTCAAAAAAGAAAAGAGAAAAGCGACGGAGCATTCAGTTTCCATGGATGTTAGTTTTTGCAAATTTCTGTTCTTGAAGGCCTGAATAAACAATCCAAAATCAAACCTTTTATTTTCATGCGGGTTGTGTAGTGTGTTTGGTGTACCGTGTTCTTTTAAATTTTAATTTTTTTTATTTAAAATATATATTTTTTATTTTTAAATAGTTTTCATGTGTTGATATCAAAAATAATTTTTTAAAAATAAAAAATATTTTAATATATTTCTAAATAAAAAAAACACTTTAAATCGTTACCGCTGTTACAATCTCAAATACACCCATACAGAGAAGGATAACTCAATTGAAAGACATGGACTCTATTGGCTATACAGTATAGATGTACCTGGTGCTCCACTTGTTGAAGGTGATAACACTTTGTTTTTTACACGACCAAAAAGCACCAGCCCTTTCCTAAAAGTATAGATTATGATGGTTTGGAAGGTCCTCCTTCTAGTTCCAGAAACAAAACCTGAGAGTTCATTTTAGTCCACTTGTATTTTACCTCTATACTTTTTGACATGTTAATTAAAAGAACCTAACTGGTGTGGACAAGACGTGATCTATTATGGATTGGAAGAGTAAAATCATGCTTTTGCCCTTGACCAAAACAATTACAGACCTAGCATTGAGGGTAAATGGGTCTTTTTATAACTAGTCATTCTTGAATTAGTTGGGGGTATCTCGGCTTTTTTATAATTTTTTGCATAGTTAAAGTACTTAATTGCCCTAAAAAAACCACTTGACTATGGTTTAGAAGCTTTTTTTATATTTCATTTTTTGAAGCACAGTATAATGACTTTATTATCCTTGGAATTAAAATTCTCATAGCTTGACTTCATAGGCTTATTACTAATTTCACAATGTTTTTCTCATAATACTTATTTGGTCCTAGGGGCAATATGGTATTTTGATAAATAAAAAATTCAAAAAAGTTGATAATGTGTGAATTGCACATGTTAGTCGCTCTGTTGCCTTCAGGCAACGTATGTAACTGACTCTAATGGTTGAAACTATTAATCTTCTACAACATCATTTGATTCGTCTCGACATCCTCTTTTTTTCTAGGCAACGTGTATAGTCAACGGACCTTCGGTTCGGCGCCAAAAGCCTTTTCTTCTTCTTCTTTTCTCTCTCCTCCTAAAAATATGTGACTAACCCTCCAAGTTTGCAGATCAGCCCTTCAGGTTTTTTTATCTTTGGATTTGGTCCCTTTTTTTTTATTCCTATTTGTTTTATTTTAATTGATTTCTAAAATCTATTTTTTTTTCAATTTCATCCTCCAATTTTTTAGTGTATCAAATTTAATCTTTAATCTTTTGATTGTTTTTTTTATTTGAGATGGTTTTTTAATTTGATTTTTTTTTCTTAATTTCACCCTCCATTTTTTTTCTTTTAGATTTAATGCTCATTTTTTTTTGCTATTTTGTTTTTGCTTTGGTACACTTTTTAAATTGAGATTTGTTTTTTGATTTCATCCTTCAACATTAAACCGGTTGAGAATTAAGTTTTTTAATTGAACTCGATTATATAATTTCACGGGTTGTGAATTTGAGAGATTAACCATTTTTTATATTATTAAATTTGGGTTGCCTGTTAAAAAAATATTAAATTAACAAAAAATATTAAACATAATCAACTAAATGACTAGAGTCTCGAATTGTTTTACTTATTTAGAAATCCTAGTGTCACCTGAAGTTGTTTCTTCTTATCTACACAACCCGGGGCGTTGCACTAGCTACTAGTATAGGTTTACTCGAATAGTTTTTTTTGTCCTTTTTTAATTTAATTTTGTTTACTGATTTTAGCTTTCAATATTTGGTTCATTATAATTGAGATTTCTAATTTGTTTTGATATGGATTCCATGGATTTATCATGATATCATACCCCAAATTACAGGTTTCGTACGTTAACTATGGTTGACTCAGGTCAATCCAATGTGCCACCATTTCAATATTTTTTTAAAAAATATCCAATATGTCACCATTTAAGTATTTTAAAAGTGTTTCAGCTGGTATGCATCAGATTTTTGACTTCCTAACATCTTTACATGGTTTTTAAGGTTGAAAAAAAAAATTAATCTGACCTAAAGCGTAGTGTAGATAAAAAAAATATTAGTGTATTCTATTAATGTGTGATACTAAATTCATATTTCTTTTTCTTGGGATTTAACGATTTTGTTTTTATGGGACACCAACTAGACAATTGATATTAAATCTAAATCATGAAAACATTTGGTTTATGAAAACCAAATCATTTTATAATATTGGTTTAATCACATGATTAATGTAGTATCCTTTCATATTTTGGGTTAAGTTTTTGTTGAAAATTGTTCTCTAACATAAACAGTTTAATATGGAACATTAACATGTCGAAAATCAATATAAATAAATTAAAAATTGATATAAAAAGGCTTTTAATTGACAAACATTAACATTGAAATATCACATGATTTTCTTATGGCTTATTTAGTGTGGACTTAAAAAGTTAAAATGAGGCTTGTAAGGTATTAAAATGTTTACAGATAAGAGATTCTAGTCTAAATAAGTTTTAGTTTAAGTCAAATGCATGCTCAACTGAAGCAAAGATTTGAGTTAATTGTAAAATAATTTTTAGCTTTTTATATATAAAACAAAATAATTGGTTATATTAGAACAAAATATTTAAAATGTCACTTTTTAATTCTATATTAAAACCATCATATTTAGTTTTGCATTTAACCCATCCTACTTAATTCCGCAAAAACATTTTACTAAGATCTTCTATAAATAAGAGGAAAGAGATGTCAATTTGAGGAATGAAAAACAATATGAAACATCTCCATTACCTATTGTGTACTCCTTTATCTCTTTCCTTTTAAAGCTTTGGGTTTGTTGTACTAGAGAGAATTTGAAATTGATTTTAAAAAACTTTATAGGCCTTATTTGGTTGTGCAATTTTTCAAGGTAGTGTTGTTGTAATATTGAGAAGCTGCTTGTAGTAGAACCATTTGTACCAAGTGATGGACAAATAGTTGAATCCTTAATAACAACATTTATAGTTTCTTATTTTTTCCTGAAAATTCATCAACAAGTAAGCTATATTTATTTTGAGTTGAGATATCTTGATTTCCTGTATATAGATTTAGATTTACTTTCTTGATTATTAGGTTATTGATTTTCTTATATAATTAGTTTTCTGAGTTAGCTTGATTAGTATTGTGTGAGTGTGTTAAAAACATGATATCAAAGCTAGTTTTTTGAAATCCTTAAACCCCTAATTTTTCCTTTACTATATTCATTTTTCTTCTTCTTTTGAAGTCTTTAAATCCTTTAAGAAAAAAAACATCGAATCATTCTCTCTTTAATATATTAAGAGAAACATATTGCGTTTTGTGTATGATATTTTAAAAAATAATACAAAGATAAAAAAAAATATATTTGAACAACTTTCCATAATAATAATTTGGAGATCCTTTCACTTTTGATCAAATGCTTCAATCCAAGTTGTTCAAGGTCTGATTGAGCTGAAATTTTTAAACACGTCTAGGCCATGAGGTTCTATAATCTTAATTGTGAAGATTGGATTTGGAGCAACCTAATTTGTGTTTTTAGCCGTGAACATTAACCGTGATTTTAGGATTCACACAAAAAGGAGAATATTTATTTTGATTGTTATATGTTTGATTTAGGCATTCTAAATTAGAAAAAGATCAGTAATAAACATGGATTCATTAAAAGATCATGAGAACTTCATTTACATTTGCCAAACTAGTCGAGAAAACTAATTTATATGATGAAATAATAGATGCGATGAAGAAAATGGTGAAACCTGATTTTGAATTAACAACGGAGGAGAGAAACTTACTCTCTATGGGTTATAAAAAGATGATTGGTAGAAGTAAAGAATCATGAAGAATCTTGTTGTAAAGTCTCGATAAATCATAAATAAGATGATAGAGAAACATGGTGAAAATTTGATAGAAAAGATTTAATAAGGAAAAACTAAACAAAATATTAGGGTACATTAAAGGAATAATTATGAGTGATGAAAAAAAATTATTTCAAAAATTAACTTGAGGATGTTGAAAGTTTGGTCATAAATCAGTATAAGAAAACATTGGAAATAAATCTTGGTGCACCTAAACAAGGCCTAGGGTCATTAAAGGAGAGGGGTATAAATACAATGAGACAAAATCAGCTCATTTTTTCTCTACTAGGGCCGACCATAATAGCCTTAAAAGAGTCCCCTTTCTTGTTCTTCTTTATCAAATCCTTTTGCATGTCCTTGCCAAAACAATGTTAAGTGAGAAATGAGTTTGGAAAGAAGGGAGCTACACTTAAAAGACATTGAGAGATAAAAAGAGAGACGGCCAGAAAAGGAGGAGGAGGAGGAGGAGAAGAAGAAAAAATTGTCTAGAAAGCCTTTAAGCTCAAATTTGTTTGGTAAGATGATTTACATTGTTTAAATTGTGCTCTTGGTAACATTTGATGGAGATGATGAAAAACCCCTAAATGTTGTAACCTTAGGGTTTGTATGCATGTTGAAAATAAAGGTGTAACGGAACAAACATGTTAAGTGAATAAGGAAAGACACAAAACTAAGTGAAATACGAAAGAAAATTGAAAGAAAAAAAAAGTTGAAATCCCTAACCTTAGAACCGGCTAGCCTTAAACAAAGAAGGAAAGAAGAGGTATGGTTTAAAAGGGGTAATGTTAAATGTTTAATAAGTGTAAGTTGTGATTAAAAAATGGAAGTTTGGATAAATGGAAGAAATGTGTGTTCTTGTATACATGGAAGGGTTTTTATGGTGAAATGTTAGGAAGGAATATATGGTAAATATATGAGAATAACAATAAAAAGGCTAGAACCAAAGGAATAATAGAAGAAGAGAATTTCTACCCCTACATGTCGACAAAAAGGGAGATGGTAATTAGTTTAAAAATTATAATATAAGTGTTTAACAAGTTGGGTAAATGATTAGTTATGATGAAAATTTTGGTTTTAGTTAAGTTGAAGAATTATCTTTTCTTGGTGAAGGTGGGAAGGATGATTATAGAATAAGTTCTTGTTATAACACATATTTAAAACTTGGAACATGGTTAGTAGATTATACTTTATGAATTAAGAAAGAAAAAAAAAGTAATTGGAACGAAATAAATTAGGGAAAATGAGCATGGTGGTTTTGGCCATGAAAATAGTTCAAAGGAAATTGTTGGATTGATGAAAACCTTTTTGAAATGAAATTGTATTATGTAAATGAAATGATAATGATGTAAGAACAATGGTTATTTTTACTCATTACTCAAAAGGTTATTATATTCCAAGCATAAATTTTTAAAAGGAAAGGAAAGATATAAACAAGTGATGATGAACTAAGTAAGGTAATTTGTAAAAATGGGTTAAGTTATCATGAGAAATGGGTAAATTAGAAGAAGTTATGTTAAATATGGAAAAAAAAATAAAGGAAAAACACTTAACGATGAGGGTTAGATATATTTGGTTAATAGGAGGATTGTACGTAAAAAATGCTATGGGATATATGGAATAAAAATACTTGGTTGTTTGTCAAATCTATAGATTGAGAGTCTGGACAATTTTGTTACCTAACTTCCTAAGGTGATTAGGATTTGAAAATGATAAAATTTGAAAACAAGTCTTTTCATGAAAATTGTATCAAGGAATATTAGTTTTCAAACGAGACTGGCATTGTTGAATTTGGAGTTATAAAACTCTAAATATGACTTAAAAATTGAAGAAAGGTCGAAATTAATCATATTGTACATATTGTATAAAGCGCGATAATGAGTAATTTTAGGTGTGTTAATGGCAGAATTGAGTTTTTTACCTTTTAGTAGAGTTCAAATCTAAGCTTTCAGAAGAGACAAGACACACTTAAAACCAAAATCTATAACGTTAGTTATAAGTGAAATACTAAACAGTGTTCTTGAGTGATAACTGGTTTAGAAATTGCAATAAAGAAGTTAATTGAAGGAACTAATCGAAAACGTAAAGTAATTTATGACAGTGGACATGTGTGAATGGAATTGTAATGATTTGAGAACTCACATTATGGTGAAGTTATGAAATGATACTAATGATGTCTTGTAAATTCAAAACAATGGAGATAACTGGAATATAATCATCTGCAACCGAAGGAAACCACATAGTCAAAGGAACAGGTAGGTGTACTTCACCTCACTTGAGTTTTTGAAATCTTATTATCTTGTCTTATTGCAAATATTTTGTTTATTGAATGCGCTTTAATGGTTGGAAAAGAAAAAAAATCAAGAGGAGAAATTGACAATCAGATGGATTGTCATATTTATTGGTAAGCATGAGGGGTTATCAGATTATTGATAATCAGATGAATTACCACATTTATTGGTAACCGTGAGGGATTATCGGATTATTGGTAGTCAAATGGATTGCCAGATTTATCAGTAATTGTGAGGGGTTACCGGATTATGGGCATTAGATGGATTGCCAAATTTATTAGTAATTATGAGGGGTTACTAAATTATGGACAATTAGATGGATTGCCTGATTTATTGGTAATTGAGAAGAATCACCAAATCATTGACATCCATGAGAGAATAGCTAGAAGGTTGTCAATTGCAGTGAATTGTTAGAGATTTGATGATCATGAGGGTTCGTTATTATGAGTTTAATTGGTAAAGTAAAGATTTAAATTAATGGTGTTAATACTAAAGAGATATTGAGAAGGAATAATATAACTAAAAATACTAAATCTTATAGTTGAAATTTGAAAGTTAATCTTATGTATTAGTTACTCTTTTACATGTCATTCATATTCTCGGCAGGAATAGGAGTAATAGTATAATACATCATAGTCGTTATTGTAAATTAATGTAATGTTTAAATCTTATGGGAATGTATGACTTTATATGTAATTTAATTACTATCATTTTGGGGATTGTAAATAATTTTATAAGATAATTATTTGTGAATTAATAATGTACTTAATAGAATTAATAAAATATTGTGTAGGATAGATTTTAATATTCTTAAATTGGTTTAGGTATATTTTAAATTTCTTTTCAATGTTCATACTATATAGATGTT
>Ga0307512_10006453_pt1 | contig 11880 bp, 15 predicted proteins | sample 14_EM_MG_FD_200267 | JGI IMG/M metagenome (GOLD analysis project Ga0307512, IMG submission 200267) | Populus trichocarpa ectomycorrhiza microbial communities from riparian zone in the Pacific Northwest, United States - 14_EM | ecosystem: Host-associated > Plants > Roots > Unclassified | place... | reverse complement strand
TGTGGGGTCCCCTGGCCATCAGCCTGCTGCCTAAATCGAAGATGCGACAACTACAGTATACGAACCGGCGGGGACGAAATTGTCTTGTCCACGTGGGGAAACCGGATACTTGGGACATTTGTATGGCAGGGCGCTCCCCGTAGGTGTGGTTCAGCCCGTTGCGGAGTTGGCGCACGCCGCATCGCCTTGAGGTGTGACCGTTGTTTGGGCGTAAGGATGGCCACAGCTTTGGGCCGAGAGCCTGGTCGGGAGCGCACGCGGCAGCTCGAGGACACAGGACGCTTCTTACGGTCTGGTTGCCGCGGCTGGGGCTTTGGTAGACTTGTGATGCCTGAGGCGGAGAACGCGCACAATAGGTCCCCGTTGAGCGGCACGAGGAGAAGTCGCGGTCGTCCCATCTCCGAGCCCGCCAGTGCGTACTATCAACGTGTAAGAGGGTAGGTGCGCGAGCGACTCCGGCGACTTACACTGCCACCACTTCTCAGCAACTCGACCAGGTCGTCGAATTGGTGGCTGTCCCCAGATTTGGCCTTGATCCGTGCCACCGGAGCCCTGGTCTTTAGAATCCACGCCTGAATGTCCAGAAAAGATATGGCGGTCTTAACGAGCTGGATTTGTAAAAAGCTTGGCCATATCGAAAACATTCTATACGAGTGTGAATCTTCGACTAGTTTGCATTTTAAGAATATACGCACGGGTTGCGAACTCCATCAGTCGCTACAGCTTGCACCTGGAACCATGCGCCTTCGCGCTGGCACTGCCAACAAAGTATTCCTGTCCACCTGTCACTTACGACACCGCCAAATGCTCCCGGCGTAACAGGGTCCGCGGTTCGGTTTGCTCCATGAACGGATGCACCGGCAATAAGCGCCCGGGTATCTTCGCGTGGAATAGGCTGCTGCCTCTGCCTGATGTCGCCACCGTGGGGGAATATATACTGGGGTATCGTGGCAAGTGGTTGTGCGCCAGGTGCAAACTCACAAACCATGTTAACGTGCGGCTGGGTTTGCAACGTGGGTGGGCTGAATGCCCGGGGGCCTAGCATGTTCGTATCTCCGACAGAGCCGGTGCCGGCGTCTTCTCCTAAGCCAGAGTATATCTCCAACGGAGGGACCAAACCACGTATAAGGTTCTCGGGGATAGCTGTGAGTGGTGTTACGTGTACGAAATTCGATGGCCCCTGCGCCCCGGCTACCGTCCCCCGCATCTCCACCCAAAGCATGTTGTCGCACCAGGCAACTGCAGTCATCATATGTTGGTATGGTGTCATTAAAATCTTGGTCGCGTCCTCAGCATATCCAGCTAGCTCGGCACTATGGGTCTTCATTTTTGGAGGCTGATAGTGACCCTGCACCATAGTGACAGGATCTGTCGAAGCTGCAAGCAGGCTCTGAGCATGCTGTGTTTGATATTGAATTGGCACTTGTCCCTGTGGCTAAGATATGAATGGCAATACTGGCACGGTATCAGGTTGGACGGCGGTACCTGCGATGACACGCCTGGTTCGAACAGGAAGCGCGAGAGGTAAGTCTGCTCCATAGTAGCAGCCGCAGATCTTGAGTCGGAGGACATTGACGTTCTTCACGAGCTTTGCAAGGAGCTTTATACCTCATGATCACCATTGGCACTTCTTGGCACCTGGATATCCGCTTGGGTACTAGTGTTTGTGTGAGTGGTATCTTGTGACCCATTTCACGTCTGGCGTTGCTTTCTCTACACGTTTTGGCACATCACAGCGCGTTTGGCACATCAAAAAATTCTAATTAGTCGGGCGAACCCGCAAAGGAAAGGATATGATGGAGATAGGGCGTGCTGGCGGCCTTCGATAAGTCGGGTGGGACAAATTCGAGCCTCATGACCAGGAAGCGTGGTCAGCTTTTTCCATGAACTATGATAAAGATAAATGCGGCTATTCCAAAAGGCCACAGCCACCAGGGCGTCACGGGCAACTTCGGTTGCATCCTAAATTGTTAATCTTCTACGACGTCAGTGAAAGTAGACAACATACGAGGGAAATGAATCGGCGCGGCGCGGCACGGCACGGCACACCCACAGCGAAAAGCGATTTTTTGTTTTAGTTTACTCCTCTGCGGGGTACCTCGCATCGTTATACCCCTGGGACATGGCCAAGTGGCTGCGTAGCGCAGCTCAGCGGGGTTACGGTGGCGAAAGCAGATAAACAGCACAGCCGACATGGCTCCACACTAGCCATTTTAGCCACGTTCCTTTGGAGACTAGATCTCGGAATTCGCAAGGAAGGTCACGGCGGGCGGTGCGCCTGCACAACGTACGATAGCGTAGGGCGTACGTAAATGAGCGCTACTTGCTCTTGTCAAATTATGACTCGAATTATGAGATCATAGCCCCCATGCCGAACGACAGAATGAGGACAGTGGGGCTGGGTCAAAGTCTCACTTGCTTCGAGCTCCCCAAGACCGTTCTCTGCCGGTTCACCATTATGATCGCCTCGTCCACTGCAGACTAGGGCCCCTCACCTCTGGTCTCCGACAGGCGACACTGAGGGAGCGCCGTGATTATCATTCAGCTCTGTGTGGTGGAGCTAGTTGGATTCCAAGTTGGGTTAAATTCCGGTGAATCAAAACCTCGGATGATCCGTCGAATCCGTGATTTAATCGCCTGTCACTGTGAGAGAGGAGCGGAATCCACTGGCCTTGTGATTAGGCTGGATTCTGACCAGGCGCGAAAAAACGTCGACGTTATCCAATCTACAAGAATGCATTTTCACGTGAAAATACGTCGGTCAGCCATAGCCACGATACCCGGCTCTACAATAGTATACGTGGCAAGGACGGTCTATACAGTGTCGTTAGGACAAACCGGTGGCGATCGAAATGAGACGGACGGACGATGCTTCCGATTGGGGGTCCCAATCTTTCAAATTCCAGTCATGGGACGGGGTGCATTTAGCTCACCCCCGCAAATATCGCCCTCTGCGCGAGGGAAAAGTCCAGAGGAGAGAAAACACCTGGATGGTATCCTTGATTCTCGCCTCGTATTCGCGAGTCATAAACGCAGGCATTCATCGCTTCGAAAGGTGTATTAATGACTAGGATCCTCGGTCATAAAGCCATAACCACGTACGAACGCTAGGACTTGTGGCGCGTCCTGTCCTGCCTCACTCCACCCGTAGGGGCAGGGATCATATCCACCCCATTACCATCCCACCGCCATATAAGGCCTGGCTCACGTCCAGGGTCCGCATCAGCCAGGCCAAAACAAATGACTTGGTCTTTCTCAATTGCGACTGTGAACACCACTAGGAACGAGTCCACCGGGCATTACATGTTGTTAGTACAGTGATGCGCACTGCGGAGCTTTGCGATTGCAGCTGTCCTCGGATAAAATAGATGGCGTGCGGTTGTTGCCACTTGTTGGCATTGAAATTATGCCAGTGGCCTCGGGTTGAGTCGTCCTAGGTCGCAAATGCATACGTCTGGCTACCGGGAATATGTCCCTGAATGGGCACCACATTTTCGAATGAGATGTTGAGGGGCATAATAGCTTGCGGTCCTGTTTGCTGTTTGCTCTAAGGTGGATGTTTGACCTCGGATCGGTGGATTCCGGACCACGTGACGCAGAACTCACTGCCGACTCATCACACGCCCTTGCACACCATTGCCTCCTCGTTCCTCGTCTTTGCCGTCCCTCTCGCCCCTCTCGCCCTTCTCGTCCACCGCCGTTCAAGTCCCCGCTCACCTCACCTCAAGCCGCTGCCGATGTCACGAGCACCTGGCCGACGCCATAAGAGCGCGGCACCTCGCTATCTGTCAAGCCATGCCACGCACGTCGAGCTCGACATCTCGCCGCCGGCCCTTACTCGGGTCCGCACCTTGTTGGACATGCATTAGCTGATTTCGGGTTTATTTGCTCCCTTTTCGTATGTCTCTTTATTTCTCTTTTGTCTTAGACTCGTCGCCTTGTTTTATAGCCTTCTCTTCGACACCTTTGCCATCGGACACCGACCCCTGCCGCTCCTTTCGCGCATGTGCTCGCCGTCGCGCCTCGACGTACCATTCATTTCCGCCCTCTTCTTGATCACCGGATTCCTCTTCGCATACGACGCCGCGCGGTCTGTCGCCGGTAGGACTCGACTTCGACTTTCCGTCTTCCTTTTCCCCCACTCGCACTTTCCATCGCGTAGCGTACATTGTCTCCCGTTATCTCGGACTCGTCATATATATATCCAAACCCAGCCCTAGCGAACGCCAGGCAACTGTGGCCCTCTCTCTCTCTCTCTCTCGCTTTTCTCATGACTCCTCGTTGACCGACTCGCCACGCTTTTCACCACCGTCAACGAATACCGCCAGCGGCAGCGAGGATAACAACTCGCGTACACCGCCCCCCTTGTCGCTTGGCGCGTTCTCGTTCTTAGGAGCGCAGCTCGATTTGATCCTTACCTTCCCTCTCTCGGACTCTCGTGCGGACATCTTGTCTGCCATTCACTCTGGTAGCCGTTTGTAACTATATGCTAGATCACATGATGATGTACTGAACCTGCGGCGGTGCAGTCAAAGACTTTAGGCCTAGCTTTAAACTGTTTACTACTACTCCAATCACCTCATCCACCCGGATACTAGAATGGATCGATATCACGATTGCAAATACTTTCATGTGGTCCATCATTTATTCCAGGGCGGTCTATGAATTTAAAGAGGGAGGATAAGGTGAGAGTGCTGTAGCCTGTAGGTACTTTAATGTGGGAGAGTAAGCGAGGGGACTCGCATGTGATTCCCTTACCAAGGGTTAGGCCGGTTAGGACTCATGATTTTCGCACTTTGTCGATGTTTTCTCGATGGTAGCATCACCACCTATTCAATTACGCTTTCAGCACTGCCGTGCGATTCTTGGGCGTTCCCTTCCTCAATACTGAAAACATTACGTTATGCCATGAACGAATAGATATAAGTTTCGTCGAAGATTAGATGTTATTCATGTACATGCATATGGCCCGCCATCACTCCCCGTATGATGGACAAGTAGAACTCTCAATCTATATTCTTACTTTAACAAGAACGAAAGGTCCAAGTGTGAGTTCGATTAAGGAAGGCGATAATGGGCAAAATAGAACCAGGGTGCGCTCGATCCGAGAACGCGCGATGGAGCGGAAAGATGAAGCGGGATGGCGGGTGTTAGACCGCTCGACCGCTGGGGAAGGGGGAAGTGGATGGCTCCGCGTGAGCCGCTTGAAAGTTGCTGGGTGATGCTGAGCAAGACGAGACGATACGGGAGAGGACTAAACGATAGCACCGAAAACGAATGGGGGGAAAAGCGACGCAAAACCGTGATGAGCACGGCTGAGGTACCGGGGACCTAGCCTGCTCACGGTGCTGCGCGCGGATTTTTATATAACTCGAGAGTATCTACTTACAGACTAGGCTACCTGACCATGACGACGAAAGAGGTGTGAAACAAAAGAAAAAGATGGAATGAAGACAGCAGCGCGCACGCTGCCCTGTGGCGTTGGTCGAGTCGGGCGAGGCGGTGTCAGACGTGTCGGGCGAAGGTCGAAATGGGCCAGTTCCGAGGCCAGCACGCATCCATGCATTACATTACTTCACGCCTAATGACTCCTACTTGTCTGTATGATCCAATTACATCCTTCGCCTCTTCAATCTTCATACATACACTGCTAGCAGCACCATTCTTCAAATAGGCCGATAGACCAGGACCTCAATCAAAATGCACGAATTGAAAGATTTCCTGCGGGTCCTGCGTCATTGCAACCGCATCCATGTCTCCGTCATACAAGCTCACTTCCCAACTTGAATCAATGGGATGAAAGTCAACGTTCGCGTTGTTCTCTACCGTGGTCGCGAGCTCGTCATTCCCGGAAACGAGCTCACCAATCAGCACATGTTGAGCGTCTAGAGTGGCACGCTGCTCGCCCTGCTGCGCTTTTGGTTGTGATGGCGGTCCTTGGACGTAAGCTGGCGGCTGTGGGGGCGGTCCTTGGACGCGAGCCTGTGGTTGTGGCAGCCAGAGTGGCCCTTGTACGGGAGCCGGTCGTTGTACGATAGGTCCTTCGACGCGAGCTGGCAGCTGTGGGATCGGTCCTTGTACGCAAACCTGCGGCTGTCGCGATGGGAATTGTTGCGGCAGCGTCGATTGACCCAGCGGCCCAGGAACGAAGACATTCGCCTGGTTATTGCAGGGATCTCCCTGCAAGTACTCCAGGTTCTTGAATGAAATATCGGCGGCATGGGTGCAGTCCGCTTTCAGCTCCTTCTGCTCTTGCGGCTGCTCCAGTGGGGCCTTCGGGAGCTCGGGTATGTCAGAAGCGAGGAACGCGGCACAGAGTAGGTCTCCACCAAGTGGCGCCAGAACAAGACCGCGTCTCGAAGAGCCTTCGGTCTCCAACCGCACAATCGCGACCTGCCGATCTGTGAGAGACAAGCCTGGCGGGAATCATGGTGACTTACACGTCTGTCCTCTCTGAGTGACTTAACTAACTCGTCAAAGTCTTGTCCACCTGTGTCAGGTGCGCACTGAATCCGCGCTACTGGGGCCCGGTGCTTGAGAATCCATGCCTGGAAATCTAAGGCACATATTCTGGTCCCAACGATCTCGAGTCGTAGATGCAGCGGCCACACCGATAACCGTCTGCACAAACCATAAGTCCTCAACTAGTTCTACGATAAAATGTGCTCACGGATCGCGAACTCCGCCAGTCGCCAGAACCGATGCGCAGACCTCCGATTCCTCGCCTGACCAACTAAGCAGCCCCGACCACTGATCATTGATCATATCCAGTGGTGCCTTGACCCAGGCGTGGGAGATAGTCGGGGATGTATATACTAGTTGCCGTGAAGAGAGGGCAGTGATTGACTGCGATGAGGCTTCAGTTTTTAAGCGGCGGGCACGGTGCTCAACAGGGCTATCCGCAGGACACTCGGAAAGAACTGCGGGTGGAGCAGCATCCGAGTTAGGGTCGTGAGCATTTTACATAGAATAAAGCAATCAAGCAGCGGCACTTCACCTTCCGGTTTGTGTATCAATGGACGCTCGAAGCCCGATAAGAGGATCGTGTGGTGGGGCCATATGCCAAACCATGGCTTTATGCTTCGGGGCGTGACCTATTAGGTAGCTGTAATGTAAGAAGAGGATGACGTAACGTTTACGGGAGGCTTCGCACCGCAGAAAACAGCTCAGAGTATCTCGGACAAGGAGAGAAGAGCACCATCGAGAGGTTAATATTGCGCTATCAGCGAATTTTTTTCAGGACCTTGACATACAGGTGACCGGAACAATACACTCACGCTTTGTAGTTCAGCGGGGATGGTGTCCCATGTAAGGTTCCAGGGGGTTTGCGAAAAACTGAAATATGAAGGGGCAGATTCGTCATCTTGACTAGCTGCGATGTGCCATAGGTGGTATGAAAATCCTTCTTTGGGGTCCTGCTTTGTAGCCCTCTGAAACTCGTCAAACATCTACGATTATAAGTACCTCCAGAATACGAATAGAATGCGACGTGTAAGTACCTTGATTGCCGCAAAGTAACCATCAAGAGCGGTCATACCCGAATGATTTTCGCTTGTCTTGTGACCGGTAGGTAACTTCGTCGACTTGTTGTGCGGGTCAAACAGAGAGAAGGGGATGACCGAGAGAGAGGAACCGGCGCAGTGGACGGAACCATACTCGACCAAAGCTAGATGGTATGGCTATTGGGATGAGTTTCAATGGTGTTTGAAGGGACTTCGAATAAAGTGCAGACTTACTCGAGATGGCTGATCCGCTTCCCCGAGGCGTTGGAGTAGAGGATTGATGTAGGAGGGGAGGATGTTTTCTTGCTGCGAGGAAATTGGGACCCTAGAATCTCTAAGAATCACGACCACCGGCGTCTTGTGCGAGTCGTAAGTCGGCAAGGTCGAAGTACTCGCCATGGCAGTACCTTCGTCAGGTACGTTCATAGCGTGTTCTTTCTATTGGGAACTTACTCACTTATGTCACCTCGATCAATCAGCTTCGGTAAGCTGCCTGGTAGAGTTAATATAGATGACGCTGAAGAATTTCCAGTGTGGCGGATATCAGTTTCTTGAGCTAGGAAGTATGACACTTGGGATCGAGGTGCTATGTCTGTTATAGTCAAGCGAGGCAATTCCACCCTCACCAACTGCTGCAATGCATGACCTACCCCAATTCTGTAATACCATTGAAAACATCCCTACCCTGGGCACATCGGTATGATCGGCACTTTGACTACTACTGCTAGTAGGTGATAAATCTTGATGCATGGGACGTCCGTCAGACTCAACGACGCCATCATTCTGTCCACGTTCAAATTAGATGCTTACCACAATACACCTTATGTATATCTATGTTGGACCTCCCGAGAAGGTCCATCACCGAGTCTGGCTGAAAGGTTTTCAACGACTGCTGACATGAAAACAATATAATTACTGACTAAATGCACGACTAAATGTTTACTCACAGTGCCAACTCCGATTCCACCAATTTTTTCCAAGTCATGATCATGAACGAGAATCATGTCGCAGTCAGGTGCCTTCTGCAGAGCTGATGTTAAGATCAACCGTACCCAGCCAGAAAACATAAGACACCTGGCTAGTGCAACTTACCTCTGCCATATAGTCTAGTAGTAGGTGAAGAGGATCGCGGTACTTTGAAACCTCAGAGGAAGACAAAGAACAATCGAACAAAACACTTTACTTTTATAATAGCCGGTGTTGATATAAGTTCCATGCCTGGCTCGCTGTCGTACCCTCGTTGGTTCGGAGGGGGGCCCGCCGCCGCTTTCAGATGCCTAGGGAATATTCTGAGAGTACGAGCGACACGAAACCCTCGTATAAATACGCATTGATTCTCGGGTAAGTTCTAATGCGGACAATGTCATGTCGAGCTCGTCTCGGATCCGTTGAGTCCTGCGAACGGCACAACGTACCCTGCCTTCAGGTCCTTGGTTTAACACCGCTCCCCGAACATGTTCGGGTGAAAATTGAAAATTGATGCTGCTGTTGGCACTATCAACGGCGTTGACACCAAATGATACCCGTCCGTCAACCTGCCCCCCCGAGAAGGCGACATTAAACCAAGATTTCGTGCGATCAAAGCCAGTAACCAGAATAATATCTTCCATCTGTTCAATTCCCAGACCGAGTCGTCGGGCAAAGGCGAACCAGCAGTCAATACGTTTTATTATCCACTCGGCAAAATCACTTTGAGCGAGGGTGTCTTCACGCCGAGCCTTTACTGGGAGCGATAGCACTGCGCCTCCTCGTCTGTTCGAACACATAAATGTGACCCGCCGAACGTCGTCTGGAGGACTGAGAGAACATCAGCAATGAAAAGTTTCGGTGCAAATACCAATTACCCAGAAGCATGAAAGTCTGCTTCAGGTTCTATGCTGACCCCAGCAGAGCAGTAATAGTTACGACTAAGAGAACTCCTGTCGATATGATCGATATGATTTGGTAGGTTGGGAATAAGTTGTTCATGGTATTCTGGAACACCGAGCTCCTGAGAGGGATCGTCTGCTGGGAGCAAGGCATTGAAGAGACGGTGGAATTTGCCTCTACGTATGAAACCGACGTCGCCGACTTCCACCGGCCTATCTGGTCGCCTTGGACTTGGCTCCCACAGGGCATGTCCGAACTCAGGGTATCTGATTGCCAGCTGTTCGCGAAAGATGTTGTAGTGGGCCATTGCTGGATGCAGTGATAAGAAAAATCTCCAAGGCTTATTAGGGTTAGGTCTGGCAAACTGATACAAGTAGTGAGCGCTAGTGAGCCTGTAAGGGCGATGCACGCGCTGCCTCGAAATCGCAGCCTCGACCACGTGACGTCCCCCGAACGTCCTAGCACCTGTCAACATATCTCGGTTTTTACGGCCCGGATTTTCTACATCAGTGGAAAAGAGTAAAATACCAAACTACCGATGGCCTAATCTTTCTAGGTTGTAACACAAAGAAACAACTGAAGTCAGACAAGAAATAAAGCGATCAAAGAACACAGAAATTACGAATGTTTTCATAGTGAAGGGGTCACGCTGTCTCTCCTGGGCCAGAGGGATTATTACTGTAGGCCCAATTCCGTCCAATCGCTCAGCCGTCCCAGTATTTGTCGGAGTACCCCCATACTCCCAAGTCAGCGCTGGGACTAGGGGTTGCTTCCATACCAACTCCATTCATAGTGTAAGGTAGGGGAGTGCGTTAGCCTCGAATCTGGCGTATTTCGACCACGTGACAACACCTGCACCTGCCAAAGCGACATGTTCCCTTCGCGCGTCGCCACCTCGCCACTCCCCGCCTCCACCACCTCACAATCAACATTCATTCCTTGGTTTTCCTTTGTCCTTTCCATATTCCGACACATCGTGCCTCAAATCTCGCTACCACCAACACTTGGATCACCAACACAATGAGCCACGCGCCACCTCGAGGACGGCAAACTGGGTCCAAGCACCCTTGTGCAGCACCTCGCCGGAGAGATCTTATACCACATATAGAGTCACTGAGGACTCCCCTTGTACGTTCCTTATCTGTCCCTTGTTTTAGAACACTGCCTTGCATTTAGCATACATGTATATATCTCTCCTTGCCTGGCTCAGAGCCGGCATCGAATATTGAATATCGTTTTGCCCCCACCCGTGCGATCAACAACGCTCCTTCCTCCCCCTTCTCGCGTGCTCCCACCGGCGGTCGAGCGATTAACAACCGCCAATCCGCCTCCCTCTTCTCCCCTTTTATCTTATTCCCTTCCTTTCTCGAACTCACGGCGCAGACTCACTGTCTGCGCTACAATAGCTCCATCACCTCTGCCGTCCGAGATGGGCGACCTTCCAAACGACACAGTAGGGTCGGCATCCCAGAAGATAGAATCGGTACTTGGGTGGCTCGTGTCATCCTCACCAACGCCGAACCGGGGGGCGCTGTGTCCTCCAATGGACAATTCGGAACCAGGGGGCTTGAACGAGTCAGCCATGAAGCGTGCTGCGTCGGTGCCAGTCCACCACCTATCTAGTTTGTTGCTAACGACGAGAATGTTTTGCGACGCAACCTCCAGAATTTGCTGAGCTTGTGACAACTGTAGCGGTCCTTGCATATAAGCTTGCGGGCCTAGTTGAGGATGTGGAGGCGACATTGCACTAATCGGCATGAGCGCAGTTGCCTGGTCCCAGGGGATGAAAAGGTTAGGGTTGCTCTGCGTGGTCTCCGGAGGGGGGTAGTCCGCAAGTGGTTGTGTCCGTGGTTGTGGCTGGGCCTGCCGAGTTCCGAGCGCAGCGTTGGGTGATCGTTCGGGAGATGATGGCATGTCCACCAGACTGGACAGAGGCGATGGTCCGGACCATTCCCAGGAGCTCGGGACCACAAGGCACTTCTTGCGGTCTAACCCACGCGATTGAGGCGTCGGCAGCTTCGGGGTGCCGGGGAATGCCGCACAGAGCAGGTCCTTGCAAAGAGGCGTGAGGAGAAGCCGCATCTGGCTATTGCCTCTGATATTCCACCTCGCAATCGCACACTATTAAAGCCGTGAGAGGGTATACTAGCGGTAATCTTTTTGGGACTTACAGCGCCGCGATTCCTCAGCGACTTGACTAGTTCATCGAAGTCGCCGACGTCCATCCCAGGTACGGACTTGATTCGCACAACCGGGGCGTGGTTCTTATGGATCCACGTCTGGATATCCACAGTGCAAATACCAATGTCGAGAATCTCAAGTTGTAAACACGTTGGCCACATATACATCATTCTACCCAAGCGTCAGTCTTCAATTGGCAAATAGAGTTCCGCAGATGAATGTACTCACGCCAAGAAATTGTTATAGTCCGGCTATCACTAATCGAATCGCCGGTTATTCCAAGCGCCGAAAGGGCCGCAATTCCGTTTGCTCCAGAAACATATCGACT
>Ga0307512_10006452_pt1 | contig 11880 bp, 10 predicted proteins | sample 14_EM_MG_FD_200267 | JGI IMG/M metagenome (GOLD analysis project Ga0307512, IMG submission 200267) | Populus trichocarpa ectomycorrhiza microbial communities from riparian zone in the Pacific Northwest, United States - 14_EM | ecosystem: Host-associated > Plants > Roots > Unclassified | place... | reverse complement strand
TGTCGAACCTGTAATCTGCATTCCAACCGCTTATGAACATGAAACGTATGTTGCAGCACATCTTGCATGAGTTTAATCCATTGCACCAGTAAATTTGTTCGGTGGCGGATCCCCAGCAAACATTCTATCATGAATTCTTGTCAACATCACGGGAGTATCATGGAGTAGATATCATTCTACCATTTCACTCTAGAACGATTTTGTCGACACTAATTCAGTTTTTATCGCATACATCCCCATCCCTCGTGCCATGAACCCAACGGCAGCCAAGTGCCAAGAAATTGTCGTATATTTCCAAACCTGGATTGATTGAGAATCGGCGCAACCTGAGTGCATGAGTGGTTATTCCCATTGGTTCAGATACGTATGTGCGTGCATGCGGCTGAGCACTCACCGGTGATGGATGCCTAGAGCCTTGTCGATCGAACTCCATCGCCATCCCCACTATCAATCTAGCACGACGAGTTTACGGCAACAGAGACTCCTTCGCACTGGAGACGACGGTGTTTGGTTTTTTTGGATAGTTCGTTTCCATCGATATCCGAATCTGCCGCTCGAGAAACTTCATCGGGAGTGTACGAAGCGCATACGAGGGGCAGGGGCGCGAGGGAGTAAGGAGACGCAGATTCACCAGGTATACACGAGCTTCTTCACTGTGGGTCGAACGACAACTGTAAGTATGAGCCGAAATTCCGCTACGGCTACTTTGAAGGTTCCGGTTTCTTTGAGAGATCCAGTCGCTAACGCCAATGTAGCGTGAAATCATGATTGATCCCGCCGGCCTCACCCTCGGCCTAGCCGGCCTATACTCCGCCGCCGTAGAGGTTATCGACCGTATTTCGGCCGCCAAATCGTACGGCGAGGACTACCAGCTTTTCGTGACCAAAGTCAGAACAGAACGTTTACGATTATTCCGTTGGGGTGAGGTGGTGGGACTTGCACGTGTAGGGTCAGAAACGAATGCAGAATTCTCTCAACAACACGATTCACGAACACAACAACACGAACTACTACAAGATTCGGAGGTACGAGATGCAGTGACTGAGCTACTTGAATGGGCGGTGCACTACTTTGAAGATGCCGATGGTATACTGAAACGAAATGCCGTCGGGGGTTCGACATTCTTTCCCGGGCGAAGAAGTTCGCAAGTGCTCAGTGCTACCGGATCGACAGTGTCAGTGGGCAGCTACCCCCGGGCTAGAGTTGGAAAGTTTCAAAAGGATGCTTCGGCGTTCAGCAAAGTGAAATGGGCGATTTCGGGTAAGAGGAAATCGGAGAAGATACTACAAGAATTGAGTTGGTTTGTGGATAAACTACACGAGCTGGTGCCTACTTCCAGGATACAGCAAGTGGTGTTATCTCCGGTTACAGAACTTGCACCGACATCCGCCATTCAACCAGTTCATATACTGCAAGGACTTCCAGAGTTGCTACCGCTCCCACCAACTGTCCGTTTGACGGGCCGACAGTCGCGTCGAGGCAGGTGCCCGTCGAGCGCGGAAGAACCACATCCGACGGATCGCTGCTGGGGCGTCAGCTGAATTACAGTTACGGGCTGCTGAGGCAGATAAGAAGGAAGCTGAAATTAGAGTAGAAGAGAAGTATGTAATCATTTCGTACCCCAGCAGAGCACCGAGCCGCATGTTCCCTTTTTCCCTGGTTTGCTCGTAAATTCGCAGTCGGCCGACAGCAATCGCCCCCACGGCGCGAGAAAAGGCTGTCACAAAATGCAAAGTTCTCTCGTTGACTGGTGTGGGTGTGACAGAAAACGATTGGAGCACGAAGTACGCTATTTTTGGTGGCATGCAGGGTTCGGTAGTGCATCCGGCACTGCAGTTTTTTTTTTTAGATCCCGAAAAAGTCACATGGGGAGGCTAGGTCTGTTACTTTTCTGCCGCTTAGGTTTCGCAACTTTATGTCGCATCAAATAAATCTTTGTACTTAGAGGAGCCGCTGTTATCTCGTGCTCGCAAAGAAATGATGCATCTGTACCATACAACTCAACTAATTTCTCAGCTACGAAATTGATGCAGCGTCTAGAGTACCAGTGCGGATTTTATTGTCGCGAATTATCCACTTCATGCGGGACCACTAAACAGCCTATCATACATACAAACCCATCCGCCGTGGCCAGGTTTACCTCGTACCCGGTAACTACAATATACGATATAACAGACTAATACAGCATGCGCCTACTGGAGTCTACCTAAAACGGTTCGGCCACCGAGATGACGACAAATGCTGGTGGTGTGGAGGGACAGTGTCCCAGACGAGGGAGCACCTCTTCCGCCACTGCAGCCGGTGGAGAGACCACCAGAAAAAACTATGGAAGGCGGTGGGAAAGGCGACGGGCTGGAAAGCGAGCAGATGCCGACACGTGCATATCTCTGAGCTTTTTTCCATAGAAGAGTGCGACCAAGCGGTGATGGACTTCCTGGCGGCCACTGAGGTTGGGAAGTTTCCACCCAAATGAAGTAGCGGTATTGAGCGGGCTCAGGGCTTGCGGCTCAGGAGCGGCATTGGCGGTAACGGGGTTATACCTTTCTTTCTTTCTTTCTTTCTTTCTTTCTGTCTTTCTCTTATCTTTCATTTGTCAGCGGGGACGAAGGGTAGCGGGGGGGGAGCTCCGCCATCTAGCCGGCTCGCCCGGAGGCGGAGGGGGTTATCAGGGTCCTGTCATACTCTAATTAGAGTGAATACAGTATGATTAAACAACAAACAACAACAACACACTAATACAGCGACCAACTTCATCGTGACTACTATACTTAACTCTAAACTCCCCGCATACTCGTCAGCTTGTGGTATTGTAAAATAGTTCCATATCATTTCTCACCATATATTTGCGTGGCGCTCTCGTACAATCAGAGGTGCGTGAGCTTGTCTCGGTATCACGGTGCGCACTCGGCCACCGACTAGTATACAATCATGCGCCGGTATACTTCCACCCCGGCGTTTGTCCAGGTTGATCACGTGAGAAGTATGAGGAAGTGCATGCGAAATCAATGTCGTCATCCAGCAAGTTGACGAGGTCTCATAACGAACGCCATCATCAACACAAGATTCACACGCTGCATTTTATCCTACATGTACGTCGTAAATGACGATTCGTATTGAGAAAATGCTATTCAAGGATACAAATTCTAATCCGGGTGACCTATTTTGTGATTACATGTATCAAACAACCAAGGGGAAGAATTAGTACAAGCATAATGTGTCGAGAAGGAAAATGTCAAACGAGACAATCATGTACTCTATGCCGCATCTGCCAGAGTGATGATCAACATGCCAATGTACTCGCTCAAGCAAGATATAGAAAAAAAAAACGCAGAGCCGCAAAACACCGGCTGAGCTCTACAATGATTTAAAGAAAAAAACAAAAAACAGAGCGCACTAGGCATTCGCAATTTTAAGCTAAAGAGACCAACGAACTAGACGTACCACCAAGCTTGGCACCCCACCAAAAGTCCGCTCTAATCGTTTTCTCATTGTGAAGGACAAGATTCTGTAACGTGTGCTTACAGCTCATGGCTTGTATTTTAGGTCTTATGTCTGGTGATACAGGGTCGTCGGTATAGTATAGTGGTTAGTACGGCTCGTTGTGGTCATGGTTTCCGAGCAGACCCATGTTCGATTCATGGTACCGACAATCTTTTTAGGGAAGCGATAAAAAAACAAATGTGTATAGCATGACCACTATGAGTATTAATCTATAATATATACACATGGTTTGTCGGCTCGAAGCATTCTCATTGGTTGATGGTGGTACGTACCATCTTACTGTGGCAAATTACAGAATGCTCATTGGTTGGCAGATTGTCTTTTTCAGTCATGATTAGTGAACTGTGGCGCTTTGCTTGAGTGTGGCTCTCACAAGTGCTATTGGTCAACAATCCGAGCTGGCTAGACGCAATCTGGGTGGGCTGGCTCTCAACTTGCTGGAAACGATCTAGACGCGCTGGCTGGATGCGATCTGGACGGGCTGGCTCCCGGCTGGCTAGATATGATCTGGACGGGCTCGCCCTCTGGTAGTTGGACGCGATCTGGACAGGCTGGCTCTCGAATTTCTGGAGCCGATCGAGATGGGCTTGCTCTCTACTGGCTGGACACAATCTGGACAGGCAATTGAGATGGGCTGACTTTCGGCTCGCTGGATACGATTTGGACGGGCTAGCTCTCTGCTGGTTGGACATGGTCAAGATAGGCTGGCTCTTGGCCAGCTTGAGATGATCTGGATGAGCTGACTCTTGGTCAACTGAATATGATTTGGATGGGCTGACTTTTGGCCGGCTGACGACGATCTAGATAACCCTGACATACTCACTCTGAGATGGTTCTTGGCTAGCTGGATGCAATCTGCACAGGCTGGCTCCCAGCTGGCTGGACGCAATCTGGACGGGCAAGCTCTTGGCTGGCTGTACGGGCTGGCTCTCAGCTGGCTGGACGTAATCTGGACGGGCTAACTCTGCGCTGGCTGGACGCAATCTTGATGGGCTGGCTCTCGGCTGGCTGGATTTCATGGGTTTTGGGGTTTAGGATTCTTTTTTACCGAAGGGGGCGGCGAAGCCGCTACATACCTAGTAAACTTTATAGATATGTTGTTCCTTAACTCCAATCTATGTCATTTTTGACTAGAAAACCTCTCGATTTTGATTATTGAGTATATTCTAGATAGAGTAAATGCAGTATGATTATCAAAAAATAAAAACGGTTGCCTCGGCGGCGGTGCGGTGGAGCGGCGGACATGTTTCAACCTTGCTAGCCGAATATAGCACTGAAACTTGTGATTGTCGATGTGGTAGCTCATCGCCCCGGACTAGTTTGTGAAACACAGAATGCTATCCATAACATTGCCGGCCGGCCCAACTGAGTGTCCGGTGGGGTCGCTTCAGACACTAGTGCCATGGTCCCCGCTTCTTTTATCAAGAGAACCACCCTGGGGCAGCTTGTATCACCGCCCTCCGTATCGCATCGGTCAGATTAAGCTCACTGATTTCCGCTCGATGTGCTGGTACAAGTTCATGATGCCTACCCACAAACCACCCCAGCTCCAGGAGCACCTCTCCGCCTTCCTCTTCCCCGAGAACATCTAACCTTATGTAGCCGCCCCGTTTTGCAACCTCCTTCCCCTTCCCCTTAGGAAGCCAAACCCCGTACCATGCCCTCCCAACCGTGTGGTTTCTTACTTCCCATTCAATTTTTAGAAAGTGAACATCTTACGCCAACAACTCTCGTACCTCTTCCAGTATTTCCGGGTCTCGCAGGAGTTCGCGTGGTTCTGTTCACCGTTACCGCTGGCGAAACCAACTGCAAGGCCCCATCGGCAGAGTCTTCGGTGCTTGCTAGTGGTGAAGAAGTGGTAGTCAGCGCCGTAGGGTTTGGCAGCGGATATGCAGTCGAAAGCGTGGAGGCTGGCGGAAGGGAGACTCAGGTCGATGATGACGCAGACTGGCTAGTGCGTTCGGGAGAAGGTTCGTATTTGCAGCCGTGCGATGATAGGTGATAAGGCGGTGGGTAGTTCTTAGAACTTCGCTCCTTGTCACGGTTGTTTCTACCGAGTATTGCGTAGCGTCGATGAGGTGATGCCTTCGCCAATGAGTTTCATCGCCTATACCAGTTTCGATGTCTCCGCCGATAAACCCCAGTTTAGATTCCGCTCTACCAAGTTCTTTTGAAGCGCGGACAGCGACTCAGACTCTGAAACTTTCCTGTTGCAGTTTTGATACGCGTCTTCTGAATACTTCACAATCCCACGCAGTTTGTCGTGTCGGATACGGGCTTCGCCGTCGAAGATGATGTGTAGCACATGTAGAAATGTGAAAGCGAAGTATTAGAATAAACAGGCTCCAATAATTACGACGCTGCCACTGCCCTCCAGTCTTCTCCGTCTACTGAGTCGTTTCACAGGTTGTCGTCTTCCCTGCCTCGTCTTCCATGGAGTAACGCTGCGCAGCTTGTTGTGTCATTGAACCGAGATCTTCGCCATGTAGTCTTCGGCGGTAGTTCTCGGCTTGTGTGATGCCAAGAGGGAATAGAATAGTAAGGCTCCAAGCACAGTGGTTAGATGTTATAGAACTGAGTTCACTATTTGTCATTCTGGTAATGACAGTGGCGGATTGTTCGCTCCATTTGCTCTGTAGGTCATATGAAAGGGGTGTGCGCCTTATGCATTCCTTTCGTAGTTTGTACTATTCTAAATTAATTAAGCTTAGGAGTGTCGTATGTTGCGGGGTTTTAATCTGTTAGATATGTTCATTCTCCCCTGTGCGGGAATGTATGTCTTTTAACCGGGATAAAGAAAGGTAAGGGTTAGGCCGATCACAATGGGTCGAAAAGATAACCGTAGGACGGCATACTCCGCAAACTTTCGCTGATTCCGATGGGTGGTGACATCATCATAGTCATTCGCTTATCTTCGAAGCGAGCTCGCTTAAGCATGTTGCATCGTTGTGCCCAGGTGGGATTTTCTTCTAGAAGTGGGGCTCATATAATATACATGTATTTTTAAGTGTTGTCATTGATTTGGCGGCTCTGATAAGATTAGATCTGGCTTGGTTGTCATCGTATTGCATCCACCTTTTTTTTTGTCGCCAAAGGAGCTTAGATTTGGGGTTTCCGGAATCTGAGAATCGGGCAAGTAGATAGCCGGTAATTGTAAAAGCCGAAACAACTCAGAAAAATGCACGAAATATACTGGGGGAAAGGTTAGTTTGGAGCGGTTATGTGAAAGTCTGGTTTAAATTAAACTGTTGCATTGTTTGTGCCCGAGACTGACAACTGCAACGATGGATAAGATCGCATATTCTCGGTATTTGTGTCCCGCACTTCCCCTTCTTCCTTGCTCTCTACTAGTCTCCGATTGCATTGCAGATAAATACGTGTAGAATAAATTTTTTGCATCAAGTGTAAAGTTCAAGTCATTGTCGAAGTGTAGCAAAGCTCGTGAAAGAAGGTTGAAAACGTCAGGTTCATGACGTCTGACGGTGCTCGATTCCCGATTCCTGACCCCCACTCCGGCTAATCCCGGCCGTTGCTTCATGACCCGATGTGCTACATCCATACGATGTTAAGCGAATGAGACTATGCCAATTTGGTTATTGATCAACGGTAACAACGGCACGATTCCCCTTCACGGCATTGACACCTCCGGAGACGCGCCAACATAGCGGGGGACTAAGCGATAAGGTGCGATCATCGTGCAGACTCAGTGCCACCAAAGCGAATCAGGCTCGCGACCTCGGTGGGGGTGGTAAGCGAACGCAAACAGTTTCTGAAAATGGGCCAGCGTGCGTACCTGTACTCCAGAGCATAATCTTTAGAACAGGTTTCTAATTTGCTTCTGGGTGTACAGTAAAAACTGGTGCCCACCGTACGGAACCCCCTTGTTAACCCGCATCTAGTGCTTGCATCCACTATCCACTCCACCGACTCCTCAGACTACACAACATCAAATTGTCAATGAAAGGATATGGCTCTTTTGTTTTTGTTTTAATCATACTGTATTCACTCTAATTAGAGTATGACAGGACCTTAATAACCCCCTCCGCCTCCGGGCTAGCCGGCTAGATGGCGGAGCTCCCCCCCCGCCGCTCCTGAGCCCCGAGCCCTGAGCCCGCTCCCTGCCGCTACTTCACTTTGGGCAGAAACTTCCCGACATCAGTGGCCGCCAGGAAGTCCATCACCGCTTGGTCGCACTCTTCTAAGGATTACAGCTCAGAGATCTGCACATGTCGACATCTGCCCGCCTTCCAGCCCGTTGCCTTCCCCACTGCCTTCCACAGTTCTTTCTGGTGATCTCTCCACCGGCTGCAGTGGCGGAAGATGTGCTCCGGCGTCTGGGACACTGTCCCTCCACACCACCAGCACTTGTCGTCATCTCGGTGGCCAAACCGTGTCAGTTGAACTCCCGTGGGCGCTTGCCCGGACTTCAGTCGGTAGAACCTAGCGGCTAGCGACTTTACTCTTGTCATCAGGATAGGTCTCTTGGTCCCTGTCTCGCCCTTCAGTCTGTAGCCGGAGTGCTTGCTGCACCTGTCGGCCTCCCACTTCGCCTTGGCTGCTGATCTTCCCTTGGAGATTCGTCTGGCCCTATTCAAGGCCGAGGTGTATGGCCACACTATCACTCTGCTTCCGCTTGCATCTCGGGATAAGTTCCCCTGACGGTCTACCTCTTCATTTCTGGGGATGCAAGAGTGTCCCGGGACCCAGTGGATCTCGGTTCTGATGCCGTCGGCGAGGAGTTTCCGCGCCTTTCTGTTGATCCGCCTTGCCAGTCAGTACCCTGGGCCCACCTCCAGGTGTGCCGCTCGTCAAATTGCGGCCTGTGAGTCGCTGAAGACTGCCACCGTCTTTACTCCATCCCTCTGCAAAGTTTCACTCTTCTCAATCGCCACGTCCAGCGCGAGTCCGATCGCCCACATTTTGGCGTCAAAGACCTCCATGTGTCCAGTGCCCAGAAAGCTGTGGCGAGACTTCCATTGTGTTCCGTGTTTGCACACTGCTGCGGCACCCACTCGGCCATCGTCTGAGCGTGATCCATCTGTCCACCACATCCAGACCCCTGCGGAGATTTTGGCTTCTTTCTCTCTTGCCCAGCGTTGCGCGGTGTTCTTGGCTGCAGTGGTATCGACCAGTATGGTAGTCCTGACCACGGATTCTTCACCGGGGGGCGGCCAATCCCTGCCTTCCGTTGTCCGGCCATGCTTATGCTCCTCCCTGATTACATTGCATATCGGTGCGCCGGAGGAGGGGTTGTTGTGTAGCTCCTTCAGCTTGCTACTGCATGCGTTTGCTAGTCTCGCTGCGAATCGCTGTTGTCTGGCGTCTAGGATTACCGGCGCCGGCGTAAGCCCTGACTCTCCCATTAGTGCGCCATGCGGGGTCGTCAACAGCGCGCCCAGGATGGACCTTGCTTGTCGATTGAGGAGGAGTTGGAGGTCGTCTCGCCCGCCTACTTCACTGGGATCCCACCAGAGCTCACTCCCATACAGTGCGACCGCCTGGACGCACGCCACTTGGACAGGCCTTACACTGTCCGGAACAGCACCGTATGTCTTAGTAAGGGTTCGGAGTCTAGCTTCTGCTGCCCTGGCCTTCTTCATGCATCGGTTGTGCTGCTCTTTAAACGTTAGGTGTGCGTCCATCCAGATGCCCAGCCAGTGTGTGGCCCGTGTGTAAAATCGTATGATCCCGCTTCCGACTCTTATCTTTGCTGTCAGTTTTGGCCGGAGGTGCTTCCTGTGGCCCCGTCTGCGGGTGAACAGCGCCGCCTCCGTCTTTGCACTGTCGAACTGTAGCCCTCGTCCATTTGCCCACTCGATGCTGTTTGCTGCTCATCTCTCAAGTATCGAGACGACATGGTTGACGTCGCTTCCAGTCGCCACCCAGCCGAGGTCGTCTAAAAAGGATAGACCATCGGCTTGTGATATGTACTCTTCGACCCATTTCTATCAGTCCTGAGGTGTAGATGGCAAAGAGGATCGGTGACACAGGTGAGCCCTGCGGGACCCCCGCTTCCACAGGCTGTTTTCCCATAGCGTTGCCCTCGATTATCATCTACACCGTTCTTTCCGAGAGAGAGCTCGCCGTCCATCGTATAAGGTCTCTGTTCATTTTTCTGACTTTCATTACGTTGACTAGTCTCCCTTTCGCCACGCTTGGGAAGGCTGCTTTAACGTCCATGGGAAGCACGCCTGTTATGTGGCCGCTCCTCCAGGCTGCATCAGCTCTGTCGACCATCATGGGTGCTGCGTCGATGGCTGACCGTCCTTTTCTGCTTCCGAATTGTCTATCGCTCAGTAGTCCTCTTCTGTCGGCTTCATCTGACAGCAGCTCCGCAACTACTTTTTCGACCACTTTTCCCATGCAGCTCAACAGCGATAAGGAGCGATAGGCCTTCAGCTGCGGGTAGTCGTCCTTGCCATGCTTGCGAATCACGACTCCGCTGGCCCGGTTCCAGACTGCTGGGTGTCTCCCCGTGCGAATGGCCGCCTTCGTCAGCCTCATGATCCTCTCTTTGTCTCAATTCCAGAGCAGCCGTATGGCGCCGAACAACTGCTTGTCCGGCCCCGGTGCTTTTTTGACCGACTGAGAACATAATGCTAACTCAACTGCTTGCGCTGTGACGCGCGTGTGTGGGCTTCCCGCGGGAGGCAGTTCGTAGTACTGGTCGTCGTCATTCAGAGGAAAAGACTCGTGCCTCATCATCACCTCCTTCTCTAGTGATGTGTTTGCTTGCTTGCCATCTTTGTGTGTTAAGGCTTCCACAGTCGTGCCCGCCCAAGGGTTCGCGTATCGCGCTGCCCTCCATACCTCGGCCTCCTTCAGGTTTTGCCAGTATTCGCTCAACATGTTTCTCTTGGACTGTCGAATCGACTTCTAGAGTTCTGCCTTCGCCTTGGCGGCCTCTTCCGAGTTCCGTCTCCACCTTTTCTCTTGTCCGACCGCCTTCCTTCATTTCTTGATGTCGGCCTTCCACCACCTATTTGATCTGGCGCAGATCCTGATTTTCTTTGCCGTGGCATCGAGAACGTTGCCCATCGCTTCCTGACACCATGCGGCCTCTTGCTCCACCTCGTCTGCTGTGCACTCTGCATCCAGGTGCGCTCTCTCCTTTGCTAGCTCAGTCCATAGCACCTCCGCCGCCTCTTCGTCCTCCTCCGTCATTGCAGCTTAGTTCCACCTTACTACCCTTTCGTGATCCGCCTCCCCCTGTGTGTCTGCTTCCAACTCCCATTCTATGACCTCGTGGTCGGATCCCGTGGGGTGGTTGTCGGCCAGTATAGCCCACTTTGGTCTTGGTCGATTTGCCAGCGTCAGGTCGATGACCGACTCGCCTTCATGACCTTCTCTTGTCCAGTGGTGGGTGGCTCTACCATCATTTCCAATCTCCAGTCCATTCTCGTCAATCACGTCTTCCCAGAATGTGGCATTCCGCTGCACTTGGCATCTTGGGTCCCATTGTAAGCTATGGGCGTTGAAGTCTCCGGTGAGGACAGTGCCGCCCTGCTGAATGACTCTCTGCCAGTTCAACTTCCGTGCTGGTCTCTCTCTCTCTCCAGATTGTGTGTCTTTTTCATTGTAAACGTTGACGATCCTCGTTATCGTCTCCCCTCTCCTCCTGACGTCAGTAACAATGACATTGTTGTTAGCACCTCTGCTTAAATCGTTCCGCTCATCAACCACCAGGCCGCTCCCTCTCGGTATCGCCGTCCAAACTCTTTTTCTTGTGTTTATTTCGTCTGCTGAATGGCTGATCCCGATACCTCCTTATTCTCTCGGTGGCTCTTGCAAGAACACTACGACCGCCTGAAAGGGCACGTACGCCAGCGTTCGGCCTCATAGGCATACGTGTGGTAATTATAGGAATACGGTTGCAAACGTGGATGCGAGTGATACTAGGTGTAGATGTATAGTAAGATTATCGCTAGAGATCTAAGGCTCGTGGCGAGCCGACTATATAGAATGGCCGTTACCCGGCCGCGGGTCACGTGCCGCCATTACATTATCCCGCTCTTTAGGCGCAGACCTCCTGGGCTGCATATACCGTACAAGAGAAAAGGAAAGGAAAAGCATTAAACAATCATGCCGCGTACGTACTCGTACACACTCATAAGTCCCGCTACCGATTGGTACCACTCAGTGCGACCTTTCGGCGGATCCGGCGCACAGGGAAAATCCACCTTCCACTTGACTGACTCTTAAGGTGGTAAAAACCCGTGCCGACGCCATTTATACCGGGCCAAGATCCAATGAAGTAATAAAGTATGGAGAAGAGAAGAGAAGAGAAAAAACAGAAGAAAGGAACGCTCAATTGATCACTTTTCCTCCGGTCCCGAGTTCCGAAACTCTATTGACCCATTTCCTCCGCTCCCGAGTCTC
>Ga0307512_10006451_pt1 | contig 11882 bp, 10 predicted proteins | sample 14_EM_MG_FD_200267 | JGI IMG/M metagenome (GOLD analysis project Ga0307512, IMG submission 200267) | Populus trichocarpa ectomycorrhiza microbial communities from riparian zone in the Pacific Northwest, United States - 14_EM | ecosystem: Host-associated > Plants > Roots > Unclassified | place... | reverse complement strand
ACTACCAGAGTCAACATAGTAGTGCTCGCTCTAGGCTCAAAGCCTACGTCATTAATCCCTCAGTTACGTCATGCTTAGGTCGAGACATATCTCCAGACCGGAACGTGCCTCTCCGTATCCACGCCGCATATCGGGTGGGGAGAAGAGCTCTCTTAATCGCATATGACCTAACAACTGCTGTGTGTAATTACTACACAAGTCACCCATAGTATCCAGGTGTGAACGAAGTACCCCCACTTTGCGCGACCAACATGTACTCCCCGTAGAGCATGTTGCTGACCACTTGAACGTTCACATGCATAGGTGTTTTTTGCATATCATTGATATGTATGCATCTTGTATCATAATTCAAGTATCTTTATCGCTATTAGGAGAGACCCCTAACAAGATTGCACTATCAACAGGCAAAATATTACCGCCACGATATTAATTAATCACCACAATTAGTTATACAAATACACTTTACAATATTAATTAATCGCCGAGATTAATTATACAAATACACTTTGCAATATTAATTAATCAGTGAGATTAATTATTGAAATACACTTTTCAATATTAATTAATCACCGAGATTAATTAGACAAATAGACTTTACAATATTAATTAATCACCGAAATTAATTATACAAATACACTTTTTAATATTCATTTATAACCAAGATTATTTATACAAATACACTGTACATTATTAATCAATTACCGAGAATAATTATATGATTATAATTTACTTTATTAATCGGGTTATAGGTATTGTCAGTATTGTGTCACACCACGATGTGATTTAGTCGCTATCTGCCTTGACGCATCTGATAGGACGATACATATTTGATCTCTGTGCATATCTGATCTAGACAGACCCCTAATACATTTGGTCTGGAGGTACGCATAAGATATTACAATAGGAACTACAGCTGTGAACCTAGTACTTACTGTATCCATCGATACTTGTGATTAAGAATAGTTACTTAGGAGAAACCATCCCATAACAACAGATCGAACTGGAACATCAACATCTCGCATTCCGTTTGCTTCAGTAGTTGCAACATCAGCTGATCAGAGTCGGTAAGTGTTTAGCGCAATGATTGCCTCACCTGCGTAGGCAATTTGGCTTACCTCATGGATATAATTCGTGACCAACCAATAGTATGCTAAGGTAGAAGTTGACGCATCAGCTCATATTGACTAACGAGACTGACGTTGCAATTCATACCAACTCAAACCACCAGACAGTGTTGCTTCTGGCCTCGTATCATCAGCCGATATCATAATTTCCTCAGTCATGCCATGCTTGGGCCGAGACTATTCTCTTTGGCCAGGGAGAACCCTGATAACTGCTATTGCTTGAGGCGATAGGTCAGATTGGCCACTGACTTGCATAGTAGCTGATGACTGATGTGTCTGTGTGTCGGAGTAATCTCCAATTCAATCAGACATGTCCTGCTAGTTTCAGAGATAATGAATGTGGTTGGAAACAATGTGCACTGCCAAAGCCAGGTGAAACCCTGTCTTCCCGGTAATGGGGACATAGCTGCACCATCAAATGTGAATCCACTAAGCAATCAGACTTGCTTATCAAATCAACATGCAACTCCGATGTAGACCTGCTGATATCAGCAACAACTCTAGTATCTGTCAGAAACACACGGGAGTTCGGGACAGCTCTGACGGCTCTGACGGAACGTCGTATCCTCTGACGGAGAATTACAGGTTTCCAGTCACCCAGGCTATGGATCGGAGTTTACTCGACTGCTATAGTGGCCTTCAGGTGCACCTGGGAGCACCTGGGAGCATGTTGAATCACTGTAGAGCAGTCTGGGAAGAACATCTTCTTTGGGAATGATGCTGGTGCACCTGGTAATCATAGCTACAACTTATCATTCAACAATTTGCAAAACTTATGCATTCAGTTTTTGATTCCATCTATGTATCTATGTATCTATATAGCTACCTATCTACACACAGTGTATCTGGACGGGCAGCACGCGGTGATTGTCGGCAATTCGTGGTGTGACTGAGGATGACAATGAATATGCACTACCCGTCGCTCAGTCCACCTCCATAACCCGTGTATCTCCGTACACCCGCCGTCGCTTGTCAACGATATACTTTGAGGCCGTGATCAAGTGAGATTCGGGATGCAACTAAGGTTCGGGATTGAGTGAACTCAGAGATGCACTGCTAGGCCGTGATTGAGCGTGTTTGGAGATGCAATTGGAGACCGAGATTGAGTGGACTCAGAGAGGCACTACGACACCATGATTGAGCGAGTTTGGACATGCACTTGGAGGCCGAGATAGAGTGAACTCAGAGATGCACTCCAAGCCGTGATTGGGCGAGTTTACAGATGCACTTGCAGCAGAGTATGAGGGAGGGGGATGAGAAGAGTACTTGGAGGTGGTCGATCTAGAGGAGGTCGATGGGAGAGGGGCCCGGTGCTGGGACTGTATTCATCGGTTAGTTAACTCGAAACTGTGGGAATGTGACGAGGTGACTCTACGTTTGAAGCTCTTATGGAGAGGTGGCTGGTGGTAGTTGATCTGTAGGGAGGTACGCCGGAAGCTGAAGCTACATTCAGAGGTCAACTCGAAATCAAGAGAATGATAGGATGACAGACAATCTTAGGGGGATGCTGTAATCGGTGTATGCTGCACTTGGAGTGTGCTGCACTCGGTGTTAACTCATGCTGATGGCATGGAGAGATAGAGAGGGATGATTTAACTTTGTGTTCTTGCAATGATGGTAGAGTTGTGGACAAGAAGGAGAGGGATGTGGGATGGAGATGAGAACGATATGGAGTGTACGAGCGGACCTGAGAACCGCGGGGTACGATTTGCATGATTTCATTTAGCAGACCTCGCATGGGTGTTCTTACCTGCTGGATCGGGACTCGTACCTGCCGTATTAGGGATGATAAATTCACTCGCACACGACATTCTCTTAAGTCCCAGTTTTCCATACTGATTTCCCCCATCTCCTCTGATCTCTCTCTTCCTTCTGCTCAACTCTACCATCACCTAAGAACACGAAGTTAAGTCATCCCTCTCAATCTCTCCATGCCATGATCATGACTTAACACCAAGTACAGAATGCATCAAGGACAGCATCATCCCAAGATTGACAGTCTCCCGCTCCCAGCCAGATGCCCACTCCCGGCTAGATTCCCGCCCAGATCCAGATTCTCATTTCACGGCGGATGTTGTTGTACTCAACTCTCTACATTCCCACAATTACCGGTGAACCATTGAATAGAGTCTCAGCTGCCGTCGCGCCTCCCTCGAAATTGACCGCTTCCAAGTACTCCTCCAATCTCACTCGGTCATAGCCTGCAAGTGCATCTCCAAACTCGCTCAATCATGGCCTTGTGGTGCATCTCTCAGTTAACTCAATCCCTGTCTCCAATTGCATCTCCAACCTCGCTCGATCACGGACTGAAAGTGCATCACCACACTTGCTTGAGCACGGCCTCCCAGTGCATCACCACACTCGCTCGATCACAGCCTCCAAGTGCATCTCGGAGTACACTCGATCTTGGCCTCGAAGTGCATCTCCAACCTCCCTCGATCACGGCCTCCCTGTGCATCACCAAACTCTCTCTATGACAGCCTCCAAGTGCATTGCTGAGTTTACTCGATCTCGGCCTCCAAGTGCATCTGTCAACTCGCTCGATCATGGCCTCCAAGTACATCGTTAATGTGCGAAGCCGGGTGTACGGGTATACAGGGGTCACGGAGGTGGACTGAACAATGGGGGGTACATATTCGGGAGACCCTGGGGTAGAAAGACATTATCTCATCTTCAACTCATTTGGATCCACGCTATTGCGTGGATTCTCACGGCCGGGGAGTATCATATCTTCTCACTTTCTTCCTAGGCTCCCTGAGCTAGAACAGTTCATTCTCACGAATTCTGTTTGTGCTCTCAATGGGCGTCTCCAGATACTCCTCCAATTCCACTCCACTACCATCTGTGGCCAGATTGACCGTAGGTATATATATAGAGATCTATAAATAATGCATGCCATATAATGTGGTAGCAAATTGTGTGACTGTAATAAAGACGAATATGATAGATGAAATGCCTTGTGCTAGGGAACCCTAAGAACCACTGATTTGAGAATACGGCATCAAGTCTCGCGCAGAGCTGCGCAGCAGTCTCAGCTGCTCCAAAATTCGCCTATCCTCACAGTCAAATCTCGTAGCATCCTGAATGCACCTCCATATCTGCAGGTGCTTGCAGGAGCATCTGAGAACGCTCTTGCAGAGCCTGAGAGCACTTGGCAAAGCTCAAGGGGGGCCCAGGAGCATCTGGAACGACTTAGAAGCACTGGTGAAGGCATCCGGAGTGTCTAGGAGGTGTGAGTGTGGCTTCCAGACAGATTTACATTTTCGTGATGTACCCAATGAACCCATTCTGACGTATGGTCAAAGTTGGCCACAACAGCACAGTGTTTATTTGCAATAGGCTATCGACAGAGCGAGACGAAATAGGGAAACTGCAATCTGAGGGCGATATGCATTGCGACTCGTGGCATTGGTGCCGGGCACGGAGTACTATGCCAACGGGGTGACTCTGATGGCTCGGACGGAGCACGTCAACTCTGACGCAGCCATTCTGCCCAGACCGAATTGTTCTTTGCTGATGATAGCCCACAGGGCTGGCTCACTTGTGACATTTTGAATTGATGATTTGCAAATCACGTGTCTAGGCCTGCAGTCACTGTGTGACTTGTATTCATCTGACTATCACTCAGTAACATTATCTCAGTTAAGAGAAATCCCCTAACACTGTGAAAATACAGCATTAAGTCTCCGGCAAAGCTATGCAAATGTCTCAGCTGCTCTCAAAGTCCCCTGCAGATCTGTGCAGAGGTCTCAGGTGCTCCAAAATCTGACTACCCTATATGCAAATCTTGTAGCATTCTGAATGAGCCTCCAAAACTCCAGGAGCTTACAGAAGCATCTGAGAATGCTCTTGCAGAGTCAGAGAGCACTTTACTGGGCTCCAGAGGGGCCTGGGAGCTTCTGGAAGTAATTGGACGCACCAGTGAAGTCAACTGGAGTGTCTGGGAGGGTGGTGTGTAGCTTCCAGACCGATTTACATGTTGCTATTGTACCACCCCAAATCAGGCTGGTTAGTCCATCGAAATGAGGCCATTCAGGCAAGTCATACCACTAATGTTTCATATCTGCTTGTATTCTCCCTAGCATTCCCATCTTCATCCCCCATCTCTCTTTCTTGTCCACAACTTTATCAGCATCATAGAACACAAAGTTAAGTCATACCTGTCTTTCTCTCCATGCCATGTTCATGAGTTAACACCAAGCACAGCATCCACTCATAATTGTCTGTCTTCCCTTCATTCTCACAACTCCATGTTGAATACTGAATGTAGCTTCGGCATCCAGTGTACCTCCATTGAGATTGACCAACACCATCTAGCACTCCATAAGCAATCAAAGATAAAATCACATCATCGCTTTTCCATCATTGGGAATTAACTAACCGATGAACAGAATCTCAACACCAGGCATCCTTCCAATTAACTACCTCGAAGCTCGACCTCCTCCAGGCAAATATCCAAATTCATTCGATTAGAGCACAAGAGTGCATCTCTGAGTCCACTCGATCACAGCCTCCAAGTGAATCTCCCAACTGGATTCATCGCAGCCTCCTAGTACATCGCCAAGATCACATCATCATGGCCTCCAAGTGAATCTGCAAACATATTGGATCATGGCCTCCAGTGCATGTCTGAGTTCACTCGATCTTGGCGTCCAAGTGCATCCCCATACTCATGTAATCGTGGCCTCCAGGTGCATCTCTGACTTTGCATGGCCATAGCCTCGAAGTGTATTTTCAATCGCACTCCTTCACAGCCTCCAGTAAATCGCTGGGTTAACTTGATCATCATCATCCAGCTCACCTCGAAGTGCTCTGTAGCACTGCCCACTGCCAGTCCTGCCATACAGTGTGTAGATCGATACCTCTATAGATACAGAGATACCATCAGCAACAACTCTAGTTTCCGTCAGAAACACCTGGGAGTTCCGGACAGCTCTGACGGCTCTGACAGAACCTCGTACCCACTGATGGAGAATTACACATTACCCGTGGCCCAGGCGACGGGTCGCGTTGCATAGCATCAGCAAAATGTATTTTAGTCACTGGTCTGAGAGGATGTGGAGTGTAATCCTGGATGTGTCGATTTCAGGAGTATCAGACCCTGGGAGGGCATTCCTGCCGGCCTTCAGAGTAACTGGGAGCGCCGGCGACAAGCCTGGGAGGGCTGACGACAAGCCTGGGAGCACCTGGGAGCGCCAGCAACAAACCTGGCAGCGCCGGCGACATGTCTGGGGGCACCTCGAATCACAGTCATGTATTCAGTTTGTATTCTCATCTATGTATCTATGTATCTATGTATCTATATAGCTACCCATCTACACACGCTATATCTGGACTGGCTGCAGGCGGTGCATGAGAGCAATTCAAGGTTCAGCTGAAAATGACGATCGAGTGAACTCAGAGATACACTCCTAGGCGGTGCTCGAGCGAGTTTGGAGATGCACTTGGAGACCGTGATCGAGTGAACTTAGAGATGCACTCCGAGATCGTGATCGAGCAAGTTTGGAGATGCACTTGAAGGCCATGCTTGTGCGAACTTGCAGGCCGTAATCGAGCGAGTTTGGAGATACTCTTAGAGGCTGTGATTGAGCGAGTTTAGAGATGCACTTGGAGACCGTGATCGAGCGAGATTGGAGATGCAGTTGGAGGCCGTGATTGAGCGAGATTAGACGAGCACCTGAAGGTGGTCGATGGACGGTGCACCGGGTGATGAGACTCTATCCATCAGTTAGTCAACTCGCAACCGTGGGAATGTGACAATGTGACTTTACCTTTGAGCTCTCATGGAGGGCTGGTTGATGGCAGTCGATCGTGTAGGGAGGTAGGCCCGAAGCTGAAGCTACATGCAGGGGTCAACTCGTAATCATGAGATCGAAGGGAAGACAAACAATCTTCGGTGGATGCTGTGCTCCGTGGATGCTGTACTCGGTGTATGCTGTACTCGGTGTCAACTGATGATCGTGTCATGGAGAGATAGAGAGGGATGACCTAACTTTGTGTTCTACAATGATGTTTGAGTTGTGGACGGCAAAGAGAGAGATGTGGGAGGGAGATGAGAATAATATGGAGGATACGAGCGGATATGAGAAATCAGGAGTACGACTTGCGTGATTGGGTTGGGAAGACCTCATATCGGTGTGATTACATGCCGGATCGGGAGTCGTACCTCCCATATCGGGGATCGTCAATTGACTCGCACACAACATTGTCTAAGTCTCAGTTTCTCATGATGATTTCCCCCATCCTCTCTGATCTCTCTCTTTCTTTTGCTCAACTCTACCATCTCCTAAGAACATGAAGTTAAGACATCCCTTTCTATCTCTCCATGCAATGATCATGAGTTAACGCCGGATGCAGCATACACCAAGTACTGCATACACCGAGTACTGCATATACCAAGTACTGCATACACCTAGTACTGCATCATCGCAAGATCGACTGTCTCCCGCCGCCAGCCAGCTCCCATCTCTCGGCAAACCGGATTGTAGTCAACTCTCTAGATTCCCACGATTCCGAGTTAACCAATGAATAGAGTCTCTGCTGCAGTCGCACCTCCCTCCTAATCTACCGCCTCCAAATCGACTACCTCCAATTACTCCTCCAATTTCGATCGATCATGGCCTGCAAGTGTATTTCCAAACCCGCAGGATTATGGCCATCAAGTTCGGAAAATTAGGGACTCCAAGTGGATATCTCCAAGCTCGCTCGATCGCGGCCTCACAGTGCATCTCCAAACCTGCGCGATCACAGCCTACAAGTGCATCTCCAAACTCACTCGATCACCGCCTCAAAGTGCATCTCCAACTTGCTCTATCATGCCCTCCTAGTGCATCGCTGAGTTCACTCGATCCCGGCCTCCAAGTGCATCTCCAAACTCGCTCCGTCACGGCCTCCAACTACATCTCTGAGTTCACTCGATTTCGGCATCCAAGTGCATCTCCAGACTGGCCTGATCACGGCCTCAAAGTGCATGTCTCAACTGGCTCGATCACGGCCGCCAAGTATATCATTAATGTTCGACGGCGGGTGTACGGAGATACAGGGGTAACGGAGGTGGACTGAGCGACAGGGGGTACATATTCATGAGACCCCGGGGTAGATAGACATCATCACCTTTTCATCTCATCTGGATCCACGCAATTGCGTGGATTCTCATGGCCGGGTAGTATCATATCTTCTCACTTTCTTCCTAGGCTCCTCGAGCTAGAACCTCCAATTATGCTCAACTACCATCTGTGGCCAGATTGACCGTGTATATTTATATAGATATACTTAAATAATGCATGCCATACTATGAGGTAGCGAATCTTCTGACTGTAACGAAGATGAATATGATAGATGAAATACCTTTTGCGTATGCAACCCTGCGTGTGGCTTTGTGACTGATTTACATTTTGCTGATGTACCCAATGAACCCATTCCGACGTATGGTCACAGTTGGCCACAACGCCACAGTGTTCATTCAGAATAGGATACCGACAGAGCGGGAAGCAATGGTGAAACCGCGATCGGAGGGCGATATGCAATGCGTAAACTCGTATCCTATACGAAGGTTACATTGCGATCCAGACTATCAGAGTCAACTTGATAGTGCTCGCACTAGGCACGTTGCCTACGTCATTAATCCCTCAGTTACGTCATTCTCAGGTCGAGACTTCTCTCCAGACCGGGACGTGCCTGTCGGAATCCCGTCCCGCACTTCGGGTGGGGAGAAGAGCCCTCTTAATCACATACGACTATCAACTGCCGTGTGAGATTACCTCACAAGTCACGCATAGTATCTAGGTGTGGACGAAGTACCCACACTTCGCGCGACCAACGTGTACTCCTTTACAGAGCACGTTGCTGACCACTTGAACGTTCACATGCATAGGTGTTTTGCATATCGTGGATATGTATGCAACTTGTATCATAATTCAAGTATCATTATCGCTGCCCGGGGACTACCCCTACCAGCTGGAATGGGGACTTACACAATCCAAATGATAGCGAAGACGATTGTGCGACAGACGTTGAATCTCATATAGAGCACGACATTAGCATTGAGTATTGTTAGCAATGGTTCCAGATCGTCACTTCAGGTCCGGGTCCGGGTCGTGACAGATCCGCTGCCAAAATGGCAGTCCGGCATTTCAATATAACCGAACCGTCAACTTGGGTACGGTTCAATGGTGAACTCCCAATCGATCTGAATTGCGCAGATTGTCAGGGGGTCACCCAGCGTGTCCATCCATAGATTCAATTAAGCCACTTGTTTTGGTAGTAGGTTAATAGTATCTTATCAAAACCGTGTTTTCAACTCCCAAGGATACGTTTTTGCAAGCTTTGCAGATTGCAATATCGATTATTTTGGAATCGGTGTTTTACCTTAGATTGATTGCATTCTGGCCTATCAGGGCGGTCAATAATTCTGTTATGAACGCAAAGATTTGCACGATGCCTTGATTACCAAATACGCAACAACTATAACTGTTGACGCTCCGTTGACACTCATTGTCAGCATGCGACAGGGAGCATGTCACTGTTGTTTTACCCAGTAAAGGCTGCCAATATCAGTTAAATGGATATCTTCAACCAATCTGAACATAATTTATCCTAGATGCGATGCTAAAAATCATTGACGCTCCGTTGATGCTCATTCTCAGAATGGGGTGGTGACCATGTTGCTTTCTCTTTTGCCTATAAAAGCTGCCAATTCATCGATTACACAAAAGAGCAACCAAATCACTGTGTAATTACCGTACTTACAAAACCACAAAGCGTTGACGCTCCATTGACGCTCATTCTGGGAATGGGGCGGTAACTGTGTTGCCGTCTCTTTGGCCTTCGAAAGCTGCCAATACATTGGTTCTGCATAAGTGCGACCAGATCACTGTGTAATTACCGAACTTACAAAAGAACGAATCGTTGACGCTCCGTTGACGCTCATTCTGGGAATGAGGCAGTGACCTTGTTGCTGTCTGATGAGCCTATAAAAGCTACCAATACATTGGTTATGCATCAGAGCGACCAAATCAATGTGTAATTACCGTACTTACAACACCACTAATCGTTGATGCTCCGTTGATGCACATTCTCAGGTTGTGTCAGGGAGCATGTCACTGTTCTTTTTCCCCATAAAGGCTGCCAATATGTGATAAATGGATGACTGCAACCAATCGGAACATAAATCATCCAGGAGGCAAAGCTAAAAATTGTTGACACTCCGTTCACGCTCATTCTCGGTATAGGGCGGTGACCGTGTTGCGGTCTCTTCACCTATTAAAGCTGCCAATACATCGATTACCCATAAGAGCAACCAAATCAATGCGAAATTACTGTACTTACATAACCACACATTGTTAACGCTCCTTTGACACTCATTTTAATGTATTGTCGATTCAATATCTGCTGCCATTGATAATAGTTTTCATCATGATTTGAACTTATTGGTAGTCTTTGTCACAGAATAAGACCTGGCCCTGCGGCAAAGCCGAGCACGGTAACATTCTTGCACTGTTTGCTCTCACCTGACTAAAATTTTGGTATCTTGCCACTAGCTTCATTGCGCCTGCTATACATCTGTTTATTAACCGATATTCACAAGCTACTGCCCACTATCAGCCCATAATATATCGCTATCTAAAACTCTCGGTCAAGATAAATAAAGAAGCTGGTGAAACATTGTTGCATTCTGTCCTACATTTTCTTCACTCGCTTATTCCTCCTTGTGTCATTTGCATTGACCGTCATCAACACATTTTCGGTGTATCTCTGTGACTTCTGTGTCCGCTGAATCAATCCTGGAACATTTGGTAATGCACTCACATCCAGCTGCTCTGGGCATTCCGGATCCTTGATGCTATTGGCTTGCTCTATATCAGATTAAACGTCTGCTGCGCAATTGTCCTCAGTGTCATTTGGATTATCCAAGTCCCCATTCCAGTTAAGCCAATTGTCAGTGTCTGAAATGCTTTCAGATGCGCTATCCTCATCACTCTCGACTGGATGACGGCTGATTCTTCGGATTCGGCGTACATTGAATATTTGAGTTCGTCCTCCAGGAACGTCCTTTGCAGACAAAGGTGGTGGCAAAGGTGATCTTTCTGACAATATAAATATAGCCGCACCATCATGTTCAAAGAGTGACCACAATGCTTTGACGATATCTCCTGTGTCCGAAATGTATCACATGGCAGTGCTTTGCTTATGTTGAGCTTGAGATTCCTCCTGGGTAGCACGTAAGTTTTGGCTGCCCTGCCACATCTCCAAAAAGTTGTGAACCTTGGCCATTCTGTGCAATTTCCTTTCCTCCGCCTCTGTCATCTTTTCCGAGTCGTTTTCTGTGTTTGTTCTATCCAATGATGGGTCAGCGCCGGCCAAAATCCCGTGATTGGCCCAAGCAAACTTCCTTACAACGACTTTTTCGCGAAGGGTCTCACCTGTGGTTTTTGACTGCCTCTAACCAATAACATTGCGGCCAAAGGAAAAACTGGCCTCCACTCCGACACCATGTGTTATGATAGAGAATATGTTGCGCGCCACATTGGAAAGATCGGTGGACTTTGAGTGCGTTTCCTCCTGTTGACGCCACAAGTCGGTTTTATCCGGCAACCAAAATGAACTGCAAATCTCCATTGGGTCGGAGTGGTAATCATTTAGATTTGAATCAAGATGTCCCCAGTTCTTTGTTGCATTAGACGGAAAGTTCAAGTATAGCCGGGCCGCGGTCAATAGACGTGCTGTGCGATTGCTTTGTCCGGGTGTCGTCTCAGCCAC
>Ga0307512_10006450_pt1 | contig 11883 bp, 9 predicted proteins | sample 14_EM_MG_FD_200267 | JGI IMG/M metagenome (GOLD analysis project Ga0307512, IMG submission 200267) | Populus trichocarpa ectomycorrhiza microbial communities from riparian zone in the Pacific Northwest, United States - 14_EM | ecosystem: Host-associated > Plants > Roots > Unclassified | place... | reverse complement strand
TCCCGCCGCACGTCCCGCTCGCGTCCACGCCCCCGGTCCCCCATGGAGGTATCGCTGATGACTTCTCGCAGACGGCTCGGACTAGCCGCGCTAGCCGTAGCCGTGGTCGCGGCCGGCGGTATCGCGACGATCGGCACGGCCTCGGCCGCGACCACGCTCCGTTCGCTCGCCGACGCGAAGGGCAAGGACATCGGCTTCGCGCTGACGCCGAGCTACCTCAGCGAAGCGGCCTACAAGACCATCGCCGACAACGAGTTCAATCTGGTCGTACCGGAAAATGCCATGAAATGGGACGCGACCGAGCCGACCCAGGGTCAGTTCCGGTTCACCGACGCCGACACCGTGGCGAGCTACGCGGTCGCGACCAGCAAGAAGCTCTACGGCCACACGCTGGTCTGGCACAGTCAGCTGCCGAGCTGGGTGTCCAATCTGAGCGCCGACCAGCTGCAGGCCGCGGTGGACAACCACATCACCACGGTGATGACCCACTTCAAAGGTCAGGTGACCGCCTGGGACGTCGTCAACGAGGCGTTCTCCGACAACGGCGACGGCTCCCGGCGCAGCTCGGTGTTCCAGCAGAAGCTGGGCGACGGCTACATCGCCGCGGCGTTCCGGACCGCCCGCGCCGCCGACCCGAACGCGAAGCTCTGCATCAATGACTACAGCATCGAGGGTGTCAACGCGAAGAGCACCGCGATCTACAACCTGGTGCGCGACTTCAAGGCGCAAGGCGTGCCGATCGACTGCGTCGGCTTCCAGTCCCACCTGATCGTCGGCCAGGTCCCGGCCGACATGCGCGCGAACCTGCAGCGCTTCGCGGACCTCGGGGTGGACGTGCGGGTCACCGAGCTGGACATCCGGATGGCGACCCCGTCCGACGCGACGAAGCTGGCCGCGCAGGCCGGCGACTACCAGGCGGTGCTGCAGAACTGCCTGGCGGTGACCCGTTGCCAGGGCGTGACGACATGGGGGATCACCGACAAGTACTCGTGGATCCCGGGCGTGTTCCCGGGCCAGGGCGCGGCGCTGATCTGGGACGAGAACTACGTCGCGAAGCCCGCCTACAACGCGGTGGCGACGGCCCTCGGCGGCACGTCGCCTAGTTCTGCTTCCCCGTCAGTGCCATCGGCCGGTTCGTGCCGCGTCGCCTACACGGTGCCGAGCCAGTGGAACACGGGGTTCACCGGCAACGTGGCGATCACCAACACCTCGGCCACCGCGGTCAACGGCTGGTCCCTGGTCTTCAGCTTCGCGGCCGGCCAGACCATCACCCAGGCCTGGAACGCGACGGTGACCCAGAGCGGGGCGCAGGTGACGCTGAAGAACGCGAGCTACAACCCGGCGATCGCGCCGGGAGCGTCGGTCAGTGCCGGCTTCAACGGCAGCTGGAGCGGGAGCAACCCGGCGCCGACCGGCTTCACCCTGAACGGGGCGACCTGCACGACCGGCTGAGGAGGCGGCCGTCCAGGAAACGCCCGGGCGGCGGGGTGGTCGCCGACCAGCGGCCGCCCTGCCTCCACCGGCCGGGCCGGCGATCGGGGCTCCCGTCCCCAGCCCCGAAGCCTGCCCGGCGGCTGGGTTGCGCCCGTGCGGCAGTCCCGCCGCACGGGCCTCCCCCACCAGACCGGCGCGCACCACACCGGAGTCCCGCCGCACGGGCCTCCCCCACCAGACCGGCGCACGCCGCACGGGCCCTGGCTGACCCGACGCCCGCTCGCCCTCGGCCGACGACCCGTCGTCGATCAGCGCCGCCACTTCGGTGAAGTCGGTCCTCCGGCGAGGCGGGCGGGCCGAGTGCCCCTTCCCGAGGTCGAAAGGAGCGTGGCGCATGATTCGGCGCGGCGATCCGTCAAGAGGCAAATCTGCAGCTCGAAAGCCGCAATATGGACGCCCGACCTCGCCACCAAGCCCGATATATCCTTTTTATGGTCATCGAACGTGCGCGGTGTGGAGCTTGAAGAGCTAGAGAATTGAATTACGCGCCATCCTCGTCGATGTTGCGGTGCTCAAGGGCGGCTCAGGGTCGAGCGAGTGAAATATCCGCCGGCCCCGGTTCGCTCGGGGTCAGGCCGCGCGCAGTTCCTGGTTGGCGGTCAGGGCCGAGCGCAGGGCGGTCACGACCGTGCCGGTCAGGCTCGGGTCCGCGCCGCGGCGGCCGCGCAGGCCCAGTGCCGCCGGGGCGATCGGGGGCAGGTCGGGGCGGGTGATCAGGCCGTCCGGCGGGCCGCTCGCACCGGCCAGCAATGCCACGCCCAAGCCGGCCCGGGCCGCGTTCAGCACGCCGGCCACATAGCCGGTGTCGCAGACCACGTAGGGATCGTGACCGCGCTCGGTCAGCGCTTCCAGGGCCCGGCGGCGCAGCAGGCAGGGCTCCTCGATCGCGACCAGCGGCCAGGGCTCGCCGGGCGTGGGCGCTCGCCAGCCGGGGGCCGCATACCAGGTCAGCGGCAGCGAACCGACCGGCACGCCGCGGGCGCTGGTCGCGTCGGCCATGTAGATGGCGAGGTCGAGGGCGCCGCGGTCCACGGCGTCGTTGAGCCGGGCGGTGCGGTCGATCCGGAAGCGCACCTGGTGACCGGGGTGCGAGGCGGCCAGCGCCTCGGTGACGACCGGCAGGATCAGATCGGCGGCGTGCTCGGTCGCGCCCACCGCCACGATCGTCTGCTCCGCACCGCCGAGCCGGCGCACGGCGTCGTCATGCGCGGCCAGGATCCGGCGGGCCTCGCCGAGCAGGGCCAGCCCGTCATGGGTGAACGCCGCCTGCCGGCCGCGCCGTTCGACCAGTGGGCGGCCGACCACCTTCTCGAGTCGGCGCATGTGCTGGCTCACCGCCGACTGGCTGATCCGCATCGTGGTCGCCGCCCGGTGAAAACCGCCACAATCGGCGACCGCGACCAGGCTGCGCAGTGCCACGATGTCGAGTACCTGTCCCATGTCGGCCGACGCTAACAAGCAATTGATAAGTAATTGTGTTCGTTGCCGATGAGCATTCGTCGTTGGACAGGCCCCGCCGGAACAGGCAATCCTGGTCGCATGTCCGCAGCGATCGTGCACCCTCGCCGCGCCCGGGTCCGGGTCGCCGGCCTCGGCCGCCTCGAGCGGGCACGCTGTTCGCGCGCCTGACGTCGCGGCCGCAACCCCTACCAGCGAGGATCAAGATGACAGATTCATGGGACGAGCCCACGGGCATCGCGCCGCGCGGCACGGTCATCGTCGCCGCCGGGCGCGGCGAGACCACTGACGCGTACGGACGGTTCGGTCGCCGCATCGCGGCCGACGGCTACCGCGTGCGCGCCCTGGCCGACGTCACGGCGGACGTCGAGGCGAGCCTGGCGGCGGCCGGCAAGCTGCTCGTCGACGACTCCCTGCCCGGCCCCAAGGTCGTGGTCGGCTCGGACACCGGAGCGCTCTTCGCGCTGACGCTGGCCGCCCGCCGCGCGCCCGGCCTGGACGCGCTGATCCTGGCCGGCCTGCCGGTGGCCGGAACGGAGCCCGACCCAGGCGCCGCACTGGTGACCGGCACAGCGCCGGCCGTGGTGCTCTTGCCGGACTGGGGCGCCGAGTTGGAGGCACGCAGCGCCTGCCCGGCCCACCGTGGCGTGCTGACCAACGGCGCCGCGCTCCCGGGAGCCCTTTTTTCGGCCCAAATTCCTACTGAACTAATCGGCGATGCGGGCTTTGTGCCGGCGGTGCCGACGCTCGGGTTGCACGGCGACGCCGACCTGGTGAGCCCGCTCGAAGCCGCCCGCGGCCGCTACCCCGGAGCCCTCGTCACCATCGCCGGCGGCCGGCACGACGTGCTCAACGACGTCACCCACCGAACCGTAGCCGCAACGATCGTGCTGTTCCTCGAGCGGCTCCGGCTCGGCAGCGACCTGCCCGAGATCGCCCGAGCGGCGGCATGAGCGAGCACCCGCCCACGCCACACAACGACCCCGCACGCCAGGGCCACGAACGCACGCAAAAGACAGGCACCACATGAACCAGCGCACCCAGCGACACACGCCCACGCCGGACAATGGCCTCGCAGGCGAGGGCCACGAGGGCATGCGAAAGGTAGGCACTGTATGAGCCGCTACGTGATCGTGGGGGCGGGCGCGGTCGGCGCCTCGGTCGCCGCACAACTGCACCAGGGCGGCGTCGAGACGCTGCTGATCGCCCGCGGTGAGCACCTGGCGGCGCTGCGCCGGCACGGTCTGCGCTACCTGCGGCCCGGGGGCGAGACCGTGCTGCACATCCCGGTCGCGGCCGGGGCCGCCGAAGTCGAGCTGCGCGACGACGACATCCTGGTGCTGGCCACCAAGAGCCAGGACACCGGCGCCGCCGTCCGCGACTGGGCCTGGCAGCCGGTCAAGCGCGCCGACGGCAGCACGGGCAGCGCCGCCGTTCTGCCGGTTGTCACCCTGCAGAACGGCCTGGCGAACGAGCGGACGGCCCTGCGCCACTTCGCCCGGGTGCTCGGCGCCGTGATCTGGATCCCGGCCAGCTATCTCGTGCCGGGCGAGGTGGTCAACTCCGGCGCGCCGCTGCCCGCGGTCGTCTGGCTCGGCGGCTACCCGGCCGGGGCGCCGGCGGTCGCCGAGGCCGTCGCGGCCGACCTGCGCCGGGGTGGGCTGGCCGTCCAGGTCGTCGCGGACATCGCCCGGTGGAAGGCCGGCAAGCTGATCGGCAACCTCGAGAACGGCCTGGACGCGCTCTATCAGCCCAGCGACCTGCGGACCGCCGCGCTGGCCGCGCTGCGGGACGAGGCCCGTGCGGTGTACGCCGCCGCCGGGATCGAGGCCGCCGACCTGCGCGCCGAGTCCGAGGTGGACCTGTCCCGGCTGGGCATCGAGCCGGTTCCGGGCCGGGACCGCGGCGGCAGCTCGACCTGGCAGAGCCTGGCCCGCTCGGCGGAGCCGGAGACCGACTACCTCAACGGCGAGATCGTGCTGCTGGCCCGCCTGCACGGCGTCGAGGCGCCCCGGAACGCGGCGATCCAGGCCCGGCTGCACCGCGCGGTCGCCGAACGAACCCCGGCCGCCGCCCTCGACGACGCCGACCTGGCCGCGACGCTCCCCGGCCTCCAGCCGGCCGCCGAGGTGGACGCGCGGTCGAGTGTGCTGATCGGGGCCGCCGAGCTGTACCGGCGGCTGGCCGGGCCGGACGCGCCCGTCCTGCTCGATGTGCGGTGGGCGCTCGGGGATCCGCACGGGGCCGAGCACTACCGGGCCGGGCACATCCCCGGCGCGGTCTTCGTCGATCTCGACACCGAACTGGCCGGCCCGCACGCGCCCGGCGCCGGCCGGCACCCGCTGCCGGATCTCGCGGCGCTGCAGGCGAACGCCCGGGCCTGGGGCGTGACCCGCGGTACCGAGGTCGTCGTCTACGACAACAGCGGCGCCCTGGCCGCGGCGCGGGCCTGGTGGTTGCTGCGCTGGGCGGGCGTGTCCGGCGTGCGGATCCTCGACGGCGGGCTCGGCGCCTGGGCCGCGGCCGGATACGGGCAGGCGACCGGTGCCGCGCGACCCCGGGCGGCCGGCGACATCGTGCTGACCGGCGGGCACCTGCCAACACTGACCGCCGACGAGGCCGCCGCGCTGCCGGCGACCGGGGTGCTGCTCGACGCCCGGGCCGGCGAGCGGTACCGCGGCGAGGTCGAGCCCGTCGACCCCCGGGCCGGGCACATCCCGGGCGCGGTCAGCGCGCCGACCGCCGCGAACCTGGCCGGGTCGGCCTTCCGGAGCACCGCCGAGCTGCGTGCCCGGTTCGCGGCGCTGGGCACCGGGCCGGTCGGCGTCTACTGCGGATCCGGCGTCACCGCCGCACACGAGATCGCGGCGCTCGCGATCGCCGGCATCGACGCCGCGCTCTACCCCGGCTCCTGGTCGGCCTGGTCGGCCGACCCGGACCGCCCGCTCGAAACCGCCGGCACCGAGCTTCCCGCTTCGGCATCCTGACAGCTCCGGCATCCTGACAGAGGAGGCGTACCCATGCCCGTCGAATTCATCAGCGCCATCTCGCCGCACCCGACCAGCTCGATACTCGGCTTCGACCTCGACCACGCCCGCCGGTACGCGCGGGCCCTGGACGACGGCGGCTTCGACTACACGCTCGTCGCTTACCACTCCTCGGCCGCCGACGCGAACCAACTGGCCCAGTTCGTCGCGAACCACACCGAGCGGCTCAAGCCGATGCTGGCCCACCGGCCCGGGGTGATCTTCCCGACCCACGCGGCGCGCACCTTCGCCACCCTCGACCAGATCTCGAAGGGCCGGCTGTCGATCCACATCATCTCCGGCGGCAGCGACACCGAGCAGCGGCGCGAGGGCGACTATCTGAGCAAGGCCGAGCGCTACGAGCGGTCCGACGAGTACATCCAGATCCTGCGCCGGGCCTGGTCGTCGGGCGAGCCCTTCGATCACGAGGGCAAGCACTACCGGTTCGAGGACTTCCATTCCGACGTCCGGCCGTTCCAGGAGACCATCCCGGTGTCCGTCGGCGGCTCCTCCGAGGACGCCTACCGGGTCGGCGGGCGGCAGGGCGACATCTTCGGGCTCTGGGGCGAGCCGCTGGCGGAGACCAAACAACAGATCGACTCCGTCAATGCGTACGCCGACGCGGCGGGCCGGCCGCACCCGCGGATCTGGGTGTCGTTCCGGCCGATCGTCGCGCCGACCGACGAGCTGGCCTGGGAGAAGGCGCACGCCACGCTGGCCCGGATCCAGCCGCCTCCGCCGGCCAGCAGCCACTACCCCGCGCCCGGCGCCGGACGGCCCGAGAACGTCGGCTCGCAGCGACTGCTGGACCTGGCCGAACGCGGCGAACTGCACGACCGGGCACTGTGGACTCCGCTGGTCACGGCCACCAACGCGGCCGGCAGCTCGACCGCACTGGTCGGCTCCCCGGAGACCGTCGCCGCCGCGCTCCTCGACTACGTCGACATCGGCTGTGAGCTGCTCTCCATCCGGGGCTACGACCCGCTCAACGACGCCATCGACTACGCCCGCTACGTCCTGCCGCTGGTCCGTCAGGAGCTCGCCCACCGCGGAGCCACCCCCTGAACGCCGGCCTGGAACGGCACTTCCCCGGCGTACAGTCGGCGTTGGTGCATGCTCCGCAGGAGGACACGGCCGTGACTGACGCGGTAAGCCTGACCCGCAGGCCCGGATGACCGGCTGGCTGCCCTCGACCGGGGTGGAGTGGAGCGACGACCCGGCCGTGCTCGACTCCCGCCGGGCCGACCGCTCCGGCTGGCCGCCCACCGGCCGGCCCGACGCCGTCGCCTTCCCGCGCACCGCCGCGCAGGTGAGCCGCATCCTGCGGCTGGCACACGAGGCCCGGACCCCGATCGTCCCGCGCGGCGCCGGCACCGGCCTGTCCGGCGCCGCCACCGCGGGCACCGGCACGGTCGTGCTGGACCTGAGCCGGATGAACCGGATCGTGGCGATCTCCCCCGACGACGCGACCGCCGTCGCCGAGCCGGGCGTGATCACCGCCGACCTGGACCGGGCCGCCGGCGAGCACGGCCTGCGCTACGCCCCCGACCCGGCCAGCGTGGCGATCTCCACGATCGGCGGCAACATCGCCACCAACGCCGGCGGCCTGCGCTGCGCCAAGTACGGCGTCACCCGCGACTCCGTGCTCGGCCTCGACGTCGTGCTCGCCGACGGCCGCCAGCTCAGCACCGGCACGGCCACGCTCAAGGGCGTCACCGGCTACGACCTGACCGGGCTGCTGGTCGGCTCGGAGGGCACCCTCGCCGTGGTCGTCCGGGCCACCCTGCGGCTGCGCCCGATCCCGGCGGCCACAGCGACGATCGCGGCGGCCTTCCCGGACGTGGCGGCCGCCGCCGTCGCGTCCGTCGCGCTGTCCCGGGCCGGGGTGCAGCCCGCGATCGCCGAGCTGCTCGACGAGGCGACGCTATCGGCCATCGACGCCGCCCAGGGCACCGCGCTGCGTTCGCTCGGCGCGGCCCTGCTGCTCGTGCAGACCGACGGCGCCGGCGCCGCCCTGGAGGCCGAGCTGATCGCGGACGTGCTGACGGCGACGGCGACCTCGGTGCGCACCACCACCGACCCGGCCGAGGCGGCGGAGCTGCTGGCCGCCCGCCGCCTCGCGCTGCCGTCGCTGGAACGCCTGGGCCGGCCGCTGATCGAGGACATCGCGGTCCCCCGCTCCCGGCTGGCCGACGCGGTCCGCGAGATCGCCGCGATCGCCGCCCGGCACGACGTGCCGATCAGCACGATCGCGCACGCCGGCGACGGCAACCTGCACCCGCTGATCGTCGTCGACCCGGCCGCGACGTCGATCCCGGCGAACGCCCAGCAGGCGGCCGACGAGATCTTCGAGCTGGCCCTCAAGCTGGGCGGCACGCTCACCGGCGAACACGGCGTCGGCACCCTGAAACGGGCCTGGCTGCGCCGCGAGCTGGGCGAGACCAGCCACGGCCTGCAGCAGCAGATCAAGTCCCTGTTCGACCCGCACGGCATCCTCAACCCCGGCAAAGCCGTGTGAACGCACGTACGATCATCGGATGCGAGGACGCCGAGACTTCGACAGGACCGCCGACAAGTGGTCGAGATCGGACTGGTGGGGCCCGGTGCTGGACGCCTCCGACGCCCGGGCGCTGGCCCACTTCTACCGCGACCTGCTCGACTGGGAGCTGGTCCGGGAAAGCGACAACCACTGCATCCTGCACCCGCGCGACGGCGGCGTGGCCCACCTGGCGATCCAGGAAGCGGCCGGTTACGAACGCCCCACGTGGCCGAACGAGCAGGGCCGGCAGCAGATGATGTCGCACCTCGACTTCGAGGTCAGCGACCTGCCGGTGGCGGTGGAGCACGCCCTCGAGCTCGGCGCCCAACTAGCCGACTTCCAACCCCAAGAAGACGTACGCGTCCTGCTCGACCCGGACGGCCACCCGTTCTGCCTGTACCTGGGGTAGCCCCCGGCTCAGCGGCTCTCGAGCACTGCCTTCATCTCGACGATTCCTCGTTCCACCCGGGCGCGGACCTCGGCTTCCCGGTCGTGCGGCAGGACGTCGGTGATCCAGACCAGCCGGCTGCCCGCGTGGTCGTCGAAGACCTGGAAAGAAGCGTGGTGGTGAGCCAAGGCCATGCGCTGGCCGCCCTGGACGGCGTAGGCCAGCCGCCGGTGCTCGTGGTCGACGGCCACGATGAGCTCGCGCACCTCGTGGCCGCCCGGCATGGTCAGGATCCGGATGTCGCCGTCCAACCGGGTGGCGGAGACGCGGTCCGGCAACAACCGTTCGTGTACGGCGCCGACGTCGGCGATCGCGGCCCAGACCTCCGCCGGCCGCGCCTCGACCACTGTCTCCACCCGGATCGACACCACGTCAGCCGCACACCTTCCGCCCGTCAGCTGTTGATCCTGCCATGGCTTCAGGTGGTCGGGAGTCCCGCGGTGGCCGCGTTCGGCCAGTCGTCGTCGATGTGGATCGCCGTGCGGCCGGCCCGGGTCAGCAGGCTGGCGGCCGCCGCGGCCCGGTAGCCCGCCGCGCAGTGCACCCACACCGTGCCGTCCGGGATCTCCGCGAGGCGGGCCGGCACGTCGGGCAGCGGGATGTGCAGGGCGCCCTCGATGTGGCCGGCCGCCCATTCGTTCTCGGCCCGGACGTCGACTACGACGGCCGCGCCCGCCGTGGCGAGGTCGGCGAACGTCGCCGTCGGCAGGGTGGCCAGGCGCTCCGGGTCGCCGTCCGCCCACTCCTGCGGGCCGCCGGTCGCGGCGGCGGCCGGGCGGTCGATCCCGATCCGGGCCAGTTCGCGCTGGGCCGCCGCCACCTGAGCGGGCGACTCGCCGAGCAGCGTCAGTGCTGCCCCGGCCGGCAACGCCCAGCCCAGCCAGGTGGCGAGCGGGCCGTCGATGCCGAAGCTGATCGTGCCGGCCAGATGCTGGTAGCCGAACGCCTTGCGGGACCGCAGGTCGACCACCCACTCCCCGGCCGCCAGCCGGGCGCGCAGTTCCGCCGGGGCGGCCGGGGTGGCGGGGCTGAGGTCGATCGGGGCGGCGCCGGCCGCGTTCCGCACACCCATGTGCGCGTAGTACGCCGGATAGGCGCCCAGCCCGGCGAGCAACTGGGTCACGAACGCGTCCGAGTGCAGCCGCAGCGCGGGGTTCGCCCGTCTCTCCTGGCCGATCGTGGACCGGCCCACCGCGGAGCCGTCGATCGTGGGAGCGTCCGGTGCTGACGGGGCGCAGAAGCTGCCGAAGCCGTGCGTCGGCCAGATCGCCACCCCGTCCGGCAGCAGGTCGGCGAGCCGGCGGGCCGAGGCGTGCTGGTGGTTCGCCAGCGTCCGGGTGTGCTCGGCGCCCAACAGGTCGGTGCGTCCGGTCGTGCCGAAGAGCAGGGAGCCGCCGGTGCAGACCCCGACCGGCGCGCCGTCGTAGGTCACGACATAGCTGACGTGCCGGAAGGTGTGTCCCGGCGTGGCCAGGACCAGCAGCCCGAAACGGTCGGAGACGGCCACCCTCTCCCCGTCCGACACCGGCAGCCGGTCGAACGCGACCTCCTCGGCGGCGGCGACCAGGTAGTCGGCGCCGGTCAGCCGGGCCAGCGCCAGGCCACCCGAGACGTAGTCGTTGTGCAGATGGGTCTCCGCGACGTGGGTGATCCGGACGCCGAGCCGGCCGGCCTCGAGCAGCACCCGGTCGATGTCGCGCTGGGGATCCACCACCACCGCCACGGCTTCGTCGTACACCAGATAGGTCCGGTCCCCGAGCGAGGAGGTCTCCACCACCGCGACGCCGATCGTCATGCCGGATATTCTATCGCGCATATAGGTTTTGTTGACAATGCCGGGAGAGGTGTTCCACAGTGACGAGATGGCGCTCAACGTTCTGACCCCCGGCGAGGTCAAACTGTCCGACGGCCGCAGCGTCGAGTTCGCGAATCTCGATGTCGCGGCCACCGCACCCTGCCTCGACGTCGTCGCCGAGGCGGTGGCCGAGCTGCTGCCCTGGTACGGCAGCGTGCACCGCGGCGCCGGCGCGCTGGCCGAGCGGTGCAGCCGCGAGTTCGACGAGGCCCGCGAGGCCGTGGCGGAGTTCCTGGGCTGCGGCGAACGCGACACCGTCGTCTTCACCCGCAACACCACCGACGCGCTGAACCTGCTGGCACACGCGCTGCCGGCCGGCACCACCGTGGTCACCTTCGACGTCGAGCACCACGCGAACCTGCTGCCCTGGCGCGACGCGGTCCGGCTCGGCGTGCCCCGGTCCCCCGAGGCGGCCGTGGCGGCGTTGCACGCGGTGCTGCCGACGATCTCCGGGCCGGTGCTCGTCGCCGTCACCGCGGCCAGCAACGTGACCGGCGAGCTGTGGCCGGTCGCCGCGCTCGCCGACGTCGCCCACCTGCACGGCGCCCGGATCGCCGTGGACATCGCCCAGCTCGCGCCGCACGCGCGGGTGGACATGGCCGCGCTCGGCGCCGACTATGTCGCGATGTCCGGCCACAAGATGTACGCCCCGTTCGGCGCCGGCGTCCTCGCCGGGCGCGCGGACTGGCTGGACGCGGCCGAGCCGTACCTGGCCGGGGGCGGCGCGACGGCGAATGTCTCGGAGCGGTTCGACGTGCGGTGGCACACCGGGCCGGCCCGGCACGAGGCCGGCACCCCGAATCTGCTCGGCGCCGTCGCGCTGGCCGCGGCCTGCCGTACGCTGGCGAACGTCCGGCACGACGAGGAGCAGGCCCTTCTCGCCCGGTTGCGCGCCGCGATCGCCACCCTCCCGCACGTCGAGGAGCTGCGGTTGTTCGACGCGGCGGCGCCCCGGGTCGGCATCGTGTCGTTCGCGGTGCTCGGCGCGGAGCCCGGCGAGCTCGGCGCCGCGCTGGGCCGCGAGCACGGCATCGGCGTACGCGTGGGCCTGTTCTGCGCCCAT
>Ga0307512_10006449_pt1 | contig 11884 bp, 6 predicted proteins | sample 14_EM_MG_FD_200267 | JGI IMG/M metagenome (GOLD analysis project Ga0307512, IMG submission 200267) | Populus trichocarpa ectomycorrhiza microbial communities from riparian zone in the Pacific Northwest, United States - 14_EM | ecosystem: Host-associated > Plants > Roots > Unclassified | place... | reverse complement strand
ACGCTGTGCGTGTTGCCGAACAGCCGGTTGATGCGGATGTGCGGCGTGTTGCCGATGGTTTGCAGAACGTTCTGGGCGAGCATGGGTGTCTCCTGGGGAAGGAGCGCAAATTATGTGCGCTGGCGATGAACACGGCCGTGAATACGAGAGTTGACGCAAAGGTCGCAAAGAGTTTTCTTGGCGACCTTTGCGTCTTCCCTTTGCGTTCTTTGCGTCCAAGGAGAACGTGCCTTGGCTCAAAGGCCAATTGGCCGCGGGACATAATTCCGCATGCCTGTGACTCTACAAAACGACAGCTTCCTGCGCGCCTGCCTGCGCCAGCCCACAGACCACACGCCGGTGTGGTTGATGCGCCAAGCCGGCCGCTACCTGCCGGAATACCGCGCCACCCGCGCCAAGGCCGGCAGCTTCATGGGCCTTGCGACGAACACCGACTACGCCACCGAGGTCACGCTGCAGCCGCTGGAGCGCTACAAGCTCGACGCTGCCATTCTGTTCAGCGACATCCTGACCGTACCCGACGCCATGGGCCTGGGCCTGAGCTTCGCGCTGGGCGAAGGGCCGAAGTTCGCGTCGCCGGTGCGTGACGAAGCTGCTGTCGCGAAGCTCGAAGTGCCCGACATGGACAAGCTGCGCTACGTGTTCGACGCCGTCACCTCGATCCGCAAGGCGCTCAACGGCCGCGTGCCGCTGATCGGTTTCTCGGGCAGCCCGTGGACACTCGCCTGCTACATGGTCGAAGGGGCAGGCTCCGACGACTACCGCCTCGTCAAGACCATGCTCTACAGCCGGCCCGACCTGATGCACCGCATGCTGCGGGTCAATGCCGATGCGGTGGCTGCCTACCTGAACGCCCAGATCGAAGCCGGCGCCCAGGCGGTGATGATCTTCGACAGCTGGGGCGGCGTGCTGGCCGACGGCGCCTTCCAGGCCTTCAGCCTCGACTACACCCGGCGCGTGCTGGCGCAGGTGAAGCGCGAGCACGAAGGGCAGCGCATTCCGCACATCGTGTTCACCAAAGGCGGCGGCCTGTGGCTGGAAGAAATCGCCGTCACGGGCGCAGACGTCGTGGGGCTGGACTGGACGGTCAACCTGGGCGCCGCCCGCCGCCGCATCGGCAACCTGGCTGCGCTGCAAGGCAACCTCGACCCGAACGTGCTCTTCGCGTCGCCCGAGCAGATCCGCGCAGAAGTGATCGCTACGTTGAACAGCTTCGGTCCCGTGGACTCGGCAGACGGGCTCGGTGCCGGCCACATCTTCAATCTGGGCCATGGCATCAGCCAGCACACGCCACCCGAGAGCGTGACGGCACTGGTCGATGCCGTGCATGAGCACTCACCGCGACTGCACGGACGTGCCTGAAGCACAGGTTCTGTTTCAGTTGCTTGCACTTTTGCGGAACGAGGGATAGTGCTTTCCCGGTGAGCAGTCACTCAGGGCTTGACTTATCCCCAAAACCTTCAATGAGCTCGTTTCTGGTGTCCGCTGGCGCAGCTCAACACATGTATTCCGTTTTGGTGCGCTAAGTCGTTGATTTCATTGATGCCGTGAATTGCTTGGAAAGTGGGCAACGCAGCGCCAAGCCCCAAAAATCAACGATCTAGCGTCATTTTCTGCATGTTTCCCACAAAGTTATCCACAGCAGCCGTGGAAAGATTCAAAAGGCTTTGAAAATCAGCCACTTAAAGCCGATCCCTCACGGAAGTCTGAACTTTGCCCGCTAACTCGACGCCACCCCGACATGGATGAGCCCCTGCGTCTTCGGGTCGCCGTCGAGGCGCCTCAGCACAGCGGCCTGCAGACGGCGCTGGACTACTCATGTGAGCGCTGGCTGTCCCCAGGAACCTTGGTGCGCGTTCCTCTTGGTCGCCGCGAGGTGGCCGGTGTGGTGTGGCCAGGCGATCCGTCGGAAGAGCCATCACTGGCCCTCAAGCCCATCGCGCAGGTCTTGCAGGCGGTGCCGCCCTTGTCCGCCCGCTGGTGTGAGCTGGTCGAGTTCGCAGCGGCTTATTACCAGCGCGGGTTGGGCGAAGTGGCCCTGTCGGTGCTGCCACCCGAGTTGAGAAAGCTCGACGACGCCCAACTCGCCAACCGCATCACCCGTTTGCGCAAGGCCTTCGACAAACCCGTCGAGGCCATCGCGCCCACGGCTCGGCCGGAACTGAGCCCCGACCAGGCCACTGCGCTGGGCCGCCTGCGCGAACTGAGCACGCCGGGTGCCGCACCGGTGGTGCTGTTGCACGGCTTGACCGGCAGCGGCAAGACGGAGGTCTACCTGCGCGCGGCCGAAGAAGCCCTGGCATCAGGCCGGCAGGTGCTGGTGCTGGTGCCCGAGATCAACCTGACACCGCAGCTCGAAGCGCGCTTCGCCGAGCGCTTCGGCAGCGGTGCCGCGCCGCGCCGCATCGTCTCGCTGCACAGCGGCCTGACGCCGGCGCAACGGCTGAAGAACTGGCTGGCCGCTCACCTCGGCCTGGCCGATCTGGTGCTGGGCACACGGCTGGCGGTGTTCGCGCCACTGCCGCGGCTCGGCCTCATCGTCGTCGACGAAGAGCACGACCCGTCGTACAAGCAGCAGGAAGGCGCGCGCTACTCGGCGCGCGATCTCGCCGTGTACCGCGGCAAGCTCGAAGGCGCCTGCGTGGTGCTGGGCTCGGCCACACCGTCGCTCGAAAGCTGGCAACGTGCCGAGCAGGGCCGCTACGTGCGGCTCTCGCTCGCCAGCCGCATCGGCGGCGGCGCACTGCCGACGGTGCGCCTGGTCGACAAGAACCTGCTGCCCAAGGCCACCGGCGTCACCTCGACGCTGTCGCCCCAGCTGGTGGCGGCGCTGGCGACCCGGCTCGAGCGCGGCGAGCAAAGCCTGGTCTTCCTGAATCGCCGTGGCTACGCACCGGTGCTGCACTGCACCGCCTGCGGCTGGAAGAGCGGCTGCCCGAACTGCAGTGCCTGGCGCGTGTTCCACAAGCTCGACCGCACGCTGCGCTGCCACCATTGCGGCTTCACGCAGTCGGTGCCACGCGCCTGCCCCGACTGCGGCAACCTCGACATCGCCTCCATCGGCCGCGGCACCGAGCGGCTGGAAGAGCAGCTCGCCGCCAGCCTGCCCGGCGCACGCGTGGCCCGCATCGATGCCGACAGCACCAAGCTCAAGGGCGCGCTCGAAGCGCAGCTCTCTGCCGTGCATGCCGGTGACGTGGACGTGCTGGTCGGCACGCAGATGATCGCCAAGGGACACGACTTCCGGCGCATCACGCTGGTGGCCGCCGTGAGCCCCGACAGCGCCTTGTTCAGCAGCGATTTCCGTGCGCCGGAGCGATTGTTCTCGCTGCTGATGCAGGCCGCAGGCCGCGCCGGGCGCGATGCCGCACAGGCCGCACGCAGCGAGATGTGGGTGCAGACCTGGCACCCGCTGCACCCGCTGTACGCGGCACTGCGTCGGCACGACTACACCGCGTTTGCCGCCAGCCAGCTGAAGGAGCGCGAGATGGCCGGCCTGCCGCCGTTTGCGCACCTGGCGCTGCTGCGCGCCGAAGCGCGCACGGCCGAGGCTGCGAAGGAATTTCTGCAGGCAGCCGCCGACCTTGCCGCACAGATCCCCGGCGCCTCGGAGCTGCTGATCTACCCGGCGGTGCCTACCAGCGTGGCGCGCGTCGCCAACGTCGAGCGCATGCAGATGCTGATTGAGGCCTCGTCGCGCGGTGCGCTGCAACGCGTGCTCACGCCATGGATGGCTTCGCTGCCCTCGCTGCGCAGCCAGCACAAAGCGGTCATGCGCTGGGCGCTGGACGTGGACCCCCTCGCGATCTAGCGAGAAGCTGTCGGCCCCCCCGCCCGCGGGGAAGGGCTTCTACTGATCCGCACCCCCGCCCCCGCGCGCAACATGGTGTCACGCTTTCACGAGCTGTCTCGTGGAAAAAGGATGCGCCATGAAATCCACCCGGGTTCGCACGCCAGCCATCGTGGTCGCGCTGCTGGGTCCGTTTGCGGCCTCGGCTCAGCAACAGCTTGATCCCGTCATCGTGGTCGGCACCCGCAGCAGCCTCGAGTCGGCGATCGAGCGCAAGCGCAACAGCAACGACATCGTCGACAGCGTCGTCGCCTCCGAGATCTACAAGCTGCCCGACCTCAGCGTCGCCGATGCCGTGCAGCGCATCACTGGCGTGCAGATCGCGCGCGATCGTGGCGAGGCCTCGACCTTCTCGGTGCGCGGGCTGGTGCAGGTCGAGACGACGCTCAATGGGCGCGAGATCTTCACCGCCGGCTTCGGCCGTGCGTTCGACTACGCCGACCTGCCGAGCGAGATGCTCTCCGGCATCGACATTTACAAGAGCTCGTCGGCCGCGCGCATCGAAGGCGGGCTCGGCGGCCTGGTCGACCTGCGCACGAGGCGGCCGTTCGACTTCCACGACCCGACGCTCGCGCTGTCGGCGCGGGCGATGCACGGCGACCTGGTGACAAGAACGCCGGCCAGTTCTCGGTGTTGTTCGGCAACCGTGCGGCCACCGAGGTCGGCGAGGTTGGCATGCTGCTGAATGTGGTGCTGCAGAACCGCGCGTGGCGCGAGGACATCAAGGGCAGCGGCACGCCGATGAGGTGCCGGGTCCCCAGCATCCCGCCGGCCCCGACAGACCCGACCTGCAATGTCGACCTCGTCCCCGGCCAGGCCACCGAGGCGCCCAGCTCGACCAGCGAGAGCACGAACTTCGGCCGCCGCCGCCGCAGCGCGGCCAGCCTGATGCTCGGCTGGAGGCCGAGCGCCGCGCTCGAGATCTACGGCGAAGCCCACTTCGCCGAGCTGCGCACGAAGCAGGACACGCAGCAGATCAACGTCGTGCCGACCTTCAACAGCACGGGCACCGCCAGCGGCTTCGATCCGGCGAGCGTCACCCTCTTCCCTGGCACCAACGACGTGCAGCACATCACGTGGACCAACGCGCCGATCTCGGTCTTGAGCTTCGCGCGCGACACGGTCGACCGCACGCGCCAGTTCGCCACCGGCGCCATCTGGTCCGACGGCCCGCTGAGCCTGAGCGGCGACTTGAGCCACACGCGCAGCTTCAACAACCTGTTCTTCTCCGGGACGACGCTCGCGGCGAACGCGCCTCGCTTCACGCACGACCTCTCGGGCACGGTGCCGAGCACCGCGATAGCGGGCACCGACCTGGCTGACCCGGCAAATTACCGCTATGCCACGGTGAACTACCGCGTCCGGCCGCTGCGCGGCAGCCTGCTCGCGGCCCGCCTCGACGGCGAATGGCAGCTCGAGAGCGGCACGCTCGACCGCGTCATGTTCGGCTGGCGCCAGACGCGCCGCGAGGCCAACAACGCGTCGAACCTGATCTTCGGTGACGTTGCGGTGCCGGGCACGGTGAGCGCGGCCAGCATGCAGGGCCGGACCCAGACCTACCCGTACGGCCCCTTCCTCAATGGCCGCACCACCAGCATTGACGGCTACCTGATCGACACGCTGGCCGATGCGCGCGACCCAGCAGCGCTGCGCGCAGCGTTCGGCATCACGACGCCGCTGCCGACCGAGGGCAGCCCGCTCGGCGTCTGGCGCATCCGCGAGCAAACCGACGCTGTCTATGCGCAGGCGGGCTGGAAGCTGCCGGTGCACCGGCTCGACGGCGAAGTCGGAATGCGCGTCGTGCACACGCGCTCGATGGTCGACGGCAACCAGGCCGTGCCGTCGACCGGCGCGATCGAGCCGATCGCGATCGACGCCACGACGACCGATTGGCTGCCGAGCGCCAACATGCGCTGGCGCACCGACGGCCCGCTGCAGCTGCGCGCGGCCGCGTCGCGCACGATCACACGCCCCGACTTCAACCAGCTCTCCCCGTCGATCACGCTGACGCCGAATTCGGTGAACCCGCTGCTCAACCAGGGCACCTCCGGCAACCCGACGCTGCGCCCGCTGCGCGCGACCAATGTCGACCTCGCGGCGGAAGGCAACTTCGGCCGCGGCCATGCGGCCTCGCTGACCCTGTTCTGGAAACGCGTCGACGGTTTCATCGCGACCCAGACCCAGGACGAGGAGCACGACGGCGCGACCTATCGTGTGAGCCGGCCATACAACGCCGACACCGGCAACGTTCGTGGCGTCGAAGTGGCGTACCAGCGCTTCCTCGACTTCCTGCCCGGCGCCTGGCGCGGCCTCGGCCTGCAGGTCAACGCCACCTACGTCGACAGCAGCGTCTACGACCGCGTGCTCCAAGCCAACATCCAGATGCAGAACCTGTCACGCAAAAGCATGAACCTGATCGGCCTCTACGAGTACGGTGACTGGTCGGCGCGGCTGGCATGGAACTGGCGCAGCCGCTTCATCAGCCGAACGACGAGCGTCGTCGGTTTGGGCGCATTCCCGGCCTACACGAAAGCCTACGGCTGGCTCGACGCGTCGCTGCGCTGGCGCATGAACGATCGCGTGGCGTGGTCGATCGACGGCGGCAACCTGCTCGGCACGGTGCGCCGCTCATACTTCGGCGTCGAGACGCGGCCGGAGAACGCGTGGGTCAACGACCGCCAGATCGGCATCAGCCTGAGCGTGCAAATCTGACGGATCGCGAACACCGGTCCGATGCCGGCTGCCCGCCAGTGGCCGACACTGCAAGCAAAGGAGGGATATTGATGGCGGCAGGTCGATCCGGTCGGGCCCGACTCGCGCGCGTGTGCGCCGCGGTGCTGTGCACGCTTGCCACAGTTGTCACCATGGCGGCGCCGCTCGACGACTGGCGCGCCCGCGTCGTGCAGACCCGCCTGCTCGCCGACAACGACGGCCCGGCCGCCAACGAGCAGACGCTGCAGTTGCTGGCCGCGCTTCCCGCAGACGCCGCCCCGGCCGACCGCGCCCGCGCGCTCAACCTGCTGGCGCGCACCGAGATCCACCTCGCGCTGACGAAGCCGGCGACCGAGCACGCCGAGCAGGCGCTGCAGATCGCCACCGCCGCCGGTGACCGCGCCGGCCAGGCCGAGGCGGAGCTCAACCTCTCGCTCACCGCGATCAACGAGGGCCGCATCGACCGCCTCGTCGAGACGACGACGCACAGCCTGTCGCTGCTCGATGGCGTCCAACGCCCCGACCTGCTGGCCGAGGCGATGCTGCGCACGTCGGTGATGTACCGCCGCATCGGCCAGCTCGACGAGTCGGTCACGCTGGCGATGCAGGGCATGGACATCGCGCAGCGCTCCGGCGACCCACTCGCGCTTGTCTATGCGCACCACGGCATCGCGATCGCATACGACCAGAGCGGCCGCCTCCCCGAAGGGACCGAGCAATACGAATTGATGCGCCACCACGCGCAGGCGGCCGGCTCGAAGTTGCAGGAGGCGTATGCGGTGCTGGGCATTGCCGGAATGCTGGTGCAGCGCGGCGACACCGAGGGCGGCATGGCGATGAACCGGCTGGCGATCGCCATGTTCGAAACGACGCGCACGCCGGCGAACCTCGCGATCGCGTACTACACCCTCGCCTACAACCTGCAGCGGCTGGGACGGCTGGCCGAAGCCGCCGTCGAGGTCGATCGCGCGATCGCGATCTACGACGAGAGGCCGCACCGCATTGGCATGTGGTATGCACTCAAGGTCCGCGGCGAGGTGCGCGAGGCGCGCGGCGAGCGGGCGGCCGCGCAGGCCGATGCCGACCGCGGCTACGCGCTCGCCGGCGAAATTGATGCGCCGTACTACCGCGCCGAGAGCGCCCGCCGCCTGGCCAAGCTGGCCGCGGCCAGCGGCGACTACAAGCGCGCCTACACGCTGACGACCGAAGCGACCGAGATGCAGTCACGCGCGGCCATCGAGCGCAGCGGCGCACGCATGCTCGAACTCACGCAGCGCTACCGCACCGAGAGCCGCCAGCGCGAGCTTGCCGAGCTGCAGCGCCGCGGCGAGCAGCAGGAGACGGCGCTGCGCACGCGCGAGCTGCAGCAGCGCTGGCTGTGGACGGTGCTTGCTGCCAGCATCGTCGCCCTGGCCGGCACCGTGTTCTTCCTGCTGCGGCTGCGCCGCTCGCGCAGCGAGCTGCAGAACCAGACCCGCATCCTGCGCTCAGTGCTCGACGGCATCGGCGATTCGGTGCTCGTCGTCGACGAGCGCGCCGATCTCGTGCTGATGAACCCGGCCGCCAAGAAGATCGCCGGTGCCGGGCTGACGACCGGGAGCGCGGGCAACTGGTCGAGCCGCTTCGGCCTGTACCTGCCCGACCGCACGACGCCGTGCCCCGCGACCGAACTGCCGCTGGCGCGCGCGCTGCGCGGCGAGCCGGTCGATCACGTCGACCTGTACATGCGACACGAAGGCGAGGCGCCGGACAGCGGCCGCTGGCTGACGGTGACGTCGCGGCCGTTGCGCGACGAGCGCGGCGCAGTGCATGGCGCGGTCGGGGTGTTCGCCGACACGACGGTGCGCCGCCGCGCCGAGGAAGAGGTGCGCGCTCTCGCAGCCGGCCTGGAGCAACGCGTGCATGAACGCACCGGCGAGCTCGAACGTGCACAGCGCGCCGCCGAGGCGGCCACGCAGGCGAAGAGCGAGTTCCTGGCCAACATGAGCCACGAGATTCGCACGCCGATGAACGCGGTCCTCGGCATGTCGTACCTCGCCCTGCAAAGCGACCTGAACCCGCAGCAGCACAACTACATCAACAAGGTGCATGCATCGGCCGGGGCGCTGCTGGGCATCATCAATGACATCCTCGATTTCTCCAAGATCGAGGCCGGCAAGCTGGATGTGGAGACCATTCCCTTCAGCCTGGGCGACGTGGCAGACAACGTCGTCAACGTGCTGAGCATGAAGGCCGACGAGAAGGGCCTGGAACTGCTGCTCGACATGCCACTGCAGCTGCCGACCGCGCTGGTGGGCGACCCGTTGCGGCTGAGCCAGGTGCTGCTCAACCTGGGCAGCAACGCCGTCAAGTTCACCGACAGCGGCGACGTCGTCGTGGCGGTGCAGGTACTGGAGCAAGACAGCGCGTCGGCCCGGCTGCGCTTCCAGGTTCGCGACACCGGCATCGGCATGAGTGCGGAACAGCAGCAGCGCCTGTTCCAGCCCTTCACACAGGCCGATACGTCGACCAGCCGGCGCTATGGTGGCACCGGCCTCGGGCTCGCGATCAGCCAGCATCTCCTGCACCTGATGGGCGGCGAACTCCAGGTCGACAGCACGCCGGGCCGGGGCAGCAGCTTCCACTTCGACCTGAGCTTTGCGCTGCAGGACAGCCCCGACGCGCAGCCACCCAGCTGGAGCGACGAGGCACTGCGCGACACCCGCGTGCTGGTCGTGGACGACAACACGGGCGCACGCGAGCTGCTCGCCACTATGTGCGAAGCGCTGGGCCTGCGTGTGGACGTCGCGGCCAGCGGCGAAGAGACGCTCGCGCGAGTCGGGCATGCCGACGCGAGCGGCGAGCCCTACGAGCTGCTGCTGCTGGACTGGAAGATGCCGGGCATGGACGGCGTGGCCTGCGCTCAGGCGCTCGTCGAGCGGGCGGCGCTGCGTCACCCGCCGCCGATCGTGATCATGGCCACGGCCTTCGGCCGCGAAGAAGTGCGACACCACCTGACCAAGCGACAGCTGAGGGTGGGTGCGTTGCTGACCAAGCCGGTCACGCCGTCGGCCCTGCTCGATGCCTGTGCCACGGCGCTCGGGCGGACGCTCGCGGTCCGCACGCGCAGCGCGCGGCGCGAAGAAGCCATGGTCGACCACCGGGCGGCACTGGCCGAAGCGCGCATCTTGCTGGTCGAAGACAACGTGTTCAACCAGGAGCTCGCGGTAGACCTGCTGAGCCGTGCGGGCGTCATCGTCAGCGTCGCCAACGACGGGCAACAGGCACTCGACATGCTGGCTCGCGAGCGTTTTGACGCGGTGCTGATGGACTGCCAGATGCCCGTCATGGACGGCTACGCAGCCACCAAGGCACTGCGCGCGCAGCCATCGCTGCAAACCCTGCCGGTGATCGCGATGACGGCCAATGCGATGGTCGGCGACCGCGAAGCGGTGCTCGCGGCGGGCATGAACGACCACATTGCCAAGCCGATCGTCGTCGCTGAAATGTTCGCCACGCTCGCGAAATGGGTGAAGCCAACCCGGTCTTCGGGCGACGGCAGCGCGCGCGTATCGATGCCGTTCTCGCCGAATGGCATCGACACGCCCAGCGGGCTGGCCAACGCCGGCGGAGACCACGCGCTTTACCGCCGCATGCTGGGCATGTTCCGCAAAAAAGAGGCTGACTTCGTGCAGCGTTTCCGTGCCGCACGCGACGCAGGAGACGCCGACACGGCGATGCGCGCCGCGCACGACCTCAAGAGCGAGGCCGGCACGCTCGGCATGCAGGGGTTGGAGCAGTCTGCCGCCGCGTTGGAGCGAGCTTGCCTGGAAGGCGCGCGCGACGCCGACGTCGACAGCATCGTGCACGCGGTGTCCAGCAAGCTGGACGAGGTCATGGGCGAACTTCGCTCACTCGAAACCCTGCATGCGGCGTGACTCGAACATGGGCGCCCGTGCTTCGCGTGCTACGTCAGCAGGCCCGGAATTTGGCCCACCAGTGCCTGGCGCTGCGTGGTGGCGGTGCCCAACAGTGCAAAGCCAAGCAACTGGCCATCGCCGCTCATGAAGCGGGCGTCGCAGGCTTCGTCGCTCTGGGTGACCACCCAAGCGCCGGAGGCGTCGAGCGGCGGTGGGCAGACCACCGTCGGGCAGGCCGGCGTCTTCACGAGCACCGGCATCGCCGGGTAAAGCACCGGCGTCGGTGTGCCGTTCAGCGTGGCGGCCAGTGCGCGGGCCTGCTGCATGATGGGCATCACGTAGGGGAGCGTGTGGCCGTCGACTTCGGCGCAGTCGCCGAGGGCGTACACGTTCGGCGCGCTGGTCGCGAGCAGGCGGTTGGTCACGATGCCGCGGTTCACGACGATGCCGGCCTCGCCGGCGAGCGAGGTGCGCGGGCGCAGGCCGATGGCCGACAGCACCAGGTCAGCCTGCAGCGTGCTGCCGTCGCTCAGCGTCAGGTTCAGGCCATTGGCCGCACGATCCACGCGCTGCACCGACACACCGAAGCGAAAGCACGCACCCGCGGCTTCGAGCTTGCTCTGAAGCCGCTCGCTGGCCTGCGGCGGCAGCAGGCGCGGCAAGGCACGCTCGGCCAGGTCGATGACCGTGGGCGCGATCTCGCGCGACAGCAAATCGTTCGCGAACTCGCAGCCGATCAGCCCACCGCCCAGGATGACGACCGATTTCACGCCTTCCAGCCGCTCGGCAAAACGCGCGTAGTCGTCGAGGTCGTTGACCGACAGCACCGTGTCGGCCGCATCGCCCTGCAGCGGCAGGCGGATCGGGTCGGCGCCGAGCGCCAGCACCAGGTCGCGGTAATGCACCTTGTCGCCGTTCTCGAACTCGACGGCCTTCGCCTGCGTGTCGATGCGCTTCACCGCCGTGTTGGCGTGCAGCGCGGCATTCAGTTCGGCCGTCATCTTGTCGACGGCTTTCATGACCAGCGAGCCCGCGGTCTTCTTGCCGGCGAGCGCGTTGGAGAGCATGGGTTTCGAATAGAAGCCGGCGTGGTCGCGGCTGACGATGTTCAGCGGCGTTTCCTTGTCGAGCTTGCGGAATTCGCGGGCCAGTGTGTAGCCGGCCAGGCCGGTGCCGAGGATGACGATGGGATGTGACATGCCCGGATTGTCGGCGACTCGTCTGGTGCGAGAGCGCAGCCAGCGTGTCCAGCAGGCGAGGCGCTCCGAGCTGAATACACGGGCAAAGAAAAGCGGGCTGTGCTCACGCACGGCCCGCTGAATGAACCGCAGCATTCAGGGAGGGAGGGAGGAGGGAACTGCGGCCCGAAAAAATAATACCGCTGCTCCATGGGGTGCGTCTGTAGGAAAACAGGCCGTCGTCA
>Ga0307512_10006447_pt1 | contig 11886 bp, 15 predicted proteins | sample 14_EM_MG_FD_200267 | JGI IMG/M metagenome (GOLD analysis project Ga0307512, IMG submission 200267) | Populus trichocarpa ectomycorrhiza microbial communities from riparian zone in the Pacific Northwest, United States - 14_EM | ecosystem: Host-associated > Plants > Roots > Unclassified | place... | reverse complement strand
TTCGGTAATTGCCGTTCCGCAAGCGGCCCTCTTCAAATACAAAGAAGTATCCTCCCATTTCTACGTGCACTCTACATAGATTGATAGATGGCGGGCGAGGCGCTGAGCAGTGTGGTGAGCCCTGGCGTCCCCTGACTGATTCGAAATCCGCCTGCTGACCATCCTACAGTCCGGTTGGGTCTCCTTGGCTTGTTGGTGAGCACCACAGAACCCAAAGCGATTCCTCTCATGTTTGACCATCACACGATAGGATCGTCGTCTATTCTCCACAATTATGGGAAAACTACGCTTTGCAGTCCGGTCAGGGCCTCAGTGTCCCGTTTGTCTTGATCTGGCTACTCGGAGATGCGTGTAGTTTGGTGGGAGGGATTATCGCGCAGCTGGTACCAACCGTCGTGGTCCTTGCCGCATACGTGAGTGCCGTACATCTGCTCTATGGAGTCGTTCGCCGAGGTTCAACACTTCCTGCACCAGTACCTCTTCTGCGATTCCCTGCTCCTATCCCAGATATACTATTACCGTTGGAAAAACCCCCATGCCGATCAGGTCATCACACAAGAAATAGGGCCCATAGAAGATACCCCATTGCTGGGAAACACAGTAGAACCCAAACATACGAGCCGTTGGAGCATGAAGAACGAGGTTCTCAAATACTCGCTATACCTCATATCCGTCTTCGTTGCCGGCATCGTGGCATGGGCGATAGACATGAAAATCCGCGGACCCAGGCTACCAAACGAACCAGAAAGCGTCGTGGAATGGAGAAGTCAGATTCTGGGGTGGGTTAGTGCAGCATTGTTCTGTACGTCATCTACGGTTGTTTAATTTTGCGTTTTGCCCTACTCACCCCCGATGCGGCGGCGCCGTCCCAGTGGGCGCTCGTATACCACAAATCCGTGAGTGATTCTAGTCTTCGTCGGGATCCTCTTCCGATCCACACCTTTCACAGTGAAGAATGTTGAGACGAGATGCGAGGGGTTGTCCCCTGTACTATTCCTGTTCACGATCTCAGGCAACAGCACGTTTGCGTTGTCGATTTGCTTCGCGTCGACGAAGACGAAATATTTGCTAGCGAACGGTCCTTGGCTTGCAGGTTCGGCTACTGTTATGTCATCTGGGAAAATTTATTAACACCATCGCCTGTTGGGTGGCACACAGGGAGCGTTTTGACTGTATTCCTTGATCTATTTGTAAGTGAAATCAGGGGATCGGGTACACGTAGAACAGAAATTGAAGCTGATGCGCGACGCGATTCCCCCCACATCAGGTCCTTGGGCAATTCGTATATTATCGTTCCGGTAAAAAAGTGTAGGATACAGTTGTAGTCATGCCTCGAGTCCAAAAAATTTGCCTTCACCCGGCTCCCTCGCCTGCTTGCAAAGGAGCATGTGCTCCGAAGGCGCGGCTAACCGATGACCATCAGACTCGTTGCAGTACACGTTCCAGGTCAGCCTGTAGTCGTTCCCAGGTAAGACAATGAGAGATGCCTGGCCTGCCTCGTGTAGCCGCATGTACCAACCTTTATCTACCGGCATCATACACCCCCCACTGCCTCTCCCCCGCGTCTCCTCCCTCCTTTTCGTGCAGGATGGTAACGTCCCGTTAAGCCCAAAAGGCAAGTCGGAGCGTCGTCCTCTTCCGTGTGTATGATGTCTGATCCTCTTCACGATTCCGCTTTCCAGCTTCCGTGTTTCGTGCTCATGTACCCTTGCCTACCGTGCCGTTTAACACCAAAGTTTTTGTGTCATGACCTGCGTCGCCATGCTCCAAGTCCAGCCACGGTCTTCCCTCAACTTCTGCTCTGCACTCTCAGTCCCTCCTCAGTCGTTAACTATGGAGCAGGCGTTTTCCTTCGAGCCCCTACAGGTCTACAGCTATGGTAAAGGTCGGCCCCCGTCCACCGGTTTCCGTGCTCCACAGCTCACGTCATCTTATCACCCAGATGCAGCATATCCAGAACCCGTCGCAAACCTCTCCATCCCCCACCTCCGGCAAGCTCTCCACCTTCTCGAGTCGGAAATGGCAAACCTCCGCACGAAACGCGAAGAAATCGAATCCAGGCTCGAGCAAGCCGTCCGAACCCAATGTCCCTCCCCGATCCATCGTCTCCCATACGAGCTTCTGGCGTCCATCTTCGCCATGGGCGTTTTCCCATCCGAAGAAGAGGAAGATCCACTAATGCTCCCAACGCTTATGCTCGTCTCCCGATACTGGCACGACATCGCGATCAACACCCCCACCCTGTGGTCTAAGATCCGGATCGGGAACCATAACTCTGTCGAGAAGGCTGCACGGGTGCTCGCGAGATCCAAGTCCGTTCCGCTGGACATATCCATCGACTTCAACGATCGGTACAATCGTCAAGGTTCCATACTGGATGTCCTCATGCGAGCGATGAACCTGTTCGCCCCATCCATCCGTCGATGGAAATCCTTCCATCTCAGCGTCCCGAACCGCCTCCAAGCCAACACGGCGCTCTCCCGTTGCACGTCCGAGGCACCCTTGCTCAGGGTTTTCACGGTTCATGTCTTCCATTCAATGCAGGAAGACGCTGTATCACAACCTCCGAACTCTTTATTCGGTGGGTCTACACCGGCCTTGGAAGTGTGCTCCCTCAAGTCCTTCCACCTCGGTTGGGGTCACAGTATCTTGAGGAACCTACAGGTGATCAAGTTTGATGGGTACTGGAACGGTTCGGACCCTTCTGCCCTGATGATCCTAGGTATCCTCCAGGCGTGTTCGGGCATACGCGAGCTGACGTTACGGAACCTGTCTGACATTTCCGAATCACGGACCACGAGCTCAAGTACGGACCTCATCCATCTACCCTATCTCACGAAGATCTCGCTCTATTACTCCGGATCCAATCGAACATTGTCCGTGTTGGACAAGATCTCCTTCCCTGCTCTAGAGCGAATCGACATCGGATATTTGGATGATGCCGGTCCATTTTTCGATATTCTGCATCGCCAATCGTTGACCTCCCTCCCGCTTCAACACTTCCGTGTGGAGTCTGTTTACTTTGGTGAGGCGAAGCTAGCGAGATTGCTCCAGCGGTTACCGAGTTTACACACACTGGACCTGGTGGACGTAGAAGACCTCTCGTCCGATGTGTTGAAGGTTCGATTTTACGCAGTGTCTTATTGCATCCGAGACTGATGACGATGATTATCGTAGGTCCTATCCGGACCTTCCGGTGGGCAATCGTGGATCTGTCCAAAAATCCAGAATCTAAGTTTGGAGGGATGCGCAATAAACAGGGACCAACTTCGCGTTTTGGTTGAATCCAGACTTCCTGATCACGCTCGAGCATTCCCTACCCAGCCACCCTTGCAAGAGACGATAAAAACGGACGATCAAAGATCTGCTCCACGGTCACCAGAACGATTGAGGTCACTCGACCTCACAAGATGTCATGTCAGCAAGGCGATGCTTCAGTGGCTGAGGATCTACGTGACTGAAGTCAGATGCGATATGTCAGGGAACGCGTGGGGCGATTCCTGTCCGTGATCAGAATTCACAAGCACGTATCCCGGTCAAGGTCGCAATATACCCGTGGCTTTGTTTATCCTATTCACTTTTTTCTCATTTTCCTCATCTTTCGTTCCCTCTCGTAAGTATAATACAGTGTAACTTTCCCCTCGTCATCTTTTCCATACCCATCTCTCATCGGCCTAATTCCTGGCCCACGTGGTCCTCATGACCCTCTTGTCCATCTGCTTTGCTCATCCAACCCACTTGTCTCGAATCCGCATCGATGGCATACTCCTCCCATCTCCATCGTTTGCTCGGTTTCTTTCTTTCTATCGTTCATTTAGTCGGTCGTTCGGCTCTGCTCTGGCTTTGCTGCTCCCTCCCTGTCCTGCTCGTTGGTCTCGGTTCTGGAAGTGCGTTCGGAAACAAAGAGAGAAGTAAAAGAATGTATTATTAGTATTCCCTTCAGGTAGAAACCAAACGGAACGAAATTCAGGTTACGCAGATATCTGTACATTTACAATATACACGACCTCAAAACCGGTCTGTTTCTTTCTTCGGGTTGAGATTGGAAATTTTTTCGTGGGCCTTACTTGGTTTGGAAGAGACTCAAATCGATCGGGTGGGTGGATGCACGGTGTGTTTCATGCCGCTCGAACAGACGCTGTCAAGTATCGCTGGGAATGGCGTGGGATCTTGCTTTTGATCTGCTGACCCCACATAAGCCTAATGGTAGAGCGCCGCCACCAGTGTTGGTGTATGGTGGGTTTGTTTGACTTGTCCATGAGGCTTGGTTTCGACAGTTCGGCGGTGGCCCGGATTGAAAACCGTGTTACTTACATACATGCACAGACCCAACTATCGACCATTCCCATTCGAGCACGGGGGTGCTGGGGTTTCGAGGCTTCTATGCCTTCTGCGTAATGCACGAGGGATCAGTATTACAAAGAGATTCCCGGACGTTCATGAAGTGTTCATTATAATAGCACCTGCCATATCCATCTTAGCTAAGTACCCACCAAGAGTATTTATGAGGAACAGGATTAAGTGGGATACTTGCACTGCCCTCCGATGGATCTCGGTGGCCCTCGGAGGGCTGGATTGAGCTCCCTTTCTTTGAACCTACCAGATATAGAATGGAGAAGGACAGCCTCGATCACACGCGTAGCCAATTATCCGCGATACCGGCGAATACAGTCAGTGTAGTCGACGAGAATGTTGACCCACCTGATTGAAGGGTTGGTGTGGGACAAGATGCGGTACGGCTTGTCCCTGGAATTCCAAGTCCGAGAGCTAACCCTAGGTGAACGTCTGAGTCCAGGATAGCGCCTGCGTGCCGGCAGATGTTAATTGATATCCATACAACTATGATATCCGGGGCATTGGGCCTGCCGTTCCGAGCCAAAGCGCTTTTGAATACAGGCTAGCTGACTTGTCAACAGGTACAAGATCATAACAACGAGATCAGCCACGGACTACGACAACTCAGTCAGATCAGATAAGATTATAGTACGCCTCGTGCAGTCCAATCACGAGTCCCAACTTAAGCATACCGGATAGATGATCCGACGGGTGAACAAGCAATTGAACTAAGCTCGAAGGTCCGTGCTCAACACGATCACCAACGGAGAGAGCGATGGTGGACCGTCGCCCCGATGTTCGCTTGACCGGTCCGTCTACCACTCTGGTAGCCGTTGAGAGATGCGCCATAACTGGTGAAGTAACGATGGTGGTAGGACAGATGATACCCATTGAACTGCGTCCGGATTGGTGCTACCCCTGCGGACGTGACGGTCGTAGTCCCCCATCTGACTCTTCAAATCAGCCGCCAGCGCAATTCGTGACAGACCTATCAACTCGGACTCGGTGGGCCCCTCACGCGGCGGTTCCGGGACAACCTGGGTGACGGCCCGATCATCCTCCCTTGTACACGGCCGTTCATTCTTGCGTTACTATTTACATTATGCACTATATTGTCCCCACCCTGGTTCCAGCATAGGTTCCAATTCATATTCCCTCACGTCGAACCGTCCCTAAAGCTTTTGTACTCGACCCTGCACGGAATATTCCGTTTACTTCCGCACTTTGATGCTAGATCTGGGGCACTGCGTGACCGTCCGCGCGAGGATCAGATCCGGCAGCCCAAATCAACCGACCGTTGGAGTCAGGTCTCTTTTGGATGATCTGACCACGACCGAACTGACTCCTTGAAATCCCGGTCAAATACTCGACGTCGTGCCCCAGTCCTACCAATGTTCGTAAATACTCCCAAGTCAACCGATCGTCGGGAGGAGGGGTGACTTACTCCTCAATTCGTCGACGACATCTGGAGAAATGCCCTCCTCAATAAACACCTTGGTAGTTGTAGAGTCCTTGTGGTCGATCGGCCCTGCATCAATGCAGAATCTCGGAGAATCCAATGCAGCCTGCACGTTAAATCCACGCAAGATGTTCAACAGAACCTGAACATGCCCCTGCGGTTGCATGTAACCTCCCATAACGCCATAAGCCATGAAGAGGTCATCATGGCGCGTGACCAATGCGGGGATGATTGTGTGGTATGGTCGTTTACCTCCCTAGTCGTCTATCAGATACAATTGAAAAATAACGAGTCACGAAATGAAGTCACCTCAAGGGCATTTGGGTGCCCCTTCTCCAACACGAAACCGGAACCCCGGCTTTGAAGGGTGAATCCACACCCGTGAGGAATGGCTACATGAATTCGCTTCAGCCCATATTTCCTAGTAAACCACAAATCTACATACCTCCTGTTCCAAATCCGGCTTGAATGATCAGAGTTAGTAATCGATGGATCACATCTGGACAATTGGCTGATACAGACCTGTGTAGTTACTCTGAGTAAAGCTGCAAGCGTTACCCCACTTATCAGTAACTTAATATGCGCGTCAGCGTATTCGGCGACCCATCCTCAAGGAGGAGTCTTACCTGCGAAGTAGACTGTATCCGAGGATGTCACGGGGTTGCCCTAGAAGATTAGGCCTCAGTACCCGAGAAGAACACCGAAGTCAGACCCTACATGATCAAACTGAGTGGCCTTCGATGGATCGAAGAATTTTGCACGTTGCGCTAGGTACTCCTAAAAACGCCCGTCAGAGATGCCGGGAGGATTATTCGTGGACGAGTCCACACTTTTCCGAGGAGTTCTTGGATGGGTAGTTTCCCCTTATCTGGATCTGAAACGTACCACAGGGAATCTTCTCCAGATTAGAAGTGGAAAAACGTGGAGAAGGCGGTAGGGACTGTACCTGCGAATGCGAGACTATAAAACGATGACAAACTAAGCGAGACACGAAAAGTTGGCAAAACGCATCTACGAACCGTAAGGCTTCGATCAAAGTGTGGAGGTATTCGGTAGAGTTGTGAGCCATCTCGTGTAACGGTCTCACCAACCCCTGGACTTCGAGTTGTTCCAAGATGCCCAACGCTATCAGAGCGGTGATTCCTGGAAGCCATGTTTTAAGTGCCCATCGTATTCAAGATCGCGGGTGTTGAGTCCGTACCTTGTCCGTTCGGAGGGCACTAATCCCTTCAGTGGACTGCGATCTCGGAGAATCATACCGCTCACCTCATACACAGCTATCTCATCCCGATAGGTATACCTGATCGGGTCCACAAAGTCCGTCTTGTGCTTGGCCAGGTCTTCAAGTTCCATAACACCGCCCTTGCTTTTCACGACCTTGACAATCTCTTCGGCGATCCGCCCCTTGTAGAATCCGTCCTTCCCATGGGTGGCGATCTCGCGGAAGGATTGCGCAAGAGTGGGGAAAGTCATGAGTTCTCCCGGGAGTGGAGCGCGTCCGTTGAGGAGCATTTCGTTCCCATCTGTTGATGCTTCCCTAATAGTCTCCTCTGACATTTGCCACTGACGTTCCCGCGTTAACCCCCTGGCTGTGGTACACGGTTTAAGCACCTACAAAATGGCTATGCAGTTCCGAGACTGGGGCTCTGAAGACAAGTTAAAGTGAGGCGAATGTAAAAATGTAGAGTCAATGGCACGAACCCGCCTTCCGCTAATTGAATCGCAGGTTCCAAAACATCTGCGATCTTGAGGGTTCCGAAAGTTTCAACAGTATCCACCCAGAGACCCGCACATCCTAGTATTGGTACTCAGGGTTCGCCTGCCGCCTCCAGACGTGACAAAACCAAACATACCTGGCACTGTGACCGAATTTAAATCTTCCCAGGGGATGCGAGGGCCTGTAATACCCCGTTGCCGAACATAGTCAATGTTGAGCTTCTCAGGTGAGCGACCAGAACCGTTCAGTCCGTTCACTTTCCCCGTCTTCGCATCATAGAACAGGCAGAATCCATCTCTGGCAGCGATGAGAAGTCAGATCGTGTGTTTCCTTGCAGACCGTACACGAATGACACAGACATACCCTCCAAGTCCACAGGAACTGGGCTCGGTCACGTTCAACGCTGCAGAGACCGCAACAGCAGCGTCGGCTGTTAAAGCATAATCACAGTTCATCTGCGGTATCAGTCCCTGGTCGGGTGGGGAGTGCTTACCTGCGTTACCTCCCTTGCGAAGAATTTCCAACCCAACCCCGGCGGCGAGTGGCTGAGAACAAGCGACCACACCTATGCGCCAGAGTTAAGAGCAAATTATCTCCATCGATGATCTGGATCTACCTTTCGTGCCATAGACCACAGACCTCCTGCTAGCGTACTGCTGGAACGGTGTGTACGGCTGAGCGATCTTCTCCCAGTCGATGCCTTTCATAGTGGATGTACTATCGTCCGGTGAACTCCGTCCGTCTCACAGTTGTTCGCATCTCGATGGACCGCCGTTTCCCGTAGAATTCCGGCGCCAATTCGTTGTTTACCTTTTGATGATATTTGGGCTCGGCAACCCGGCATGATGCAGCAATAAATGTCTGTGGGTGAGGTGGCGGCTCGTGCTAAGGATGGACCCCATCATATCACGTTCTGCAGGGACATCAAACACGATATCCGAGACAACCACATACAACCTCCACCTATTACCTTCTGCGGCCAATATAATTGCACAAGAGTCCCCGGTTCCTATCATCAACAACGTTACTAGATTAACTCCAAGCAAGCTCAAAAGGCCATGTTTCGAGAGAAGGGTTTCTTGATCCAAGGGAGAAATCTTGGGTTTGGCTACTAAAGGGTGCCAGTCAATGTCGATGTGAGATGGTACAGCGTGGGAGACAGCTTGATGCTTGGCATCCCTGGGAGGAGTTGCTAATTCGTCTAGTAGGTAAATCAGCGCGCCGGAAACCAGCAGATGCTTACGTGATGATAACCTCAATACAAAAACCGTGGGACAGTGCGAGGAAAGCAGTTCCGGTACAAGGAGGCAAGAGGGGACGGATAAAAAAACGAGCGAAGGAGTCCCACCAGTCGTGGTATCATGAAAACGTGTCTGGAGGAAGAGCGGGGTGGAGAACACAAGCCGGATAGAGAGAAAACATAGGTCATATCCCGCAGCTTTCTCTAGCCGTAGGAACCATAAAACTCGGAGATTTCGACCCCTTAGATCTCCCATCTAATAATGCCAACAGGCGTGAGGTGGATCCCTATATTCTTCATCCGGACCAAACCTGGGAGGCGGCTGCGTTCGAATATTAGTACCAGCCAAGGTCTACAAACGCTAATCGAAAGCTCACTAATAATTCCAGTTCCCCTGGGGTCATTTGAGAGACTTGCAGTTGGGGTTCTCCCGGGAACGAGAACAGTACGTGAGGCTTCCACCCAGAAGGACGTCCGAGGAGGTCGCAACTGGCAGGGCTCTGGGCGGTAGGGAGTCCCCAAGTTAAGTTAGGGGTGACCGGCACAGGAGGCGCTTCGGAAGATGGAGGTGATAAGTCGAAATTGGTGGAGGTCAGTCCGGGTGTTGGTCCACAAGGGCGCGACGGAGTGAACGAAGTCAGGTGTGGGTTAACCGGTCGACTGATCGCACCCTCGCGTATAAACAAGGTCTCGGACGACAACGAACTAGAACTCTGGGACCCATCCTTGTTCCCATGCGCAAACGGAAGGGCCGCCGCCGCAGGAAGGACCTCCCTCGTCCGAAAATGACACATCCGCAGACTATCGTAAATCAAAATGCATCCTGCTATCTTATTCGCCGACCCCAGTCATACACGGACGTTTGGCGTCGCATTTCTGTTTTGCGTGGGTGTGTGTACCTCTGCTCGCATGTCGTTGTTCGAGGTTCGATTCTGGGCGAGAGGAAGACTGGCCACTAACCCTCTAGTTTCCGCTTCCTGAGTGGCACAATAAGTCAGCACGTGCCTCGCATGAAGCGAATTCGTATCTGTTCGAACAATGGCCAACAAGGTAAACACACTTCACCCATTCGCAAAAGTTTCCCCACCTTTCGTTTCTTCTTCTGGTCGTACATGCATTCTTCGATCCCTAACACCATGCGGCGTACGCAACGCAGCATGTCCGGGATATACGTACATTTCTGGATGTCGGAGGAGTCGAGTGACGTAACTCATTAAATGTGTTCACACATAAGAAACTTTGAACCGGTTTTAATCATTGATCTTCCATTGCAACACAGAGAATATCACCTAAACCCTATCCAAAATGCGTACCCAGTGGCTTTTTGCAAGTGCCTTGAAAATAAGGAAGCGCTTTAAGGCAAGCTTTCTGTATTCTGTATCCTCCATCCCAGTGCTGGTACGTCGTACGTGCGTTGCTATGGTTGCACACTCCAAGACCTGAGTTTGAGTAACAGGATACTGACCAGTGATGACAGCATTGCTTAGCTCTCTGGTGACTGGGACAAGATAGAAGGTGGGGCGAGTGCCACTCATTGCGATGCAAGGGATAGTCATGGTGTCCAGGGGATGGAGGTTACGCTCTCTGCGCTTCCTGTTGTTGAATTGAAAGGCTGTTATAGCCTCTGCAACGACCTGAGCCTCTCTGCGCAAGTCCTGTTGCTGAGGGTCTTGCCTTCGATGAGCACCAGGAGGACAAAGGTTGGGTTATGGATGAGGCACACGTCCGTCCGAGCAACGCGATCGGCATCACCACAAATGGTGAGAGGGATGATGTAGCCCCTAGATACAATGATGCAGCGCTCGTTGAGGCCTAAAAGCTTCGGTGTCTGGGCAGCGAAGTCGTCAATGAAACTCTCTTGGGTGGGTCTGACGGCGAGACCAAGGTAGCCGAGGTATTCAGCGGCGGTATCGGAAAGGTCGAGATCGTCATTGGCGTCACCAGGAGGAGAGTTGAGAATGGCGGGATCGATGTGGTCGAGCGACGGCCCGTCTGGGGTAGGGAAGAACTTGTCTGGCGGGAGAGATGAGACGGCGATGTTTTACGCGATGAGCTCGTTGTCGGTTCAGTCGCTGGCCGACTTGGCAGACCGAATGATATTAGCCATAACGTTGAAATCTGAGGATGCGATTAGAATACGTGCACCGCCAAAGACGCCAAAGCACCTACATGAACGATCGAGATGGTTCTAGCTGAGTCGTGCCGCTGGGGTCATCATGTGGAAGGGTAACCCTTAGGCATCCTCCCCCAGCCTGTACCCTCCTGTACCCTCCCCTCCTCTGAACCTGGGGCCAGGTTCCCGCCCGGCCACCTAGTATCCAGCTTCGGACCCGTTTGCGGCCATGATGGCGATTGCGTTGTCTCCCGGTCCCTTCCCTCACGAACTTGCCCCCTGCGAGGAATGGCCTAAATACCAATGCGACTATCTCGGCGTGTACGATATCATACCCAACGCCGAACGTCATCCCAACTAGCAGGTTGCAATCCCTCCAAACAGGAGGGAAATGATTATGTTATGTTCGCCAGATTGGCTGGATATCTTCTTCTCGAACGCCGCAGTCGGCGGAAGATACTCTCTGGTGGCCCCTATGCACCACCGTGAAACAAGTTACATCGCCGCCTCGGGAATCTGAGGACATTGACCACGACGTTGTCTTCAAGGTCGATGAATGGAAATGGAATCACTTACTACGATTTTGTGCGCCTGATTCCATTCCCACGTCGTTCAGGATCTCAGTTCCCTTGCAGTTTAGTTGGACTTCCACCAAGGAGTACCCCACACCTTCCTTACACCCTTCACGTCCCTCCTTCGGTACGTTGCAGGATATGACCAGAGACTGCACGATGACCGGTGGCGGTGATAATGAGACCGCCAGGCGTAAAGTGCGTATATCCCATACACTGCATCTCTTTTTGTTCATGCTCAGCCAGGCTCTTGCACGCGACGGCTTCCGATGCATGCTTACTGGATTGCCCGATCACACATCAATCCGGAACAACCGCGAATTCCTGAGAGCCCGAGCGTTGCCTCCACCACCGTTCAGGCATGTCACATCTTGAACGAGTCAACTATGCCGAGCACCAATCAAACCGGAAGCAGTGAGAAAAGCACTATGGCGAGCAAGGTGTGTGTTG
>Ga0307512_10006446_pt1 | contig 11887 bp, 12 predicted proteins | sample 14_EM_MG_FD_200267 | JGI IMG/M metagenome (GOLD analysis project Ga0307512, IMG submission 200267) | Populus trichocarpa ectomycorrhiza microbial communities from riparian zone in the Pacific Northwest, United States - 14_EM | ecosystem: Host-associated > Plants > Roots > Unclassified | place... | reverse complement strand
TCGCCTCCATGTACTTGGCCGGAATGGCCTCGTTGACGACCTCGTCGAGGATCGGCGCACGGCCGATCCGCGACTCGATGACACGGGCCGGCGCCTTGCCAGGCCGGAAGCCGGGAATGCGAACCTGCGAGGCGAGCTTCTTGTACGCGCGGTCGAAGTTCGGCTTGAGCTCGTCGAACGGCACCTCGACGTTGATCCGGACCCGCGTCGGGCTCAGGTGCTCGACGGTGCTCTTCAACGTGATCTCCTGGGTAGCTGTGGTGTGGGGCTTCTCGCGAGTCTATGGAACTCACGGGGAGAGGCGGCGCGCGGGGCCGACCTGCGAGAGTCTCGCCGTCCGCAGCCCGATCGATGATCGGCCGAACCGGCGGCGGGCCATTCGGGGGGCCGGGCCCCGCCGGCCGGGGCCTTGGGGGTCGGGCCCCCAGAAGACACAACGAGACGACCCGGTCCGTGCATCTGCGCGGACAGAGCCCTCCCAAAGTCTCGTCGGGATGACAGGATTTGAACCTGCGACCCTTCGCTCCCAAAGCGAATGCGCTACCAAGCTGCGCCACATCCCGGTGGCCCCGTCTCCGGGGACGCCCGACACAGCGTATCGCGGCGCGCTAGGCTGTCTTCGCGCCGGCTCGGTTCGCGGTGTGCGCGGGTGTAGCTCAATGGCAGAGCCCCAGCCTTCCAAGCTGGTCATGCGGGTTCGATTCCCGTCACCCGCTCCAGACATGAAAGCCCAGGTCGCCCAGTGCGTCTGTGGACCTGGGCTTTCCTCGTTGAGAGCCTGTACAACCCCGTCGTGCCCGATTCGTGCCCGATTGGTCGTCGAGGTCAACCGGTCTGGTGACGGTGCCCACACGCCGTAGGCGGTGTCTTACTGCTCGTTGTGATCGGTTGGACACCATGTTGTCGTCTTCCTGAGCGGCCCCGTGCGACATCACCCCGTCCCGCGAAGCGATGTAGTTGATCAGGTTGCGGAACCCGAGCGCGGAGCCGCGGAGGTGCTCGAGTCGGCCGTTGATCGCTCAGTTAGTCCGTTGCTGGTGCCTGGTCGGTCGAAGTAAGCCAGGACGCGGAATGGTCGCCATCGCAACGAAGCGGAGCAGATCCATCGTGATCATGACGGGCCGCTTGCGGCGGGTCTCGATCCAAGGGCCGGTCGGGATGGCGACGAGCGCGCCAACGATGCGGCTGGCGGAGGAGAGTGCGGAGACGCTGGCGGCGCTCGAGTGCGGGACGCTGATGGCGATCGACCCGAAGGCCCCGAACCCGAGTCCGGAGCCGTAGGCACTGACGGCGTACGCCGCCCACAGCCATCCGAACTGCCGTCCGAGCGTCCTTCGTGCCACGTCGTTCCTCCACCTGATGCGTCTACAACCGCGAGTACCTGCCCAGGCCATGCAATCCCGAGCGGACGTGCGGGAGAAACAACCAAGCGGCCGGCGCGCCACAACCAACTGTTGTGCGACTACCGTGTCCGCGTGGACCTCGACGCGGTGCGGACCTTCGTCACGGTCTCTTCGGAAGGACAGTTCCAGCGCGCGGCCGACGAGCTCGGTATCACCCAACAGGCGGTCTCGAAACGCATCGGCGCGCTTGAGCGCGTGCTCGGCGTGGTCCTCTTCGCCCGCGGGCCCCGCGGTGCCACGCTGACTGTGGACGGTGAGGCGTTCCTGCCGCACGCTCGAGAGCTTCTCCGGGCCGAGGACCGTGCCCTCGCATCAGTGGTGCCCGGCCGACGCGCGCTCAGGGTCGACGTACGTAACCGGCGGACGGCGCCTGCCACGCTGTTGCACGCCTTCTACCAGCAACACCGCGAGCTCGATCTGGACGTCGTCGCCTTGCCCAACCTCGACCTCGAGGCGGCGCTCACCGCCGTCGCGAGCGGCACCGTCGATGCCACGTTTCGGGGCCTGACCGATGCGAGGAAACAACTCGCGGGTGCAGGACTTTCGAGCGCCCTGGTCATTGAGGACCGCCATGAGCTCTTGGTCGGCCCGAACCACCCGCTTGCCAGTGCTTCTTCCGTGACGCCACACCAACTCGCGGACCACCGAATCTGGATGCCAGGCCTACCGCGTGGGGACGAGGTTGCCACCTACTACGACGAACTCGCTACCGCCTTCGGGATCACCATCGACGTCCTGGGTCCCGCCTTCGGAGCCGAAGTGCTGCTGACCGAGATCGCCGAGTCTTCGACACTTGCGAACCTCGTCGGCGAAGGCTCCCGCTATCTATGGCCCGCACACTACGACCTTCGCCGTATCCCGATTGTTGACCCCACCCCGGTCTTCCCGCTCTGGGTCGTCTGGCGCACCGACAACAAGCGCGCCGACCTCGCCGAGCTGCTCGCCTACCTCGAAAACGATTTGGCCAGCCGGAAAACCAGCGCCACGTGGCTTCCATCGTGGGCGTGTATGAGGACACCAGCCAGGTCTGCCGCGACTTTGATGGCGACAGTCCCTGGATCGCCTGACACGGAGACATAATTCGGGACGGATCTATGCGTCGCCTGCGGTCTCCATGGGCTGTTTGCGTCTGGTGAGCGCCATTGTCGCGCTGGCCAAGATGACGGCGACTACGGCGCCGGCGGTGTTCATTGCCCAGTCGTTGGTGTCGCAGGAGCGGCCTATGGCGGGGAGCAGGCCCTGGATGATCTCGATCGCGGCGGACAGGGCTGTTCCTGCGGCCAGGGTTAGTAGTGGTTTGCGGGTGGCCAGGGTGGCGAAGAAAACCGGCGGGAAGAACAGGGCCACGTTGGCCAGCAGTTCCACCGAACCCAGCGTCGGCATTGAGAACTGGACTACGCAGAACGCGAAGCTCCGGCCCGATGTCGGGAGCAGGGTCAGTGCTACTACCGGCAGCAGGGACAATCCGGCCAGCGTCCACAGGAGCCGGTGGACGTTCCGGCGGCGGGCACGTAGCAGCAGGTAGCCCAGGCCAACACAGACGATGGCGATCACGGCCATCGTCACCGGTATCAGCGCTGAGTGGTCCAGTAGGAAGTTCGTGATCATTGGAGAGCTGACAGTTGGACGTGGTAGTCAGGGGGCATGGCTCGGATTGACCACTTTCGTAGTTCGGACGCTCCTGTCGCCAACAGCATCGTCGTGGCTGTGACGGCTGTTGTTGTGGATGACGAGGAACGACTGCTTCTTGTTCGGCGGTCTGACAGTGGGTTGTATGCCATTCCTGGGGGTGCGGTCGAGCTTGGGGAGACGCTCACCGCGGCCGCACGGCGGGAGGTCATGGAAGAGACCGGGATCGCCGTCGAGGTGACCGGGCTGGTTGGGGTCTACAGCGATCCGGAGCATGTGATCGAGTTCAGTGACGGCGAAGTTCGGCAGGAGTTCTCCGTCTGCTTTCGGGCTGTGCCGGTTGGTGGGGGCCTGAGGACCAGTGAAGAGTCCACCGAGGTGCTCTGGGCGGAACCCGCGGCGCTGGACGGGCTGGACATCCATCCGTCCATTCGGTTGCGGATCGGGCATGGGCTGGACAGCGGACGCTCGGCGCCGTACTACTCCTAGGGCACCTACTACCATCCGGACATGGAACTTCGCGGGCGGTCGGTTCTCCTTACCGGGGCTACTGGGGGGTTGGGGCAGGCCATTGCCCGCCGCCTGCATGCCGAGGGGTGTGAGCTCACGCTGACCGGGCGACGTCAGGACGTGCTCGAGGCCCTCGCCGCGGAGGTTCAGGGGAAGGCGGTTGTCGCTGATCTCACGTCCGATCTTCAGCGGGTCGTCGATGGGTGTGGTGACATCGATGTTCTTGTTGCCAATGCGGGAGTGCCTGGCACCGGGGAGTTGACGGAGTACACCCTCGAGCAGCTCGATCGGGTGATAGATGTCAACCTTCGGGCTCCTTTGGCCCTCGCTCGGTTGTGTGGGGAGCGGATGCTCGCGCGCGGGAGTGGGCATGTGGTCTTCATCTCGTCTCTGTCGGGGAAGAACGCCACCCCTCTGTCTTCGCTGTACAACGCGACCAAGTTCGGGGTTCGGGGGTTCTCGCTCGCGCTTCGGCAGGACTGGGGGCCGCGGGGGGTTGGGGTGTCGTGCGTCAATCCCGGGCCTATCGCTGATGCTGGGATGTTTCACGAGGCCACCAGTGGGACCGCGCTCCCGGCTGGGTTTCGGCCCAAGGCGCCGGAAGACGTCGCCGCGGCTGTGGTCAAGGCGGTTCGGCATGATCGGGCTGAGGTGGACGTTGCCGACCCTGTGATGCGGGCCGGCACGTTCTTCGGGCAAGTGGCGCCGCAGACCGCTGCCAAGCTCAACCGGTTGGCCGGGGCCGACACGCTCTCGCACCGGCTGGCTGACGGGACGGTGGACAAGCGGTGACGGTCTTCGTCCACCAGCTTCGGGTTCGGTACAGCGAGTGTGACCAGCAGGGGATCGTGTTCAACGGGCACTATCTCTTCTACTACGACGTCGCGTTGAACGAGCTTTGGCGGGAGCGGGTCGGGGCCTACCAGGAGATGGTGTCGCGGGGGGTGGACGTCGTGGTGGCTGAGGCGACCATCCGATACCGGGCTGCCGCGCGGTTCGATGATCTGGTGGACATCTCGATGCCCGTGAAGCATCTGGGGAACACCAGTCTGATCATCCAGCCGGAGTTCCGGGTCGGGGACCGGCTGGTGGCGGACGGGGAGATTCGGCACGTGTTCGTGGACTCGGCGACGCTGGTCAAGAAGGCGATGCCGGCGGACATCCGGACCGCGCTAGCGGGCGCTGCGTAGGTACTCCACCTCGAGCACCGGGCGGCCGTCGCCGAAGTCGTGTTCGCGGGTGCGGCCTGTCTGGGTGAAGTCGAAGGACTCGTAGAAGTGTCTGGCACGGTTGGCGCCCGCCATCGTCCATGCGCGCACGCGGCGGAACCGTGCGTCGCGGATCCGGTCCCATGCGGCATCCATCAGGGTCCATGCCACGCCGCTGCCCCATGCCGACGGGTGGGCGTAGAGGTCGAAGATCTCGCCGTTCGGCATGCCGTCGCTGTGGGGACCGAAATAGGTGAACGCCACCACGTGGTTGCCGCGTTCGGCGAGCAGCAGGGTGTTGCGCGCGAACTCGCGGCTGGTCATGATCTCGGCCCAGCACTGGCGGCGCTGCTCGACCAGCCTCGGCAGCCAGCGGCTGTCGAACAGGTCGCGGTGCGCGACGCGCCATGCCTCGGCATGCACGTCGCCGATCGCCGCCGCGTCTTCCCTGGTGGCATCTCGCACGAGCAGCGGCGCGCCGGCTCCCCTCGGCAACACCATGCCGCCACGATAGGTCAGACCAGTATGTCGCCGCACCCCGCCTGCGGAACTTGCGGCGTAGCGTCCCCGTTGTCCGGGTACGGGGAGATTCTTTCGGAAGGTGTGAGGGATGGCCGGGACGATTGTCGTCGTGGTGTTGCTGCTCGCGGTGGTGGCGCTCGCCGCGACCTACATGAAGAACCAGGCCAAGGCGAAACAGCAGCGGCTCGAGGACGCCAAGGCCGAGGCCAGGCGCTGGGTCGAGCGCCTCGGCGGCCAGGTCATGAACCTGGACGGCACGAACGAGGCGTCCAAGCAGGCCCTCGCTGACGCGTCCGAGCGCTACAACGCGGCAGGCTCCCAGATGGAGCAGGCCACCACGGCCGAGCAGGCCCGGCTGGTCACCGCGACCGCGATGGAAGGCCTGTACTACGTGCGTGCCGCGCGGCTGGCCATGGACCTGGACCCGGGGCCGGAGCTGCCGGACGACGCCGCCCGCGAGCGGGCCGGCAAGGTCACCGAGGACCGCAGGGTCAACGTCGAGGGCCGCGACTTCGAGGCCTCGCCGAACCCCGGCGACGGCACGCCGTACTACTACCCGGGCGGCCGCGTGGCCGGGCGGCCGGTGCCGCAGGGCTGGTACAGCGAGCCGTGGTGGAAGCCGGCGCTGGTCGGCGGCGCGTGGGGCCTCGGGTCGGCGCTGCTGTTCAGCACCATGTTCTCCGGCATGTACGGCATCCCGGACGCCGGCGCGTGGGAGTCGGGCTACGACGCGGGGCAGGCCGACGCCATGGACAACGGCGGCGACTCCGGTGACGGTGGCGACTACGGCGACGGCGGCGGGGACTACGGCGACGGTGGTGGCGACGGCGGCAGCTGGGGCGGAGACTTCGGCGACTTCGGCGGCAGTGACTTCGGCGGCGACTTCTGACCGGCTGATGCCCTGAGGGGCACCCTTAGGGCGATCACCGTCTCACGGGTGCCCCTCAGGACACGAAAGCGCCGCGCCCCCTTTTCCGGCGGGGGCGCGGCGCTCGTGTGTCAGTGACCGTCGAAGGCGCGGGCGGCCAGTGCGCGGAGGATGCCGGCGCGGCCTTCCGAGACCAGGCGGCGCAGTGCCGGCGGGTGGCCGTCAGCGGCCAGCCACGCGTCCGAGGCCTCCACCGTCGCCGCGGACACCGACCACGACGGGTACAGCCCGGTCGCCACCGGCTGCGCCCGCTCGCTGGACCGCCGCGCCCACACGTCCGCCACGTCCGCGAAGTACTTCGGCACGTAGGACGCCAGCAGCTCCCGCTGCGACGGGTGCGAGAACCCCGAGATGATCGCCTCGTTGATGGCGTTGGGCAGCTCGTCGTCGTGCACGGCCCGGCGCCAGGCCTCTTCCTTGACCTCGGCCGACGGCCGCAGCGCACGCGTCCGCTCCGCGTGCCGCTGACCCGTCGCCGTCGGGTCGTCCGCCAGGGCCGCCTCGATCTCGTCGAGCGAGGCAGCGCCGTGTGCGACCAGCGCCTGCAGCAGCCGCCACCGCAGGTCCGTGTCCACCACCAGGCCAGGCAGCGGCGCCGACCCGTCCAGCCAGCCTCGAAGGACGGCCAGCTGGTCCGCCGAGAGCACCGAACCCGCCAGCGAGTTCACGAACGCCAGCTGCTGGTCCGACTCCGTCGCCGGGTCGGCGGCCAGCTCGAACAGCCGCTCGGTGAACATCTGCCAGCCGGACGGGGTCCACGACGGGTCCGCGTACGAGCCGATGGCCACCTGCGCCTGCAGCAGCAGCCGCTGCACGACGCCGACCTCGGTCTCGGCCGGCAGCCCGTGGCACACGAGCGTCACGAAGTCCCGCGCCTTCAGCTCCGCCTCACGCGTCATCTCCCACGCCGCCGACCAGCACAGCGTCCTGGGCAGCGGCTCGGTGATGTCACCGATCCGGTCCACCAGCGTCGCGAGGGAGTCCGGGTCGAGCCGCATCGTGCAGTAGCTGAGGTCGTCGTCGTTGACCAGCACGAGCTTGCCCCGGGAGACGCCGACCAGCTCGGGGACGTCGGTCCGCTCGCCGGTCACGTCCAGCTCGACCCGGTGCGTGCGCACGAGCTTGCCGTCCTGGTCGTCGTACACGCCGACGGCGACCCGGTGGGTGCGCAGCTCACCGGCGCCCGGCTTCGCACCGCCCTGGGTGATCGCGAACGACGTGAACGTGCCGTCCGAGCCGACCGAGAACTCCGGCCGCAACGGGTTCAGCCCGGTCGTCTCCAGCCACTGCGCGCTCCACCACGACAGGTCCCGCCCCGACGCCTCCTCCAACGCGGACAGCAGGTCGGCCAGCGTCGCGTTCGCCCACGCGTGCTTGGCGAAGTACACCCGCAGCCCGGACAGGAACTGCTCCTGCCCCACGTACGCCACCAGCTGCTTGAGCACCGAAGCGCCCTTCGCGTAGGTGATCCCGTCGAAGTTGACCTCGACGGCCTGCAGGTCCGGGATGTCCGCGGCAACCGGGTGCGTCGAGGGCAGCTGGTCCTGCCGGTACGCCCACGACTTCTCGATGTTGGCGAAGCTCGTCCACGCGTGCTCGTACTCGGTCGCGCCTGCCTGCGCCAGCACGCTCGCGAACGTGGCGAACGACTCGTTCAGCCACAGGTCGTTCCACCACCGCATGGTGACGAGGTCGCCGAACCACATGTGCGCCATCTCGTGCAGCACGGTCTCGCAGCGCCGCTCGTAGGCGTAGCGGGTGACCCTGCTCCGGAAGACGTAGTCCTCGAGGAACGTGACACAGCCGGCGTTCTCCATGGCGCCCGCGTTGAACTCGGGCACGAAGCACTGGTCGTACTTGCCGAACGGATACGGCACGCCGAAGCTGCGGTGGTAGAAGTCGAAGCCCTGCTTGGTCTCTCGAAACAGTCGCTCCGCGTCCATGTGCTCGGCGAGCGAGGCGCGGCAGTAGATGCCGAGCGGGATGGTGCTGTGCTCGTCGGAGTACTCGTCCCGCCACTCCGCGTACGGCCCGGCGACGAGCGCGGTGATGTAGGTCGACATCCGTTTGGTGGTCTCGAACACATGCCGCACGGCGCCGGACGGGGTGGCCTCGCTGGACTCGGCGGTCGAGTTCGACAGGACCTTCCAGTCCTCCGGCGCGATCACGGTGAAGCGGAAGGTGGCCTTGAGGTCCGGCTGGTCGAAGCAGGTGAACATGCGCTTGGCGTCGGCGGTCTCGAACTGCGTGTACAGGTACACGCCGCCGTCCACCGGGTCGACGAACCGGTGGAGCCCCTCACCGGTGTTCATGTAGCGGCAGGTCGCTTCGACGACCAGCTCGTTCTCCTCGGCCACCGACGACAGCGCGATGCCCGTGTCCTCGCGGTAGCCGGACACGTCGACGGGCTGCCCGTTGAGGGTCGCGCTCTCCACTGACGCGGCGATCAGGTCGACCCAGGTGTCCGCGCCGGTCACCTTGCTGGCGAATCGCACGGTCGTGGTCGACCGGAAGGTGACGTCGCCAGGCTTGCCGCCACCGTCCGTGAGGTCCAGCTCAACGTCGTAGGACGCCACATCGAGCAGCGCCGCGCGCTGTTGTGCTTCGTCACGGGTCAGGTTGGGCGGAGCCACTGGTCACCTCGTTGTTCTGGTACTGACAATCCTGTTCAACGCATCCAATCACCCGCCGGCACGGTTTGGCCCGCCAGGAGGGAAGAACGGGAAGAAGTCTTCGGTTTTCAAGGTTATGACTGCTCCCAGCAAGACGAAAATCGATTTCTACTTCGACCCGTTGTGCCCATTTGCCTGGATCACCTCCAGGTGGATCCTCGAGGTCGAGAGCCAGCGTGACGTCGACCTCAGGTTCCGGGTGATGAGCCTTTCGGTGCTCAACGAGGGCCGAGACCTGCCCGAGGACTACCGGAAGATGCTGGACAACGGGTGGGGGCCCGTCCGGGTGGCCATCGCGGCCGCCCAGCAGCACGGCGAGGAGGTCCTGCGCGACCTGTACACGGCGATGGGCACCCGCATCCACAACAAGGGCAACAAGGACCTGGACGTGGTCATCAAGGAGGCGCTCGCCGAGGTCGGCCTGCCCGCCGCGCTCGCCGAGGCCGCGCACACCACCGACTACGACGAGGCACTGCGCAAGAGCCACCACGAGGGCATGGACCCGGTGGGCATGGACGTCGGCACCCCGACCATCCACGTCGACGGCGTCGCGTTCTTCGGCCCGGTGCTGAACTCGATCCCGCGTGGCAAGGACGCGCTCACGGTGTTCGACGGCACCGTCGCGCTGGCGAGCTTCCCGAACTTCTTCGAGATCAAGCGCACCAGGACGGGCGAACTGTCCTTCGACTGAGCCTGACCGATGTGACAGGCTGGGGCGTAATCACGCCGCACGCGTCACAAACGGAGGACCGATGGCCGCCCCTACCGTCAGCACCGCCCACTTCGTCAACGGCTCGTTCCAAGAAGGCGATGGCGAGCGCATCGACGTGGTGAACCCCGCGACGGAAGAGGTCATCGCGTCGGTGCCGGCGGGCACCCCAGCTGACGCCGACGCGGCGGTACGTGCGGCCGCGTCGGCGTTCGAGGCGTGGGCGGCCACGCCGCTCGCCGAGCGGGTCGCCGCGGTCCGCCGCATCAACGACGGTCTTCGCGCGCGTGCGGCGGAGCTGGCCGCGACGATCGTCGCCGAGGTCGGCACCCCGATCATGTTCGCGTCGAAGGTGCAGGTCGTGAACCCGGTCGGCATCACCGACGGTGTGCTCGCCGAGGTCGAGGCAGGCGCGCTGGACCCGGTGACCTTCGGCAACTCGACGGTCGTGCGCGAGCCGATCGGCGTGGTCGCGGCCATCACGCCGTGGAACTTCCCCCTGCAACAGATGGTCGCGAAGGTGACGCCGGCCCTGGTGGCAGGCAATACGGTCGTCCTCAAACCGAGCGAGGTCGCACCGCTGACCGCCGGTCTGCTGGCCCAGATCATCGCCGAGGCCGGGTTGCCGGCGGGCGTGTTCAACATGGTGCACGGCACCGGCCCGGTCGTCGGCGAGGCGCTGGCCGCGCACCCGCTCGTGGACATGGTCTCGTTCACCGGCTCCACTCGCGCCGGCCGCCGCGTGGCCGCCGTGGGCGCCGAGACGATCAAGAAGATCGCACTGGAGCTGGGCGGCAAGTCCGCGTCCGTCGTGCTGGACGACGCCGACATCGTGCGGGCGGCCAAGATCACCGTGGCGAACTGCTTCATGAACAACGGCCAGGCGTGCAGCGCACTGACCCGCCTGTTGGTCCCGGCATCCCGCCACGACGAGGCCGTCGAAGCCGCCGCGGCCGCGGCGTCGAAGTACGTGCCCGGCGACCCGTCACTGGAGTCGACCCGCATCGGCCCTTCGGTGTCCGCCGCGCAGCGGGACCGCGTGGTCGGCTACATCCGCAAGGGCATCGAGGAAGGCGCGACCCTGGCGGCCGGCGGCCCTGACCCGGTGGACGGGGCGGGCTACTTCGTCCGTCCTACGGTCTTCGGCAACGTCAGGCCGGACATGGCGATCGCGCAGGAGGAGATCTTCGGCCCGGTGCTGTCGATCCTGCCGTACGAGGACGAGGCAGACGCCGTCCGCATCGCCAACGGCACCCAGTACGGCCTGGCCGCTGGCGTGTTCGGCGCCGACGCCGACCGGGCGCGCGCCGTGGCCGGGAAGCTGCGCGCCGGCCAGGTGGACATCAACGGCGCCGCGTTCAACACGAGCGCCCCGTTCGGCGGCTTCAAGCAGTCCGGCAACGGCCGCGAGTTCGGCCGCTACGGCCTGGAGGAGTTCACCGAGCTGAAGGCCATCCAGGCCTAGCGCATCCTGGCGAGCTCGTCGCGTTGTCTTCGGACGAAGCCGGCGTCCACCGGGTCGCCGTGGCCTGGCACGACCACGGCCGGGTGCAGCGCGAGGATCGCGTCGAGCGCGGCTGGCCAGTCGGACGGGTGCGCGTCAGGCCCGACGGACGGCGGCGCGCCCTGCTCGACGAGGTCACCGGCGAACACCACGTCGGCGTCCGGCACGTGCACGAACACGTCGTGGTCGGTGTGTGCCGGGCCCGGGTGGACGAGGGTGACCGCCCGCCCGCCTAGGTCGACCATCGCCGAGGACGTGATCACCTCGTTCGGCGCGACCAGCTTCGCCGCGGCGAGCCGGTCCGCCTGTTCGGCCTTGCCCTCCGACCGGAAGCGTGCCGACCACGACCGCCGCTGCATGTCGCCGTCCGCCAGGATCGCCGACCGGCACCGCTCGTGCGCGATCACCGACGTCGGCAGGAACGCGTTGGTGCCGAAGAAGTGGTCGAAGTGCGCGTGCGTGATCACCACCGACCACGGCAGCGGCGTCACGAACCGCACCGCGGTCGCCATCGACGTGCCGTGCACCTCGTCCGTGCCGGTGTCGATGACCAGGCAGTGCGTGTCACCCACGACGAGCCCGAGTGTCTGGTCCAGCTCGACATAACGGCGCGCGTACACGCCGTCCGCCACCTCGAGCCACCGCCCGCTCATGCCGCCGCCGCGAACACACCGGCAGACAGGAGCGGGACCACCTCGCTCGCGTCCACCTCGGCCGCCAGTGCCACGTCCTTCGGCACCCCGGCCGCGGCCAGCTCACGCCCGGACACCGAGTCCGCGAGCAGCCCGGGCACGGTGCCGGC
>Ga0307512_10006445_pt1 | contig 11888 bp, 16 predicted proteins | sample 14_EM_MG_FD_200267 | JGI IMG/M metagenome (GOLD analysis project Ga0307512, IMG submission 200267) | Populus trichocarpa ectomycorrhiza microbial communities from riparian zone in the Pacific Northwest, United States - 14_EM | ecosystem: Host-associated > Plants > Roots > Unclassified | place... | reverse complement strand
ATCCCAACGCTTATGGCCAGAGAATCACAGATCGCCCACATCGTCAGCCGATGTCACAAGCATGTGCCACCAACACTCTATTCACGATAATGGTCGCCTCCCTGTAAAGTGGTTGGTCAAAATGCACATATGTGGCAAACAAGAGCCCGCTCACCGTTCTGTGAACCAACCGTTCGGACGAAACTATGCTTTAGTTTGAGTCGGGCGGCAGGCATCAATGCGAAGGATACCAGGCCACACATTGGCCACGCAAACACGTAAAAACTCCCTCGATGAGAAAGAGATGCCCCCATCCTGCGACGTTGTTGTGTCTACGCAGTTGGAAGATACCCGTAGCCAGGAATGCGCCGAGAATTTGGGTCATGGAATTCGAGACATAAAACCATGCAAGTCGAATTGGCACTATAGGAGGTTATCGAGTGCGTTCCAAGAGATGAAAAATACCTAAGTTCTGTATTGGTGTAGAAATAGGAAAGGTAAAGGACGGTGTCCGGGATAAATCCTCCTGGCAAGAAACCGAGTAGGAACCTATATAAAAGATTGAGTCTCGCCAACTTGAAATGCACACGTATATATTTTACCGTGTGGCAAGAAAAGACGCTCTTCCTGACAACCAATATTGACTCCAGGATACGATGCCCCATAAAACCATCTATGATGTGTCGGTGAAGGCGAAGTCCGTCTATTAAGGAAACATACCTGGGTTGGTATCCAAACGTCTGGGCCGGCCAACTCGCTTTGAGACCAGCTGTGAGGGTAGCTCCGCGGAGAGAAACGCCAGTCGAAATATAGAATTCCCAAGATTGAAGTCATTGGTCGTCAAGTGTAGGTCCCCTAGAAAGTTGTCCGTATTGGCTTGGAATATGTTGCTACAGTCGAGGTCTAGTGAAAAAAACATGACGAAAGCCCACACCATGATCTTCAGGTCAATCTTCCGCACAACTCGCTAGTAAAAGGAAAATATCAGTTAAACGCGGAAAACAAAATAGCGACACCATTTGCAACGTACCCGCTCTTCGCGAAAGGTCCAGCGAGCATTTGGATCGAAGCGGTGCGTATTTTCATAGCTTTGCGGCGGGCGATACAGCTCGAGGGTAACAGGATTATCAAAGACGGAAGGCTGCGTTGCGACCGCGTCAAGGTCATGTTCCTCGGTCCAGCGCCAGAAACGCCTCCCAGGTCGATTTCCGCCCGTTGGCAGAGCGAGAGGAAGAGGCGTCTCCTTCAGTGAGGTATCACTAGAGCCCTTTTTATGAACACCCTGGTCTTGAATAGCTGTCGCAATATTTTCCGCTGAATGCGATCCAATCGACATGACGAGTGATCCGTGGGTGCGTACCGACGACATGGCAGGTGCAACGCCGTCTATTTAAGCATTCCCTGAGATTATACGCCTGGGAATAGCGGGGAGCATGGATTTTATTCAGTGACAACCCTCGAGCTGCAAAGGACTGAACGAAAAACGAAAGCCTTGTGGCCTGAGACCGATACGCCGTTTCGAATGTGGGATGCCATATTCTGGTCTCTCCTGGTGGAAGGACGGACATTAAGCAGGGAAGGTCCAGAGGGATACGTGATGGAGGGATACAGCTTATCCAGAGCAGGATGACCATGTGCCTGACAAAGATGACGGTGGTGTTTGTGATGTCGGGCTTCCATCCATATTGTCGTCGTGGTGAGATGAGTGCAAGGCAAGAGACCGGGCGATAAAGATTTCATGCTGGATAATACCCAGTACGTCATTGGAATAGGTCATCACAACGTACACATGTTTCCCAGTGACATATAGCTCTTGATGTGATTATCATTTCGTGTGCAAAAAAACACTCGTACCCTACCAAACCTACCATCATCATCGTCGTGGAACTCCGCCTCTTCCCCTTCCCCGTAGCGCACGTTGAGCGGTACCAGGCGGTGCTCTAGGGCCAGCGTCGGGCTACGAACATCCGTAGAGTGATGAATTTACGGGACCACAACAAAATGAAGTCCAACTTACAGCCTCACTCTGGGGATTCCTAACAGTCTCATCCACGGAGATGATCAAGCACGCTGCCTCGACGGCGCTGCTGATCGCATTTACTTTGATCAGGCTGGGTTCCCAGACGAATGCCTCCAAGTTGTCACGGACGCCGTCGGGTCCATCAACATCGACACCGATCCACTTCTCGCCGTGCGCGTGTCTCATGCGAAGCTTGTTCAAGATGTCGGTAGAATCAAGGCCGGCATTATCGCAGATCTGCCTGGGAATAATCTCGAGTGCCTTTGCGAATGCTATCTGGACCAGCTGAAGCTTTCCCGGAATAGAGAGCGCATGTTTCCGTATATACGCAGAAAGCCCCATCTAAAAAAAGGTTATCAGCGACATCCCAGATGAGGAAGATGTGCACGTACTTCGATGGCACCGCCACCAGCAACGACTTCCCCATTTTTCACCGCACGCTTCACCACCATTACTGCATCGTGTAGACTCCGCTCCACTTCTTCTATAAACTGTTCAGCGCCACCGCGGAGGACCATCGTGCAGGTTTTTGCCTTCGGGCACTCCTCAAAAACGTTGTACCGCTCGCCACCGATCTGTCGCTCCTCAAACTTGCCACAAGTTCCGAGGTGCTCACGACTGATGTCGGAGGTAGTAGACTGAATTGAGCCGCCGACCGCCTGCACAACTCTTCGGAGATCTCCAGCGGGAACACGTCCAGCGCAAAAGATGTCCCGATCGGCAAACCACTGAGTGGCCAGATCCCCGATGGGAAGCTTGCTCAGGACGACCTTCGCACCCGTCTTTTCGATTTCTCGTAGCTTGCGGTAGATGATCTCCCACTCGGCATCAACGATTGCCTGGTAATCGGCGACGGCATCCACACGGACCTCGGCGTTGTCCTTTTCGGCTTTTAGTTCAAGTTCCACGTTGAGCGAAAGGATGAGGGGATCGGTAAAGGATTTGGGTTGCTGCTCTGCGCCAGCGTAAGTGAATGTCTTTTTGAACGATACACCGCGAATGAGAAGTGAGTCTTGCATGCCGCCTCCGGGAATTTTCTTCACGCCTATGAGAGACTCGTCCAATTCGTCCTGATCGAGAGAAAGCACAGCATCCACGACCATTTTTGAAAAGAAGGGCTTTTCTGAATGTATAAGCTTTGACGACATCGACGTGGACGCGCACTTGAGGAGTAGAGAGTGGAACTTTCTGAGAAGTGCGATTTAGCCTGGGCTCAGGATCAATTTGCGATGAAATGACCCTTACTCGGGGTCTGAACGGTCAACGGATATTTGTATCTCATTTATGCGATCGATGGACTGAACAACGCGTAGGTTAATGAAGACAGTGAGAGGAGAGAAAGCACGCACTAGTTGAGCAGCTTGGCGAAAGCCCTTCATGATGATATGCGGGCTTACGTCCTCTTCTATATACCCTTTTATTTCCTTCAGTAGCTGGGCGGCCAGAAGAACGACGCTGGTCGTCCCGTCGCCAACCTCTGCATCTTGGGCCCGGGCGATATCGACGAGTGTCCTCGCGGCAGGGTGAACGATGTCAAGGAGTTTGAGAATTGTTGCCCCGTCGTTGGTGATCTGTGCTTCTCCACGATCGTTCACAATGAGCTTGTCCATTCCCCTGGGTCCCAGCGTACTTGCTAGCATCTCTGCGATAGCCAGGCATGCTGAAATGTTGGACAATAGTTGTCCCTTTCCTTGCGATGTATCCGTTCCCTCCTTGAGGAGAACCACGGTGGGTTGCTATGCGAGGTGAATCCAAGTAATCTCTGACATCGAAAGCGAAGTACTCACCATGGGTAGGGGTCGTTGCATTTTTCGTTTGGGCACACTCGAGTCCACAGAAATTGAAAGCGGGGAACAAGATCTCAGAAGGGTCGCTTATGTCATCAGATGAAGATATCTTATTACTTTGCCTTCACTCTATAGATTACGCGGGACTGTGTCTATGTTTCATTTCCTCGATCTTCCTCTCCACCGTCCCCCTGTTACGCAGAAGGCAGTATTCTCCAAATTTATTCCGGCTCTGCCACATCTGACTTGGGAGCCAGAATGCTCGTGTAAGTCGAGAGGAGTGGCGCGCATCGAGGAAAGGGAGGCAGGTAACGCGCTCCCATGTCTTGTCATCGAGAACGTAGCGAGGTTCGTGCGGGGACTTAATGGGGTCATGTGGAAAATCGAGATCGACGACGTAGTCGCAGCTCGACAGCTCGACCTGCGTGCACGTTAGATGGCGTTGCCTTTCGGGTTTGAAGGGCATGAAAACTTACATAGTGCATCGGCTCTTCCTTGTTCAGATCGTTCAAGCCTACGGGAAAATGTCTTGTTCCCATGACTCTTGATCGAATTCCATCATGTGTCTCATAGAAATGAGCAGGAAGCATTCCATCGAAGCCGCTCTTGATCCAGTCGATTCGTATCCCGTCTGGAACGAGATAGTGGCCAGGGAAACGATACCACTCTTTTCCATAGCAGATTCTCAATCCAAAGTCTTTGATTGGTGACAGATCGATACGTTGCTCATCCTCCCTCTTCTCCACAAGTTTGCGTTTGTATTCTTCAAGTAGCTCTGGCGGGGGGAGAGGAGTCTCGAGGAACCCTGTCACGTTGAGTAGCCGCGGAACTTCCTGCTTCTCGAACTGATAAGCGATGGTCATGGGGGTATGGTAATACTTCCAAAGTGCAAGGATACGAGTAAGAGAGATGAATGCAGCGAGGAGAACAATCGTCAGCGTTGACCAGCGGAAGAGCTGGCTGAGTGATGCCTGATACGGTAGTCAGTAGACGCACGACACCCAATAGCTAAGACCCACGCGGTAAGGTGACCTTGTTATCTTGATGTAAGAGACTTCAATCCAACCTCGCAATAGGAATGTCATGACCGCCGCATTGAAGCAAACGAGTGGGTACACAGGATACATGAATCGTTCCTCTTTGTGTGGCTGAATACTCATAATGCCGATCCAGGTATAAAACGGGAGCAGGCGTAGTGCCAGAATGGTGAACGGTGAACTTTGTTCTGGCGACAGGACAGCATTCCCTAGGCGGCGGCGGTCAATTCTACAAGTGATCGCCAACGCTGGGAGAGAAAGCAAGGCCATGGGAAGAAGAATGTTGAAGTTGAGAAACAGATTCATGAGGTAGAAGTGCCAGGGTTCGGTGCCATATAGATCGGGACCACGGGACGGTTGGGGGAAAACATTATACCTCACTATGTTCCAAAACACGGCGGAGAATTTCCCGTAGAAGTATGAATCGATCGCTATTATAGGTATCTGCGCACCTTTCAGCGAGAACAACACACAGAAAGGATGGCGAACTGACCGTGATGAGTGCAGCCACGGAACCGCAAAGGATCAATCGTTTGCCGCGATTGAGCTGCCACTGGGATTTTTCGTTCGCTGGGACCTTGTCGGCACCAAACACGAACAGCTCCTCGAAAACGAATGGAATGGCTACAGCGAGGGCAAAGGGCCAGCCAACGACAGCTCCAAGGGTGAAGTATAAGACAGCTGCAAGCGTTCGCTGGCCATCTTGGTTGCTGGGTGGTATAAACGCGTGCGATAGCGCAAGCATCGTGGTATACATCGCAAAAGACGACGGGAGAAGGGCTAAACAAGTCAGATTTTTCGAATATGGAGATGATGAGCTCAAAACAGGCGGCATGTAGAAGGGACTCACCCGTTGATGCGTTCCACATCCCCGCACTAGCGACTAACATAAACAGCATGTAGCGGGCGACACGGTTGTTGATTTTGAGCCGGACGGTATCATACAGCTTTGCTTCACAGATTGTGCATATTGTACCCAAGACGGCACGCACGAAGAAAAACGCTGGTCTCTGCAACGTAGAGGTGAGCGCATTTTTTGAGATATTTCGTGTCATCGGGCGTACTTTTCCTGTCTCGCGCAGTACCCAGTAGAGGACCTTAGATGGTAAGAGCCACAGGAGGGTGTACGCCCAGCTTCGAATTGCGAACTGCGGCGATGTTTCCCAGGTCTGAAAGCCATAACCCTTATACAGGTAATGCAGAGGCTCCCAGAAGTTCAATACTGCGAAGAGGTCACTCGGAGGGAAGAGGTCCAAACGAGCGCCGAATGGACGGACCTTCGTCGCAGTCTTGGATATTCGAATACATTGCAGCCGTGACACGGAAAATGAGTAATATCCTGACCGCCACCGAAAACCCAGGGACCCAGGGTGGGCGCGCGGCTCTGGGATGACTACACTTCAGAACGCAGGAATGGCCAATCTGTGGCCCCATTACGCACCTTCGAAGCTGGTCCTGGAGGATCCCGGTATGTCTTGCTGCTACTGGCTTGGGTGCATACTCGTTCTGGTCCTTCTCGATGGGTCGGCGGAAACGGAGGGTTTGGATGCCTGACATAACTGGTACAGGTGCTGGGGAAAACGGAAGGACAATATTGTGGGGTGTTATGGCGGACTTCAGATGAACTCGTTCCGGTTTGTCCGGTTATCTGCTTTGCTACGTGCATTCTCTGCGTATCACAACCTCAAACATTCTGAGAGAGCGAGCTAAAGCATGTACATTGTGATATCCTTGCATGAAATATGAAATTGTCTATGAACCAACCGTAGACCACGAGGGTTCTGGAGGAAAATGGCAAGAACTTAAACCTGGTATCGTAAGAGTGGCCGAGGAAGCAACACAATGTTCGGTAACGGTAAGAGTTACATGCCGTGGAGAATGTCAAGCGCATGAGCACAAAGAAATTGTACCTCAAGTGAAAAGGTCCACGTAAAGCGGGTAAAGAAACGATAATTAAATGGAGACTGTTCAGATATTCTGTACACCAATTGTTCATAGTCCGTAGGGGTTATCATCTTACCTTTGGTATTTAACTTTGTCCGCCGTGGGGGGCGGGTGGTGCGGCGCCAGGAGGTAAGTTGGAATAGAGTGATGTGGTACGTGAATATCTGTTCTGGGGCGGTTGCGACGTGCGACGCCCTGAAGGACGGGAAACACGACGGACTCCGTCGGGAGCCGGGACTGGTCCATTATCCGACAGACTGACCCCGCGTACCCGAGATTGTCCACCAGATGGAGAGGGAGAAGATGATGAGATGTCATGGTCTGCGCCATAGTAGTTGTCGTGGCCAGACTGGAATGGATTTGCAACTTCTCCAGGGAACGGCGTCGGTGATGTCGTTTGGCGAAGCGTTCTACGCTTACGACTCGGAGATCTGTGGCGCGCGGGCGTCGATGTCGGTGTACTATGATGGTCTTCAACAAGTTGCTCAGTCGTATTAGAGGTAGGACTGGGGCCAAGACGTTGGTGAGAGGAGTTGTCCGAATACACATCTTCGCTGGATCGAGTAACAGAGGTCGAAGAACCGCTGGTCGTCGCTGGGCGATTCAAGGCCAGCGGAGCGGGAAGCGTAAGCAGCTGATTGCTATCATAACGTGGACGGGGGCCACCGGCATTTGCGAAAGACTCCATTGTACTTGCATCGAAAGCCTGTGAGGGGGTGGCACCTGTTTCGCTGTACGACACCCCGGAGTACCTGTCCCTATGTTCAGATTCGTGACAGAAGTCGAGATCGAAGCCCTTACCGTCTCGAGGAGTTAGTCTTAGGGTCATAGAAGGCCGAATCTCTCGAGTGTGTACCGCTCTTCCATCGTCTTTCGCGCTCGAATTCCGCCCACCGTTTCATTACGATGTTCGTCGAATCAAACTCGCCTTCCTTATCTCCGTGGTTTCCGCCTTTGTCCCCGGATACCCGGCGTGTCTGACCCCAGGAAAAGTCGTCGAAGTGCCAATATGCATAAGCGGGAAGAATGCCGTTCCATATCGGAAGCGAGAAGAGGTAGACGATCATCCAACCGACGTACGCAATTTTGCGTGTGGTGATAACGATGAGTAATCCAGGAAGGCCCAAAATAATAGCCAAGAGAACCAGAGGGATTGTAGTATTCGTGTGTCCAGGGATGACGGAACTGATGATGAGGTAAATAGTGAAGGATATGGCAGCGGGGAGGACGAGTGTGCCAGCAAGTTCCATACCGACAACAAATTGCATCGAGAAGCAGAAGGTCCCGCACAGATCGCGAACAAGGACAAGCTCGGCGAGGTTATGTACTGTAGAGTTGATCCAGCGACGACGCTGAGAGAGAAGGATTCTAAAGGTATCTGGAACGACGGTCTTGCAGACTGCAGAGGGCAAGAAAAGGTTTTTGCGCTTCGGGAAGGTCTTTAGCATGAGTGTCGTCAAGTACCGATCTTCTCCGAGAAGTAACAAGTTCTTCTTGTGCAAGGTATCAACCACGTTCTCCGAATAATGCTCGACAATGTCCGGGTTGGCAAGAATGGGGACCCAGTACCCAGAACCGCCTTTCGGTGCTTTGATGCGATACATGCTGAAACAACCCGGCAAACATGTAACACCACCGAACATTGACTCGAATGCCTTGGTCATATGATGTGAAATGTAGTACTCGAAAACTAGAGGGCAGTCGTTAGGAAAGATAGCATTGGAGAGATGGCATTGAACCTACCTTGAATCATGGTAACCCAGGTTTCCCCCTTGTTAGCAATTTTGGTTTCGCCGCAAAGTCCCATAATTTCTTCGTCTTGAACCATGCACGACGCCATCCGCGTGAGAGAGTCGGGGAAGACTTTCGTGTCGGCATCCACACAAAGCGCCAATTCATAACGATCTGGGCTCACGCCTGTCACCCGCCAAAGGGAGTTAAAGAACTCGTACTCGAACGTGGTCATACGTTCGTCGAACATGACTTTTTGAAGGAAGGCCATGAGAACGATTTGGGAGTCACGTTTGCCACGGTTTCCAGGCTTAGGATCCGATGCTTCGAGTGGGTTTCCTGTTTTTGCGACCAATACCATTGGCACACGCTGTTGCTTGGACTTCTCTACAGAAGCGTCGTCATAGTCATAGAAACCAGCATAGACCTTGGCCATATTATGCCGCTTGTGACCATCCGCAATGGCTACGTAGGAATGCGCTTCAACGTCTTCAGGTTCAATCACGAACTCTTTCATCATGGATAGGCAAATTTCCGGAGTTGTCTTGTCATTCCCAGCACCTTTGACCATGCCATCTGCGATGACCAAGATAAGCTTGTGACTGTTCGGGTAGTCCGTGGTCGCGAGCGAGTCGAGAGTCGTGCGTAGCCCCTCTACTGATTCGGAATATGCGGTAACGAGACAGATCGTGTGCGCGAGCGGGAAACCAAATGGTTCATGGTCCGGAGCGGGTTGAGGAACGACGTTGTTCAGGGGGAAAGGACACGCAACTTCCGTGAACCCGCGGGCATCGGTGAGGGATGTGGAACTCCTCGATCCACCATAAAGAGTGTCTTGAGGGCCAGGCTTTCCATTTTTCCCCGAAACCGAAGGGGAGCCATACACGCTCATCGCACCGCGCTTGTAGGAGACAGCTTCAAGGGTACCATATGCGGTGTTTGGCCGGGCACCAATGCCTTTCATGATGTTCTCCGAGGGGGTGAAGCGCGATTGACGCGGGAGAAAGTTGCCTTTCTTCTCCTTCTTATTGGGGGTGTGCCCGTTCTTCGGGACATTGGGCCGATACTGGCTGGGAGCGGGGCGGTAGATGTCATTGGTCCAGTTCTCGATTGCAGCCATCCGTTGCATACGTTGTTCATAGGTTTCGTGTTTGGACATGCCGAGCCTGGTGGCGAAAAACCAGGCGAACATTACGGCCATGACGAAGCGAATGGCGACAACGCCAACGATGAAAATGAGGGAAATGTAGAGGACGATGTCCGAGGCCACACAACCGAGGCTATTCGTGTCAATGAAACCAACGCCGATGATATTCTGCAGGCAGTGGCCAAGTGTCCGTTGCTTTGTGCGTTCCATATACATGGAAATATCTTTGCCATTGAAAGTCCCATTGGGTTGCAAAAACTGATCGAAAATCGCTGGATAATTGACCTCCCCTTTACTGAGCCATTTAAGAAGGTTGAAATCCAAGACGGTGCTAAAGGGGACATTTCATAAAAATGGCTGGCCAGGAGCATAGCGCCACTCACGACTCGAAAACAGCGAGATTCCGGCTTGAGCTCTTGATGTCGTCCCACGAATAGTAGACTTGCCCCATGGGACTCATCTTTGCTAACTGTGAGCGTGCCGTAGAACTGACATGACAACTGGTGTTCGCCTCATAACCCGTAAGATTGACCCCGGATGTACCATATTGGTTGTAGATGTTGCATGGGAAATACCAGTCCAATTGGCCATTTTTACCCGTAATGGTCGAATTCGACGCCTTGGTAATAATGCCCTGACAAGGCCCGTTGGTATTCTGGAACAGGAATGAAATATCATTGCCACCCGCATTCCAACCTCCTTCGAAGAGAGGGTTGCTGCGACCATCGAAGTTTCCAGCTTTGGGATGATTGAAACGGGAAAGGTCGTAGTCATAGCCGTGGATAATAACGGAAGCAGGTTCGATGGAGCCGGTATGGAACCGATTGGGAGGCTTCCCGCAGACGACTTCAGTGAAACCAAAAGTCAAAAAGCCGACACCAGCCATCAGAATGACGATCAAGCTGATTAAACCCATTTTTTCTCTCCATGCGCGCTGTTGCTCGGGGCTGCGGATACCTTAACAAAGGGTGAATAAACTCGGAGCATGATAGACGGAAAACTACACTCACCGCATGACCGCAGTAAAAACGGGGGTATACAGGCAGTGAGGAGGTAACAGTACGTCACCCAACCGTCATGTGGCCCGGGAATACTCCCAAAGCAACGACGAGGGGACTCTGGGGTTCCGTCACCGTCGGTTGGGGATTGGCGCTTCCTTCGAATAGTGCCACGCTTGAACAGCGCAAGACCAGACTCATGAACATCTTCCTCACGACCCAAGAGAGACCGACCACGGCGCAGGGGAGCACGGTTGGGGGCGTTACCGGTGGCTGAAAGAGGTAATGATCAGGATAAATAGTAGTGGAAGAGGATTGAAAACACACTAGACGGTTGAACGAGGTTTGAATTGGCATCTTCGAGTATTGCGGCGTGAGTGCGGTAATGCCAATGTCGATGACCAGGTTCTATCTTTTCCCGATCGGGTCGTACCAGGCTTTTCTTCCTGCCTACGAGCGCAGCATCCGCCATTGTGAAACCAGTTTCGGGGTCGGGACTGGTTGGTGACAGGATATTCTGATAGGCAGAGTGTTGTCGTACTCTGCCAGGTTGATCGAGCGCGGCTCGCCGGTCTCCTCTTTCAGTAGTTTGAAAAGACACATTGTGGTTGTTGTGACCAGCATCAAGAAGAGGAGAAGAACGACTGTATCGAGTATAAGGCGATGGGGGTTGATCGACGTAGGGAGAGGGAGAATTTGGTGACAAAGGTTGTTGAGAATATTGGGAATAGGATGGTCTATGTGCACGAGGTGGGCGCTGGCCGGAATGATCCATGGTAAAGACGGTTGAAGGTGGGAGCTATGGGGACATGCACAAGCAAAGGAAGTGTAAGAAAGGGACGGAAGGATGGGTTGGGAAGAGGGTAAGAGGAAAAGCGTGGAGGGAACGTGTGGCCAGGGAAATTGTGAGGACCAAGTCCAGTTGTCAAAGTGGTTGAACAAGCCCCGCGTGGCACCCCAATTGATGACAACGGCTCGCCTCGTGTGTGCGAGTGAGTGACAACTTTCACTCCCCCCTGATTATGAAACTCCACACGTAGTCTCGTCACTCCCTTCAGTGCCCTGAGTTCTTATTTTTATTTTGAATCGTCGGATTGGTGAGAAAAACAGAAAATAAAAATATGACGAAGTGGAAGTGGAAGTGACAGTTTGGCCGTAATGCGTACCCTACAAATTCATCATTTTATTAGAGAGGGGAATATTATCCGGCGAGATGGCCGAGCGGTCTAAGGCGCCAGACTAAGG
>Ga0307512_10006443_pt1 | contig 11888 bp, 23 predicted proteins | sample 14_EM_MG_FD_200267 | JGI IMG/M metagenome (GOLD analysis project Ga0307512, IMG submission 200267) | Populus trichocarpa ectomycorrhiza microbial communities from riparian zone in the Pacific Northwest, United States - 14_EM | ecosystem: Host-associated > Plants > Roots > Unclassified | place... | reverse complement strand
CCAACCCCCTTTTTCCTATCACCCACAACCCTAGCAGCTTTACCTTTGTACACAGATGCTGGCCACACTTTCAGTGGTGGTTTCCCCCTTCTGCAAGATGATGTGGTGCTGGACATATGGGCCAGGTTCAGACTTTACTCTGCTGCTCTTAGCTTAGCACAGTGCCATATATCTACATATATAATCCATAGTTTAGTTGTAGGCAGAATGTCTGGTAGTCTAGCAATTAAGGACAATAAACTTGAATTCTAAAAAAAAAAAAAAAAAAAAAAAACAAAAAAAGACCCAGGAATATGTTCAAGTGTGTAGTCAAAGTCCTGTAAGAATTCTATCCATCTAGCCTGCTATCCAGTGATTTTGCATGGATCATGAAGTACTGAAGGTTTTTGTGATCAGTGCAGATACAAATGGCATATGTGGTGCCAAGGAACAGTGGGCAGCCACATTTGCATCCAAAGATTATACCAGCAAGTTCCTTGTCATAAGGGTTGTAGTTCTTTTCTGCTGGAAGTAGACTTCAAGAGTGGAACATGATGGGATGAATCCCATCCTTGAATTCCTAAGTGATGACTACAGTGCTGGACAGCAAAAGACAACAAATTTGCTAGTGCTAGAACTAGATTTTTTTAGAGAAATCAGATACTGGGATCATGATCAGGGGGGCTAAATGCATCAGAAAACACCCTTCTTGTATTTTTCCCATGCTTTTTGAGTTTGGACATAACTTTTTTTGGAAATTTTTAATATTATGCCCTACTAAATTAGTAATTCAGCTCTCAAAATAGAGCTGAAAAAGAAATTAAAATTAGAAATCACCAAAATTTGGCATATCTATCACACAAATTATCACATGTCATCACAGTGCCAGATTCAAACTCAGGCAGGCAAGCAGAAATGGGGTTGTATGCAATCGCTGTCTCCAACTTTCCTATAATATATAATCTTGAGGGATGTGTTTTGGAGTTTGGTATTGCATGGAAGTGATTCCCTTAGGAGAGACCTTATGTTACAATTAACCCCTAAAATTTTCATCCTTCTTATCATCCTCAGCAGCCTTGCCACTATCTGTAACACCCCACAATGACCCAGAACTATCCCTGACCCTCATGTTCCCCTCTGTGCTCCCAAAGCTATCCTCGCTGCCCAAGGTACCTGCCCTGCTACCAGTCATCTCCATACCAGAGCCCTGTCCATATCTGGTATCCCACCTGCCATTCCCAGCCATTGAGCCACATCCACCCACGCCTCCAATCCCCTGGAGTCAGCACACTCACCAGTACTTGTCCATGGAACACCTTGTAGAGCAGAAGCTGGATAATATCTCCAATAAACCTGATAGCCCCATGTCTAATACCAACTCCCAAGAAGAGCCCACTATCACAATCCCACTAGAATGGCCCAGCTAGCAGTCGATCCCAGAACCCAGTTATATGCAGTCACCAGAGCCTATGAGCTTCAACCCATATCCCATTGCACCAAGTCAACATCCTCCACTAGACCTTGTTATCCCTAAAGACCCTCTGTCTGTTACAATCTAGGCTCAGGACCCACAAATTTTTCATACCCACCCTCAACTGACACACCCTCCGCTGTAACAATAAACCTACTAGCAACTGTCCAGCCATCCGCACCTGTCATACCACCCTTATTCACAACCGCCATACCAGAGATTCCAATCACATGGCCCACCAGTCATGTGCACCACTACTCATCCATGGAGTACTTAACAGATCCCACACCAGTTGCCTCCGACAATAGCAATAAGGACAGTCCTATGAGAGACCAAAGTCCCAGCCCAACAGTTGAGCCATCTGGCTCTCCAGTAGTCTTCCTAGAAGCCCATAAACAACCACCACCACCATGGCAAGCATGGCTCAGCCAGCCCAGACCGTCCTGCCCCAAAAGAAGGTCCTTGTCCCCAAGTAGTGAGTCCGCCCCTAAATGCCTATATCATGACAATGGGAGTTATATCCCAATCACGTCTTCTGCCACTTCTCTGATATCCCCGAGTGCCCTGCCAAGTCCCCCATTAGCCACCAGTCCCAATGTGGACTCACCTCCTATGCAAATCAACCTTCTTTGATGCACCAGCCCTCCTTCCTTTTTGGATGCAGATCTCACTTTCCTATTTTGGAAAGCCAGCCACAGTTCACTCAGACACTCATGCGTCCTTGGTATCTTATCCATTTGACTTATAACTTAGTACATATCAGCGCATCCATTTTACCTACGTCCTGAGTCATTTCCAGACTCATATTGACTTGTATTTCACAGTAGTTTACCAATGACTTGTTTGCTCTAGGCTCACTTGTTCTGACTCTTACCTAGGACCTTATTGTCCTCTTCCCCATTGTCCTTTAGCTATTGTCTGCCTGTTTAGGCATGTTCCCATTGTTCTACCTATTAGGATAGATAGCCACTAGCCTGTATATAAGCCAGCCTGTATTCTGCAGTCAAGCCTTAAGCTTGACTTGGTTTGCAATACCAACATTCTTGAAGTCTTCACATCCCTTGCCTGCCCATTCCCTCCATTCCCCTCTATCTCTTTAGTCGAGTTCTACTTTGTTAGAACTCTCCTTAAGTCATACTTGCCTCCAGTACACCTTCATGCATATCACACCTTTAAGGTTCTTGGGACCTTAACACTGTCCCCAAGTAGTTCACTAGGCAAACATAGCACCTCTCCAAGTAGCACGGTATCACAGCTGCAATATGCTTGCCTATGGGATGGCAGTGACAATGTCTACAAGCACTCGCCTACCTACAATGGTGCACATACTATTGGCATCCCATATATACAGACCCCTTCCAGAAGCACCATGGGATCACCTGTAGAATCCCCTGAAGCCTCTCCTTCCACATTGGCTCCCACTATCAGCCTTCCTATCCCAAACCCCAAATTGACTTCCCTTCTAGGCTAAATGCCACCCTAACCTGTCAGATGCTCACGCATCCTCCATTTTGCCTCAGATTGATCTATAACTTTGTACATGGCATCATTTATATCTAATGCATCTATATTTAGATTGTGATGTCATTCTGTGTAGTGCACCATGCAGTACCACTGCTCGTTTTTGATCTTATCTATAAATACTCATTCATATCCACTCACTTGTATTTCTCATTGTTCTCTTAACTAGGAAGCATCCCATTGTTCTACCTATTAGGATAGGTAGCTACCAGCCTGTATATAAGCTCACCATGAGACCCTTCTTGATCTCAAACCACCACCATGTCTAATATTCCCATGCCCTCTCAGGCTTTCGAAAAAATCCTTGATATGATCATCTGCACTAAACTGCATATATGGTTGGCTAAAGTAAAGCCACATCTCCTCACCTTCATCTCCTATCCCACCATCAAAGAGCTTATTGGACAGAGTGACACCCCTGCTCCACCCACTGTCAACAACACCCCAAACTTGGAACTACAGAAGATCCAGGACTCTCTCATGCAGCTGTCCAAAGCAGTTGAAGCCCTGAAAAAGGCCCCCCCCCTATCCAACAAAGATACCACTCCAAGCAAAAGCAAGCAAAAATCATCTGCACCCCTCAAAAACCAACCTTGCACCTTCTCAGCAGTAGCCAGAGCCTGGCCCCCCAACCCCAGCCTGTTGGTGGACTTGGCAACTCTTGGCATCAAAAAGGAAAGCTGGGTAAAACTGGAAATACTTTGCTATGCCCTTAACAAGGAACTCGTTGCTGTAACCCCCCCACAAGTCCAGCTAGTCGCCATCAGGTGGACAGTCAAGGGCAACTTAGTTATCACTGGGGGTCCAGCCACAACTCCACACACACTCCAACTGGCTGCCCCCTATATCAGCATATCCCTCTCCTGCTCCCTCAATCTGTCCTCCAACTCTCCCCTCCCTCAGCCAAGACCAAACACAAAATGGTCTAAAATTATCATCAACAGTATCCCTACTGGAACGCTAGCTGATGGGTCCCCCCTTCCCCCAGATGAATGCCATAGAGCATTGACAGCATCAAACCCATCATATGCATCTCTCTCAATAATGCAGAAACCCAGCTGGGTTCACCCACCAACCTCCTATACACCAGGCTCTGTCTTCTCCCTCTCAGTGGCTTTTGAGGACCCAGACAGCAGCAAACTGAAGGTGTTACTGGCCAAGCAATATCTATATACTTTTGGCAATAGAGTGTCCATCTGCAAGTGGAAGTACCACCAGAAACACCCCACAGACAAATCCAAATCCAACACTGGTAAGCATACCAATACCAGCAACACCAACAATGATGAGGACATCAACAGCATACTCTCAAGACCAGCCAACCCAGCTTCCGTAGAAGCACTCTTCCAGACAGCCAGCACTTCTGTAGTGCAGTCTAGCTAGCCCACACACAAATCAAACAGGACCACAAGACCACCTTGCCCCTTCAACACCTGAAAGGGGGGTATTGCAACATTCAAAGCACCTGTGCTGCCAAGCATCGGCCCTCAATCCAACCTCAAGTGGCTTCCCAACAAGCCAACATATTGTATGTTGACTTTTTCTTACCTTCTGGTATATTGGTTCAAGGAGTAAAGACTGCTTGCAGACTATCCAGCCAGTCATACAGACCTTACACATATCACCATCATTAGTCACTACTTATATTTGTCCATACTACTGTTCTTGAAGTCCTACATGGGGTTTCATTCCCCAAGTTGTCTGTCTCCTGTTGTTTACTTTTCTTATATGGGGCCTTAAATGTACCTTAGGTAGATAGTGCTCGATATGGTAGATTAGATTATAGCAGACAATAAAATGATTCAAAAAAAAAAAAAAAATAAGCTCACCATATCCCCTGAAGTCAAGCCTTAAGCTTGACTTAGTTTCCAATCCAAACATCTTGAAAGCTCATCCCTGTGTGCTCTCCCTTCTTACCTCTACCTCTAAGTCATCTCTAGTATTACTAGGAGACTCTACTCTCTCCCTACTTCACCTTATTCATCACAAGAGAGCACTCCTATTTCATCCAGTCCTCTCTATAAGAGGCTACCCATTGTACCTGCACTACTTCCTGTAAACAACTTGTGCATGTCACACCTTTAAGGCCTTGGACCTTAACATTATTTCCCAGTCCCCATGTTGATAGACACCCCTCCCACTCCTCCCACCTTCAACATTGATCCCAATGTCCCCCTCATCTTCCCCTCCTCTACCCCCTGCCCCACAGAATTCAGCACAGAAATGGTTGAAGCTGTTGATACCAGCTTCTCTTCAGAGGATTCTTGCATTTCTATGCCAACACCATGCCCCTTGGAAAAGGGCAAATAGAAGGCTGGGTCTACCCCAGATGTTGTGCACAAGGCCCCTGTCCCCCCCTCCTCTACCCCCTCCCTCATACCTGTCACCAAGGTGATCTCACCTGCAGTTACAGCCACTTGTATCAGATGCAAGAGCCAACCCTTAGGGGAAGGTGCCAGACCCTCCATCTCAGGCTGCCCTAGTATGCCTCCACCTTGCAGTGGGGGGCTGGTGGATAGTGCTTGGGGCGAAACTGGCATGGCTGCAAGTTGCACCAAGGGTGGGAAAGCCAAGGGTAAGGGCAAAGGGGAATCCTTTGCAGAAGTCACCAGCAAGGCTGCATCAAAGCCCATTGGGGTGGAGCTACCATGCAGGCAGACCAAGATTACTGACTCCTTCAAGCCAGCCCAGACCAATGGCAAGCCAGCCAAGCCACCACCTCCCCCTTCCAGGCCCAGCCTTGTGCTGAGCCTTATGCACTACATGCTCTCTTCAACACTCAAGGCCAAGGCAGTTTCTGTCCTAGCCCCCACACTTGTCGAAGTCTGCAACAATACACTCACCTCCAATCTGACTCACACCAATGTTCAGGTGTCTGCTGAAAAGTAGACCCCAAAGGGGAACTTGGTTGTCTTCGCCAGCCTGGATGTCACCCACAACACCCTCTTTGCCACCGCTCACCTTCTTACCTCCACTGTATCTCAGGCTTTGCCAGATGACCTGAAGATCTCCTCATGCCTTAATGTCAAATGGGGTAAGGTTCTGATTAATTTAGTTCCCACCAGTATCATCAAAGGACACCCCTACATGTATTCACCTCCCACTTGCTAGCAGGTTCTTATTGATAACAACCCCTTCCTCTATCACCTCAAGGTGTGCCAACTCCCTTCTTGGGTGTACCACCCTTTCCTCTTCAAACCCAGATCACAAAGCTCCCTAGTCCTTACCTTTGAGGACCCTGATAGGACGATTGCCCCCTTCCTTATCTGTGTACACAACATGTATGCCTTCGGGGCCCAGTCCCATGTCAAGGCCTGGAAGCAGCCCCCTCCCTCCCCTGCAAAACATATATATTATAATCCAGTTCTGCCCCCATTTTATTTTTCTATTTTCCCTTACCTTTTATATCACATGACCTTCTGTCACCCGATCAGTCACCTGACCCTTGTCACCTGACCGGATGATCACCTGACCTGTCTGTCACATGACCTTTCCTATTGTTCTTACCACTTATTGTCTTATGGCCTATTGTCCGCCATATATGGGAACCTTATTGTCTCTGGGCCTATTGTCCCATTCCCCATTGTTCCCCTTGTTATTGTCTTCACCTCCATTGTTCCCAGAGCCCTATTGTTTGTCTCATTAGGACACTTAGTCATGGTAGCTGCCTTAGTAGTATATAAGCCCAGCTTGTATTGTAGAAGAGGCCTTAAGCCTGACTTGGTTTTCTAATCCAAGTGTTGTTGCTCTCCAAACATTTCCTATGTGCTTCCCTCCTTTCCCTCTATCTCATCTCTCTCTGGGTCATCTCAAGATCCCTTGAGACTCTCCCTTGTCATCCTACCTTTCTCCCAAGACATTCATCTTGTGGAACTTCACCTTGAAGCACCTTCCATTGTCACTAAGGGTACCAGTCCCTTGTGACTCTCTGCATCGCCAGACAAACTGTACACATTGCACCTTAAGGCCCTTGGACCTTAACAATGTGGCGACGGAACTGGCAAAGGATCTCCATGCTGTCCGGTCCAAGGCTTCAGCCTAGCACCTTGATGACATGGCAAAAACCATGCCTATTTCTATGTTATGATCCTGGGCCCCATTTTTCATTTTCTGGCCCATCTATTTCATTTCCAAGATATTCCCTGCCATTCAACCCCTTATCTAACATGTGCTATGACATGTGCCACAAGTCATGACTAGTGTTTAAAAGTCTGGTCTGGTCTGGTTTTTTGACCAGATTTGACCTTAACCGGGACTGAGACCAGACCAGACTGGTCTGAAAATGCCTTGGACCAGACTGGACCTATAAAGACTGGTCTAATCCAGTCCATTTGCAGTCTGCAGACCAGTCTAGACCAGTCTATACTGGTTTTTTCACAGACTACTTATCATATTGAGAAATCTCTAATAACTCATTAAATTTTTATAAAAATTTACAAAAAATATTATATAAATGGTATAGCTTGTATTTCAAAGAGAAGATAAGAGTGAGTGACTGATATGACCATATGCAAGCAACTTAGAAGTGATGGAGAGCAACTTGGAACTGATCAGAAGCAACTCAAAACTAGTGTGTTGGCGGCTGCAGCTAATTTTCGGCTAAAGCCGGAGCCAGAGCTGGCTACCATACCAGCTGAGCTGAGCTGCAGGTTGTTGAGCTGCCATTTTAGCTAGCTTCCACTGAGCTGGCTTTGGGGCTGCTGACCTGGCTAAGCCATCACTTTTTCTCTCTCCTCACCCTCTCCAGCAAGTGAGTGTGTTAAGGTCCAAGGGCCTTAAAGGTGTGACATGCATGGGTTTGTTGGTTTGGTAGATGTCAGTTGCCAACTGGAAGTTGTTGGTCTTATCTGTGCACAAGGGACTAACACCCTTAGCACTTGGAATGTGTAATAAATGGTGAGGCACAAGGCCAAAGCTAGTTTATAAGTCAAGAGGGGAAGGGAGAGCTTCAAAGGGGGCTTTGAAGCAACTCAAGGGTAAGGGGAAACTCTTCTCAAGAGTGCTGTGGAAGCTACAAGTCTTGGATTGAAAACCAAGTCAGGCTTAAGGCCCAACTCTAAGGAATACAGGGGGTTTATATACAAACGAGTCCCTGTGCTAAAGATAGATCCTAGGATACAAGCTACTAGGAAATGTGGGTCAGTGATGTCATGGCCAGACCTATGATGTCATGGCTAATAGAAAATGTGGGTCAATGACGTAGAACAATAGGAATGAGAACAATAAGAGGGGAGAACAATAAGGTGTCCCAATCAGGCGGACAATGGAGAACTGGTACTTTGGTGTGAGTCATGTGATGCTGCTGACATAAGGTCAGGTGACTGGTCAGGTGACTGGTCATGTGATTGTTTAGGTAATAAGGGAGGGGGAGGTCACGTGATCTGGAAAAGAGAAAGGTGGGCAGAAAAGAAAAATGTGCCCTGGAACGTAACATGATGCCCTTCCTAGAGAGTTGCTACCATGCAACTTCAGGTGTCTGGAAGCTTGGTGGTGGTTTCTGGGAGTTCAGCTATGGCAGGGATTGGGGTACTTCCGAAGGGAAGTTTGATCATATACCTGAGATTGGTATTTGGGACAGAGGTAGCTGGTGTACCGGGTATGGATTGCATTGGGGTGACTGGCTTTGATCTACCAGCTGAGTCCTGATAATGCTTCAGAGTTGACACCTCACTTGTTGGTGATATTGATCTTTTGGATGCCGGGGTATGTCCTTGGCTAAGGACTTCTTGCCATGGTGTTACTGGTCATTCCCTTGGTCGAAGTTCATAGCTGGGGTTCTGAGTGTACTCAGGATTGGGTAGGTAGGGGATGAACAGGGATGTCATTGGGACATCGCAATCAGATGGTACTGGGGATGTCATTGGGATGTTGTGATCGGGTGATACTGGGGGTTCTTCTGGTGGGGTGTGCATTGGACTGTCTTGGTCTAGTTCAGGTTCAGGTTCTTTGAAATGTTCCATGGATGAGAATCCATGGTGGTGATGTTGGCTCCACAAGAGTGGTTCGAGGGCTTTCCCAAAGGGGAGGTTACTGGGGTGGAATTTCAGAGGTAAAGGTGGTCATGGTGGTAATTGGATTATGGGTAGTTCTGATCCAGGACGTGGTGTGGCTACTTGTGGGACTGTTGGTTGTATGACTGATGGGGGGGCAGGGGGTAGGACTGGGGATGGAGGTGCAGGGGCGCTCGCTGATGGAGCAATAATGGTTGGTGGGTTGGATAAGGATGAGGATGGGAATGGCCCTGATGACAAGTGCACAGATGGTGTATGTCCACGGCCCCATGCTGATTTTCTTTTGGCGTCCCTTGCCACTTTTAAGAGTGCTCTGAGTTTGGTTACAAAGTCCTGGTCTTTGAGTATATTCCCGTACTTGGACTGACTGGGGTTTGGGAGTTTGGTACCTTTGTTTTTGAGCCTTTTTGTTGCCTCTTGATATTCTGTGGGGAAGATGTGATATAGGAATAGTGCTGTGGTGTTGTCCTTCTTTCTGAACCAGTTGAAGACTGCTTCATCCTTGAATTGTCTGCTTCGTATCATCCACTTGTAGTGGAGCATTTCAAAGAGTGTTGTACACTCTTTATGTTTGTTCCTGGTTCTCTTGGGTTTCTGGTCTGGCCTATTGTACTGCCGGTTTGAAGAAGCTTTGTCTGCTGTGGTATTCATTGTCTGCAGGGGAAGGGGGAAGGTTCTCTTGTTGCTGCTGTTGTTGGTTGATTTCGTCAGTCAGAAAGATAGCGCTAGTGCTATTATTTGCGCTGCTTCCTTCTGTGTTAGACATGGTTGGGTTTGCAGGTGGTACAGCTGTGTTGAGAGGTTGTTGATGAATTCTAGTTCTGAATATGGGATGTTGGTCTTCCACTGGTATGGAGATAGATTTGTGAGTGATGTCTGTGGCATCTTCTCCAGGCATGAAGTTTGTCCAATAGAGATTGAGGTCGTATTGCCTTCTGTTAACAAAGGCTCCAAAGAAGTGGAGGTCATCTCTTGTAGTGTGCATGCGGGTGAGGACGACACCGTGTTCGGTGCCCAGGGTGAAGATGGTGGAGGTAGGAAAGCTATCGCTACGGAGGTTGGGATGTTGATCCATCTACCGATGATAGGTACAGTATTGTTCCTTGCAGAAGAAGGTGTGTGTGAGTAAGTGGGGATGAGTGACGTGGATGCAATTCCCAGGTCTGAACTCATGGTACTTGAGGGTGCTGAAGACTTTGTGATCTCTGTAGACAAGTGTCCAAAGGTTGGAAGAGGGCATGATGGGGGTTTGTCGTTTGAAGCCAGGGTTCTTATACTTATTGGCTGTTGTTCGAAGTCCGCTAGTAACTCCGGTGCATGGAGATCCTCAGAGTTAACCCATGAGTCATGGGCGGGAGAATAGCCCTTCCATTGTACAAGGTATTGCTTCTTTTTCCATCTACCATAGTTCCTTTCTTTGAGAATCTGTTCAACTTCCCATTCTGGTTTGCCTTCTAGAATGTCTGGTGGTGGTTTGATAAAATTGGGTCTGTGTTGATTGGTTTCTTTATATGGTGTGAGAAGGGAAGCATGGAAGACGTCATGTATCTTCCAATGGGGTGGCAGTCAGAGTTTATATGCGACTTTGGATATTTGGGCGGCTACCTCAAAGGGTCTGTACTGCCTTGGGAATAGCTTTGGAGTGACGTTGGCTGGGAGTCTAAGATTAGTTCCTTCTAGCCAGACTTTGGATCCAATGGCAAATGGCATGTGCCAAGGGCATTCTTTGATCCAGGATTCCTGTGCTTTACGTTGTGCCTCTTGGGTAGCTTTCCTGGCTTCTTCGATGGTCATAAGTTGTTCTTTCATAGAGGGGATATCTGTGGTTCTTGTTGGTTGGTGAATTTGCGGCATGTACCCTATTAGAAGGTCAAAGGGTGTCTTCTTTGTTGTTGCTGATGGCCAGGAGTTCTTGGTGTATTGTGCAAGAGGAAGCCAAGTATGCCAGTTGTTCTGTTGGGTGCCACAGAAGACTTGCAGATATTGCTCAAGGGTCTGATTGGTTCTTTTGCTGGCTCCATCAGTTTGAGGGTGATATGCTGTGCTGATGTTCTGATGGATTTGGAGAAGGTGGCAGAGTTCTGATGAGAACTTTGAGACAAATCAGATGTCACAGTCCAAGATGATTTTACGGGGAATGCCGTAATGGGGAATGATGTGGTTGACGTATAAAAGGGCGACTCCTTCTGAGTCAATCACCTCTTGACAGGGGATGAAGATGGATGCCTTGGAGCAATCTGTGTTGGTAACAGTGAGTATGGTATTGTACCCTCCTAACTGAGGGAGTTTCATGATGAAGTCCATGGTGACTATTTTGAATGGTCGAGCATTTTCTGTGGGGGTGATGGGGAATAGCGATGGATGAGCAGGGTGAGTGTTGACTTTTGTCATTTGGCAGGTGGCGCAGCCTTTGATGTACTCTGTGACGAAGGTTTTCATGTTTGGCCACCAGAAGTAAGGTGTGATAAGTTGGAGGGTTTTGGTGATTCCAGCGTGACCAGTGGCCACATGATTGTGGAAAAGGGAAATTACCCCCCTCCTAAGTTTGTTGTCTGCCACAACAACCAGGGTGGTCCCGGGATGCCAGTGGGTGCTGTCTTGTAGGGTGAGATTGTGAACTGGGGCCCATTGCTTGAGAGTTTCTTGTTTGGGGTACTGTGCTTGTTTGACCTTTTGGTCAATATTGTCATGAATGCTGTCCATGTCGAAGACTTTGATGGATATGTGATGCTTGCAGAAATATTCGTTGGGCCACACTAAGACGTCCTCATTGTCAGGGTTTGGCCCTTCGTAGTCAGGTTGCCATGATAAGGCGTCAGTGTGGTTTGTAGTGCCAGGTTTGTATTCCAGTAAGATGTTGTATTGCTCCCTTTCTGGCAGGTAGCCAGCCACCCGGAGACCAATTT
>Ga0307512_10006442_pt1 | contig 11891 bp, 12 predicted proteins | sample 14_EM_MG_FD_200267 | JGI IMG/M metagenome (GOLD analysis project Ga0307512, IMG submission 200267) | Populus trichocarpa ectomycorrhiza microbial communities from riparian zone in the Pacific Northwest, United States - 14_EM | ecosystem: Host-associated > Plants > Roots > Unclassified | place... | reverse complement strand
CTCAGAGGAGATATCTCAACATTTCATGACGGCGAAGAGATACGAATCGCTCGGTCAGACTTTCCCCAAGTTTCCATCAAGGCTTGTTCGAACTGAAGCATCTCTATTCCGTTTCAGGCTGGAGAAAGCAATTGCGGACCTGAAACCCCCTCCGAATAATATTGATCCGACCACAAACTTTTGGACCGTCTACAAGAAAGTCGCTGATGAACACGACAATGACCTGGTCTCGAAATATGCGGGAGACCTTGACACTTCCCTGCTTTTTGTAAGCGCGTCTGTGTCTCTTTCGCGTCTTGCTATCCTCAACCGCATTTTTTCTCCGTGCTAGGCGGGTTTATTCTCGGCCGTCACTACTACATTCATTGTCCAAATCATTCCGCAGCTTCAGCCAGACCCTGTCGATCTGACAAACGCCCTACTGTTCCGGATGCTACAACAGAACACCTCGTTTGGCGGAGCCGACCCGCTGGCACCAATCTCAAATATCCCCACCGGTATCGTCAGGGCCCAGTCCATCCTCTTCGGTAGTCTGTGCATCACACTTGTCGTGGCCTTCATCGCGGTGTTGGGGAAACAGTGGATCCTGTATTATACTCGGGCCACGACCTGGGGTAATATCGTCGATCGAGGGAAGGAACGCCAGGTTAAGCTCGTGGGACTCCAGAAGTGGGGATTGCACCTGATCATGGAGTCTCTGCCCGTCATGTTGCAATTTGCTCTCCTTCTTTTCGGGGTTGCAATTGCCGTCTATCTCTGGAATCTGAACGTTTCTGTCGCAGAAGTGGTATTAGGGATCACTTCTGTCGGTCTCGTCTTCTACGTCTGCATCGTAGTGGCAGCGACGATCTGGAGTGATTGCCCGTTCCAGACTCCCATGTCTTTTCTGCTCCCGAAGGTGCTGCCGTGGGTGAAGGAATTCACCGCGCTAGCTCGTGTCTGGTTTAGGCGAAGGACCACCTCATTCACCACCTCACTCCTGCTCCAAATCAAACGGGTGTCGGAGCACGGCGGCCTGGCGAGTCCCCTCGGACATTTACTCAAAATCTTCCCCGGTGGGATGAACACCTCGATAGACAATGTTGCAAAAGGCGCTTTTCGCAAGCGATATCTCTCGACCCTTTCAGAACCCGCATTCTGGAGGCAGGATCCACTCTTCATTTCCCCGATTCCAAAGGATATCGCCGCCTCTGCAGGTTTTTGGTTGCTAGAGAACTCCACTGATTTTTCGGCTTCCACAGCCGTCGCCGCCGTATTCTCAGAGATCCAGTGGCCATCTCACCTCCGCTCTACGACCGCCTTGGCCCGACTCCGTGACACATACGTGGAGTGTTTCCGAGTGCCCAAGTTCGACAAGTCTGCTCGTCTCAAGGCTCTTCAATCCGCTGCTGCTTACTACGTTCTCTACCGCACGCAGCTCATTTGGAGCGCCTCGACCTGCTTCGAGGTTGGGGTCGAGAAACGTCCCTCCGATTTCCCCCCTGATCTTTTACTCCACCTACATAACAAAGAATGGAATGAGGACGACGTATTTGAATATCTTCTTCACATTAAAGACCGCTCAGACCCCGTCACATCGGCGCGTTTCCTGTCCTACATTGCCCCATACTGGTTCTGCGGCTATTCGGATGCTACCATTAGGTTTCGACCGGATCGCTTACCGATGTTGAACAAACTCATCGATGTGCTAGAACAGTCCGGGGCGTTGGATGCTGGGACTATCGCGGATTGCGCTCTCTGCGCAGGAGCGGCGATGGACTTTCCTTTACATCCCGAGGATTTGATTCGAGTCGACAAAAGGTATGTATTATTCCCTCCATGCGTTCACAATGACATTGACTGGGGATAGTGGTTATTTTGTTTCGACCTTCAAAGCGGTGGTTGAACATGTTCATGGTATTGTCCTGGCTGGGGGTCGTCGGCGTCACCATGCCGAGAGGGCACTTGAGGCCCTCGTTACCCTTGCCGAAAAAGCACCACCTCCGCTCGTTGATGGCACGTGGATAATGGAGCTTCTAAGGAGTGCTGCAGAAGGTGGCATGGGTGATAAAATATTTATCCTATTCATGAGACTCAGCGCACGAAGGAAGGAAGAGGAAGCCGCGACGGACACGAAAACACCATCCGGCCAGGAGCGCGCCCACGCCACAGGAGGTGCAACAGGCCCGGTTTCTCACGGAGGGACCGTGTCATCGGAAACTCCCGCCACAGAAGATACTCTTTTCTGCAAGGTCATGCACAATATCCGGAATTGTATCAAAAAGGAGGACGGTTGGCGGGACGAAGCTGTGTACGGCGGTCTTATCGCGATCAGGGATATTCCTGGACTGGGATCTTGCCTCCCTAATGCCGAGTCTCTCCAGATGTTGTCCGAAGCGATGGAGAAGGGAGAGGCCGACGGGGAGAACGAGAGTGAGAAAAAGCTGCTTCGTGTTAGGGAAGCGGCGCATGACGTCGTAATGGTCGCACGAGATGGGTGGTTCAAGTCGGCTGACCTGCGCCCTATACTCGAGGATCTCGACATCCCCAGGAAACTGCACAGCGTCGTGATCGAAACACGTCGTTCAAACCACCAGCGTTTGTTCCTCGAGATGATTGAAATCCTGTCGGAGGACAGGTATTGGCACTCCTACCTCAGGAAAGCCATGGGCATTTGGCTACCTCTCCGTCATGAAGGACAGGAACGTGTTTTGCGCATCCTCGTCGCGGTTGGCGAACTACTAATCCCGGGTTCCGACAGTTCAAAACCTCCTCTCGAGAAATCCTTGGAAAAACTTGTGGAAGACGAGTGGGCGAGAGTTCCGGGACGTCTTTTAAAGGATGTCACCGCTGACCGTCTGAAACCACTCGCAGAAATCACGGAGCAGTTCAAGGAATTATTATTCACCGAAAACGACCGGAGGGCTGTTGTGGATGCTGTCGAACGGGTCATTCCATCCTTGGAGAAGCGGCGCGATGGTGATTACGATGGCCCAGGAGATGATATCCGTGGTATTGTTAATGATCTTCTAGAGGTATTGCAATCGCCCATGCAGTCGACCAGACATCGATCCACATGTTGGTAGATTAGATTGTCATCTTCCCCATGTATACCACGTAATGTACACTTCATTTGTACCACATGTGCCTTTGATTTAAATGATGGTGTCTATGATTTGTTATAAGCGAGGGCCGTTGGTGTTAGTTGTGGCCACGGAATTAGACCTAGATGTGAAGAACCCGATCAGCGGTCGCCAGCACTTTTAACTGGAGTCCTTCACATACAGGAGAGAAAATTGGACTCTAATGATAATACAAGGGAAACCGCGCATCACAACTTTTGGGATTCAGGCAGGTGGGAACGACGCCGGCGTCGTTGCGATAGATGGTTGTCCCACGAAAATCTCGGGCTGCCACGAGGCATTTGAAACGCGGACCAGCCGGGTGAGGTACATGTTCCTCAACGACGCATCTTTCCAACCGCACTGCGAGTGATCATCATGGCCTTTCTCCTTCTCCCTCTAGAGTAATCGTTTCAGATGCAAGGGTGGAAGATTTGATGTGTCAACGACGCACCTCTAAGAACTTTTTTACGTTCCTCGCCACATCATACGCTAACCTGGCACGAGTGATGGGTTGACGCCTTACGGTATGGTCCGTCGCATACACCTCGAATGGGTATGAGACAAAACGGAAAGAAATAGTTTATTCGGCTTTACCTTTGACTGCCAAGACGGACATCCAACAGGCTGGGAGGCAAGGTTGGTCGTCGAGGTCAAGCGCGGAGCCTGAATGATCGCTGGCAGACTCACATGCAGTCTGATCATGATCTGAGCGCGATCATCATCGAAAAAGGACCTATTATCCCTATCCTCGAGTCCTGCCCAGTTCTCTCCCAGGGCATCAGAGAGGCGAATCCCCTTCTCACCATAGACATAGAACTCGATGACGCGGAGGCCTCCGAACTCTTTCTGTTTTCTAGCTGTCTTGTAAGCTTCTTGGGGCATCAGTCTGCGTGGGGCAGGGCCGTTGTGGGTTCGGGGGTCTCCCCTGTCTTCGATCGCACTAGCAGCGTCCGGAACGGGGGTCCGTATTGGCATCTCCGCGTATGATGGCCAGGTCTGCTGAAATATATTGCACCAACGCTTCTGAGGAAGGACACAGCGGAAAGACTGACCTGGTGTTGGACTGGGTGGAACCCTACGGATTGGGCACTGACGAATGAGTAGTCGCCCTCCGATGTCCGCGGAGACATATGACTATTGAATGGAATCGTTGGGGGCGATGCTTGTCGCAAATTGTTTCGGACGTCCCACACGTACTCTGGCTGAGTTGGTAGCACAGCAGTTGGATCCGGAGGCGTAGTCTGATACGTGGGATTGTATGGATGTTGGCGGGATGCACGATGGTCGGTGTAGGATGTTGGAAAGGCGGGGGTTTTATAGTTGGGGTCGGATGACCCATGATAGAGCCTCTGATCCATAGGAACGCAAGGTCGCAGGAGGCAGTTGGGGAAGAGAAAAATATTTCGAGCCTCTTATAAGACCGGCCAGGTTTTTTGGCGAATATATTAACAAGCGGCGAACGTGACCGTGTTTTGAATGGTCGCCGCGCAGTTTCATCGTAAACGGCCCCGTAGACCATCCGCGGCCCCAAGGTCCTTGACGTGCCCAACGGTCCCGCAGTGCGGTCATCAAGGCGTGTAAATCGTGATCGCTCGCCCGGGTTACACTTGCCTTTTGATACGTACGTGATTCCTGGTTTCCCTCTAAATTAGTTGTCAATCATTCGATAATTTGAGTCAGGTACCAATCGGATTCACTACAAGGGAACCGAGGATGGAACCACCAACTTAGGTGATCACCGACATGGGGAGCGGGGGTTTTTACTGATAGCGCTCGACAGGTTCACGCGGTCCACCATGTACGAGGTTGCCACTTTGGGTCGTTGGAGGGTCACGCGCTGGGGTACATGTGTGGACATTCGGATGTTTTATCACGATGTTGCACGCATGCACAGAAAACGATCTCGATCGAATGAAAGTGCGTTTCGTCATCATTGTCGGTTGCACTGTTGCGGAACGGCCCGACTTTCATATCATTTCCATTTCTAAGTTGTTTCGAGGGTATACGTATGTATACTAAGCTATCTTTTGCCAATGGTTTGGCGTTCATCTGGAAAAAAATTAGACGTAATTGCGGATTCGCAGGTGGTTCCATGAGGCACCTAGCGTCCGATGATTTTTTCTTATAGTCGTCGTTCCAGGGGAGGGGGCGCCGCAGCTCTCCGAATTCGTAGGTGGTTCCATGAGGCACCTAGCGTCCGATGAGTTTTTTCTTATAGTAATCGTTCTGTCTCCAATACTTCGGAAAAGGGGTGCACGCCATTCATAATTCCCGCGTCGAGAGACTGAACTTATTGTCAACGCGACTACGATCAGGCAAAGTTGACCACCGGCAGAGGATCCTGGGTCAGTGAATGGAGTCGCCACTGGCCAGTCATCACGCATCATGCCCTGACCCCCTGATCCCCTGCCGGGCACCTTCGGAAAGATCAATGATCTCAATGATCGGCAGTCGGCTGCTTCGGATGAATCGGATGATCCTGACGACCAGACCATTGCGCTCCGCGATGCGGAATGGGGGATACCCCCGGATATGTCATCCCAGATTTTTCCCGAGGCGAGAAAGTGGGTTTCTCTGCGCGTCTCGAACGACGTACATTTGAATTGTCCGAAATTTCGTGAGCAGCACCGTACGCCTATCAGGTAGGTGTAATGTATAACAAAGAATGGGACAAAGGCGCATCAACCGGCGCCACGGTAAGTACCACGCCCTAGTTCAATTCCAGGGGTCTAGGCTTGTATCGAAGGAGACATGTGGGTGGTAAGTTGGAACAAATCCTGATATCCGAAATTGCACTAGATCCGTGCATAACATAACCGCTTACTCACCAGAGACCGTAGAGAGGATCCCTAGTGAGAAAAGAAAGGAAGAGAGTCCCAGGGCGCCTTGTGCAGGACGCCACTACTGACCATCTGAAACTGCCTGCGAAAGTCACGGAGCAGTTCAAGGAACTATCATTCACAGAAAGTGACCGGGGGGCTGTTCTGGGTGTGGTCGAACGGGTTGTGCCGTCTTTGGAGAAGCGGCGCGATGATGACTATTACGATGGTCCAGGAGATGATATCCGTCCAGTTTGAACACGCAACGTCTGAGGAGCCGCAAGTACCGACGGCACCATTCCTGTAATTCAATACAGCTCGTCGTCGGATGATCGTCAAATCCCCTCGATGCGCCCCCTTACTGCCAGTGCGGGTGGTAGCTAGTGGCTGGTAACCATTCGTAAGACCACGGGGGGAGAAGGATACCCGCCTGAGACTGATGGGCACGGAGCTTATCCATTATTGATTGACACTCCCACTCACCATATCTGCGACATCGAGCGTCCCTGTTCGCTGGGAGCTCGCCCCCCGAGTGGCGCCAGCTGTGAACACGGCGACCGTCGGACCGGGGGGTCGTCGCGCGCACAATGCTAATGAGCATCGCCCTGCAAGCTCAGATCATAGCGAGCGTCTCCCAGAAAGGTCGAATTAAAAATCGTCCGGCAAGCTGGGATAAAATATCGCCCGGCAAGTTTGCGAGTGGCCAACTAGTCAGACAAAACGGCAGATTGAAGGGACGAACGTTCTAAACACCTTAGGATAGCGAACAAAGTGTGTATGTTCGGCAATATGCTTAAAAACTTGCAGTACGACGTAAGGCAGGCGTGAGGAAAGTCGAGTCCGAGCCTGGGCCTGAAAGCCTGAAGTTCGATGATGTCGAGGCTTGATGCATGATGTGGTATGATTATGATAAAGGTACCGGAGGCCAAAGGCATTAAGTTGTGGGAAAAAATCCACGTAATTATAATCGATTATACTTAAAGAGACCGGCGGAGCTCTGCCAGCATCTTCGATTATAATCTCGGGTTTTTTCCGACATTCAGGAGAACGAAGGCGTTGAGCGTTGAGCGCTGAGCACTCAGTATTTTAGAGAAAGCTATCTAAGATCTTATACATTATCTGCTATACATTGGGTTGCAGGAATTGTACAGGGGGACCCGAGCCCGAAAGCCTGAGGCCTGAAGCTTGAAGCCCAAAGCCGAAGCTTAGCATAGATTATAGATGGTGTCTGTGGTTTATTGTAAGCGAGGGCAGCCGCCGTTGGTGTTGGTTGTGGCCACGGAATTAGACCCAGATGCAGAACCCGATTAGCGGTCACCAGCACCTTTAACTGAAGTCCTTCGCATACAGGAGAGGGAATTGGACTTTAATGATAATACAAGGGAAACTGGGCATCACGACTTTTGGGATTCAGATGGGTGGGAACGACGCCGACGTCGTTGCGGTAGATGGCTGTTCCACGAAAATCTCGGGCTGCCACGAGGCACTTGAAACGCGGATTAGGCGGGTGAGGTACATGTTCCTCAACAAGGCGTCTCTCCAACCGCACGGCGAGTGATCAACATGACCTCTCGCCTTCTCCCTCTAGAGTAATCGTTTCAGATACAAGGGTGGAGGATTTGGTGGGCCAACAACACACCTCCAAGAACTTTTTCACACTCTTCGCCACGTCATATGCTAACTTGGAGCGAGTGATGGGTTGACGCCTTGCAGTATGATTCGTCGCGTACACCTTGGACGGGTATGAGAAAAAAAGGAGAGAAATAGTTTATTCAACTTTACCTTTGACTGCCAAGACGGACATCCAACAGGCTGGGAGGGAAGATTAGCCGTCGAGGTCAAGCGTGGAGCTTGATCGCTGGTAGGCTCACAAGCAGTCTGATCATGATCTGGACGCGATCATCATCGAACAAAGTCCTATTATCTCGACCCTCGAGCCCTTCCCAGTTCTCTCTCAGGGCATCAGAGAGGCGAATCCCCATCTCACCATAGACATAAAACTCGACAACCCGGGTGCCTTCGAGCTCTTTCTGTCTTCTGGTTGGCTTGTAAGTCTGTTGGATCATCAGTTTGCGTGGGGCAAGGCCGTTGTGAGTTCGGGGATCCTCCTTGTCTTCAGCCGCGCTCCAAGTGTCCGGAGCGGAGGTCCGTGCTGACATTTCCGCATGTGGTGGCCAGGTGTGCTGAAACACATCACACCAACACTTCCAAAGATGGACGCAGAGGCAAGACTAACCTGGAGTTGGGCCGGGTAGGACCCCATGGGTTGGGTACTAACGAACAAGCAGCCGCCCTCCGATGCCCGTGGCGACATGGGGTCGACGAGGGGAATCATCGGGGGCGATGCTAGAGCCTGTCCTAAACTATTTCGGATGTTCCACACGTACCCGGGTTGGGTTGGTGGCACGGCAGTTGGGTCCGGGGGCGTAGTCTGGTACGTGGGGCTATATGGGTCTTGGCTGGATGCGCCATGGTCAGTGTAGGATGCTGGAAAATCGAGAATTTTGTAGCGAGGGTTGTAGGACCCACGATAGTACCCCGAATCCATACGAGCAAGGAATGCAAGGTCGTACTGGGAGGTAGTTTTGGGGGGGGATAAAAACATTTCGGGCCTGAGTCCGCTTATAAGGCCGGCCAGGTTTTTTGGTGGATACATCAGCAAGCCGCGAAAGCTACTGGGTTCTAAACGGCCGCCGCGGGGTTTCCTCCCAGCCCCGGGGTCTCTGACGGCTCAATGATCCTGCGGCGCGGTAATCAACTGGCTGGTAAATCTTCCATCGATCGTTCGTCCGGGTTACGTCTCTTGAAACGTACGTGATTCCCGGTTTCCATATAAGCTAAGTAGTTGCCAATCATGTTATAATGCGGGTCAGACGCTCCCCAGATTCGCCATAGGGAACCGGGGATGGAGCTCACCAACTTGGTTTAGAGGCAGGGGTTCTCGTTGATGGACTTATGTTCACGGGTCCACTATGGACAACATTGCTACTTTGGGTTACAGGGTCTCACGCGTTCATGTGTAGACATTCGGATGCTTTGCCACTACACGATCCCGCGTGCATTCTCAAGAAACGATAGGCTCGATCGATTAGAGACGGTCAGTGCGTTTCACAATCATTCAATATCCGATGTCGGCCGCACCGCCCGACTTACATCATTTCTAGGCTATTTCGAGGATACTGTATACTAGCTTTTTTTTTCGACCAATGGGTGACTGTCCATAAGGTCACACAGCCGTGTACACTCGCATCTAAACGAATATCCATAGCCTTTTAAGGGAACTGTCAGGACCCCGACCATTGTCTCCAAACTGCGCAGCCTATCTGAAGTCGCGACGCCTCGGCCGTTTCGCTCGAAACCCAGCCAACTCCCCAAATTACCGGTGCCGGGAAGGACTGCAATCCAACATACTTCAACCCCACCAAGTGCTGACACCGCCCCGACGCCCGGTCCTTCAGTTTCATCGACGTATGCTTTGTTGAAAGCCTCAGATAATGAAGAATAAACCTCAGGTAGTGGAACCCTACTGTGACGGATATATATATCTAGTCTTATGGATAGTCACCCAATGGCTTAGTATTCATCTGAGAGAAGGGTAGAGACGCCAAACCACGAATTCGCAGGTGGTTCCATGAGGTGCATCGGCGGGTCGTGGAAAGTCTGATATAACCCTGCAACGCCTGGTGATCGAAGCGCTTCTCCGATAGGGGCTCGTACCCAGGGTCCAATGTCCCCCTCCACCGCCCGTATATACAGTCTACGTGCGTCTGTAGGAACATGTAGGAAGGGGGCGCGCGCCATTCATCATCCCGCGTCGGGGGACTGAACTTATTGCCAACACGACCATGATCATTCGGATGAAGTTGATCACCGACACTAGAAGATCCTGAGTCAGTGAATGGAAGTCACCCAGCTTTCCCTTCATGGGAGAAGTTTCCTGCCTTGATCTGGGGGGAGCTGGTACTAGGTCTATGGTGACATGCTTCACACTGTTTAGAAGTAATATTCCAATTTTTCTGGTAGTTGGAGGGACGGCGGGATTAATCATCATCCGAGGACGAGGTGAATTACTGGTGCCGACCCGAAGAACACAATTATCGTTCTGGCGTCCGACATCCTCCAATGAGCACCCGGAAATTTTCGGCCGCCCTGTGTGAAATCATATCCGTCCAGTAACCGTACAATTATACAACCTATCTAAGACTCAGTTAAGGCACATTTTACCCATAGAATCAATAATCGCAAGTATGCGACGGTGACGGCTGGACAGCTGGTCATAGTCGTTTTTATTTTCACGAAAAGAGGCTTGCGGCGATCTGGTGTAGATCACGACAGCAGCACTTGTTCGGGGGTAGGATCTTTTCCCGAGATGAGCGAGCGGGTTTTTCTGTGAGTCTCGAGCAACATTGTGCACATATCAGGTAAGCGCAGGGATAAATGCGCATCCGCCGGCGTCACGGTGAGTATCACACCTCAATTCGCGCGCAGGGTCAAGGTTTGTATCGAGGGAAGCATGTGAGTAGCGAGCTGGAAAAAATCCTGATATCCAAAATTGCACTAGATTTGAAAGACGTGGATAACATAACCGGTTATCAAAAACTCTATATGGCAATACGGTACACACTCACCCGAGACAATGGAATGGATCCCCAGGTGAGAAGATACGGAGCTTGGGGGGTGGGAACGAGATGAATTCGAGGGTCACGAGAGTCCAATGTCGGAACTGCGGGAAATATTGGGCGAGAATATCCAACGACGCAGATATGGAGCGGGTCCGCGGAACGAACACTCGATATGCCAGATATCTAGTCACGTCAACGCATCAATATAGCCACCTATTAAATACTGACGGTTACCAACAAGTTTTGGCGCTGGAGTGAGAAGGCCTGGACATCCCCTCATGCATGATGATCCTGAAACAAACGGGTTCTCCCGATGGCAATAACACAATCTTTGTTGGTTAGATGTGCACAACGGCCCAGCCAAGTCAAGCTGTTCAGTAGGTGCAGGTGAACGAGAGGCGAAAGGCGGTGCTCACCCTGACAGACAAACCTGCGAATCAGGGCCCACCTCTCGTCGCATTGCCTTTGGTCATAGAATCAGGATCCTCCGTGAGACCCGCTGTACCCGAAGAGTCTGGAGAGCCTAGTTTGGCGGCGTGTAACAGGGATCCTCAATTGATTTCTGGTACCATCACCTGAGTGATATCGGTGGGGTTTCGCTGGTGTCCGACATCAGTGAACTAGTCCAGTTGTAGGGAGGTAACCGAGAGGATGCAAAGACGAAGCCAAAATTGGAGATCATGAGGGAGCACGGTTCTTGTGAACGCTGGTTCTCGGTAAACCAAGGGGGACAATGAGTACCCTAAAACACTATTGGCCCCGAGTTCGAATAATTTTCCCATCATCGTCACATTCCATACACTGAGATGTGTCGAGCCAGGACCCAATTCACTGCAGTGGCAGCCTATTCTCGAAGCGGCAATCGGATCTCAAGTCACCCCGTCTGTCACTGCGGCCGGGGGATGACAGCCTCGAGACAAGCCGCCGTCCACTTGTGTTGCGCCGGGCGCACAACCATAGTATTTACCATTGGTTTAAGCGAGGGGAATGGGACAAGGGCTGGGATAAAAATCAAGTACGCTCACTAGACTGGAAGTCAAAGGGGCTTCGAACTGAATGTACGTCTCTGATCCTGGATCGTAGAGGTCTGTCTATTGGATACATCTCTAATTGGCATGGGCGTACCGAAATGATAGAGCATGTACACGAGTTGTCTGCCCCGTATCTGTCTCAGCCGCTGTGTGCTTGCCGCGGCTGGGTCAATAGAAGGGCAATGATAGATTAATATTGGTTCTGCCGCAGGAGACGTTGCCTCGAAAAGATTCGGGCGTAGGTCCGAGAGGTTCTGAATAAGAACCATCTTTATATGCGGATGAAACCTGAGCGAGTTGACTGAGCACACAAGA
>Ga0307512_10006441_pt1 | contig 11893 bp, 12 predicted proteins | sample 14_EM_MG_FD_200267 | JGI IMG/M metagenome (GOLD analysis project Ga0307512, IMG submission 200267) | Populus trichocarpa ectomycorrhiza microbial communities from riparian zone in the Pacific Northwest, United States - 14_EM | ecosystem: Host-associated > Plants > Roots > Unclassified | place... | reverse complement strand
ACCGTTAACACGTCAGATTCTCGTGGCTTATCGTTTGATTTCCCCGACCGTGAGCCGGATGTGCAGAAGACGCCTCGCACCTCGCTGGATATCCCCTCTCCGACAGCGTCACGACAGCGCCGCTTCTCCATCTTTGGAGATAGTCGCGCTCCCCCGCCTTCGCCCGCTACACCGATCGAGCCCTCACCTGATCGACCTTTTCAAAGTGCGCTGCGGCACATGGAGGAATGTAAGGGCTTGCTGTCCGCCTCCCCTGACCTCATCTTTCATCCACCTCAACTCCTCGTGCGCCTTGCCGAGTCGGAAAAGGCGAAACCTGCCCGCCGTCTGACTGGTGAAGAGCGAACCGGCTTGACGAGTATTCTTGGATGGGAGGGGAAGAAAGCCGCAGGGCGCGGTAACATGACTGGGATGGCTGGCTTCTTGCGGCAGCAACAGCTTTCGCTCCTCTACTCGGAACACGTCCACATTCCCGACCGCACTTCTCAGTTGTCGGCGGACGGTACCTTAAACAAGCCCGTAGAAGGGGTGCCCAAACCACCCACACATGTCCACTGTGGGACCCGTGTGCAATGGGTCACGTATATGTACTATGCAAATAACGACCACGACCGGAGCCTTGGCGACACGATCACATCGATGTGTATGCGGGCTGACGAACCGTGCACGCAGCCGGGTTGCAAGTCCCTGCGACGGCATCACGAGCAAAGATGGATTCACGGCGGGGTTCGCGTGATAGCGCAGACGGAAGCACGCGACCCGTCATCGTCGCCTGGTGAACACTCAGAAGATATTGACATGTGGCAAAGTTGTAAGATTTGTCAAAAGTCAACGGAACGATGTAAGATGTCTGATGGCACCTAGTAAGTTGCAACTTTTTGACCGCTACGAGGTGTCACTACGATGACCACTTTTTGCCCAGTTTATTCTCATTCGCAAAGTTTCTCGAATTGTTGTTATATTCACCGGCCATTTGTACCCTCTCTCATACACTCTGCACGCACACATCCTCTTCGTCATCCCCCAAGGCATCACTTCCAGCATCACGGTTCAACATCACACGTCACTTTTCATACAAGTCACTTCGCGTTTCCTTCATACTTTCTTCCGTCGACGACGTCTTTGATCTCCGAATTCCAAGGCTCCAATTCACGAAAAGTGGGTGGTCGGAGAAAACGCTGCCTGTGGCGACTCCAAATACCACGATGGATGAAGCGGATAAAAAGGAGTTGAGGCAAGAGATCAGGGACTGGTGGCAAGCCATTGCGGAGCACCTGGACAAAGTGGTCCGTCCTTCTTTTCATTTCCATACTCTGTATCTGAATCTCCTCGCAGGAGGCGGTGTTCGACACAGCAACACTTCATCCAAAGAGCCTACCACGTCTACCCTCTACTGATGATGATGACGCCGAGGAAGACCCACCGGAGGAAAGGATTACACCCAAAGGTCTCCTTCCCGTGCCCCTTCCTCCGACACCAACCCACTCGGCCCAATCCTCCTCCTCTTCGGCAGCCACAATAAGGCCTACGCAGTCCGGCTCGGAACCTTCCTCTGGATCCAATAGTTCCTGGGATGACATCAGCGATGACGTCTCTCCCCTTCGCCTTCTGACGAACATGCGCTTTGCTTTCCAACGTGTGGAGCAGGCGTTGTACGCGCAATTACGCGACACGCCCCACCCTGTGCTGAACAACGTACGAAGGGAGTTTCATTCGGCGGCACAAGGAGCGAGCCGGCGCCTTGCTGCGTGGGAAGCCAAGCACGTGTCGAAAGACGCCCGCCCGCGCCTTGCAGCTGACCGCGAAGCTATCTCAGAGCCTCGGTGGTGGCATTCTGGGTATCATGCCGTCCCCGGTGGGAACGTGATTGTGCAGGAGGAAGACTGGGGCAGTATCATCGCATTCACGCTCGGGTATGTCTCCTCTTGTGTTTGCGTCAGGCCGAGATTGGACTGATTTGCTGTCAGTTCTTTTGACTATCAGCGCGAGCTCGCAAGCATGACGCACCCCCGCACACCGCAGGGACAGTCTGTCCCAACGTCGCCGCCAGTCCCACCCACGGCGTCACGCCAGAACACGATGTCGACGCTTGGCCGATCCTCTGCCTCAAGTAGCACGTCATCCATCAAGTTCTTCGGTTCATCGCACAAGCCTGACCCGGATCGGGAGGACTCGGTGTGGCATGAGCCTGAGGCGTATTCCGCAGTGGTTACTCGCAGGGAGCACCCGCGCGATCCGACGGCGCTGCTGTCACTGAGGGAGGTGCTGCGACATAAGGTCCCTGTGGAAGGCTCGCAGGGCACTCAGTCGCCGTCGATCGCCTCTGTTTCTCGCTTGGTCAACAATGCTGCGCCGCCCTCAGCGTGGGCAAAACCCGCGGTCGAGGTCAACATGGCGGCCGTGGATGGGCAAGTCACGGGCATGCCGGAAGCGGTCATCACTGCCGGCCGGATCCTGCACGAACTGGACGGCGCGTCGGTCCTGTCGTCCAAGGGCAGCGTCGATTCATCCACTTCGACGTTCGTAGAGACGAATGTCCATCGCGGCAAGACGTCCTCTTTGCTCCCGCGACCATCGATAGAGAGCAACGGCTCGGCCGGCTCGTCGCACGCTGCCATATTAGGAGACGTGGCTGTCCTGACGGCACAGCGGGCTGCCGCAGAACGTGCGCACTGGCACGCTGGGATGTCCGTTGGCTCTCGCTCACGGAGCTCGACGGTGAGCACTACGCAGGATGTTGCGAGCGGACAGGAAGCGGCGACGACGCCCGGCGAGGGCTCCATCTTATCATGGACGAACAGCCTGACGACCGCGATGCGATACATGCTCAAAAGCGATCTGCCCTCGCGACCTGCCATGGCGACGGCGAACCACCACCACGGGCTGCTGTACGCCGACCCGCTGACGATCGACGAGCGTCCGCACATCAAGTACGACTGGACGATCGGCAGGCGGCTCAAGTTTAGCTGCACGGTGTACTACGCGAAGCAGTTCGACGCGCTGCGGAGGCGGTGCGGCGTCGAGGACGCCGCTTTTGCGAGGAGCATGGCCAAGTGCGAGCCGTGGAAGGCACAAGGGGGCAAGAGCCGGTCGAACTTTTGGAAGACGTCGGACGATCGGTTTATCATCAAGACTTTGGTCAACGCATGGAACGTCGCTGACTTGTACGTTGTGTTTTAGACTTATCCCCTCTTCTCTGGCTGACTGAATAACAACAATCGCGAAAAGGCAAGTTCTCATCGAGTTGGCGCCCTCCTATTTCATGCATATGGAGTCCACCGCGAGTCGAGCGTCGATACTCGCGAAACTTCTCGGCTTTTACACCGTCGAAGTTCGCAACCTCGAAACCGGGACCGTTCTAGCAAAGGCAGATCTTCTCGTGATGGAGAACCTATTTCACGGCCAGAAGCCCACGAAGACGTTCGATCTCAAGGGTATCCAGGGCCGCAAGGTGAAGGCCAGTTCGAACTCTTCCGCGTCGAAGACTCTGTTTGATAGCGAGTGGATAGAAGGCGAGTTCTGATATTTTTCTCTTGTTACTTTTTCTGGCTCCCTTTATTGATGGTGTGTCATTTTTCAGGCCAACAACGCGCTCTCACGTTAGTCAACCCAATTTCCAAGGCGATTTTCCAGGAAGCCGTGAGAGTGGATTGTGACTTTCTCGCACGGAGCAATATCATGGACTACTCGTACGTTATCGCGCTCTCTATTTTTATCTTTCTTTTTCTCTGCTTACGGGGATTCCCAGGCTTCTACTCGGCGTTGATGAAGAAGGGAAGCAAATTCACTGCGGTCTGGTGGACACTATTGGCAGCTACACGTTCGCCAAGACGCTCGAGTACAAGGCAAAGGGCCTTTCGAAGGAGGGGAAAGATATCACGGTCGTCCCGCCTCACGAGTACCAGGAGCGTTTCGTGTCCACGTTGGACAGCTATTTTATGGCATGTCCAGGTGCGTTGTGCATGTGGGAGCGTGTTTGCACTTTCAAGTCTAATTTAAGCTTTGTTTTAGATAAATGGACTAAACCGGTTGATGATACCAAGTTGATACATGATGCGGCGCACTTACCTAGCGTTCTTTGACACACCCATCCATCCGCCTTAATCCCCTGATCGCACACACGTTCGTGGTAAGGGAGCAATAACACTGCATATGATCGTGGACTGGTTGTCCGTTCTGACGCTGTTATGCATATGGTGATATTGCTATGCACTTAACCTTACATGTTCACGAATCACGAATCTGTTGAATGCAAGCCTTTCTTTCCATTCAGGTGCAGATTTGTTGTCCTTGTCTAACGATGTACTCAGTGCACCGTATTCACGGGCTACGGGTCGCCTTCCTTGCTCGGTAAGACTGCAGACAAGGGAACGTTAAGAATCAAGGTGAGAGTACCGTTGTTGGCTGGGCTTCCGTCGTGCTGTCATCCTTATCCCTGAAATCTTTCCACGGCGCTCTTATCGTGGCAACCCCTCAACTGATCATCAACAAGATCTCGACATGAATGGCTATTCCTCTCGGGTGATTAAATGGTAACTGTGAGGCTTGGAACAGAAAATAGACGATAAAAACCCTGAATCGAGAAGCCAGGGTCAGCCCTCGTGAGATGTAGCCATACTATTGGTGGCATTCCGTACATCTGCGGGAAATCGTGCCTCTGGGCCCTTACGTTTCCGAGTTTTGAGCCTATTCTCCTTTTATGAATCCGTTTGTTGACTCGTCGGACGAGAAGACTTTCATATGTTATTTTTAGCCTCGCCATGGGAGCGCGCTCACCCTATTTTGAGCCCAGAGTGCCGAGCGCCCGTTCCTGAATTTTATGGGAAAGTCCGTAAGAGTCACCAACCGTTGTAACTTAACTTAGTATATTTGTACTACGACACCTTATACTAGCCCCATCTGGGCCTGTGTCTATAGAGCTCTTTGGGCCTATGAGATGTCACGTCCGCCGCACAAATAATTGTGCCCGCGAGGGAGACGATCAAATCAGAGTAGTATCAGGGCTAAGTCTCGGGTCTTCGCGTATGTGCCTAACGGGCTCTTTGCGGTATTCCTTACTACTTGTGGCAGTATTTTACCTCCTCTTACTATTTTCTGGACCTTCTTTTGATTTTCGTACACAAGTACTACAGTGGTACTGTGGAGATTAATGAGCGTGTGTATATACCGTGACGCGGAAAGGTGCTTGAGGGAGACGAGAGAACGGTATGGCTTGACGCCCCGTCGTTGTTCTATTAGTTACTAGTTACTGCCGCAAGAAAAAGGAAATTGAAGTACCACTGCTGATAGTAAGGTCCTCTCGACACGCCCTGAACTAGAGGAACGTTGGAGGGGGAAGGGCACACGGAACGTTGGCTAATTGGGCCGCTGGATATGGTTGACTGCGGGCCGGACGGGGACTTTGAGCTATGGGGAGTCCAGAGGGATGGTTTATAGGCACGCCGTGCCTTCCGCCTGGTTGAAGCCCAGTAGTAGGGGATACAGGAACTCCAGAATACGCACCCCTATGGCCAGCTCCGTTCCTTGAGTGGGTGAATTCACCCTGACGAGCATAGTGTCTGGAGTAGTATTCACCCTTCACTGGGACCTTGTCCAGGCACGTTCCGAAACAACCAGAAAAACCTCCTGATAATGTCATAAAGTTCTTCCTAATTTAGTATTTTCCCAGCGCCTATCTTCCTAATTTAGTATGTGGCACCTATTAGGATCTTCCCATTGGTTCCGCTTCGGCAGTACGCGCGCGCCCCCCAGCGTTGAAACGTTTCACAAAACTCACCTCGACACCCTATTTAAAAACAAAATCTTTGTCAATAATGACACTTACCTATACCCACCTACCACCGTGACCGTACTACAGACATATATACTAATCCCCATCACGTGACTGTGACTAATCAAAATTCTCGTCACGTGACTGTTCAAAACTTGTCTTCGCCCGGATCTCCAACTGGGGTCGGCCTCTTGACCATTCACCATGCATTGCTGAGGGAAAAGCTCGATCAATGATGACGATGGAAGAGGAAATGAAGCTCACGTTGAGGAACTCGGCAACGGAATTGCTGATGCGTGTGCCAAATTTTGCAAGTGTAATCAGATTCCGTGCATAAGTCTCGTCCCGGGTGTGAACCTGAAGCGTCCAACAGCTATAGCCTGGCCACTGTGAGGGGAATGGACGAACATGAAATGAAACATTAGCGGGTAATATGAGAGGGTGTGGGCTCACGTTGTGGATATGAGTCCTCGCAGTTCCTCCAAATGTTGCCTCATTAGTATTTAAGTTATCCCGGCCTCGAAGGATGTCCATCAACAAGAAACCGACCCCAACATTCCTGTTCACGGAGATGGTAAAGTGAAGTATGGCGCCTTTGATGTGTTGGTGAATAGCGGCTTTGTCGGCTGGAGTCCATCGCACTGGGGTACGACCGTGCCTTGAGTTGTCCTGACGTTGATGTCTAGCAAATAGCGGCAGCGGCGAATTATTGGTCGACCCCAGCAACCGCGGTCGAAGAGTGGGCAAGTTTTGGATGACATTCCAAGCTCCCGCGAGGAACCCGTCCAAAACGGTGTTGTTCACTGGAGCGAAACACTTCAAATCGTGGTGTCAGTCAGTACGCCTCGAGGATGTGGAATATGGGTCCATTACCTTATCCATCGGAGCTGTCAACGTCAGGTGAAAATAAATTTGATAAGTTTCCCTGGAGCTGGTTGCCGCCCTGGGTATTGTATCCTGGGGTTGTGAGTAGTACAAAATTGTGGATAGACGGGAGAATGGATGCCCCTGGTAGACTAAATAACCCAGTACCTGTGTCCTCACCACTGCTTGTTGCATAGGTGCCACCTTCGTCGTGAGAGCGGTGTCGGATATAAGGTAGTCAACAGTTGAGATCAGATGAGGCGGTAGCAGGCTATCTACGGTTGGAGGCGTCCAATTGCTTGGGGGAAGGTATGTTAGTGGGTAAAGTACGTGACGATGCACTGAATAACACACAATGTAGGCTGGTCCGCGGGCTCAGCGAATGATGGTGAAGGAAGATATATCCGAGAAGCCGACTGAGAGTGACCCTCGAAAATATCAGGATGCGGGCTGTTGGAGTTTGGGGAACCTCTGTGCGAAGAAATTGTGAGGGCCGGTATATCAACAACGTTTGATAGAAGACTATTAGACAGTGAGATCAAGATTGCTCTGGGAGGACCTCTGGGTTCGAGTCTTGCGGTTCTCAGCGATTTAGATTGTGGGAGGGTATTTTCCGGTCTACTCGCGATAACCATGGGACGAGAATATCGTAGATCATGCCGATCTTTGTGCTGTGCCTCGAACACGTCCTTAGACAGCGTCGCTACGGTAGCGAATACTACCTCTGTCCATGACCCGGTATTATCACAGGGCATACCTGTGTAATTCGATCAAAATGGGGCCCATAGGATCATGGGGTGTCAAATGCTTACTACACGGAACCTGTCGTATAACTGGTACATAATTCTGGGTGTTTCGCGCAGAGTCGTCCTGCCGCAGAGTCTCCAGCGGCTACAGGATTGAGGGTGATGGGGCGATAGTTAAGTAAATGAACTTACAGTATCCCCAATGAACCGCAAGTCGTCATCGTGGACGAGGATCGTATCACAATCAGGCACCTGCTGCAAGATCCCAGTTAAAGCGAAATATACGTGAGCGGCGATTCCACAAGTATACTCACCTCGGTAATATGCGCTGCCAGGAGGTGCAGAGGATCCTGATACTTCGAAACATCAGCAAAGGTTAGAAAACGGTGACCGAATATACATACGTCGGCGTCTGCAGGGACGCTAATGAGTTCGAGACACCTATCGAATTCTGGGCCAGGATCCCCCATATCGGGGGTGAATCCTGCCGCACGAAGCCTTGGCCACATATTCAGGGTGCGGACGACACGGAATCCTCGAACGAAAATGGTTTGATTTTCGGGGAGGTTCTGGTATTAGGTCGACTTTTCAGCATGGGTTGAAAGTTCAACTCTATGCAAATACTCACTGCGCCACTCGGGCCGAGCTTCAGCCCCCTTCCACTCGCGTACTGCTCGTCAAAATGGACGCCGGAATTCCCAAACACTCGGACTCCAAACGATACTTGTGCGCCTACCCGGTTCTCAGAGAAAGCGACATTGACCCACGATCTCGCGCGGTGAAGCCCTGTGACAAGGATAATATCCTCCACGCGGTTGAGACCACAACCAAGATCCGACGCAACCTTGAAGCAGACGTCAATGTTTTGGAGTATCCATTCGCCGAAATCACCGCGAGCCACAGTGTCTTGACGTTCTGCTTGGAACGGAAGATACAACAAAGCACCTTCCCTTCCAGAGCATGAGAATGTGAGTGGTGCTTCGTCGTCAGGTCTAATTAAGTCGTAAGCGACGAAAAGCTTGAAGAGGAAGCTCGAATACCCTAAAGTAAAGGGAGAAGTGCTACCAGACACTTTTGTGACGTTCTTCGAGCAAAAAACTCTTTGGTTGTCCCTACTGCTGCGAAGATGAGGTGACTTTTTGGGTCGTAGTCGGGGAGGATATTCGGGACCATCAGGGTCTGGATTAGATGGGGGACGCAAAGCGTTGAAGAGAGAGTAAAAACACCCTTCGCGAATGAACCCAACATCACCCACTGCTACGGCATCATATAGCCCCCCTGGGTCTGGTTCCCACAGGGCGTGGCCGTGTAGAGGGTGTGTCTTGGCGAGCTCCTCACGGAAAGTGTAGCAGTCATCCATGCTGGAAGAATGTGAGACTCGGACTGGGTTGTGAGGAAAGGATGTCAGGGGGAGAAGCTGGGCGGATGAGTAGTAGGTGTATTCAGTTAAGTACGTGTAAAGACTATGACATGATATGTTATATGTGGTGGCGGTATTTCCGCCGTTACGCCAAGCGACAGCCAAGCACAACCATTGGGATGATTGGATGTCCAAAACTGTAGAAACTCAGGAACAACGGTATGGTTGCGTCGATCTACACGTTTGGTTTGTCCATTTCGACGGTGACTACAGTAGTACTGAAGAGACTGAAGTTGTGCTGGCACACATCCTCATTAACATCTCGGTCTGGGACTACAGGCGAACTAAGCAAGAGATTTGGAGCCTATAAGAGGTATTCTGCGAAGGACTTGCACGATTTTCTTTGTAGTTGCAATGTCTAGCATAGTCGAAATGCACCAAGTCCCGAAACGCTCTGGACATGCCAGTACGGTGAAGCACTCAGGCTGGGCATCGTCTGGCCGAGGTTTGTGCGGTGGTTTGCGTGGATGGCCTTGTTCGATCTCTAGGCCGTCTCCTCCATGGGTCGCTGAAACATTTCGTCGACGGGCGACTCGGTCTCGATCTTCGAGGTGGTGCAGATAATTTAGGGTGCGATGGTGGCGGTAACCGCCGCGCCGCCGCCAGTCCGCACCGGCCGCACCCATTGATCATGGCGCCAGCGGAGGGTGAAAACTAACTCAAAAGCGCCACTTGGTCACTCGCATTTTTGTCCTACAGATACGGTGGTACTGGGGTTGTGGTTGTCGCCGCCACCGCCGTCGCTGATACACAACACATTTTTTTGACGCGGTTTACCATTTCAGTTGACTCGCTTCATATCTCATATATGCGCTGTCCTATGAAAAACCGAACGCCGACTCAGGACGTCCTGCTTCATTGAGCATAGATGTTCCTGATGCTGAGAAAAGTGGTGTTGGTGGACCATTGAACCCGACCACACTGAGGGAAAAGGTGTAGGGCCACTAAGATTCATGCATGTACGGAAGCTTTTCGGCCGGGTCGTGGGACACTGAGACCCCCGCAGGGGTATTTCAGTACTTAGCATCTTTCCCCGAGTCAGGACCCCGACTGTTGCAAAGTGAGCACTGGCAGTCGCCCCAAGGCCTTGCTTACATGCAGGTGCGGCGGTAAGGTATGTATACCACTAACGCTAGAGGGAACAAGGCGTTTCTATTTTGGTTTCGCTCTGTCGCCGTCGGCGCCTCCACAAAATTTCGGTACCGGCTTATGAGTTTTAAGAAACGGACTTGCGCTTTCTTCCGTGACACACCAAGTTCTCCCGACGTTGATGGCGACGCCACATATGACTGAGGCACAAATAAAGGAGATCGTCTAACACAGAATAGTTAGGATAGATGCTAGAAGTGGTACTAGCACAGAACAGATTAATGGGGCTAGGCCATGGTTTATTGCGCTAGAATGACGCGTACAAAATGTTGATAAGATAGGGTCTCCGTTCTACTGTAGCGTCCATGGGACAGTCCGTGAGGGTTACCACGCTAGTAATACGGCATCTAATCCGTGGTATCTGGTGTCTAACAATACAAAGACCGAACGCGGTATCTATCCACAGATATCCGTCTAAAGGTTCGGAAATCCATGAAAGTAGAAAAAGTGTGCAAAGGAGTACGTTCATGGTGCACATATACGGTGAATTGGATAATAAGCATCCAGGTACCCGCAGAGATGTGGACAACACCGATGACTTTAACATGGCGCTCCGTGAAACCCTGAGGCCCTATAGCCCACCTGGATCAGCCTCGGTGTTCGCCATGCATTGCTAAAGGAGGGACCCGATCAATGACAGTGACAACGGAAGAAGCGAGAGCTCACATTTATGAAGTTGTTGATCGAAGCGCCAACATGCTTCATGAATCGACCAACCGTGATGGGGTTCCGAGAATACGTCTCGTCTCGTGTTAGTATCTGGCGTCGCCAATTGGCATATCCGGGCCACCGGGAAAGGAGTGGACAGTCAAGTAGTATGAAAGGCTCTGCAACCAGAACAACAGTGCAAGGGTATACAGTAGCGCAAATATTAGTCGTAGCTGTCCCAAGCAGTGCCAGGCTATCCCAATTGTAAGGATCACGATCGTGGACTTGAGGGATGCCTCGTAAATAAGATCCAATGCTAACGCTTCTGGAGTCTATGAAACGCTCTTGCCGAGGAACTGTCAGTGTTGGTAGATCACCAATGCCAGTGAATTCGTTGTGCTGGAAGAAGGACGGGGAATATTGGCGAAGGCCGCCGGATACAGGTCCTGCGATTTCTGCTGATATTGGCCGTGAGGTGATAATCACTAATTCACTCATGATGGCCATCACGATTGGAGAAAAATGATTTGGAAAAGGCCGATCTTCGTGCTGTTCCTCGAGAATGTCTTTGGATAGTGTCGCTACGGTATTAATTGCTGTCTCAGTCCCTGATCCGGTTTTGTCGCAGGCAAAACTCCTTTGCATAAACCCCATCAGAACGGGGTCAATGGGATTAGTGTACTAAAGCTAAATACTTACTACACTGAACCTGTCGTATGGCGGGTCCATGACACTGGGCCTCTCGTATTACTATCAACTCTGAGTCATCTGGCCGCAGGGTTGCCAGCTGCCACAGGAGTGAGGATCACGGTGGTAGAGCGATGAATGACTAAACAAGCTTACAGCATCGTCAATGAATTGCAGGTCATCATCATGGACGAGAATCATATCACAATCAGGCGCCTGCTGTGAGGTCTCTATTACACCGAGATATCTACGTGCGGTGACTCGATAATCGTACTCACCTCAGATATATGCGCCGAGAGAATGTGAAGAGGATCTTGATACTTCGAAACGTCAGCAAAGGTTAGAAAATAGTGATAGTGACTACATACGTCAATGTCGGCAGGGATGCTTATCAGTTCAAGACGCCTGTCCGATTCGGGCTCACGTTCACCGAAATCGGGAGCAGGTCCTGCTCCACGGAGCCTGGGCCAAAGGTTGAGGATGCGGAATCCTCGAACGAAGATGCATTGATTCTGGGGTAGATCCTGCACGCAAGGTATTAGCCCATGGTCTGTAAGTACGGGTTGAATGCCCAAGGTCGTGCAAAGCCCACCTCGCCACTCGGGCCAA
>Ga0307512_10006440_pt1 | contig 11893 bp, 15 predicted proteins | sample 14_EM_MG_FD_200267 | JGI IMG/M metagenome (GOLD analysis project Ga0307512, IMG submission 200267) | Populus trichocarpa ectomycorrhiza microbial communities from riparian zone in the Pacific Northwest, United States - 14_EM | ecosystem: Host-associated > Plants > Roots > Unclassified | place... | reverse complement strand
TATGCGGCAGCCTCTGTCCAATAGAGGTTCCATGGGGATATAGTATCTGATTGTTCCCAAAAATAAGCGGGAAGGCAGAGGTCGTCTACCTCAATATTTAACAATCCTTCGATGCTTTCGAAGGCGTTCAAGGGTTCAGGTTCGGACATTATACAATGCGTGCCGGCAAGGTCAAACCAGTTCGTTCGAGAGGTACAATTACTGTCGTACTTTTGCATTCGAGTACGGGGATCGGTGAGGGTAGTCTCGGATATCAAATCCGGTAAGCTGTCTGCGGATATCAACGCAATCGTCGCAAATATGAATCCAACGACGTTCGGTTCCTAGATATACCCAACAGGAGGGGGAACAAGGTTCGTGACAATACCTACAACCGTTCGAGGGATGCAGGCACATTCAAGTGTCTCAATTCGTAACTGCAGTAACCGCAGATCGAAATATAGCTATCAGTTTCTTCGAAAAAAATACCAACACAAATCAAAGCAAGGAGTCAGGCAATGTTGACAAAACATCCGCTATCAGGTGCTTATATATAGGACTCGTTCTAGTGTAACGGGTGGGTTCGGGCGCAGGTGATATGGATGTTGCGGAACTGAACTCAAAGTGCGTATCGAGGGACAAGAATCAGAATGCTTTTCAGAATCGTACTGTTGCTTGCTATACAAGAGAACGAGTAAAGAGAGAAGAAAAGGAAACCCTCCAACACCATCAACACTCTCTTTATATACAATTCGTCTGCCACCCTCGAACCATTCTCCATGCTCCGATGTACCATCCGAATCTCATCTCATGATCTTACACACCACTCCGTTATTTCTTATCGTAACAACCACGCCACCTCGTCCGACGTCACAACACCTTAAATCACTTCCTTATCTTACTAGATTAAACTACCACCATCTCGCCGCTTTCTCCGCGTCTTCCAACGTCTCCGCCTTTCCGTAACACAATTCCTTCCACACCTTCTGTACCTTTATTCTAATATTCATCCTAAATATCATCATGCCTTCTTGCGCTGTGACAAAAGGAACCATTATTTTCAGTATTAATATCCATAGCCTTGTCCCATATTCTTAATGGTTGAAACTTCCCAAACGCATCAAGAATTTGTGTTGGAACAGGAAGCATCCCCATCTCTGGTGTCACTTGGGAGTAATATTTGCACACCCTGTTGCATGCAATCTTTAATCCAAAGTATAGATCCTCTTTCCACTGAGATTTCTTATTTCCCAAAGCATGCATAATGCAATCAAAATCATCAAATTTGACACGATGGATGGTAATGTCATGCTGTAAGGTGGCTGTTCACAGCTTCAACAATCAATGTATCCAGTAATGATCTGTTGTCATCACCTCAATTGTGTATATAATGAGAATCCATTCGTGGTCTATTTTACATAAGGGTTAGTAATCACTAGAGTTTGTATGTTTGAGCCACTTCAGTATAATATCTTACAATCTGTATAACTGCACCATTATTTCAAGAGTTGAATTCCACTGAGTTTAACATCCTTTTTAGGCAGTACAGTAATTCGAACTTTGCATTTCTGACAGTGGAGAAACACATTTCACCTTCTGGGAGTCAGTATAGTTAATACTGCAAGCATTCCCTGCTATATCCAGAGTCAGTGTTCAGAATATCAGTGTAGATATTATACAGTACCTACTATTTCAGAAATTTTAGCTAATCCTGGCTTCATGGCTGCTACCTTGGTGATTCTGCATATCCAGACATCTACAGCTTTGACTTTGGATGAAAGCCTTACACTCATTGTCTCCAAATTGCTCATGACCCTCATTGACTTTGCATTACTTTGTGTGACCTTTTACCCCCTGAGTACTCATAAATGCCTCTGGACAAAGCTGAATGACATGCTCTATGCATGGTTTCTGATTTTGGAATTCTGACTATTCAATTAGACAGTACTTGAGTATAGCTTGTAGGTCCCGAGTTATTAAATAATTGAATGAGGTAGTATCAGTAGTTAAACCAAGCAATCTGTTAGGGGTTCTCCCTTAATCGTGATAATGGTACTTGGAATAGGTATATGAATACATGTCACGGAGTTACTCTCGGTCTAGTGACCTGATATGCATATCTCGAATTCATGACGATGGAAGTTGGGCAGCGCCATGTCCTTTAGCAGGGATTCTTAGTGGTTGCATGTCGATTAAATATGCAAAATACAATTCTTAGTGGAGTCACTTAAGATGATGTATCAATGCTGCCAGATCGAAAGAAGTTGTTCTGCCGAGCGTGTTGATTTCCACCACATTCCATATTCCTGAAGACAGCGGGGCAGGTTTTATTGGACCAGAGCATACTCCGATACACAGACACAGCAGTCGATAGTCAGGTCCAATTATGTGGGCTTCCTGACTTATTGCTTCAGGCGATATGGATCACCTGGGCACTTCCTGGCCAAAGAGAGTGGTGTTGGCCCCATCATGAAGTGAATGCGGGAGTTTGGACATTGGCTTATGATATGATGCCTGAAGCAACCGTGCTCAGTGGTGTGAGTTAGTATGCAGTGCAACATAGGACTCGTATTCGATTCGAGCTGACATGTCAAGGTCAACTTTGGCATAGTATTTGTTGCTCACCGAATAAATCAATGATGCCAGGCAATGACCCTTTCAGGTGAGGCACTGATTGCGATAAGCACAACTGACCATGATCAGCTGATGTTCCAACTACTGATGTAAACAGGGAGTAAGATGTCTCTGTTTAAAATTCAATTATGAATTCTGTCATAAAAATTACATCTCTAATATCCTTACGTGACTGGGGAAACTGTGCCTGCACAACAACAGAATCAGCAAGTGTACGCATTGCAACAAGTTGACGAATCCATCGGGAATCATCATTTCGAATTGCAAGAGCACCATTCTGTCCACACCTACGGTGTGGTATATCGTTTTTGCAGACTCGAGAATATTGGCTACCAGGTGCTGAGATATCCCAACACATGCATACAACCATACAAGGAGTTTTCCCAGGAGTGGTTGTTGGAGATGGAAGTTTAGTATACTTCTTATATTGGAGACGGACTTTGGCACCGGTTTGATTTGGATCCTCTTGTAAAACCTGCGCAACAGGTTGGGTCTTAGGATAAGCCCAGGACAGAAAGAGAGAACTAGATAGGCAGCTGGACTTAAGTCAATAAATATTGTATTGCATTATTGGGATTAAAAACCCCAGTAACACAATCCACTGTTAGTAATGTCGAAATGTTGCAGAACCTCTTTCAATGGCATAGCCTGTCATGCACCGCTATCTCTGCCTGAAACATATCGTTGATTGTCTGTAGTGTAACATAATTGCACCAAACGGCCAGATACCTGATCAAGTGCAAGCTGTACTTAATGAAGGCACCAGTTTGAATCTATATAAAAGTGGATGACCAACAAAATAACCAATTGATTGGTCCATATATATCCATCTGACATTATATTAATTTTATCTGTATTTCTCAACTAGTTTTTGATAACATCAATTATGAGAGAGTGATCTGTTGGACAACTATTACAGAGAGTACTGGTCAAGGGAACAATGAAATTGTATTACACAGCATTAAACGTCTTCCGTAACTGGAGATTTGTGAGACATGCCACCAAAATAGAACTGAAATCTATCCTATTATTTAATAGCGGTTCAAGGTTTCTTGGTTGAATTCAGGAGTTCTAAAATCAGAATCTGCCAGTGTTGCATGTTCAATTGGTCTAAATCATGACAATAATCAGAAACTTGTGCTTAGCTTGTGTTGAATGGGAATAACTTGCCACCATGACACCAAGACTGCCTCTAGGTTTAAACACAACTTGAGATTGCTCATTACCAGTCATGCCAGTAAACAGAGTAATGTCTGTATCAGTTGACATATCAAGCTGTACTTTGTGTGACCTTGATGAGATGAGTGTCCAAATTGAACGTGTTCGATTCTTGGATGGATGCACAACAACTGTGTAACAAAGAATCCAAATGATGCCACAGCTGAAAGTTTCTGTATTTGAATAAAGTTCATAGAATTACTATGCGGTGTATGTTGTAAGCTGCTCCATGAAGATCGGTTTTGTGTTTCAACTTTCATGGCCGTCCACCATTTGTCAAACACTATTTGCCACATTTCATTTGGTAAATCTTGAATCAAAACATTGTATTGTTAGAAACGTATATTATATTGGGTGAGTATGAATCAATTCACTTCGTAGCCGATATTGGAAAACTATTTGAAGCGAATATACAAGATCGGTTGGAAATACTGTGACTAGGACTGCAGCCCAAAAAATAGATTTGTGTATGCATTTCTTGATGTCTGTAATACCCACTTGCACAGACCATCTATAGGAATTATACACTCTAGTCCAAAATGTTGATTCTGCCACATCCATAATCAACTTTTGATAAATCATAGTTATTCATTCAATTGCAATTCAATAGCCTCATATGATTTCTTCCATGGAGCAATTGTCATAAGCCATGCAATGGTTGATGCGTTGTTGATGCTCACTATCACCTACGCATATTACAACTGATTAGACTATACATTCAGTCAAAACTGTGATAACATATGCAACATACTCCAGCCCCCTGATGTTGGTAAAGTTGTATAAACAAAAATCTTTGATACTCCATCGACGCTTACTGTTAGTCCAGCTGTCCACATGGCATGATGTGCAAACACAGTAGACTTCATTGTAACAATTGGCTTTCTACAATCTTTGATAGGATTAAACCTTGCGATATGGATAAATTAAGATTGAATTTGTTCAATAATATCTGACATGGGATTTCACAGGCTAACGAGATGAATCAGTTAGAACTAATCTGTTGATTCAAGCCGTGAAATCTCTGATAGCAGTAATACATGATATCTTGTCGCTCATTTGCAAGATGGTGTGACTAACAGTCTTGGTATTACACTGACTGTTACTGGGGTGCTTTACCCTAAGTAACAATTCTTCCCAATATTGTAAGAAAGTACTAGGTTCACGGCCGTGGGTCCTACTGCAGGGTCTTAATCTTCGAATAGTGAAGGTGCTGTCCATTGTACATATCGCTGAGAGTTAACCCAACGGGTGGTTTGATGAGCTCCTGGTCTATCCAAATACCAAGCGCAACATTGACACTCTCGGGCTATGGCCCTGCGATGGATCTCCTTCTTACTAATTCCCTTGATCTGAGCTCTGTAATCCTTCTGATTCTTCTTCTTCATATTAAGCTTCTTAAAGTGACCCGTTTGTTGACAGCTAATTGCTTCGCGCTGTGACATAGATTCTTGTAGGAACTCGTCACAATTTCTCTGTATTATATCCTGGCGTTCAGACCCCGATAACATTGACTACTTGTCCCGGATTGCCCGAGGGTTACTTGTCGCTTCTAGTTCTGCTTGCTCTCGTAGAGTGTCCATATGGTTTACAACACCTTCACATGAACCTGTGATGGATACTAGCCACAGAACGCAGTGAGCTGCAAACAATAATTGACATTCTCGACACAACGATATGATCCTGTCAAAATGATATATGATAATGTGGTTGTCATTTTTGAAAGTTATCGTCATCAGCAGCCATTCTGTTCGTGTCTCAACAATATGAATATTAAGGTGCCCGGCTGCCGCTACACAAATCTAGTAATAATGATAATAGGTATGGGTATTATGAAAACACAATAATATAACAGATCATGCTTTCCTGGTAGGTATCGGTTGTCACCTTTTTTTCCTTTCCTTCATTGTCAGAACAATGTGATCTCTTGATAGTCAGATTTCCACTATGTCATTACACCACTTCATAGCTTCGTATCTGCACAATACATTCCAGTGAATGTGCTCTCTTCTAAATATAATTGAATCGATCATAACCTTCGACTTGTTTGCGCCGTACGTTCAAAATGAATGCGCCTGCCACGCAGCATGATATATGATTAATCAAATCATAACTTCAACTTGGACATCTCGCAACACCCCAGTGGTAGTTGGAATTAATAACGCACTGAGCTATTGATGTATCTGTCAATGGATTTAATCGGCTACCCACCGATACCATGCCAACGTAGATTATCAACACATCAGCTCGTATCAATATATGAGAGTGCATTGCGATCCATATCACCCAAACCAATGAGTGATGTTCCCTTTAGGCTAATGCCAACGTGATTGTTGCCTCAGTACGTGATGCTAAGGTCGAGACTATTCTCCAGTCCAGAACGTGCCTCACTGAATTCCTATACTGGTACAGGTAGGGGTGATGAGCCCTTGTAATCGCATATTGACTAACACTGCCAGCATGATAACCATGCGTCCCGCTAGTATCCAAGCAATGAAAGAAGATTGAAACCACTTGCACTGCTGATGATCTTGTCTATCATCTCTATAGGGCTTGGTGGCTGCAAGAACTCTTGCCTGTCGCAACTGTCTGCAATCTCTTCGTGACCAGTATAAACCCCCACTACAGAGTATACTACTGGCTACTTGAATCTTCTCTCGCATAGGTGTTATGCATATCTAGTTTAAGACATGTCTGCATCTGGTCCCATCAAGTACTATTGTCCCTACTGAGGGAGAGCCCCTACCATCACCCCCGTCTCTGGCACCGGTGACCTCAATGGTTGCTCCGTCATAAGAAGTAGAATTCTCTGCTACCGCATAACACAAGTATGCTTTCCTTATGTTCTTTTTATCAATATCCATTTCATTTTATCTTTTTTAACATAAGTATTCTAAAATGTTTATCCTTCTCTTCTAGACTTCTCTTAGACTTCGGAACCCGTAACATCACCCCGTTCCCCAGGAACGTTCATCCAATGTTTGCTGCCATCTCTGTGGATAATCTTACTTGCAATTCATTAAATTCCCATGGTACATATAAACACTTGATTATTTACTCCCTGTTCAGGTACATAAAGTCAATTGTTCATTTGTTCCATAGGTTTTATCTGAATACCATACTCGTGCATGGATTTTGTCTTGACTTGATCTTTCTTTCATATGGTTCATTTACTCCCATCTTTCGTATAAGAGCATCACTTTCAGGGCGTCATTTCACAAAACTCCGATGGATACATATAAAATATAATCATTCAGGCTTTGAAAGATATCTCCACATGTTCAAGAAATATTCCTCAGTTCAACTGATATCCCCTTGATGGTACCACCCACAAGACAGTCAATCAGGAACCTTCAGAACACGGCCAAAATCATTCAGTTAGGTCTTCTAAACTCTCGACCAATAATTATACTTCTAACAACTGAAAATCGTAATCAAACTGTACTCGAGCGTATTAGGCATAGCCATAAGGTAGCAAGCATGTGTTCTCAAACTTATATCAGTTATTACTTGGTTCATTATGTGTATTAACATAATGGTATCTTCATTCCCCGTATGTGAGAGTACCTGGAATTAACGTAGTATAATTCCGCCTCTGTTCTAGAAGTATTCCTACCTATCGCTATAATTCAGTTTCTTTTTAAATAGTGAATACTTTACTGTACTGGAGTAGCATTTCCATTTGTATTTGAATGGTAACTCAAACATTGATAAGATTATTCGAATATCAATGAGATTACATGAAGACATTGTACATGCGTTTGTTTTTCTTCTGTGGAAGGTAATTCAAATGACGATGAGAATACCTGCAGACATCGTAGATGTACTCGTTTCTCGTTACCGAAGGTAATTCAAATGTCGATGAGAATACCTGAAGACATGGTACATGTCCTCATTTCTCTTTCCAAAAGGTGATTCCAATATTGATGAGAATACCTGAAGACGTCATACATGTCCTTGTTTCTCATTATCGAAGGTGATTCGAATATTGATGAGACTCTTAGGGGTTCTCCCTTAGCAGAGTATATGAAACCTGAGATACCCAATGGTGGGTATTTGTCGGGAACTTTCGAGTTGTCTGACATACAAAACGGTTACCCTAGGCATCCTCAGAACTTTCAGGTACAATATCCTTTAGCTGGGATAGATTGGTACTCAGCTCAATTGGATAGAGGAGGTTCGACCTCTAGCGGATTCATTGAAAGGGCAATACATTGGTAGCTCTGATGTGATGATGCAAGTATGTCGCCATAGCGGGGAAACTTGATTGAGCTGTGCGCATAGTTGTCAACCAGATCCGTTCTTGGATTTAGCGGGATTATGTTTGATTGGACTGGAGATTACTCTGACTCACAAAGACGGCAATCGTTAGTCACTAAAGCTAGTACGTGGGATCTCAAGCCTAATCTCTCATGCGAGGTTAGAACCTAGGCACTCCCCCTTCAAAGAGATTGGTCTCAGCCTTAGCTGTTGCATGATTGAGAGATTATGACACTGGCTGATGATATGAGGCCTGAAGCATCCCTGCGCATTGGGTTGTGACAATATGGCAACTGCAAGAATACAACTTGCCTAAGAATGCATGCGTATACGTGTCATATAATCTACCTTGGCATAGTAGTGGTTACCCACCGGTTCAATCTATGAGGCAGTGATGCAATAGTATGACATGCTGAAAGACACTGTCGGCTACGTTCGGCCAGTGTTTCCGAATACGGAACCACACGAATCTAATATGTCCAAGTTGAAGTTATGATGTGATATATGATATCTTGCGGGTTTTGCCTGATTCTTGTCAGGAGCGTAACGCTTTAATACCTCACCGGCATGAACACGATAACCATTGTGATTCGTGGCAATTCTTGAAAGGCGCATTCATTTGAATGCAAGACGCAGATGTACATTGCTATCGAAATCATGGAAGACGCAATATTGGAGCGCATGTGTAACATCCCGAGAAGCTTCTATATATGAGATCACATTGTCCCAGCAATGAAAGAACCAGCTCTAACAGCGAAAGAAACAGCAATACCTACCAGCGAGAGAAAACCGTTATTTATTATTGAGTTTTTATGATACCTATATCTACCCATTATTATATATATAAAATCAATTAGCTTTGTGTAGCAGCAGCCCCGCACCATTTGATAAGTATCATTCCAAGTTAATGACTTTGACCTTTGAAAACGACAACGACGTTATATTGTACGCACTAGAGGTAATTATCTGTTACGCCAGGAAGAATCGATATATCTTTGTGGCGCAAAGCATTTGGTGGATAGCTTCTGTTATTGGTCTTACAAAGGGACTGGTGATATGTATCGATAAATTATAATTACAACGAGCTATGGAGTTAGTCGGCATAGCAGCTATAAATCAACCTAATCAGGAGGGCATTGTTAACCTTTGGAATGTTCAAAATCGCTTGAGTATCATTATTGAGTCAGGTTATATTCATCCTGATAGAATGAATCAAATCAATAATTCAATCAAAGGCAATTGCAGTTCGAAGGATAGTGATTCCGATCCAGGTTGGGCTGCACCAGTAAAAGAGGAAAGAAAGGAGTTCCTTAATAAATCCCAGAAGGAAAGGAAAAAGATTTATAAAGGAAAAACTGATCCATTATCACATACCAAATCAGGAAAAATGCCTGCAAGGCCTTGATCTCGGAAGCAGAGAAATTGTTTACGAGCAGTTCCTGGGGTTACAATTGCCCCATACCTGGTTGAAAGGAAATAGGATCTACGGTCGTGTACCTAGTACTTGCTCAGATGTATCTTTGGATATAACTAAGCATAGTTATGTTGGTGGAAGCACCCCAGTAACAGAGAATTCCTGGAGACATCATAAATGTCCTCTTTCCTCATCATCGAAAGTGATTCCAATATACATGAGGATACCTGAAGACATCGTACATGTGCTTGTTTCTCTTTGTAGAAGGTGATTCAAATATTGTTGAGCATAGCTGAAGACATCATTCATGTCCTCATTTCTCTGTATCGAAGGTGATTCGAATATCAATGTGAATAATTCGATTTGACAATGGGGTTTGTCTTATCGAGCCAGCGTAGGTACCTACTGTGCTACGGCTTATAGTCGGTGCTGGGGATCCACTTTCCGTTACCGAGCATTGTTTCCAATACGAGGCTTCACACTGTTTGACATTTGGTGGAAGGTGAACGAAGCCTCTGCAAACATCTGGAGCCTGACGCATGCCACTCTCCATTTCTAATATATGAAATTATGGTACTCTAGTACTACACCAGTGTTGAGATATACTTTTTTCCACATGCTTGTTATCTCCTCTCTTCAGTACATCTGAATATGCGTACTGTGAGTGCTTACTCCAAGAGCTTCTTCGGTCTTGTCTCATAATGGTTTTTATAAAAATCAACTATCCTCCTCGCAATTAATACATCATTTACTCTCTTGTTTCTATGGTGTATCTGTGAACATCATCATAAAATATCACTCCTTTCTCCATTAATACTCAAAGTATCAATCAAAATTATAATTACTGTAATAATGTAATAATAAGGAGGTAATATTGGAGTTATAATTTACCAAAGTAATATTGACAAAGTAATATTGAAGATATCTAAATTATCGACGGTAATAGCAACGAAGTTATATCGACAATATAAATCATTAAAGTAATATTGATTAAGTAATATCCAAGATACATACATTACCGAAGGTACTATCTACGATGTCATATCGACTATATAAATTACCGAAGTAGTATCGATAAAGTAATGACAAAGATATAAATTACCAAAGTAATATATATGGTAATATCGACGAGGTAATATTGAACTTATAAATGCCGACCAAATTAATATGTGAAGGTAACATCAAGGGAATTGTTTCGAAGATATAAGTTGCGTACGTAATATCATTGAACTAATATCGAAGATATACATTCCCAAAGAGATATCGACAAAGTGATATCGAAGAGATACAGTACCCAAGCAATTTATAAGGTAATATCGACGAGGTAATATCGAAGATATAGCTTACTGAAGAAGTATTTGAAGGTAATATCGACCAAACAATATTGAAGATACAAATTACCGAGTTAAGATCAACGAAGCAATATGGAAGATATGAATTACTGATGTAATATGTGAAGATAATATCAACCAGGTAATGTTGAAGATGTTTTATTATGGAAGTAATATGGAAAGGTAATAAAGAAATTAATGGTGTAGATGTAAAGAATGTTATTGCACTATGTAAGTAGTGGCGTCGGCATTATGAATGTTGTTGCAACATGGTCCTTAACATCAGCTGATGATCTTTTATATCTTCATAGAAGTGACATCATAGACCTAGAATGGGACTTGGAGAAGTAGCCACTTTGAACCAAACTCACTCCGTGAAATATCGGGCTAATGAATATGCTCGATGGACTCTCTAAGCTCATCATCGGGCAAATTCTCAAAATATTCCCGCGACTCGATTTGCCCTCTGAACTTTATCCATCCGTAAGATGACCATACGTCATTTACTTCATATTCTTCTTATTCTTCTGCAAATTGCTCAGAATACTCGTTATTCGCACCGTCTTCCTTCCCTAACTGTTTAGCTTCTCGAAGCTCTCTTTCGAATATTTTCTCATAATATTCTTTGGCTTCATCCCAGCCATTATCATGCCCTTCCGACAGCCCTTGATTGTAACTGTCCTTATAACCAATACGCTTCCCTTCAATATACATCCTCCAATCGAGAGGTGAATATTTTTCAATTCTTGTTGCAGGGGTGTTCAGTTCATCAGCAAAAAACATTTCCGTCCAGGCGGAATGGCTCCGTCAGAGTGGACGCGCTCCGTCAGAGCCGTCAGAGACACCCCGGTGGCAGACTACTCCGCGCCCGGCGCCAATACGACGCGTTGCGGTGCATATCGCCCTCCGATCGCGGTTTCGCCGTTTCTTCTTGCTTTGTCGGTATCCTATTGTAAATGAACACTGTGGTGTTGTGGCCAACTGTGACCATACGTCGGAATGGGTTCATTGGGTACATCAGCAAAATGTAAATCGGTCCGGAAGCCACATGCAGGGTTCC
>Ga0307512_10006439_pt1 | contig 11894 bp, 11 predicted proteins | sample 14_EM_MG_FD_200267 | JGI IMG/M metagenome (GOLD analysis project Ga0307512, IMG submission 200267) | Populus trichocarpa ectomycorrhiza microbial communities from riparian zone in the Pacific Northwest, United States - 14_EM | ecosystem: Host-associated > Plants > Roots > Unclassified | place... | reverse complement strand
TTGGCCTCGTTTCGCGGGTAGGGCGCGCAGCGCCGGACCCGCGAGGGGCGCGTTCGGGACGTGGGCTGATGTCTTGAGGGTGCCCTTCAGGGCGTTGAACGTCGTGAGGGTGCCCTTCAGGACATCGACCACCGGGGCGAACGCGCCCCTCACAGCCCCGGGCGCCCTGCGGACACCCGCGCCCGGCCAGCGCGACGAAAGCACGACCAGCCGGGCAACTCGGTCAACCTATGTGGACACCGCACTAGACGGGTTTCTCGTCGAAGCCGAAGGAGTCGTGGACGCTCCGGATGTCGACCGCGGTGACGTGCCAGTCGAGCATTCGCTCCGCGATGGCCTCCGCCCGTTCGGCGGTCGCGCAGTCGAGCACCCAGTAGGCCGAGAGCAGTGTGTCGCCCGTGTGGAATGGGCCGTCCACCGTTTTACCGCGCCAGTGCAGTGTGCGGGTTTCCGCCGGGTAGTCCATTCCGCAGCCGTTGCGGAGCTCACCCGTGGCGAGCAGCTCCGTGCCCAGCTTCTCGTACTTGCTCTTGATCTCGGCGTGCTCGGCCGTGGTCATGGCCGCCGTTCGCGCCGGTTCGGTGTACATCAGTGCCACGAACCTCATCGCTGTGCCGCCTGGTAGCGGAGTAGGACCGCGCCTGTCGGGAACGTGCGGTTCTCGATCAGCTCCAGCGTGATCCACTTGTCCAGTGTCGGGAAGAACGGGGTGCCGCCGCCGACCGCGGCCGGGGTGACCACCACCTGGAACTCGTCCACGAGGCCGGCGCGGACCAGCGGCGCGGCGAGCGTGGCGCCTGCCACGTCGATCCGGCCGTCGGTCTCGGCTTTGAGTCTCGTGGCGACCTCGACGACGTCGCCGCGCTCCAGCCGGGAGTTCCAGCCGACCGAGTCGAGGGTCTTCGAGAACACCACCTTCGGCATCGCCCGCCACAGCCGGGCGAACTCGGCCTCCACCGGCGACACGTCGGGAGCCTCGTCGGCGGTCGGCCAGTGGGCGGACATCAGGTCGTACAGCTTCCGCCCGTACAGCGACACCGCCGTGTCGCGGACCTGGTCGTTCCAGTACTGGTGCAGCTCGGTGTCCGGGACGCTCCACCCGATGTCACCGTTCGTGTCGGCGATGTAACCGTCCACCGAGGTGTTCATGCCGTAAATCAGTTTGCCCATGCGAGTTAGACCACCACACGGGCGGAAACTCATCGAGTTACTTCGCGAATCTCGATGTCCTCGTGTGGCACCCGCCTGCCCCACTCCGCGGCCTCCGCGCGTGAGTCGACCTCCAGCAGCCAGAAGCCCGCGGTCAGGTCACCGGCGAGCAGCACGCCCGCCCGGACCAGCTCCTCGTGGTACCGGGCCATGGCCGGATCGTCGGCCGGATCGCCTGGGTCGGTCAGGATCAGGAAACGCATGGTGTGCTCCGCTCGCCGAAAGGACGTCCACCGTTACGTCGAGCCAGATCACGACATATCGACAGGTCGATGCCGAATTCTGTGAGGTGAGGGCCTCCGCTGTCTTGGCGACGGCTCATCTGGCACGCTGATGCATGTGTTGCGGCTTGCGGGTGCACGGCTGCTCGATGAGCGGGATCGGTTGGCCGTGCGTGCGATGCTCATGGCGGATCCCGTCGCGTCCTGCATGGTCGCGTCGCGGATCGAGAACCTCGGCATGGACCCGTGGCGTCTGGGCGGCGAGTTGTGGGGCTGTGAGCCGCGGGGGTTCCGCGGCGGCCGCCTCGACTCGCTGTGCTTCGCCGGTTCCAACCTGATCCCCTTACAGGGCAACCGGTCGGCGCTACGTGCGTTCGCGGACCGGGCGCTGCGCCGACGGCGCATGTGCTCGTCGGTCGTGGGGCCCGCCGAGCAGGTGATGGGGCTGTGGTCGGAGCTGGAGCTCGACTGGGGCCCCGCCCGCGAGGTGCGCGCCGACCAGCCGCTGATGTCGACCAGCAAGGTGCCGACCACGCCGCCCGACCCGCTGGTCCGGCCCGTGCGCCCGGACGAGCTGGACCGCTACCTGCCCGCCGCGATCGCCATGTTCATCGAGGAGGTCGGCGTCGACCCCCGCGCGGGTGATGGCGGGGCCAGCTACCGGGCCCGTGTCGCCGAGCTGATCGCCGCAGGCCGCGCGTTCGCCCGCTTCGAGAGCGGCGAGGTGGTGTTCAAGGCCGAGATCGGCGCGCTGTCGTCGGCCGTCGGGCAGATCCAGGGCGTGTGGGTGCACCCGGACCGGCGCGGCCACGGGCTCGGCTCGACCGGCACCGCCGCGGTGGTCGACCGGCTCGTCCGCGGGCTGGGGCGGACCGCGAGCCTGTACGTCAACGCCTACAACGTCGTCGCCCAGTCCGCGTACAAGCGAATCGGATTCACCCAGGTCGGGCAGTACGCCACCGTCCTGTTCTGATCTTCCGGCATACTCGCGGCCGTGCGTCTCACCCGACTTGCCGTTGCCATCGCGTTAGTTGTTCCCCTCGCCGCCTGCAGCTCGGAGCCGAAGCCGGAGGACACGGCCAACGCGTTCGCCGCCGCGGTCGCCAAGGGGAACGTCGACGCGGCGGCCAAGCAGACCGACTCCGCCGACTCGGCCAAGAAGCAGCTGACCGACGTGCGGAAGGCGCTGGAGCCCAAGTCGGTCAGCGCCGAGGTCAAGGAGGTCACGCAGGCCGACGGCGCCTCGACCGCGACCGCGACCTACAAGCTCACGTGGGACCTCGGCGGCAACCGCACCTGGTCCTACGACAGCCGCTTCGAGCTGCGCAACGAGGACGGCACGTGGCGGGTGCACTGGAGCCCGACCGTTATCCACCCGAAGCTCGCGCAGGGGCAGGCGATCGCGGTCCAGGGGCAGCAGCCCGAGCTTGCGCCGGTGCTCGACCGCGACGGCAACCTGATCCTCGCGCCCAGCCGGGTCATCTCCGTGCTGCTGGACAAGGCCAAGGCCGGCGACGTGAACGCGGTGGCCGGCGCGCTCGCCACCGCGCTGTCCGGGATCGACAACACGATCACGCAGGCCTCGATCCTCGACGGCGTGAACAAGACGCCCGCCGGCCAGCCGTACCAGGTGGTGTTGTTGCGGGAGGCCAACTACAACGCGGTCAAGCCGGCCATCTACGACCTGCCCGGCGTGCGGTTCACGTCAGCGCCCCGGCTGCTCGCGCAGGACAAGGCGTTCGCGCCGGTCGTGCTGCCCAGCATCCGCAAGGTGGTCGAGGCCGACCTCACCGGCAAGGCGGGCTGGCGGGTGATCACGACCGACCCGACCGGCGCGGAGGTCGACGAGCTGTACTCGAAGGCCGCCGAGCCCGCGACGGCGGCGACCACCACGCTGAGCGTCGGGATGCAGAACGCGGCGCAGGCCGCGTTGAGCACCGAGGCGACCCCGTCGATGATCGTCGCGATGCAGCCGTCGACTGGCGAGCTGCTCGCGGTGGCGCAGAACGCGCCGGCCGACGCGCAGGGCCCGATCGCGCTGATGGGCCGGTACCCGCCCGGCTCGACGTTCAAGATCGTCACCGCGACGGCGGCGCTGACCGACGGCAAGGTCACGGGCGCGACGCCGGTCGGCTGCCCGGCCACGATCACCATCGACGGCCGGGAGATCCCGAACGCCGGCAAGTTCGACAAGGGCACGATCCCGCTGTCCAGCGCGTTCGCGTTCTCGTGCAACACGACGTTCGCGCAGCTCGCGTCGCAGATGGGGGAGTCCGAGCTGACGGACACCGCGAAGAACCTCGGGCTGGGCGTGGACTTCGAGATGCCGGGCGCGACGACGGTGACCGGCTCGGTGCCACCGGCGTCCGGGATCGTCGAGCGCGCGGAGGACGGGTTCGGGCAGGGCAAGGTGGTGGCGAGCCCGTTCGGGATGGCGCTGGCCGTGTCCTCGGTGGCGACGGGGAAGATGCCGACGCCGTCGCTGCTGCGCGGCCAGACGACGAAGGCGAACGCCACGGTCACGTCACCGTCGCCGCAGGTCCTCGACGGTGTGCGGGCGATGATGCTGGAGATGGCGAAGTCGACCCCGGCGCTGGCCGCGTTCCCGGAGGTGCGGGGCAAGACGGGCACGGCGCAGTTCGGTGACGGGACGCACTCACACGGGTGGTTCGTCGGGTACCAGGGTGACTTCGCGTTCGCGGTGCTGCTGACCGATGTCGACACCTCGGCCAAGGCCGTGGCAGCCGCGACCCGGTTCCTGTCCGGGCTTTAAGGTGGAGTCATGCCTGTTCGTACGCCGTTGAAGCCTGGCGTCCAGTCGCCGCGTCGCCCCGTGCCGGTCTCGATCCCGCGGCCGGAGTACGTCGACAAGCCCGCGCCCCGGCGCAACGTCGACCCGTGGGTGCAGACCGACGAGACCGTCGAGGCCATGCGCGTTGCCGGGCGTATCGCCGCACAGGCGCTCGTCGAGGGCGGCAAGGCGGTCAAGCCGGGCGCCACGACCGACGACATCGACGCGGTCGTGCACGAGTTCATCCTCGACCACCACGCGTACCCGTCGACCCTCGGTTACCGGCATTTCCCCAAGTCGTGCTGCACTTCGCTCAATGAGGTGATCTGCCACGGCATCCCCGACACCACCCGCGTCGAGGACGGCGACATCGTCAACATCGACGTGACGGCGTTCATCGGCGGCGTCCACGGCGACACGAACGCGACGTTCCTGGCCGGCGAGGTCGAGGAGGAGGAGGTTCGTCTCCTCGTCGAGCGCACCCACGAGGCGACGATGCGCGCGATCAAGGCGGTGCGGCCCGGCCGTGCGCTGAACGTCATCGGCCGGGTGATCGAGTCGTACGCGAAGCGGTTCGACTACGGGGTCGTGCGCGACTTCACCGGGCACGGCATCGCCAGGTCCTTCCACAGCGGCCTCGTGATCCTGCACTACGAGGAGCCCAAGGTCGACACGGTCATCGAGAAGGGCATGACCTTCACCATTGAACCGATGATCACCCTGGGCGGCATCGACTACGACATCTGGGACGACGGCTGGACCGTCACCACCAAGGACAAGAGCTGGACGGCCCAGTTCGAACACACCCTGGTGGTCACCGACGACGGCGCGGAGATCCTCACACTGCCTTAACCTCGATCCACCGATGACCTTGCCGCGGTTCTCGTCTCGCGGCGGGTGGGCCTGGTCAGGCCCGCTGCGCGGGTGGTACGCCGTAAGGGGCGCGTGGGGGACAGCGGCGATGTCCTGAGGGGCACCCGTAGGACGTTCAACGTCCTGAAGGGCACCCTCAAGACATCAAGACCGGACGACGACTCGCCCAGCGCGAGGAAGCGGAGGAACCGCGCCTGCGACGCTCTGCTGACCGCCCAGAAGATGAACCCGAGAAGCCCCCAGAAGGCGACGTTCGCGACGATGTTGCCCAGGACCCCCAACAAGAACGACATCACCGGGGGGATCCTTCCGGGCCTCGGCCGGCGGGAGCAAGCCTCGTCGCGTGCTTGGCACAGCGTGGTATCCGGCCAGGCGGGCTGGGGCATCGCCTCCGGCCGCCGGGGAGATCAGAGCAGTTCAGCCAGTACTTCCAGCACTGCCTGCGCGACCGGGGCCGGGTCGGTGGCCGGGGCCAGGTGGTGGGTGTTCAGGCGGCGGACCGGCCAGCCCATCGACTCCGCCGCCGTCGCGTCCTTCTCGTACGGGGCCGACAGCTGGACGTAACCCGCCGCGCCATCCCAGGTCACCTCCGGGCGTTCCTCCTTCAGGAACGCGATCGGCACCTCGGGAGCCTCGTCCGCGATCTCCGCGCGTAGGTCAGGGTCCGTGACCAGCGTCACCAGCGGGTCTGGGTCGAACCAGCGCTGCCAGCGGGGCAGCTGGCCCTCCCGCGACATGGCACGCAGCTCCGCGTACAACTCAGCCGGCACCGTGTCGCGCCACGAACGACCGGGGGTCGGCAGGCCCGCGTCCACGAACACCAGGCCCGTGACCCCCTCCTCCAGCGCGTCCGCGAACGCCGGCAGCAGGGGACCCGCGCCGCTGTGGCCGATCAGCACCACCGGGCCCTCCAGCAGCTCCTCGCTCATCGTGTCGGCGAACGCGCCCAGCAGGACCTGGTGCACGGGCGGGGCCACCACCGAGGGGCGCAGATCCAGCAGCACCGCCGGATGGCCCAGTGCCGCCAGCGCGTCGGCCAGCGGTCGTAGGCTCGCCGGACCGAGGAATGGGCTGTGCACCAGTACTGCGGTGACCGGAGTGGCGGGCATGACCGCGATGATGGCAGGTTGCCGAAGGCGTCAGAATGCGGGGAGCAAACCAACACTGAGCGGGCCGCCGGTGTCTGGACTGACGAGCACGGAGGCCTGTGCGAGGTACGAGCCCAGGGCCTCCGCGCGCAGGAGGGAAGACACCGGGAACAGGCCCGCGAACGCCGAGCGGAGCGAGGCCATGACACAGGGAGCGTTGCTGGTCGCCGGCACGTCGTCGGACGCGGGGAAGAGTGTGCTGGCCGCCGGGATCTGCCGGTGGCTGGCCAGGCAGGGCGTCCGCGTCGCGCCGTTCAAGGCGCAGAACATGTCGAACAACTCCGCGGTCACCATCGAGGGCGGTGAAATCGGGCGGGCGCAGGCCATGCAGGCCCGCGCGGCCGGTCTCGAGCCCAGTGTCCGGTTCAACCCCGTGCTGCTCAAACCCGGCTCGGACCGCAGCTCGCAGGTGGTGCTGCTCGGCAAGCCGGCCGGCACGCTACGTGACTACCGGGAACGCGACTTCGCCGACGTCGTACTGTCCACATTGGACGATCTGCGACAGGACTTCGACGTCGTCATCTGCGAGGGCGCCGGGTCACCCGCCGAGGTCAACCTGCGGGACAGGGACATCGCCAACCTCGGGCTCGCCCGTGCGGCGAACCTGCCGGTGCTCGTCGTCGGTGACATCGACCGGGGTGGCGTGCTCGCGCACCTGTTCGGCACGCTCGCCGTCCTGGACCCCGCCGACCAGGACATGATCCAGGCCTTTGTCATCAACAAGTTCCGCGGCGACCCGACGCTTCTCGAGCCAGGCCTCGACTGGCTGACGACAACCACCAAGCGGCCGGTGCTCGGTGTCCTGCCCTGGCGCGAGGAACTCTGGCTCGACACCGAGGACTCACTGTCCTATGGGGCCGATGGCGTGGTCGGCCGGCCACGACCGCCGCACGGCGAGCAGTGGCTGCGAGTCGCGGTCGTGCGCCTGCCCCGCATCTCCAACGCCACCGACGTCGAGGCGCTGGCCTGTGAACCGGGCGTCGCGGTCCGGTTCGTGACGGAACCCGCCGCGCTCGCCGACGCCGACGTCGTCGTCCTGCCAGGCACCAAGTCCACTGTGGACGATCTGCGGTGGCTGCGGGAGCGCGGCCTCGCCGACGCGATCACCCGACTGGACAAACCAGTGCTCGGCATCTGTGGCGGCTACCAGATGCTCGGGCGGCACATCGTGGACGACGTCGAGTCGCGACACGGCGAGGTCGACGGGCTCGGCCTGCTGGACGTCGACTTCGACTTCACGCCCGACAAAACTCTCAACCGTCCTACCGGGACGGCGTTGGGGCACCCGGTCGCCGGCTATGAGATCCACCATGGCCGGGTGACCAGGCACGCCCACGAAGGGCTCATCGAACTACCGGACGGCTCGCCCGAAGGTGTGGTGACCGAACGTGTGATGGCGACACATTGGCACGGCCTCCTCGACAACGACGAGTTCCGCCGAAACTTCCTCAGGTGGGCCGCGGAACGTGCGGGTCGTGATCGATTCACCGCCGCGCCCGAGGTGAACGTCGCGGCTGTCCGCGGCGCCCAGCTCGATGTGCTCAGCGACCTCGTCGTCGACCATCTGGATATTTTGGCTCTGGAAAAGCTCATCACGAGTGGGCCCAGTGGTCTGCCACGCCTGATCGTCCACTAGCGACGGTCGAAACCAGGGCATACACGGCATATGGCGCTGGCTGACCGGCAGTAACCTGCCGTGGTGTGGAAATTTCTCACGGTAGTGGTTCCTCCGAACGGGCGATGTCACTACACTCCGCCGAGTGTCGCGATCCAGTCACGCTGCGTCGTCGGGGACGAAGAGCAACATGGGATTCGGAAAGCGCGCCATGGCGCCGCTGTCCGGTCTGCGCCACTGGCGTGTGCAGTGGAAGCTCGTCGTGGTCGTCGTCGGGCCAACGCTCGTCGCCGTCGTCCTCGCCGTGACCAGCGCCTTCAGCTCATGGTCCTCGGTCGCCGACTACGGTCAGGCCTCTGACCTCGTCCGCGTCCACCACCAGATCAACGACCTGGCCAACGCGCTGCAGCAGGAGCGGGACGTCACGGCGGTGTACGTGTCCTCCGGCCGCTCGCAGAACCAGGACGAGGTCAACGCGGCGAGAGCCGACGTGGACGACGCGGTCAACACGTACCGCACCGCCATCGAGGGCATCGACATCGCCGAGTCGCCCGGGCTGGTCGACGACGTGCGGCGAGCCGACGACGGCCTGAACGGCCTGAACTTCGTGCGCGACGCGGTGAGCAACGCGACCCTCACCGAGGGCGCCATCCGTGCCACCTACACCGACGTCATCGACAAGCTCTACTCGCTGATCACCTTCGACCCCGCCGGCACCAACTCGCGACTCGCCGGCGACCTGCGCGTGCTCGGCGACATCTTCATGATCAAGGAGCAGGCCAGCCAGGCACGGGCCGAGCTGGGCTCGATCGTCACCGCCGGCGGGTTCAGCGTCGGGCAGCTGCAGAACTTCACCGGCATCCTGGCCCGCCAGCAGGCCGCGGTCGACGCGCTCCAGGCCGACGCCTCCGACGACCAGCGCACCCGGTTCGCCAACGCCGTCCAGGGCGTCGCGGTCTCGCAGGTGCAGACCGACCAGACCGCCGCCATCGAGCAGGCCACCGCGGACCGGATCACGATCGACCCGAACGCCTCGTTCACGGCCGCCTCCGAGAAGCTGAACCAGCTCCGCGACGCGCAGAACCAGCTGCTCAACGGCTCCATCTCGGACATCGACGGGTTCCACAGCGACGCGCTCCTTTCGGCGTGGGTCGCGATCGCCACGCTCGCGCTCGTCGTGCTGCTGGCCGTCGTGGTGTCCACCGCGGTCGCCCGATCCATGTCCCGGTCGCTGCGCCGCCTGCGGTCCTCCGCGCTGCACGTCGCCGAAGACTGGCTGCCCGAGGTCACGCAGCGGCTGCGGGCCACGAACGTCGAGGCGCTGTCCGCGGTGCACGTGGCCCGCGTCGACCTGGACGCCGAGGACGAGATCGGCGAGGTGGCCCGCGCGTTCGACTCGATCGCCGCGGCCTGTGCCCGCCTGGTCCGCGACCAGGTCGAGCTGCGTGGCTCGATGAACTCCGGCTTCATCAACCTGGCCCGCCGCAACCAGCTCTGCGCCGAGCGCATCCTGCGCGCGCTCGACGAGTGGGAGCAGGACGAGCTCGACACCGACCGCCTGCAGAAGCTGTTCGTCATCGACCACCTCGCGACCCGCATGCGCCGCACGGACGACAGCCTCATGGTCATCGCGGGCGCGCAGACCATCACCAAGCGGACCGGGCCCCGGCCGCTCGACGAGGTCGTCGGCGCCGCACTGTCCGAAGTGGAGCATTACACGCGGGTCGTGCGCAGGGTCGCCGGCGACGGCGTGGTCGTGGTCGGCCACGCGGTGCCCGACGTCGTGCACCTGTTGTCGGAGCTGCTGGACAACGCGACCACGTTCTCCCCGCCGTCGAGCCAGGTCACCGTCGGGTTCATGCGGACGCCGACGTACCCCGGCGCGGTCGTCGTGCTGATCCGCGACCACGGCGTCGGCCTGTCGCCGGAGCGGTTCACCGAGCTCAACCACCGGATCGTGGCCCCGGAGGCCATCGACGGCTCGATGGTCCGCAGCATGGGCCTGATCGTGGTCGGCAGGCTCGCCGCCAGGCACAACATCTCCGTGCGGCTCGGCGCCACCGAGGGCGGCGGCGTCACCGTGACCGTCGTGCTGCCGCAGAACGTGCTCGTCGGCGAGGGGCAGCAGCAGGGCCAGAGCTGGCAGGGGATGCCGAAGACGGTGCCCGCGAACCGCGCCGACCAGTACCGGACCGAGCAGCCAAAGCCGCAGCCCCAACCGCAGACGTGGGCCGCGCAGGCGCCCCCGCCGCCGCCACCGGTTCAGCAGGCGCCGGCCCAGGCTCGTGTGGTGCCACCGCATCTCGCCAGCGGCTACCCGCCGCACGACGTGACCGGCACCTCGGAGATCGCGCCCCTGGTGCCAGGCAAGGCGCTCAGCCTGCAGGACGCGATGGCCATGCGCCGGCAGCAACGCAGGCTGCGGGCCAACCCGATCGACAGTTGACCGACACCCACACCCACGCGACAAGATTTCTTGTTGCCCGCCAAGGAGTTCATGTGTTCCAGCGCATGTCGGCCCGAAGTAGAGGTGGCCGAGTCCTCGCTGTCGCGGCCGTGGCCGTGCTGTTCGCGGTGCCCGCGTGCTCGTCGTCCGACGCGAACTCGGCAGCGTCGGACGTGAAAGAGATCAAGATCGGCACACCGCTGCCGCTGTCCGGGCCAGACGCGTCGCTCGGCAAGGACGCGCTGCAGGGTGCCGAACTGGCCGCGGACATCATCAACAAGGGTTTGCCGGGGCTGAAGCTCCCACTAGCCAACGACAAGGGCATCCCGAACCTCAACCACGCCAAGTTCAAGATCGTGCCGGCCGACACGCAGGGCAAGCCGGAGAACGGCGCGACCGCGGTCAACCACCTCGTCAACGACGAGAAGGTCGACATCGTCGCAGGCGCGCTCGAGTCCGGCGTGACCAAGACCGCCGCGCAGCAGGCAGAACGGCTTCAGGTGCCGTTCGTCACCAGCATCTCGTCCTCGCCCGCGCTGACGCAGGCCGGCCTGAAGTGGTTCTTCCGCACCGGTCCCACGGACGTCACCTACGCGCAGTCCTTCTTCGGCCTGCTCGGCGAGGAGAAGAAGAAGAACATCCCGGCGGACAAGATCGCCCTGCTGTACATGAACAACACGTTCGGCACGGACGCCGCGAACGTGGCGAAGAACCTCGCCGCGTCGAACGGCAAGCAGATCGTCGCGGACGTGCCGTTCGACCCGGCGGCGACCGACCTGACCTCGCAGCTGCAGCAGGTCCGCGCGGCCGACCCGGACACGGTGTTCGTGGTGGCCTACCCGCCGACGGCGACGCTGTTCATCAACGCCACCGACCAGCTCGACTACATGCCGCCTGCCGTGATGGCGTTCGGCGCCGGCTTCATCAACGCCGCCTTCATCGAGTCGGCGGGCGACAAGCTCGAGGGCGTGTCCCGGCGCGTGGCGTGGTCGGAGGACCTCGGCAGCCGCAACCCGGCGTCGAAGCTCGTCTCGGACGAGTTCAAGAAGCGTTACAAGGCGCCGATGACCGAGAACTCGGCGCGCGTGTTCACCACGATCATGGCGTTCGCGCAGGTGTTCAACAACGCGAAGTCGGTCGAGCCTGACGCGGTCCGCGGCGCGCTGATCGCGCTGGACATCCCAGGCCGCGACACGATCATGCCGTGGGACGGCATCAAGTTCGACGACCAGCACCAGAACACCGGCGCCCGCGCGGTCGTCGAGCAGCGGCTGAAGGGCCAGTGGAAGGTCGTCTACCCGAAGGACGTGCGTTCGCAGGAGATCGTCTGGCCTGCCTCCGACGCGCGTAGCTAGCGTGCAGGACTTCTTGCAGGCGTTGACCAACGGCGCGTTCCTCGGCGCGGTGTTCGCCCTGGCCGCCGTTGGTCTGACGCTGGTGTTCGGCGTCACCAACATGATCAACTTCGCGCACGGCGACTTCATCATGGTGGCGATGTACGTCGGCTTCTTCTGCTGGTCGCTCGCCGGGCTCGACCCGCTGCTGGCCATCCCGATCGCGGCGGTGACGCTCGCGCTGATCGCGGTGCTGA
>Ga0307512_10006438_pt1 | contig 11895 bp, 9 predicted proteins | sample 14_EM_MG_FD_200267 | JGI IMG/M metagenome (GOLD analysis project Ga0307512, IMG submission 200267) | Populus trichocarpa ectomycorrhiza microbial communities from riparian zone in the Pacific Northwest, United States - 14_EM | ecosystem: Host-associated > Plants > Roots > Unclassified | place... | reverse complement strand
CCATCTCCCGAAGTAGACGGAGCGACATATATCGTGGCCGGACACGTCGTAGCCGGTGGAAAGCGCGATCTCTTCGTGAACGAGAATGTCGGGCGCGAAGCTCAGGCGCGAGCAGCACGCAAGGCAAACTCGCGTGATACAGACGCGGCACTGAAACGGCTCCTCGCGCGCGACAAGGAAGGGATGAAAGCCGTGCAGGAGGCGCGCAAATTTGCAAAGAATGTGCTGGGCAAGCAGAATGCGGAGGGAAAGGCACTCAGAAAGGATGCGGCTTCCCGCAAGAAGAGGAAGAAGAAGGGGGAGGGGGATGACATGAACGATGGTGACTCGGAGAGCGGAATCGACGGCGGCGAGGGATGTGCCAGCGAGAGCGGAGATGTCTCGGGTGATAAGCCGACGAAGAACGCGTACTCGGCTCGGGTGATCAAGGAACTCGGGTTCGATCCTACTGCGCTCAAGTCTTCCCGCGATGGGCGCAGAAAAGACGATGGTTCGCGCTCCAAGGTCCGTCTTCTTCATGTGCCCTCTAATCTTAACCGTGACGCCCCGTAATTGATCATTCTTTTTCATTTCTTTTTTTTTTTTTGTGTGTTTGTCTAGCTGGCAGAGCTTGCATCGTGTCGCGAGCCCGACAAGATAAGTTTGGGACCCCGGCCAGGCGGACGCGTGAAGTCAGTCGTCTCGGCTCCCAAGGAACAGCGCAGGCTCTTGGGAGGTCCGGGGCCGTCCGGCGGCATGGTGGACTTGGACGAGAGCAGCGGCGACGACGATCTTGCGGCAGAGCCCACAAGAACGTCATCAGATCGGTGACGAGCTCTCTTCCACAGTAGTAATATGGTTTCGGGGTTATTAAAGGGAGGCAATGAGGCAGAAGGATGATCAGGGATACGCAGTTGCCTTATCTCGTGAATGGACAGAGCCGATCCCGGGCTTCGCCCCCGCATGGGTAGTAACATGCCATAACCCATCACTTGTGCCAGGACGTGATCTACCATTTTTACGTACAAGCCAAGCAGTGTTATCGTACATATCATACCCAATCGAAATTCAGGTAGTGTAGAGTACAGTACAGTATATAGTATTTACCGTGTCTGCCTCCCCTTCAAACTACCATGGTTCTTATTGGCGCTGGTAGCACCTACACTTTTCTATATCCCCATCTCATGGTATCCTTTGTAGACTCTACTAAAGAAATTCGTAATGCTCTTGAAATATCTGCAATGACGAGTCCGCCCCGCCAGATTCGCGTGAACGCAGCCAAAACTTTGCGTTGGAATTCACACAGAAAAGAAAAGAAAAAATGTGACTGAACCTGCCTCCGTGCCATGTTGCACTGTCAGGCAAAAGAGCATTCAGCGGGTCCCAAACGAGATACCTGGTTAAAGAGTCCTCTGAGGTCAACTGGAAAAAGAGTCTACGATTGTGTGTATTATGAAAGATAGAAACATCCTGAACAAGGCCCCAAAGTACAAGGAATGAGGGTAAAAAAAAAAGAAAAAGAAATTCTTGGGACATAAAGGATGATACGTACGTACAAGTAGTATATGCAGCGAAAGAAAAAAGAGACCAAAAAAAAAAAAGGACAAAACAAAGTACTCTTTAATTTAGCACGCAATCTCTCCCCTTCTGTCAAACTCCAACAATTTCATCCCAGCTATTTACCGACAACAATCGGTCAGTTTGTTCAGTCAGGATACATCGCTAACTTTCGACTGAGCGTCGCAGGGTCGAGTCCGCGAAGCCGCAGACAGCGCTGGAACAACCGCCGATCGATGGGGTATTGCAGTCGGCTCGCGAGGTGTTGTCCGGCGACTAGTGCCTTGACGGTACGAGCCACGAGCCGCTGCTTGTGCACGTTGATCAATGGCTCGAGGTACATAGATGGCGGAAGCGGCGCGAGAGCGTCGAAGACCTCGGGATGCGCTGGCGGCGAGAAGTTGCCGTGGACTGGATCGATGCTGACCAACTCTGTGGGCGCCGTGGGATCAATCAAGTCAGGTAGACGACAGACGCGTTGTAACGGTGCGAGGTAGATTCCTATATAACAACACCGGAATATCCAATCAGCTCTCGAAAAAAAAAAAAAAAGATGTAGAGATATTTGAAGAGGGGACACACCAAGGAAGGGTACGCCCGTGGGAGCCTTCCCATCGGCCAGCCTGCCGCGCGCCGAGCTGCGCACCGAGGCGGCTTCTTCTGAGACGCCAGCGGCGAGCTTGGGGTCAGTCAGCTGTGCAACCGCTCTTCGGATGTGCTTGAAATCGTCTGCCGAGTCAGCGAAAGAGGTGAGATCCTTCAAAATCCGTAGGTTGTAGACGTTCACGCGATCCCACCCGCGCTTCATCACACGGGACACGCTGTCACTTCTTAGGCCATGGACGATCGCCACAAGCGTGCTAAAGCTGTTCAACTCGAAGCATTTCTTCAATTTCGTGCCAAAAAAAAATGATTGGGGAAACATCAGTCGACCGAGACATCGTGGAAGAAGTGAAATTGGTTTGGACGCACCCAAGCGACGCGGATGAATTTGGCAGCGAGCGTGAGTCGCTCCGCAGGCACCGCCTCCACGATTTCGGAGATCACAAAATTCGTGAGGAGGTTGAACCGCGCACGGGCAGCAACTAGAGCGCTGGTAGGGTATCCCTCCACTCCCTGGGCCTTCAAGCGGGCACGGTCCTTCAGGAACTGGCTCCAGTCGAGCACGTTTGCCGCCTGCGCAGCTTCTGAGCTCCGCCAATCGTCCGACACCAGTTCCTCAAATTTGATGGCGAGGAAGAGCTCCCGGTCGATCATAGAAAAGTGGATGGCGAGCGCCACCGTAGGGACGGCGAGGACCCATGAGCGAGCCCTTCCCGGGACTGTGGGTATTCGCGCGGTCGCGGAGGGTTTCGGAGCAGAGACCGTAGTAACGGGAGCTGGCGCGGCGAGGCGTCCCTGGAGAATCTCTGGGGGTAAAACATCCTCGATGGCAGGTTTCTTATCCTCTGCTGAGCGCGAGACTGTTGAGGGAGTTGGTGCTAGCTGCGAGGGAAGGGCCGGGCCGGGCGTCGGCGTCGAGCTTTCCACGAGCAACCCAAACGACGATACTCGCCGGACCGATGCGGGAGAGCCCGGGCGCGACGGGGACGACACTGCACTTATTGGCGCGGAGCCCAGCACCCCAATATCCTCAAAGGTCCCGAGCTCGCTCGCCATATCTTCCCCATCATCAGAGAGGTATCGAGGCGCTTCGTTGCCATAGTCGCCCGCGGCAACACGCTCCCGGATCGTCCTGACCCAGTTGTCGACCTTGGTCTCGTTGGCTCGCTTCTTTTTCGGGTTCATCTGGCCCTCGAGGCGACGCAGTGCGTCCTCGACGTCACCCTCGTCTTCATCCTCGCTCAGGGAATCGATCAACGCGTTCACCTGCCACTGCTGAATGGTGTTTCCCAGTCCGCCCTCCATCACACCCGATACCGCGCTAGAGCGACGCGAGTTGGACGCGCTCGCAGCCGACTCATCCTGCGACGCAAATCCCATCGATGACACGCTATCGCGATTCCGGTCCACGAACTCGAAATCTCGTCGCAGTGGCAGACGACGCGGCAACCTCCTTAATCCAGGGGGTGGCACGGGCCCCTCTGAGATGATCGAGGACGTATCGGAGAGGTCGAGATCATCAATCGAGACGATATCCAATTGCCACGATCGGTCCTGCACCGAGCGTCCGGTATGGAAGGTCGACTGGGGGATGACGGGCACACCGTAGCTCGAGGAGGAACTAGTAGAGCTCGTCGAGACGCGGCTAATCGTCTTCCCGCGCAGGGAAGCCTTGGGAAGAGAGGAGGTGCTAGCCTCGACTTCCTGCGCCACATTCGTCGCTTCCTCGCTGATAGAGAGGGAACTTCGCGCGGGTGATGCATCGGGTGGGGGCAGCGGCGGCTCGGTGGTGTCAGTGGCGTCAATAGCGTCCGCGGTATCAGCGGCATCGGCGGTCTCTGTCGTAAAGGCCGGTGGGGGAATAGGTGGAGTTGGATGAGGGGGCTCCGAAGGTGTCAAGGGATCCACTGTGAGCTGCAAAGAGGCTATATTCGGAGGCACCGGATGTACAACACTCATTGACCCCCGGTGTGGCATCTCGAACACGTTGAGAAACTGCTCTGTTCCACCACGAACGTGGAGCAAATCCCCTTCGGGACTTAGCTCCAAATCAAACGCCGAGACTCCGGTGGACGCAGGGTTGCCCGCCTGGCGCGACCCTGAGTTTAGGGCGCGCTTCCAACGACCGAGCCGACCGACGGTATTCGCGAGCGCGCGAGATAAGGCACTGGGGGGATGTGGTGTGACAGCAGCAGTGGGGGACACACTCGCCGACAGCGACGGCCGATGTTCCATAATGGCTCGGTGCAGCGGCTGCTGAAGCACAGCTACGCCGTCGGCGCTAGCGACGCCCTTGGCCTTCCCGAAACCAGAATTTCCGAGCAGCGGGGTGGGCTCAGCTATGAAATCCAAGTCCAGGTCCTCGTCGTTACCCGAGGTTGACTTCCGCATTGCGCGGTTTGGAGTACCAGCTCCGCTGCCAGGCTTGGAAATCGAGGCTCGGGGTCGCTGCGAATACGCCTCCTTAGCGTCACGGGCGACGGACATCAGCTTACGTACGATGCTCTAAGCCCATCACAGTCGTCGTCAGGAGTCGACGTTTAGAGCAGAGTGTGTAGCCCTCACCGTCGCATCGGTATGCTTCTGCAATATTGGATCCCTCCGGAGGGCGTTGAGCCAGCTCGCGAACAGGAGCCGGAGGTCACGGTTCGGCACAAAATCCACGGCGAAAAAAGTCAATAACCAGTAACGAATCGCAACGAAAGTCCGAACACGGACGACCCTACGGATCATCTCGTCCCCGCCGCTAGCACTACGCCCGAGTGCCCAATGAAAGCGGCATATGAGCAAGTGGCAGAGATCGATGGCTTTGATGTAGGAACGGTACGTGAGGAAAAAGACAAGAAGTTCATCATAATCTAGAGCACTCGTGAGCTGGGCCAACCATCGCTCGATCGTCGCGGCCACGAGCACCCGCTCGCGTTCAGGACCATCGGCGGTTATCCGCAGATGTACAAACTCGCTACTACTCCGGCGTGACGCTTGACTGTCGTCTGCCTGGGGTTCAAGTGCGACCGTTCCCCAGATAACGAAGCGTGGGTCATTACGCGGCGCGGCACTGTCCTCTGCGGTGAGCGTCATTTTGATTACAGCAGTATCGGCAGGATTCTCGATAAGTCGCTCAAACACAGGGAGGCCACGGTAAGTCTGCAAGACATCAAATACCTCCGTCGAGTAGCGTGTATGCGCCGTGGTCCCATCCGTGGGGACATACGTAGGATCGGAGTATTTTAGGGAGGAGAAGAAGGGTGGGGCTGACAACGGAGTAACTTCTACATCGTCCTCGCAAACCAAAGGTAAAGGGTCGGTGTCTTGGTTATCTGATGAGTCGAGACCTGGAGGTAAAGAAGGTGCTTCATCAGCGACTGGTGACTCGCCGGAAGTCAGTAGGCTCATCGGAGCCAAGCCACTTGTGGGTGCTATCCTGAATGGTGGATCTGCCCTAGCTGTCATGCCAGATTCAAAGGACTGCATCTCCCGCAGGGAGGGAACATGAAGGTAATCCTCGGAGGGTTTGGGGGGCGCAGGTGACTCAAAGGAAACACCTGAACCGAATGGGTTGAAGTGACCGATGCTGGACGCAAATTCGGAACCATGTGACTGGGGGTGAGAACACGAGCTAATTGGGGATGATGGTCCGCTCTCCGCGTTCCAACGCATGACATCCGCAAAGCCATCACGTATAGGGGGTGGAGCGCTTAGCGCCGGCAACGGTTCAGTAGGCGTTGAGTACATCGGCAAGTGCGGAAGGTCGGCTGCCGTGACGCTTTGAGAATGGCCGCGTCCAGACGGAGGAGCCAGCGGCAAAGGGTCGGCAGAAATCTGAGGGTTCGAGCGTACCCTGCGGAGTTTTCGCGAAGGCAGCGAGCGCACGCCGGCTGTTGCATCGCCGCTGCGTGAGGTCACACCAGGAAACATTGTTCCCGGGAGAAACGCGTGCATACTCATCCGATTCTTGCGAGATGCACTGCGATCTGAACGCATAGTCTGAGCATATGACTTACGACGTGTCTGGCCTTGCCATGCATCGGGAGAAGTGGGAGACTGTTCGAGTTGCATTGTCGTACGCTGTTCAGCATCAGCGGCTGGGGCGGACTGTCCGCGGTGCCTGAGCGACGGGACTCAGTAACCAGGTCGGTCGTGGGGATTAAGCGAGCGGGATTACGCACCCGACGCGATACATTTGTTTTCCGTGCTGATTTACAAATGCGGTAATTGCGTAGGGGGAGCGGTGGTCCTTGTCTATTTTGATGGAACGGTCGTATCGCTTCTTCAGTTCGCGGGCAGCTTGACCAGATGACGTCTCCACGAAAGAGCCATCAGCTGTATCGGGGAAGGAAAGACGTCAGCACAAAGAAGAGAAGTTGAAAGAAGAGAACTAATTGAGGAACGCCGTCGTTCTGTTACGTTTCAAAGCACGCACGTGACCGTGGCCCACAGAGATACGTTTTACCCAAAACGGGATCCCTGGTCGCCTCGAGAAGGGCGATTGAGCAACAATACGTTCCAGGGGGAACACGAGTAAAGCCTAGCACGATGAGGCCCATCGACGTACATCGATCTCATCACACGAAAGGCGCCCAAAAAGTGAGGCACGCCGCGCGAACAACGGGGATGTATGCGCCCAGAAGGCCAAAACAGCGAGAAAGAAAGTCGAGCACGAAAACTCACGCGCGATCGAAATGTCAGCAGAAGTGACCTCTGGCGGAAGATCATCAAAGTCCACGCCGCTTCCATCCTCGGTCACATTAACGAAGGTGAAGGAAGTTTGGGAGAGATTGGCGGATGGTGTGGGGATGGGAAGACGTAGGTGGGCGTCGGCGGGAAGTGCGGAAGTCGGTTTAGATGGGTCGGTGGAGGTGCTGCTCTCGGAAGGCAGGAGAGAGAATGAGCTGGCGGATGGACCGGGTGGGTGCCCAAGGATGGGGGTAGAAACATGAGAAGTATCGTCATCGTCTGGGAGGGGAAGATCCTGTGGCTGGGACATGATCAACGTGGAACGTGTAAAGCTGCGTGAATGAAAAGTAGAAAAACACAAGGTGGTGATATGAGAATGGCGGTCTAGCAAGGCATAAGAAGAGGGTGAATGGCCGATGTTCGTTGTCCCCCCGTGGTCCTCGAAGATTTTAGGCCGAACGAAGGACTGAAGCGGGGAGGGTCATGCCTCGGCGTTGAGCCTCTAAAAAGCAAGCTCTGAAATCAAAAAAAAACAACGGCTCATTATGGTACAAGGGGACTTACAACAAGTAAGTGACTTGTGGACGGACGCCCCTTCAAGTTGTCAAGCTTAGCCCCCGGACAGACAATTAGGGCACATCTCTCTATAAGTGTCACAACTGATGTCACACGTGACACGTCGCGATTTTTCCGGTCACACTTCCACGATCATCGTGCGCAAAGTCGCGTCTTCGTGAAACCATACCCCGATCACCACTTGGGAAACGACATGTCGATTGTCACCATCAGAGTATGTCACCTTTTCAACCCATCTCTCTTTCATCGTCCGACCTTCGACTCATGTAGGCCCTTTTCAGAATGTGGAGTTTCTCAACAACCCGGCACGCTTTCTGGATCCATACCACTTCCGCGTCACGTTCGAGTGTATTTCCGCCCTAAAGGAAGGTGTGTTACATTGCATGGGTCAATATGTCCTCACTTGATGATACGTCGCATTCAGACCTCGAATGGCGCCTCATTTATGTCGCGTCGCCCGACAATGCAGACCTCGATCAAGAGCTGGATGACTGCTTGGTTGGCCCTGTTCCTATAGGCGTCAACGCGTTCGAATTTGAAGGGTCCCCACCATCCCCAGAAAGTATCCCGCCCGGAGACGTACTCGGAGTTGCCGCTCTGATACTGACGGGATCGTACCGTGATCAAGAATTCGTTCGCGTGGGATATTACCAATATACAGAATACGACAACGAGGAGATGAAGTTGGCGCCGCCAGAAAAAATCCAGTTTGACAAGCTGGTAAGGGATATTAGCTCAAAACCAAGGGTGACAAGGTTCCAGATCAAGTGGTACGTGCTTGTAAATTTTCAGCATCATATGTTTGACCGACGCGACGTGGCAGGGACGTCTCACCACAAACGGGGACAGTGACAGCGGCAGGGGCGGCAACGTCTGCAGCTGTCCCCTCTGCAAATGACTTGGCAGGTGGTAATACTGCTGATGCTGCTGATGATACACCCGCGGAGCCGCAGTCAAACGGGGCAGGGTCTACTTCGTAGCGCTTGTATTGTGGTTGGTTGGGCCGCCTAGATTATTTTCATATGGTGTGATGTATTTGTCGTATATACGATTGGTGTACCTGTGAAGATGCTCCAGCCATTTCCACAGATGATCCGAAGCTGACCATGCGCTCCTTGTTCCGGCCTCATTCATGACGTCACACATTCACGTGTCGCACCAGGTGACAAATGCGCATGCACGCGTGGAATGGAATGGTCCTCTCATAAAAGGAGCTCGCTTGCCCATTGCCCACTTGCCACCCGACTCTCACTATGGCTGACTCTTGGAGAGATGGACTTTGGCTCAAGGTTCTTATCCCCTCTTTCTCATCTCTCTCTGCAATTTGTACTCACAATCGCACTTTGCGAAGGTTTTGAACGTGGTTGTCTACTTCTTATTCCTAGGTTCAAACATATCCACCATCTTCGTCAACGATGGTTACGGTCATGGAAAAGAGACATATATCACTCCTTCCTCCTGGGCATTCCTCATTTGGTCGGCATATCGGCTCATATCCCGCATTCGCCAATTGACACCACTTGTTTTAGGTCGCTGATCCATCTCCTCCTATTAGGCACGATCTTCTACCAGTTCACCCCTGAAGGAAAGAAGGTCATTATCGATGGGATATCCTGGCGTTTCGCGCTTCTGGCCGTTCTCAATGCTGCTTTTGTGAATCTTTGGGCTACGAAACACTATGCAATTGGTACGACTCATACGGTCCTCGTGACAGACGTTTATGTCCGCCTAACACGTGTAATGTAGCATTCATCCTTGCGTTCTGCGTCAGCTCGGCCGTCACGGTATGTTTGAATTGCGTATCACATGAAGTCGCTCCTGACAGGCCCCTTAGCACATCTACTACATCATCAAGAAGACCCACTCCCCGTCGAATAACTTTGATGAGCTTTTCGTCCATCTCCCATTCTCGCTTTACCACGGCTGGACGACGATCCTCGTTATCCTCACTGCGTTCGAGGCGTTTGGTGCGAATGCCGCGAAACACCACCCTGGTGTGTGGACGAAAGTTTTCGTGTTCTTAGCTCTGTACGCCCTTTCACCGCGCCCTTTCCCAATCTCATTCACCTTCCCCTACATTGCAGGTTCTTCTTTGAGGGTACTTCCGCTGCATACGCCTTCTCTTCCCCGGAAGGTGACCTCCCTGCGGCCATTGCGATCACATGGTCCCTCTTTGCGATTTTTGATCATCAACGCGACCCTTTCATCCATTGGTCCGCTCTAGCATTTGCCCTGTTATCCTTGGTATGGGTGATCAAGGGCGCCCTTGGTCTCGTTTCAACCTGGCGCCACGGAGGCATTGTCCTTGAAGATGAGGAGCGTGCGCCGCTTACTCGCTAAAGATGGAATTCTTCTGCACGAAATGTGGATCTAAACCAGATATGCTCGCAGTCTCTGCTGTTTCTAGTTTTCTGTCGTGAACTGTATCCGATATGTACCGTTGTCTTTGTTTTCGTTTCCATATCAAACTTGTTTCGATGTTTCGAATAGCGTAGCAATGCAATGATTTGTCACAGTCATTTGATATGACAATGAACTGGTCACGAGCAGCGGTGTCTTGATCACGTGATTTCGTTTACCTTGAGCGTGAGAGATGCGCGGGACAGCGGAGCGTGAATCCGTCACTCCTTCCCGCCAAACTCTCATCATCCCTCCCTCACTTGTGCGTGTTCATCACACCAAGGATCACGTCCGTTAACCCCTCACACCGCACTCGTACTTCAAATCCTACTCAGGCTCCTATCTGTCTGTATAAGGTAGTGCATCGGTGACAGTCAGCGATCGCCTCGGCGTGCCTTACGTGTCTTGGTTGCCAGTTTCTGATCAACGAACTACATTATGCCACCACCGAAGGGCGCAAAGGGCGGCAAGTCCAAAATCGAGCCCCCCACAGCTGAAGCGAAAGGCTTCCAGACGCGTAGCGCGAAGGCCGGCCTGCAGGTGTGTTATCATCACCCCTGCTCGCGTTTCGCATGGTCATTGATCGATGTCGGATGTGGATGTTCTTTATAGTTTCCCGTTGGCCGTATTCACAGATACCTGAAGCAGCGCACGCAGAATAATGTCCGTATCGGCGCGAAAGCGGCGGTGTATACCTCGGCCATCCTCGAATATCTCACAGCTGAAGTTCTGGAGCTCGCAGGTGCGCCAACGTCTTCCCTGTCATCTTTTCTTTTTTGTTCCAGTCTGATTCTCACGACTGTTTGCGAGGGCAGGCAATGCGTCGAAGGATCTTCGTGTCAAGCGCATCACGCCGCGGCACCTGCAACTTGCGATTCGGGGAGACGAGGAACTCGACACGCTCGTGCGAGCCACGATCGCTGGTGGCGGCGTTTTGCCGTTCATCCATAAGAGCCTGACTGGAGCGAAGGGTGGCGTGAAGAAGCCAGACGCCCCGCAGTGAGCAGTCAGTCAGCCAGTCCATGGTTTTTACGCCTTTTTTTCTTCCGTCTTTTGTGCGGTGGTTTTTGACGCACCCGAACGTTCAGTTGATGCTTATTTAACGTGACGCGGGGCATCGCGATTTGGATTGCCGGTTTTAGTTTGTATCTCTATATCTTGAATACAGTCCAACCTCCCTTCCCCTCCCTGCGTTCTGCTGTAACTACGCTCTTTCTTGCGCTTTGCACAGAGATGTCACCTAGGAGTGCACCCAGCCAGCCCCCTCCTCTGCCCTAGAAATCTGCTCAAGAACTTGTACTGTACTTTCTTTTGTCTCTCGTTGTTGAGTGTTGTTTTGTTGTGGCCGTCGTGGGAAGATTTATACCTGTGGTTTACGGAGCCCTTCGAAGTGCGTGATTCCGCCTTGGCCTTCTTGTCATGGTACTTGGAACTTCTCAGGGTAACAGGGGCACGTTATGGAGCGATGAGAGTATTCCATGCATGACTACTCGGTCCCCGCCTAATATTTCGCTCTTCAGAAGGCCCAACCTGATAAACCGATATAAACAACCTGATATAGCAAATGTTATTGCAATTGGCGTGGCACCCGTGACTGGATGGACCCTTGCGCCTTATCGCTCCCCATTAATGGTTTTTGGAAGTCCTCAGGCGAATCATTTCAACGACGGATCATCACGTATATCTCGCTTGCGGCACTACTTTTTCGCCAAGGATGATAACCGGACACATCGCAATTTTTTTTTCTAAATTCTACCCCTTCTGATGGAGAAAGGAGGAATAGGTACACCTCCTAGAACGTGAAGGTATCATGTGTGAGCTGCACATGTGCGTCTCAAGAGTGCAGTGGGGTTGTCTAACTGTGGTCTAAATCTGGCTGGGTACTCCGAGTCCCCCCTGAATGTCACAGAATACATGGGTCACCAGCAGTCGGACCTCGGTTGAGGTAACAAGGTGAGGGTCACCGGGTGTTTACCAGCTCGAAGCCCTGACCCTGGATGGACGAACATAGCCTAGGTTTTATGACTCCGAGGGCCTGGGCTACCATAGGCTGGCTGGTGCCCCACCAGCGGTTGCCAGTGCCAGCGGGAGATAGCCTCTTTG